>Ga0209467_1000261_pt1 | contig 90280 bp, 73 predicted proteins | sample Higcelwee11metaG_FD_187175 | JGI IMG/M metagenome (GOLD analysis project Ga0209467, IMG submission 187175) | Freshwater pond sediment microbial communities from the University of Edinburgh, under environmental carbon perturbations - High... | ecosystem: Environmental > Aquatic > Freshwater >...
GATGGAAAAAATCAGATGAAGAATTAGAAACAGAATTAATAAAAATAATTTTAAAAAATATAAAATTTGAAAAATAATTAATCTAGTCTAGGTATTTTTAGCTAGTCTAGAGCCTATGTTATTACTAATAATCCGTAAGATATGACAATAATATTTTTTTAAAAAAATATTATTGTCATATCTTACTAACTATATTATTTAATAAAATTGTTAGTTAATTTTTTTATGAAATCAATTAAAAATTATGTAAAAGATATTCGTGATAAAAGAGTTTTGTTGCGAGTTGATCTTAATGTGCCGATTAAAAATGGCAAAGTCGCTGATGATTACAAGATAATTAGCCAGTTAGAAACTATTCGTTTTTTACTTCGTTATAATTGTCGGATTATTATTGTAAGTCATTTAGGAAAACCAAAAGCAGGGGAGTTTGAAAGAAAATTTTCTTTGTCACCTGTAGCAAAAAGGTTAGAACAATTATTGCATCACAAAATTAAATTTGTAAATGATTGTGTGGGACTAAAAGCTGGAACGTCCGTTGCTAGGATGAAAGATGCTGAAATCGTAATGTTAGAAAATATTCGTTTTGAGCTTGGTGAAAAAGAAAATTCTTCTAAACTAGCTAAGAGTTTAGCAAGCTTGGCTGATGTTTATGTGAATAATGCTTTTGCTGTAAGTCATCGCAAAGACGCTTCTGTCTGTGCGATTAGAAGATATTTGCCAGCTTTTATGGGGATTTTGACAGAACAAGAGATAAATCATTTGAATAAAGCAATTAAGCCCAAAAAACCATTAGTGACTATTATTGGTGGATCTAAAATATCTACAAAAATTGCCTTGATAAAAAATTTACAAAAAAAATCTTACAAAGTTTTGATTGGTGGAGCCTTGGCTAATAATTTTTTATTAGCCAAAGGTTTTGAAGTTGGCAAGTCTTTGATTGATGAAGATAGTTTAGCTTTTGCTAAGAAATTCAAAAAAGAAAATGTTTTGTTTCCTGTTGATGTGATTGTAAAAAATGAAGCTGAAAAAATATTTCACAAAAAGCTTAGCGAAGTTGACAAGACGGATAGTATTATGGATATTGGCCCTGAGACAGTTAAACTATATACAAAATTTATTAAAGAAGCACAGACTATTATTTGGAATGGACCGATGGGAATGTTTGAAGAAGAAAAATTTAGTCATGGCACAAAAGGAATTGCTAGATCTGTTGCCTTGCGATCAAAAGGCAAGGCTTTTGGTGTGGCTGGTGGCGGTGAGACTGTGGAGGCTTTGAGGGAAACGGGGATGATGGATTATGTTGATTGGGTGTCAACTGGGGGAGGGGCTATGCTTGCTTATTTGGGTGAAGAAGCTATGCCAGGGCTTGAGTAGTATTAAAAATTTTAATTTTTATGAATATTGAAATTACAAAAGAAGTTGAAGAATTTGTTTTTTCATTAGAAAAAATTACAATAGCTAAAGTTTTAAGAACGATTGATTTATTGGAAAAATTTGGTAATAAACTTAATCTTCCACATAGTAAAAAAATAAACTCAAATATTTTTGAGTTAAGAATTAGTGGTCAACAAAATATTCGTTTGTTTTATATTTTTTATAAAAATAAAATTATTATATTAAGTGGTTTTATTAAAAAAACGCAGAAAATACCTATTAAAGAATTAAATAAAGTAATTAGTAGAATAAAAAAACTTGACTTAATATAACATATATGATATATATAATATATAAATTTAAAAAATATGAATACTTATAAAAATTTTAAAAATCAATTATTAAAAGATGAAGAAATTAAAAAAAATTATAATGAATTAGACTCTGAATTTAAATTGATTCAACTTATAATTAAAAAAAGAATGGAAAAAGGTTTTACGCAGTCAGAATTGGCAAAAAGAATGGGAACAAAGCAATCTGCAATTTCTCGTTTAGAAAAAGGAACATATAATCCAACAATAGCTTTTATGAAAAAATTAGCAAAAGCTCTTGAAGTTAAATTAAATATTTCATTTTCGTAAGGTTCATTTAATTATATAATTGACTATGTGTTCCTAATATTAAGAAGATTATAATTTCATTTTTGTTGATAAATTTAAAAATAGCTCGCCAATCACCAGTAATATTTATACTATAAAAATCTTTTAAAGGACCTTTTAATTGATGAAAATTTAAAATTGGATCTTGATAATCTTTGATAAATAATATTATTTTTTCATCTAGTGCTTTTTGAATCTTGATTGGTGCCTTGTCTCTTTGTTTAACAAATTTTTTAGAGAATTTAATTTTCATAAATGCGTTTTGAAGAATTAAGCCATTTAATAGCATCATTTGCATTATCAAAAGTAGGTGATTTTTTGTCATTTTCAGATTCTTTTAATTTTTCTAATAAAATCAAATTATCTTCATCAGTTTCTTTTAAATCAATATTAAGTTCTTTTTTGTTAATAAAATTTCTTAAAAGAATATTTATAACATCACTCAAGCTTAATCCAAATTTTTCAGCTAATTCTTGAGCACTTTTTTTTATTCTTGTTTCTGTTTTAAAATTTATAATAGTATTCATATATATTTTTTATGATTAATTTATATAAAAATTATATACAAATTATTTTTAATTGTCAAATTTTTTTAATGAAATTTTTTTAATGAAAAAATTAAATTAATTTTGATATTTTTTAGAAAAGTGATATAATATTTTTATATCAATATTTTTATTTTAAATTTAAAATATAAAAAACTTATGTCAAAAATAAAACAAATCATAGCTCGTGAAGTACTTGATTCACGAGGGGATCCTACTGTGGAAGCTGAAGTTTTTTTGGAATCTGGAATTAGAGCCTGTGCACAAGTTCCGTCTGGTGCGTCAACTGGTAAGTATGAAGCTTGGGAATTGCGTGATGGGGATAGAAATAGATATGGAGGAAAAGGTGTTTTGTGTGTGGTGAAAAATATTATTGAAAAAATAAATCCTTTGTTGCAAGGGTTTGAAGTGACTTCTCAAAGAGAAATTGATGAGGCAATGATTAAGCTTGATGGATCTGAAAACAAAAAAAATCTTGGTGCTAATGCTATTTTGGCTGTATCTTTAGCTTGTGCTAGAGCTGGATCTATTTTAAAAAAACAAGAGCTTTATCAATACTTGGCGGAAACTTATGATTTTGATACTAAAAATTATAAGATGCCAACACCGTCTTTTAATATTTTTAATGGAGGAAAACATGCTGACACTAATCTTGATTTTCAAGAGTTTATGATTTTGCCTTTAACTAATATTTCTTTTGCAGAAAAAGTGCGGATGGGGTCTGAAATTTTTCATGAATTAGGAAAAGTCTTGCGTGAAGCCGGACTTGATACTGATCTTGGAAATGAAGGAGGCTATGCTCCTGATATTCATTCTAGTATTGATGCTATTGAATATATTATGGCGGCTGGGGTGAGAATGAAATATAATCCTGGAAAAGATTTTGGTATTGGAATTGATGTGGCAGCGACTGAGCTTTTTGATAATGGATCTGGAGAATATATTTTTAAACTGGATAACGCTCATTTTAAAAAAGATACTTTGATAGGGCTTTATAATGAATGGTTTCGTAAATATCCGATTATTTCAATTGAAGATGGATTTAGTGAAGATGATTGGAAATCTTGGGCTGATTTTAATCGCGAAATGGGATCTGAAATGTTGATTATTGGTGATGATTTATATACAACTAATATCAATCGTTTAAGAATTGGTTTAAAAGAAAAAGCATCTAATGCTATTTTAATCAAACTAAATCAAGTAGGAACTTTGTCTGAAACTATTGATTGCATAAAACTTGCACAAAGACATAATCACAAAATAATGATTTCTCATAGATCTGGTGAGACTTGTGATGATTTTATTGCTGATTTGGCTGTGGCTGTAGGTGCTGAATATATTAAGTCAGGATCAACCGCAAGAAGTGAGAGATTGGCGAAGTATAATAGGTTAATGAAGATTGAAGAGCTTTTGTAATTATTTTTTTGTATAGTAGTATTATTTAAAATTTAATATATTTATTTTGCATTTTAATTTTTTTTATTTGTCATTCCCGGCGAACGAAGTTTCCCTTTTGTCATTCCCGGCGAACGAAGTGAGGGAAGGGAATCCAGAGTCGCGTAGTAAAAATATTGTTTTTAAAAATAATCTTAAAGCGTAATATTAAGTGTTAAAGTAGTTTAGTCTTAATTAAAAAAATTATTACTTTATACACATGGATTCCCGCCTTCGCGGGAATGACAAAAAAAAATAAATTTTTATTTATGAAAAATATTCCATTGATATTGATAATTCTTGATGGGTGGGGGATTGCTCCGATGAGTGAGGCTAATCCTTTTTCTTGTGCTAAACTTCCTTTTTGGGATAGTGTTTTGAAGAATTATCCGCATACAGAAATTTTTGCACATGGAAAATATATTGGCTTACCTTCTGATCAAGCTGGAAATAGTGAATCTGGACATATGAATATTGGTAGTGGAAGAGTGGTAGAGCAGGATGTTGTAAGAATTAATAAAAGTATAGAAAATAAAACTTTTTTTAAAAATTCTGCTTTTCAAGGAGCTATTAGGCATATAAAAAAGATGAATTCAAAAATTCATTTGATAGGTATGCTTTCTGATGGTCAAAGTCCTCATTGTGATCCAAAACATTTTTTTGCTTTGCTTGAATTATTTAAAAAAGAAAAGATAGAAGATAAAAATATTTGTATTCATATTTTTACAGACGGGCGAGATTCTCCAAAATATTCTTCATTAAAATTATTAAATGAATTGGAAAAAAAACATTTAAAGAATTTAAAAATAAATACTATAATGGGTAGATTCTATGCAATGGATAGAAGAAAAAAATGGGACAGGACGGAAATTGCTTATGATGCCTTAGTGTCTGGGATTGCTAGAAAAGCTGATTCTGTTAATTCGGCTATTGCGGAATCTTATAACAAAGAAAATAGTGATGAATTTATTGAGCCTTATGTTATTGGTGATTTTTCTAATTCTAGAGTTAATGATGGTGATAGTATTTTGTTTTTTAATCTTCGTTCAGATCGTAGTCGTCAACTAACTAAAGCTTTTGTACAAAATGATTTTTATAAAATGAATCCAGATTCTTTTGAGCGAAAGAAAAAGTTGAGTCATTTGTATTTTGTAACAATGACTGATTTTGGTCCTGATTTAGATGATGTGTTAACAGCTTATCCAAGTGTTGATTTAGAAAATACTTTGCCAATGTGTTTATCTTCATTTAAACAATTATATTTAGCTGAAACAGAAAAGTATGCCCATGTAACTTATTTTTTTAATGGAGGTTATTCTGGAATTGTGGCAGGTGAAGATCAATTAATGGTTGAATCTCCTAATGTTCGTTCTTATGATCTTAAACCAGAAATGAGTTCTCAAAAATTAACAAAAATAGTAATTGATAATTTATCTAAAAAAGGAGCAGTCGCTGGAGTAGGAAAATATGATTTAACTGTGCTTAATTTTGCGGCACCTGATATGATTGGTCATACTGGTAATTTTAAAGCAGCAATTGAATGTTTAGAAAAAGTTGATAAATATTTAAAGTTGATAGTTGAGGAATATTTAAAAGTTAATGGAACAGTTTTAATCACTGCTGATCATGGCAATATTGAAGAAATGATTAATCTAAAAACAGGTGAAATTTTTACAGAGCATACTACTAATAAAGTTCCTTTTGTTTTGATTAATAAAGATTTAGTAAAAGTAAAATTAAAAAGCAAAGGTTCACTAAGAGATATTGCTCCGACAGTGCTTGATTTGTTTGGAATAAAAAAGAATGAAAAAATGACAGGAGAAAGTCTTATTAATTTCAAATTAAAAATTAAAAATTAAAAATTTTATATATCTCTATGGAAAATAAAAAAATACCAAAACCAGTTATTTTAATTATTCTTGATGGCTGGGGAGTTAATCAGCCTTATGCTGGAAATGCTATTACTCAAGCAGATACGCCAAATTATATTAGTTATATTTCAGAATATCCTGCTATGACTTTGCGTGCTTCTGGTGAATCAGTTGGCCTACCTTGGGGTGAGGCTGGAAATAGTGAAGTTGGACATTTGAATTTAGGTTTAGGGCGTATTTTGTATCAAAGTTTGCCAAGAATTAATAAAGAAATTAGTGATGGTAGTTTTTATAAAAAAGAAACTTTATTAAAAGCAGTTGAACATACAAAAAAATATAACTCTAAACTTCATTTTATGGGAGTTGTTTCTAATGGTTGTGTGCATGCATCAATTGATCATTTGTATGCTTTGATGGTTTTTGCTCGAGAAAATAATATAAAAGATGTTTATATTCATGCTATGCTTGATGGAAGGGACGTTTCTTTTGATTCAGGAATTAATTTTATTAAAGGAGTTGAGCATAGTATTTCAGAATATGGAATAGGAAAAATTGCAAGCATCGCAGGGAGATTTTATGCAATGGATAGAAATAATAATTGGGACAGAACTGAAAAATCTTATTTAGCAATTACAGAAGGTAAAGGAAATAAAGCGTTTGATGCAATTAGTGCTATTCAAGAAAGCTATAAAAAAGGAGTTTTTGATGAAGAATTTGTGCCAACCGTTATTATGCATGGTGATAAACCAGTGGCAACTATTGATGATAATGATGCTGTGGTTTTTTATAATTTTCGTCCAGATAGAGCAAGACAGATTACTAAAGCTTTTTTAGAAAAAGATTTTACTAATTTTCTACGATCCAAATATATTAATAATTTATTTTTTGCTTGTTTTACTGAATATGAAAAAGGGCTTTGTGAAAATATAGTTTTTTTACCTGAAAATAATAATAATGGCTTAGGAGAATGTTTGAGTAGAGCAGGAGTTAGTCAGCTTAGAATTTCTGAAACAGAAAAGTATGCCCATGTTACTTATTTTTTTAATGGAGGTAGAGAAGATAAAAGTGAAAAAGAAGATCATTCTTTAGTTCCGTCACCAGCTGTTGCTAGTTATAGTGAAAAGCCTGAAATGTCTTCAGAAGAGTTAACGAGAAAAATTTTAGATGCTGTTGAAAGTGATTTTTATGATTTTATTTTAGTTAATTTTCCTAATGCTGATATGGTAGGACATACAGGGAATATTAAAGCAGCTATTCAGGGGATTGAAGCTTTGGATAAGAGAGTAGGAGAGATTGTTGATGCTGTTTTGAAAAAAGATGGAGTAGTATTAATCACTGCTGATCATGGTAATGCTGATGTTATGTTTAATATGCAAACAGGTCAAATTGATAAAGAACATACAACTAATCCTGTTCCTTTTATTATCATAGGAAACAAATATCGTGGGCATAATTTTGGCTGGAAAGATGTGGTTGATGCTGATCTTAGTATGATTCAACCTCAAGGAATTTTGTCTGATATAGCACCAACTGTTTTAAAAATTATGGGGATTGAAAAGCCAAAAGAAATGACAGGGTTGAGCTTGATTTAATTACTAATTTTCAATTACAAATTAAGAATTATTTATGAATAAAAAATTGACAATTTTAATATCTTTTTTAATTATTATTTCAGCTTGTACTAGATTTTTACTTATTGAAGGAGTTTTTGATTTTATATTTTTTTTAATTATCCTGTTTTGTTTAATTGTTTTTGCTTATTTTTTTATTAATGAACAAATAAGTAAAAGAATGATTAGTTTGATTTTTAAGGTAGAAGAAATGGCAGCTGGTAATTTGGCAGATAAAATAAAAATTGATAAAATTGAAAAAAATGATGAGATTAATCAATTAGTAAATTCTTTGAATGAATTGATAAGTAGATTAAAAACAGGTGTAGCTGTGGATGTTTCAACTAATATTGAATTAAATCAAGCAAAAAATGATTTTGTGGCAATTGCTTCTCATCAATTGAGAACTCCTTTGTCTGTGATTAAATGGTATGTTGATTTTTTATTAAATGAGGATGATGAGAATCTAACAGCTGAACAGAGAAAATATTTAGAAGAGGTTTATTTTAATAATGAAAGATTAATTCAATTAGTAAATGCTTTACTTGATGTTTCTCGTATAGATTTAGGTACTTTTTCAATTGATCCTGAGTTAAGTGATATTGTTGTTATTATTGAAGATGTTATTAAGACATTAGAAATTCAAATTAAAAATAAAAACATAAATTTGAAAACAAGTTATGATGATGCTTTGCCTTTGATTAATATTGATTCTCGTTTGATGAAAATAGTTTTTGGTAATATTTTGACAAATTCTATTAAGTATGTAAATAATAATGGTAGAATAGAAGTGAATATTAAAAAGACAGAAAAAAGTATTTTTATAAAGATAGCTGATGATGGTTGTGGAATTCCTCATGAACAAAAACCAAAAATATTTACTAAATTATTTAGAGCTGATAATGCAAAAAAGATGGTAGCTTCAGGTACAGGATTGGGGCTTTATATTGTAAAAGCAATTATTGAAAAATCTGGTGGAAAGATTTGGTTTGAGTCTCCTAATATGGAAATATTTCTTAATGAAGAGACAAAAAATTTAGGAAAAGCTATAAAGGATAAAACCAAGGGAACAACATTTTTTATCACTATTCCTTTAAGTGGAATGAAAGAAAAAAAAGGGACTAAAAAGTTAGGAAATTAAATAAAATAATTTTAAATTAAAAATTGAAAATTATGTCTAAAAAAATATTAATTGTAGAGGATGAAGAAGCTTTAGCAAAGGCTTTGAGTGATAAATTTATAAAAGCTGGTTTTGAGGTTGTTTGTGCTTATGATGGTGAAGAAGGAGAAAAAAGTGCTCAAGCAGAAAAGCCTGATTTAATAATGCTTGATATTATTATGCCAAAAGTTGATGGTTTGTCTCTTATGAAAAATATTAGGACAAATCATGGTGATTGGGGTGCGACTGTGCCGATTATTATGCTAACTAATCTTAATGATACAGAAAGTATAGCTGAAGCTTCTATTTATAGTGTTTTTGATTTTTTGGTAAAAATTGACTGGAAATTAGATGATGTTGTTGAATTAGTAAAAAATAAAATTAAAAATTAAAAATTAAAATTAAAAATTTAAATTAAAAATTAAAAATTTTAAATTAAATATTATATGTTTGTAAATCCTGATAAAATTGAAGTTACTTTTTTTAAAGTTTTTTTAATAGAATTTTTATTTTTGTTTTTAGAGGTTTTTCTCTTTAATTTATTATAATTTTTTTTATTTTTATTTTGTGATATAATATAAATACTTTAAAAGTTTTCCCCATGGACGAAAAAAATATTTATAATGATGAGGAATATTATAATATTAATCATCAAAGACATAATCTATCTTTAAACCAAAAGATTTCTTTAGGAATTTTGGTTTTTTTTGGTATTTCTATTTTTGTTTACTCTTTGTTTAATATGAATAATCGCTTATCACTTAAAAAAGATTCTAGTGATTCTGGCGTTAAAGAAAATTCTTATTTAGCAGAAGATACAAGTGAAGCTTTGAAAACTAAAGATACTGATACTGATGGCTTATCTGATTGGGATGAATTAAATCTTTATAAAACTTCACCATATATTGAAGATTCTGATAGTGATGGCTATTCTGATTCGGCTGAAATAGAAAAAGGCACTAATCCAAATTGTCCGCAAGGAGCTGATTGTGATAATTTTTCACAAGAATCTATAAATAAAGAATTTGAAGAAAGTTCAAATAATGTAGAAGTTGATAATAGCGTATTAGGGGTTGCTGATTTGACTACTGATAAGACTACAAGCACTTCTTCTGTGCAGAGCAAGACTAATGTTAATAAGACTATAAGTAGTGATGATGATAGTTTGAATAAGATTATTTCTGGTAATGCCGAAGCAGATGAGCTAAGGGAAGCATTAATTGAGTTTGGGATGGATAAGAGTATTTTGGATAAGTTTAGTGATGAGGAATTGATTAAGAGTTATAAGAGTAGTTTGAAGTAAAAATTTAATCAATTACGAATTATCAATTACGAATTACGAATTATTATAATCAATTATCAATTACGAATTACGAATTATGAATTTTAAATGATTTAATATTTTAAAATTTATTTATTAAAGTTTTATTCAAAATTCAAAATTCAAAATTCAAAATTTTTTAATGAATAGATTTTTTTTACAATTTAAGAAAATTTTAGCTCTTCTTTTGATTAGTTGGGTTTTTTTTAGTTTGATAAATAAAAATTTTGTTTTGGCTATAGGTGGAGCAGGAGATCTTTGGGTTTTTGATGGTTCACAAGTTGCTGTTACTGAAAAAGGGAAAATCCAAGATACTGCTAAATGGTCTTGGGAAAAGGCACTTGATGAATTATTAAAGCAGACGAAGAAGGTTTTTGCTAGTACTTTTCATCAGACATTTAGAAATATGTTAGCAACTGTTGCTTATGATACTGCTACTTGGCTAGGTTCAGGAGCTAAAGGACAATCGCCGATGTTTATTCGTGAAGGTTGGGGGGAATATTTGACTAATGTGGCTGATAATGCGGCTGGAGAGTTTATTTATCAATTAGGGCAGAATAATGGATTTTTGGAGTTTGATATGTGTGATCCTGGAGATCTTATTAGTGGTCGCATTGGATTAGGGTTAATGAATTATGCTAGGAGTGGAGTCTTGGAAGGGAAATGTACTTTTTTTGAGATGAAGGAGAATTGGGAAGAAGCTTTAAATAGTGAAAATTTTCTTGATGAATTTCAATCAATGTTTAGACCTGGGGGAAGTGATATTTCTCTTTCTTTTAATGCTTATGGAAAATTGATTGATAAAATAGTAGGAGAGAGAGAAACAGCTAGACTAAAAAGAACAGAAACAGGTGGTTGGCTAAATGTAGAAGATCTTGCTGGTTGGCAAAAAAATTATCCTGGTTATCAAGCTACAAAAGCAAATATTCCAACTGCTTTATACTCTCAACAAGCTTTTCAATATACAGAAGATGGCTTAATTGATGCGGCTAATATTTTTATTAATCAATTAATGCTTACTTTGATTCAAAATTTGATGAGCAATATTGGTGGATCTTCATATACTAGTTCTTATGATTGGGATAAACTTGAAGGGATTTTTGATGCTGAAGCTGATTCATATAATGGTGGTATAGCAGGAGCAGAAGAACAATTTCGTAAAATTATTCAACCAAAATTTAATACTCGTGGAGATTATAATATTTTGGCAGAACTTTCTATTTGTATAGATCCAACACATGCAGGTCCTACTAGTTGTGTAATTGATGATAAGTTCAAACAAGCTATTCAAGAAAAAGTTACAATTGCAGAAGCAATAGAAAAAGGTTATTTAAATCCAAGTGCTGTTTTTGGTTTTAAAGCTGATGGATTAGAACCTAGCTATATGGAAGCTTATCCATATAGATCTATGATGATTTTGAGAAAATTTAGAATCATTCCAGTTGGTTGGGAAGTGGCTTCTCAATATATCAAAGAAAATATGGGAGCAACAACAGCTGATGAAAAAGGTATAAAAACTTTAGATGATGTTTTGATTTGTTTTTCTAATTCTGATAAATATAAAGATGATGAAACTTGTAAAGATGATGGTTTGATTGGTTTAGTTGATCCTAATTGGGTTTTGAAAGCTCCTCAAAACTATTGTAAGAGAGAAGGACCTGGAGGATTTATTTCTTCTCAGAGTGTTACAGGAGAAAAAGAAAATTCTGAATTAGTTGTAAATCGTGATACTGATTATTGTGCAGATGAGCAAGCTTGTATATTGGAATATGATGATGGATCTTGTGAGGCTTATGGTTATTGTACTAAAGAAGATAGAGCTTGGAATTTTGATGCTGAATCTTGTGAAGATATTTATCATAGCTGTGATAGTTTTAAATCAAAAGAAAAAGGAAATTCTTTTTATCTTAGAAGTACCTTAGATTATGGAATAAGTAATGATGAAAGCGATGGTTGTAATGCTAATAATGTAGGATGTCTTGATTATTGTGAAGATTATGATGTTAGTACTGATAGTTTTACTTGTTCAGAAAATAATGGTAATAAACTACATATTGATAATAATGCAAAAGATTGTTCAGAATCTAGTGAAGCTTGTCATGAATTTTTAAGATTAGAAAATAGTGAAACTAATTTAGTTAATTATAGTAGCGAAAGTGAGGCTTGTGAAGATAATAATGAGGCTTTGTTTGGTGATTGTGTAACAGAAGCTTCTTCTGATTCTGGTTTTGGACAATCATTAAATTTAGAAAATAGTGACTTTCTTTATGGAACAGTTATGACTTTTTCGCTTTATGTAAAAAATTGTTCAGATATAGCAAAAATTAGCTTAGGAACTAATGTTTCTGTGGATTCTGAATCTGAAAATATAAGTTCTTCAAATGTTTATAGTGATATTAATCCTGCAGAGTGGACAAGACTTTCAGTAACTCATTATTTTGAAGCAGGCTCTTCGGTTGATATGAAATTTTTGAATTTTGATACTGTAGCAGATGCTGAAAATGATTTACTTACAAGCGGAAAAGCGGTTGATTCTTGTATTATTGATGGAATAAAATTAGAGATAGGATCTCAGGCTAGTGATTTTAGTATTTATGGTCAAGATTCTTTAGTTTATGAAAAATTATTGCCAAAATATTTAGAAAGTGATTGTTATGAAAATAATATTTATGTAGCAGATGATCCTAATACAGTGGATGAAAATGAAGAAAAGAAAGTAGACTATAAATTCAAAGAAGATGCTCCAAGTGAATGTTCTAATTTTGCTCGTCGTTGTAGTAAAGATGAACATGGATGTAATCTTTATACAGCTAAAAGTGATGGTATGACAGTGCCTGCAAAAGTTAATGCTTTTGATTATTGTTCTGCTGAATGTGTTGGTTATGATGATTATCTTCAGACTGAATCACCATTTGAGTCAAGTAAATTATCTTTTTTTATTCCAGATAAAGCTAGTAAATGTAATATTGATGCTGTGGGTTGTAGTGAATTTACTAATTTGGACAAGCTTGATCAAGGAGCAGAAGCGATTGAGTATTATAGTGAGTTAAGACAGTGTGTTGATATAAATAATGATGATGAAAATGATGGTTGTGAAGTTTTTTATCTTTGGGAAGGAAGTGACGAATCTGGTTATCAGTTAAAAACTCATCAACTTAAAACAGAAAACGAAGTTTTGAAATTAACTGAAGAAGACACTGCATGTAGTGAAGATATTTTTAATTTACCAGCTACTGATCCTGCATATAATCCTGATTGTAGAGAGTTTTATTCTTCTGATGGAACTGTCGCTTATGCTAATTACAAAAAGACAATTACCTGCTCTGATAATTGTCATCCTTATCGCAAAACTGATGATAATATTATAAAAGATGCTTTTGGTGTTGATTTAGTTTCTGATGATGCTTGTGTTGCTGGGCAAAATGGTATTCCAGAAAGTGCTATAAAAATTGATGATAATCAAAATTTAGTATATGAAGATGGAAAATGTGTTTATTGTAAAAATGGTGGTGTTTGGAATGCTGATCATCAAGCTTGTATTTATATGGCAATTCCACAAGAAGGTAAATCTTGTAATGCGTCACAGAATAAGTGCTTAGAATATTCTGGAAATAATGGAAATAATACAAGGATTTTAGTTAATGATGATTTTGAGCAAGATAGTGTGAGTGATTGGCAGGTTTATAATTGTGATTTTATTAAAGAAGTTGGAAAAATTTCTTTGAGTAATGAATCATTATTAGTAGATCAAAAATCTTTAAAAATTGAAGGATCTAATACGGAAAGTTGTTATTTTATAGGAAAAAAAATAAATGTAAAAAAAGATAAAACTTATTCTTTAAAATTTTTAGCAAAAGCATCGGAAGAAATTGAGACTGATATTTTTTATTCAGCTATTTGGGATATTACTGATAGTGATAATAAAAGTATAATAAATTTATTTAGTTCAGATGTAGGTTCGCCTGATAAGATCAGTTATTCAATATTTTTAGATTGGCAAGAATATGAAGTTATTATTAATAATTCTAGTTTAGAAAGTCAAACTAATAATAATATCATTTTAGGTTTTACCGTTTCTGTGCCAACTACTGAAGATAAAGGAATTAATAAAGAATTTTATCTTGATAATATTAGATTAACAGAGATTTCTGAAAGATATTATCTGATAAAAGATTCATGGAATACGCCTGAGGCTTGTTTCACTGATATTATAGGTCGCCCTGTGAGTGAGACTTATAATCTTGGCTGTGCTGTCTATACTGATCAAAATAACAAAGTTCATAATCTAAGAAAGTTTAGTGGACTTTGTGATGAAAGTGCTGTGGGATGTGAGCTTATGATTGATACTCGTAATTATAGTCAAGAAACAGGAAAAGTTTGGAACTTGTCTGCCGATTCTACAGCTTCTTCTACAGCTTCTTCTACAGCTTGTGCTGATGATATTGATTGTGAAGAAGTAAAAGAAAATAATTATACTTATGTTGTTTATGATGATTCAAAAAAATGTAATGAATCTGATAAAGGTTGTCAAAAATTAGGAAAACCTAATGTATATCTAGGAGATACTACGGAAATTGTTTATGAAGAAGTTTATAAAATTAATAATCCAGATACTTATGATGATCCTAATGGAATACTTTGTAATATGTATGAGATTGGTTGTCAAGAATGGTCAAGTGATAAAGGTAAAGAATATTTTAAAGATCCTGGAGTTAATATTTGTCAATGGGGATGGGATGGTAGTGAATATAACTGGTATAATCAAGTAAAAAAATGTGGAGGAGATGGAGATTTTTGTTTAAGTAATAATGATTGCTCAGGAGAAGAATGTTCGTTGGCTGAAAAAACAAAATGTAATGTGGATTCTAGTAATTCTATTTGTGCTGACGTTGATCAACCTACTGAAATGGTCGGTATTTGTGATGCTTCTGCTGAAGGTTGTGTTGAATATTCTCATAAAGAAAGTGATAATAGTGAATGTAGTGCTTCAAGTGAGTATGCTTGTAGCTATAGAATTGAAGATGATGTGACAACTTGCACTCTAAAAAAAGAAAATGAGTGTGAAAATTTTATACATTCAAATTTTAGTGTTAAAGATACTTATTGTACTAATGAATTATTAAAAGTTCGTCCTGATAGAGTTTGTTCAGAATTTTTAGCTTGTGAAACTTTTGTGGAAAGTACACCAAACAATAAAGAGTGTTATGATATTGGAGTTTGTACAAAATTAGATCCTGATACTGGCCTTTGTGAAGTTTTTGAAGAAGATGATGTGCCTGATGAGTCAGAGCCAGAGCCAGAGCCAGAAAGTAGCTTTTTATTAGAGCTTTCTGTTGAAGATAAAGAGATTTGTAATGGAAATAAAGATAGTGATGGCTGGGTTCAAGTTAGTAATTGTGAGGAATTGCAGGATATAGGTGTTGGTTCTGTTGATACTAGGTTTAGTAGCTTGAGTGGGAAATATTATTTGAAAAATGATGATGGAGTTATTAATTGTTCGGGGATTGCTAATTTTGATCCGATTGGAGGTTCTAATAGTAGTAAACATTTTAAAGGAGAATTTAATGGTTGCAATTATGAAATTTATAATTTGAAAATAAATAACACGACAGAAAGTTATTTAGGGTTATTTAGTTATTTAGAAGGAGCAAATGTGAGAAATACAGGAATATCTGAAGGAAGTTATGTTATCGGAGAGTCGTTTTTGGGTGGAATAGTGGGTGGAATATATCACACAATAATTAGTAATGTATATAATAAAGGGAATATTTCTGGTAGCCAAGCTATAGGTGGTACATTTATAGGTGGTATAGTTGGATACTTATCAGATTCAACAATAAAGAGTTCATATAATAAAGGGAATATTTCTGGCTATGTTTATATAGGTGGTATAGTTGGGGAATTATTAGATTCAACAATAAATAGTTTATATAATGCAGGAAATATAACTGCACGTGATGGAGGTGGTATAGTTGGAAACTTATCAAATTCAACAATAAATGATTCATATAATATTGGTAATATTAATAATGGACAAAGTTCTTCTGGCATATCAGATTTTTCTTTGAATTCAACAATTAATAATTCATATAATAAAGGAAGTCTTATTTCTTCTAATGAATCTTGGTCTAGAGCTTCTGGTATATCTCCTTTAAATAAGTCAAAAGTTAATAATTCATATAATGTAGGTAATCTTGATGCTAGTAATACTTATTCTATAGGAAATAATTATGAAGGAGCAACAATCACTAATTCTTATTGCTACGGTGATAGTTGTGAAGATGGTGATGGTGTTATAGCAGAAGATGATGTAACGGCGTTTTATGATCAAGATCATCAGGTTTATAGTGGTTGGGATTTTGTAAATACTTGGCAAACTTGCGAAAACGGATTTCCTATTTTGAAAGGAGCAGGAAGTCAAACTTGTGATAGTCAAACAACTATTACTATTGATATTACTACTAACAATAAAAATAATTTTTATGATATTGATAATGATTTAAATAGGACAGGGTATTCTTTACTAGGACATAAAGATTTTTTTAGTGATGCTAACCCTGAATATGCTTATTATCATTTAGGTGATATGGAACAAGTTGGAGAGTATATTGAGTTTTCTAATGGAAGTTTTGAAATATCTGGTTCAAATGGTTATCCTGCTGGCTGGAATGTTATTTCTAAAACTAATAGTTGGGATAAAACAAAAATGTATGTAATTGATAATCCTTATGAAGCAGAACAAGAAGGAATTGATTATCCAGTAGATGGCAAAAGTATTTTAAAATATTCTCCTAGCCAAGGTAATTTAGAGTCAGATTATATTAGTGTTAAAGGAGGTGAAGTCTATGCTATAAGTTTTTATATAAATACTATTAATTTAATTTCAAATGGAAGTTTTCTTTATATAGATTTAATTACAAATGATGGAGAAAAAGATGATTCAGGTTATATGGGAATAGAAAATTCTTACAATGGTGCTAATCATTGTGTGGGTCAGGATACTGATAATCATTGCACTTTAGTAGGTCTGAAAAATTCTAATAATTGGGTGAGAAAAGAAATTTTTGTAAAATTAAAAGATCATGTAAAAAAAATTAAGTTAGATATAGGTGGTAGTGATGTAACAGGTTATTCATGTAAAGAGAGTGATGATTGTTTTGGTAATGTTTATTTTGATGATTTTCGTATAGAACCTCAATTAAAAACAAAAAAAATAAAATTAATGCAAAGTAGCGTAAATGAAAAAACTCATCTTTTAGAACAGACTGAGGTAATTACAAATAATACTCAAGCTAATGATTGTCGTCTTTATCCAGCTAACAATTCTTTGGCTTGTAAATATCGTGAAGATTCTGGAATTATGAAAAAAGGCTGGCCTGGATATTGTCTTCAATATGATCGTTATCCTGGAGATCCTAATGTTTGTCTTCTTTGGTATCCGCTAGATCGGGTAGCTGGAGATGGTTATGATGAAGGAGCAGGATACTCTGATCGTTATCCTCTTTATTATTGTCTTTCTGCAACTAATGAAAATGTCAACACTCAAGAGCTTCCAGTAACAAATTATTTTTATATTTCAGTGGATCAAAGTGCTATTGCTGGAACTGGTTCTTCAAAAGAAAGTGATGCTTGGTTTTATCCAAAAGATGATATGTTTTTTTATCCAGCAGATAAGACTGATCATGATGCTTTTTGTTCAAAAGTTAGTAAAGATACAGATAGAACAATGGAAGAATATGCTTTAGAGTTTTTTGAATATTGGATTAATATTACAGGTGCTGATCCAAATGTTTATAAATATCATAGCTATGAAATAGATTCAGCTATTAATGGAGGTTTTGGAAAACATGATGAAGTTGATTGTGATTGTCTTGATAGTGTAAAATATGGAACTTGCGAAAAAGATGGTTCAATTTTTGTTTATAAAATAAATATTACTTCATCTTCATATTGTACACAAATAACACAAGTAGTTAATGCATCTGGACAAAATAAATATTGGAGTGGGCGAGTTTATGAAGGAAGTACTTTTGAAACAGCGTGTAATATTTCAGAACCAGCTACAGCTACTACTATAAAAGAAGAAGATGAAGATGACTTAGTTTGTAAATATACTAGTGACTATAGTCCATTTGGAGCCATTGTTCCACCTAGTATAGAAAAATTAAATATTTCATCTAATCCTTATGAATGGGATGGACGGGAAAAAATAGATGGCTACCAACCTTTAGCTCATATTTCTAAAAACAATGTTGATTTTTCTCAAAATAGTGGATTTGGTGAACCTAGAATGGGACAAATCTATTATGTTGGAACAGGTAATAATTTGAAATCTATTAAAAAAGGAAGTGATGGAAAAACAATTATTAATGATTTAAGAGGACTTTTTGCACAAAACTATGCTACTTGGGATTGGAGCGGTGGTGAATGTAGTGATGATAATAGCCCTTGTGGATTTGATAAAGATTGTCAAGATGATAATGAGTCTGCGTATTGTGAAGGAGCTAGATACCAAAAAACAAACTCTGTTAATTGGAGTGTTCCAACAAAAGAGGGAGATAAAAGTAATAATTCTTATACAAAAGCAAAACCGCGTGTTTTGGATTGTTATTTGATTAATAGTAATAATGGTTTTACAAACTTGATTTTTAATGTTGATGTTGATGTTCAACAATCTCCGATTGTAAGATATTCTGTTGATTGGACAGATGGTACAAAAACAGTAGTTAGCGGAGTAGAATTAAATGATAGGTATCTTAATACTTTTAATGATCCTGCTGATGAAATTACTGATAAGGTATTTTCACTTTTCCATTATTACAAAGGTGGAATAAAATGCGTAGAAGGCGGAACAGAGGATTGTCCAATAGTTACAGTCTTAGATAATTGGGAAGCTGAAAGTGTTCCTAGTATGTGTAATAACTTTACAGAAGCTAGAAAATAGTAATCGGAGTCTAGTCTACCTTTTGTCATTCCCGGCGAACGAAGTGAGGGAAGGGAATCCATAAGCGCGTAATAAAAATATTGTTTTAAAAAATAATCTTAAAGCGTAATATTAAGTGTTGAAGTAGTTTATTTTAATTAAAAAAATTATTATTTTATACACCTAGATTCCCGCCTTCGCGGGAATGACAGAAATAAAAATTTGGAATGATAGAAAAAAAGTAAAAATAACAAAAGAAAAAAGCTTAATACTTAATACCATATACTTAATACTAAACTTAATACTAAATTTGTGTTATAATAATTATGTCAAATCAAGAAGATAATTTAGTTGTGGATGAAGAGCGAAATGTAAGAGCAGAAAGGTTCAAATCTATGTTAGAGCAAGAAGAGCAGGAAACAGAAAATAAAAATAGTGAGAATACCCTGCAAGAGCCTTCAAAAGTTTATTTAAGGACTGCTTGGTTGTCTATGGGGACTTTGTTAGCTATTCCGTTTTCATTATTGTATATAAATCTTCATGCTTTTATGAGATTTATTTTTCCGCAGTTTTTTTGTCGGCTAGGAAGCGAATGGGTGCCAAAAGGAGCTGGAAGAATGCTAGGGAGTAATGCAAATAATAATTTTTTTCTTTTAGAATCAATTACCCTAGCTTTTATTAATTTGTTTGTTTTATTTATCATTGGAGCTTTGTTTGTTGTTTTTGTTTCTTTTATTGATGCAATGGCTCATCCATTAAGCACTTTATTTAGTTTTGCTAAATCAGCTTTAAAATCATTTTTTGGTATTGAATAATTTTTGTTATGATAAAATTTTTTCAAAAAAATAAAAAATTAAAAAATATTTTAACTTTTCTTTTTTTAAGTTTTGTTTTTTTAGTTTTTGGTAATTATTGTTATGCTCTTGATTGGAATATTGAGAATGTTACTATCTCAATAATTGGTTGGGTGGCTAATATTTTCGTAGTGATTTGTGGATTTATCCTTAAGTTGATTATTCAAGGTATAATTGCAATAGGAGAATATAATAATTTTATTCATGAAGAATCTATTATAGAGGCATGGAAGATTATTCGGGATTTTTGTAATATGTTTTTTATTTTAATTTTGTTAGTCATTGCTTTTGCTACTATTCTTCGTAGAGAAAGTTATAATATGAAAAAATGGTTGCCAAAACTAATCCTTATGGCAATATTAATTAATTTTTCTAGAATGATTTGTGGAGTTTTGATTGATGCTTCTCAGATAGTTTTTCTTACTTTTGTTTCTACCTTTAGTAGTAATGGAGCTGATTTCGTGGCTGCTATTAGAGTTAAAGATTTTTTAAGCTTATCAGTTGAAAGTGTGACAGGAAAAGGATCAGGCGAAGTTAATCCTGATTTTATTAGTACTGTTGCGGCTATGATAATAGGTGTTATTTTTTTGATTATTTCAATCATAGTTTTGTTAGCGATTTTAATATCTTTGGTTGTTAGAGCTGTAATGTTTTGGATTTATGTTGTTTTGTCACCTTTGGCTTTTCTTATGGCATCTTTTCCTGAAGGTCAGAAATATTCTTCTCAATATTGGGGAGAGTTTACAAAATATCTAATCAGTGGACCAGCTCTTGCTTTTTTTGTTTGGTTGTCGCTTGTGACTAGTAATGGAGCTTCGGGTATTGAAGCTGTTGAGTTTTCGGGTGTGAAAAATATTAGCAATGGTGTTAATGATGCTTCAAGCATACTTAATATAAATATCTTTTTACCTTTCTTGATGTCTATTGGGATGTTGGTTGGAGGACTTATGGTCTCAGCTCAGATGGGAAATGTTGGTGCTAGTTGGGGGCAAGGGATGGTTGGGAAGTTGAAGGGGAAGGCTGTGGGATTGGCAAAGGCAGGGGCTTTTGGGGCTGGAATTTGGGCTGGGAAGAAAGCTTGGGGTGGAGCAAAAGAGCTTGGTTATCATGCTAAGTCATTAGATGCTATGGCTGGAGGAAAACTTGCAGGACTTACTCAAGCAATAAAAAATAAAGAAGGTGCAGTTGGGGGAGCTTTATCAGGTGCTATGGTTGGGGCGGCTGGTGGACCACTTGGTCTTTTGGCTGGAGCATTACTTGGTGGAGCAGGAGGAGGATATTATGGGAAAAAGTTTGCTGATAGTTGGGGGAATATAAGAAAATTAAATAATGAAAGAGTAAATTCTGCTAAAGCAGGTGCTAAAGATGCTTCTTTTGAAGAAGATGGTAAAAAATTAAAATGGAGCGATGATTATGGGCATTATTATGACGAAAATATTGGTGATGAAAAAATAGCTCATCGGGATGCTAATGGAAAAATAGTTAGTCGCTGGAAAGAAATCAAAGGAAAAGATGGAGCTGAATATAGAAGAAAAAATGCAGATGATGATAAATTTTACAAAATTGATAGTGCTGGAAATTTTGTTAAAAAAGATGGAAGTGCGTTTAGTGATATAGATGATGTAACAGATAGTAAAAATCTTTATGCTTCTCAAAATGCTTTCCGTCTTGGAGATACTAGAGCAATTGGAAATGCAAATATGACAAGATTAGTGTCTTATATGTCATCAACTAACAAAGGACAAATCGCTAAAGAATCTGCAGAAAATGAAGCTATTGAAACCTTGTCAAAAGATTATACTAATATGTCCAATGAAATGTTGCGTCAATTATTAGAAATGGAAAAAGATGAAGGTAAAAAAGCTGCTATTGCTATGACTTTGGCTATTAAAAATGGATTCAAAGATGCATCTGAAGTTGCTCGAGCAAAAGAAGCTCTTGGTGGAAATGGATTACTACTTGGTAAATTTAATGACAATATGAATAAGAAAAATATGGCAATGAATAATATGAGAAGTGATGGAAAACTTGATGAGGCAACGATTGCCAAATTAGTTTCAACAGGCAAAGCTGATTGGAAAGATCAAGATGTTAAAGGTATGACACCTGATGCTTATCTGCTTATGGCAAAACAACAAGGAGCAAACTTCAACAAAACTCTTGAATCAATGGCAAGAACAGATAAAGATAAAAGTGAGATTGCTAAAAAACTTAAACAAGCAAAAGATTTGGATGCTAATAATTTTCATGGATCAACTTCTGTTGAAAAAGGAGAAAACAAATTTAATATGAAAAATGCTTATGCAAAAATGTCTGGAAATTATGTTGAGGCATTTAATGGAGGTGTCAACGAAATGATGAAATCAATTAAAAATATATCTAAGACGGGAGATTTTGGAAATATTAATAAATCTGATTTAGATAATCCTTTTTTTAAAACAGCTTTTTCAACTTCTGTTGATATTAACACATTAAAGAAAATTTCTAAGAGCAATGAGATTAGTAATGAAATGATTAAGAAATATATGGAAATCGTAAGAGATAATAATAGTCAATTAAAAGCAAAAATGAGTAATGATCCAGAACTTCAACATTATGTATAAAAATATTAAATAATTATGAACAACCAAGACCAACAATTTATTTTAGAATTAGAAGCAATGATTGATGATATTGATGTTGAAAAAAAATCAGCAATTGAAATTTTTGAAAAAAGTTTAGTTTATTTTTTGTCAGCCAAAAGCGAAGAGTTTGCTATGATTTTAGCTGATTATAATAATATTTTGATTTTGATTTTGGCAAAAGAGCGAGAGTTTAACCTTGAAATGAAAAACAAACTTCTCTCAAACCAAGAAAAACTAACCCAAAAAAATTTCACACTAAACGAAAAACCAACTCGCCCAACAATAGAAAACTGGATCAAAGACTTTATAAAATTTCATGGAAGTGCTATATTTGATAATATAGTATTAAGTAAATACATAAGCAATTCAAACAATGTAAAACTACTAGACCCTGAAGAAAAAAGATTGGTAAAAAAACTTTTAAAACTTTATCGCAATCTAATATTTTTCCCTGAAAGCCTAAAAGATATTCCAGTAGAACGATGGGAAATATTCCCTATAGAACGAGACACAATAGACGAAAAAATACGACCAGAAAAGATAAGTATGCCGAAGACTTCTGATGAAAAAAGAATAGAAGAAGTAGAAGAAATGCTTGAAACAGGGCTTGATGATGATTTAGAGAAAAAAGTTTTGAAAGAAGAATTAGAAAAACGAAAAAAAATTGCAGAACTGAGATTTACAATGAGTAAATATCGCGAGGGAAGTCTTGAGAGAAGAGTGCTGGAAGAGGAAATTGAAAAACTTGAAAAATAAAATAATTTTAAATTAAATATTTTTATTATATGGATATAAAAAATATTGAACAAATTAAAATTGAAGTCCATCTTTTGTCATTCCCGGCGAACGAAGTCCATCTTTTGTCATTCCCGGCGAACGAAGTCCATCTTTTGTCATTCCCGGCGAACGAAGTCCATCTTTTGTCATTCCCGGCGAACGAAGTCCATCTTTTGTCATTCCCGGCGAACGAAGTGAGGGAAGGGAATCTAGGAGTGCGTAGTAAAAATATTGTTTTAAAAAATAATCTTAAAGCGTAATATCAAGTGTTTAAATAGTTTAGTTTTAATTAAAAAATCATTACTTTATACTCCTAGATTCCCGCCTTCGCGGGAATGACAGAAAAAAATGGAATGACAAAAAACAACAAAGCAAAAAGAAATTAATAATAAAAATAATTCGTAATTCGTAATTGATTGTGTAATTCGTAATTGATATATCTTATGTTAAATTATTTAGAAAAATATAATAATTTGTCAGCTGAGCTTCGGCAGAAAGTTTCTTCTAACTCTGTGATGGAAGCTATCGCTTTGCTTGAAAAAAATTACAGTGTTAGCTTAGCAACTGTGATTATGCGAGTAATGGTGCAAGATTTGTCAATTGCGGATTTGCCTAAGTTTTTTGTTTTTGAAAATTCAATGGAAGCAAGTAAGGCTAATAAACTAACACAAGATTTAAAAGATCAGGTTTTTTATGATGTGGCAGATTATTTGAATATTGAAAATGAAAAGCCAGAAGTAGAAAAAAATTATTCGCAAGAAGATGAAAGTCCTAAGGGATTAGTAGAAACTTCTAATTTTTTCTTTTCTCATGAAGATGAAGAAGAGATTGCTAAACTTTCAAAGACTATAGAAACTTATTCTGAAAAACAAAAAGAGCGAAAAAAAGAAATTGAAAAAAAGATTGATGAAGTTCTGGCTATTGTCAAAATTAGTTTTTCGTCAGTAGATATGTTTAATCGTTTTAAACATTTAACAGAAACATATTTGCGAAATGTAAGAAACAGAATAGATATTCAAGAATCTATGATGAAATCAGTTGAGAGTGGCGGATTGGGTGTAGATGAAATGGTGGCTGATAAACTTCTTTCTGTGATGGAGGATGTAAAGCAAGGTAAAAAAGAAAAGAAAGTTAATAAACAAGAAGATTTAGTGAACAAAGAACAAAAGGCAAATGTTCAAAAAAATATTTTGAAAAATGATTTTAGAGCTAGAGATGTTGAATATGACTTTAGTAAATTGTTAAACAAAAAAGGAAAAAAAGAATTTGTAAAAGTTGTTTCTAGCGAAGTTGAAAAAGAAGAAGAACTTGTCTCTTCTGATAATTCTTTTAAAGATCAAGTTTTCAATCAAGATGCTTATAATCAAGAGTTGGAAAAAGAAGAAAAATACAAATCAATTTTTCAAAAATTAAAAAATTTACCTAGAAAAAATGAACAAGAAAATAAACAAGAGACAGAAGAAGATTCTGGAAGCTTGGTAGTGAAGGCAATACAAACAGAAGAAGAAAGAAAAAAACAGCAAGAAAAGAAAAAGGAAATATTAAGTCCTAATCAAAATGATTTTATTTTGAACTTGCAAAAAGATAATGAAAATAAAAATAATATTTTAGTAAAAATAGAAAACTCTCCAAAGCCTGAAATAGTTAAAAAAGAAAATAAAATAGAAACAAAGATTACTAAACAAGTAAAAAAAGTAGAATACGAAGATAATCCTAAACAAAAATTAAGAATAGCTGATGTTGAATATAAGAAAGTTTTAGTTGGTCCAGTTGATGAGTTAGCACAATTAACTTTAACAGAATTTCGTAGGCTAGATAAAGATTCATTAAAAGCTTCTTACAAGGTAGAAGAAAAGTTCAAATTTTTAGAAGAAGATACATATACCAAAAAATTAGAAGGTATAAAAGCTTGGAGAAGAAGTCCTTTGAATAAAATGTATTTAAGCGTTGGTCAAGAAAGTATGATTCAAAATAAATCAATAAGTGAAATATTCAAAGGAAAAAATACAGCTGATTTTTTAACAGAAAAAGAATTTTATGTTATAATGGATTTGAATAACAGAATAAAGTTTTAAATCAATTACAAATTACAAATTACAAATTACAAATTACAAATTATTAGTTATTTATGCAACAGTTTACTGTTCCACAATTTATAGATGTTGAAGATAAGATTTTTGGGCCTATTACAGTCAGGCAATTTTTGATAATGATTGTTGGTTTTTCTATTATTGCACTAGCTTACAAATTTCTTATTTTAAGTGCTTTTATTGTTGTAATTGTGGTTGATTTTTGTGTTTTTGGATCATTAGCTTTCCTAAAAATAAACGGAATGCCAATGCATTTTTTTATTCTTAATTTTATAGAAACCTTGCAAAAACCAAGTATTAGAGTTTGGGGTATATCTTATCGTGAAAATTTAAAAATTATTGAGAATATTGACACTAATGATCCAAATTTAAATAATTATTTATCAAAAAAATCAATTAAAAATCAATATAGTTCTTCTAGATTAAACGAACTTTCATTAGTGGTTGATACTAATGGATTTTATAGAGGAGAATAATCAATTATTCAATTATTCAATTATCAATTACGAATTACGAATGATATTATAAATTAAATAATTCGTAATTGATAATTCGTAATTAATTAAGCCATGGTTAAAAAAAAGGACAATTTAGCTGGTAATAAGGTTAGTGTTTCTACACAGCAGTATTTGGATATTGCTGAGATTAAAGACGATGTAGTAGTAATGCGTGATGGAACTATGAGAGCTGTTTTGATGGTGGCTAGTATTAATTTTGCCTTAAAAAGTGAAGACGAACAAAACGCTATTGTCTCAGCTTATGTTGGTTTTCTTAATAGCATTAGTTATCCATTACAAATTGTAATTCAATCTCGGGAAATGAATATAGAAAAATATTTAGCTGATTTGCACCAAAAATATAATGAACAAACTAACCAATTACTAAAAATACAAACAGGAGAATATATTCAATATATTGAAGAACTTATTAAAATAGGAAAAATAATGAATAAAAGATTTTATGTAATTATTCCGTATGATCCTTTGTCAGATAGTGCAAAAGGTTTTTTTAATAGACTTGGAAATCTTTTTCGTCCAGCAGTTGCTATAAAAATGAAAGGAAGCAGATTTGTAAGAAGAAAAAGCAATTTAACTCGTAGAGTTGAAGCTGTAATGTCTGGTTTATCTTCAATTGGTTTAAAATCAGTTCAACTTGATACCCAAAGTTTAATTGAATTATATTACAATACCTATAATCCAAGAACATCTGAAAATGAAAAATTAGCTCCAATTGAAAAAATTAGATTAGAAAAAGATGAATAATTATTAGATATTAGATATTTTATCTCTATATAAACCAGAATGGATATTTTAAAAAATTAAAATTTATAAAATGGAATTTAAAATCAATACAATACAACAAAAAGAAGAACTTGCTAGATTAGAAAAAGAAAGAATGCTTCAACTCAAAGAGCGAGAGGCTGGTTTGGCAGTTGATCTTTCAGAAGAATTAGTAGAAGAAGAAAAAGCTTTTAGAAGAGGCGTGGTCTCAATTAGGGATTTAATTGCTCCTTCTAGTTTCAAAGTAGAACCTACTTTTTTGCAATTAGGAGAAAAATTTGTAAGAACTATTTTTGTTATTACATATCCGCGTTATATTAGTGTTGGCTGGTTTTCTCCGATTATTAATATGAATAATACTTTTGATATTTCTATGTTTTTTTATCCTGTAAAAACACATTTGATTTTGAACCAGTTAAAAAAGAAAGCAGGAAACTTAGAAGCACAAATAGTCTCAGACGCAGAAAAAGGAGCAGCTCGTGATCCTTTGATTGAAACAGCTTTAAGAGATGTTGAAGCTTTGCGAGATGCACTTACACAAGGAATTGAACATTTTTTTCAATTTGCTTTGTATGTGACAATTTATGCTGATGAAAAAAAAGAGTTAGAGGATTTAACTAATGAAATAGAAGATATTTTTGGTTCTCGTTTGGTTTTTTCTAAAAGTGCATATTATCAAGCTGAACAAGGTTTTAATTCAACTATGCCACTAGCTAATGATGAATTATATATTAATTTTAATATGAATTCATCACCCGTAGCATCTTCTTTTCCTTTTATTTCAAGTGATTTGACTTCTGATAATGGTATTCTTTATGGAATTAATAGACATAATAATAGCTTAATTCTTTTTGATAGATTTAGTTTACAAAATGCTAATTCTGTTGTTTTTGCAACTTCTGGAGCTGGAAAAAGTTATGCTATAAAATTAGAAGTTCTTCGCTCATTAATGCTTGGAACTGAGGTGATTATTATTGACCCTGAATATGAATACAAACATTTGTCAGACGCAGTTGGTGGAACTTATGTTAATCTTTCGCTGTCAAGTGATGCCAAGATTAATCCTTTTGATTTACCACGTGCTATTAGTGGTGATTCAAGGCCAGCTGATATTATTAGAAGTGCAGTTATTACAATGAAAGGACTTATTAAATTAATGATTGGTGATTTAAATCATGAAGAAGATTCAATAGTAGACAGAGCCTTACTTGAAACTTATGCCAAAAAAGATATAACACCAGATTGTGATTTAAGTAAAGTAGAAGTTCCGATTATGCAGGATTTTCAAGATATATTGGAAGGTATGGAAGGAGGAGAAAGTATTGCCTTGCGTCTTCGTAAATATACAGAAGGAACTTTTTCAGGTCTTTTTAATAGTCCAACTAATGTAGAAATGAATAATCAATTAGTTTGTTTTTCTGTGCGTGACTTAGAAGATGAATTAAGACCTATAGCTTTGTATTCTATTATTAATTATATTTGGGGAGTTGTGCGATCAGAAACAAAAAAAAGAATTTTAATTATTGACGAAGCTTGGTGGTTAATGCAACACGAAGACAGTGCAAAATTTATCTTTGCTTTAGTTAAAAGATGTCGTAAATATTATTTAGGTGTAACAACTATTACTCAAGATGTTAATGATTTTTTAACTTCTCCTTATGGACAAGCAATCGTGACGAACTCATCTTTACAATTATTGCTAAAACAATCAACAGCATCAATTGATCTTATTCAAAAAACATTTGTACTAACAGAAGGTGAAAAATATCTTTTGTTAGAATGTGGTGTTGGTGAAGGGATATTTTTTGCTGGAAGTAAACACGCTGCCATAAAGATCGTAGCATCTTACACAGAAGATCAATTAATAACTTCAGATCCTCGTCAATTATTAGAAATAGAAGCAGCCAAAAAAGATTTTGCCAAAAGCTTAGATGAAGATGATATTAGTGATTTGGATATATGAAATTAATCTAAAATTTTTATTTATTTAAAATTATTATTATGAATTTAGAGAAAAAACATATTATAATTTTAGCAAGTGTTATTTTTGCTTTGTTAATTTTATTATTATTAATTTATTTTATTTTTTTAACAAAAGAAAAAGATACTCAACCTGCCAACCAAAAACAAGAAAACCAAAGTGGTGTTTTGCCAAATAATGATGTTAAATTCGTTAATGATAAAAAACCAGTTAATAAAGATGAAATTAAAACTATTATAAACAATGAAAATATTACAGATGCACAAATTAAAAAAGAGGCTAGTAGTCAAGAATCTCAAGAAAAAAAATCAGATGCTCTAAGCCAAATGGCCTTATCTTTTGTTGAAAGATTTGGAAGTTATTCTAATCAATCAAATTTTAATAATATGGATGATTTAAAAATATTTATGACAGAAAAAATGCGTCTTTGGACAGAAAATTATACAAATGAAAAAAAAGCAGAACAAAAAAATACTGATGTCTATTATGGAATAACTACTAAAGCAATTTTTGAAGAAGTTTTAGAGTTTGACGAAGAAAAAGGCATAGCTAGGATTTTAATCAAAACAAGAAGAAGAGAAGCTCAGGAAACAACAGATAATTTTTCTAAAACTTTTGAACAAGATATTGAAGTAGCTTTTTTGAAAGAAAATGACATTTGGTTAGTTGATGGAGCTTATTGGAAATAAAATTAAGATTATTTATGTTTAGAAAAATAAAAAATAAAAAAATAATTTTTATAATTTATCTAGGATTTTTTTCCTTGATTTTTGTGTTAGGAATTTATATTTTTTTAATTAATAAAACAATTAAAAATAATTTTGAAAAGAAAAAAAATATTAAAGAAGATCAATATTTTTTAAATGAAGATTTTCAATATAATAATGATCCGCAAGTGACCTTAAATCCATCTCTTGAAGATATGCTTAAGGGCCCTATTATTACTAATCAAGATCCGCAAACAGGAGATGAAAAGGCTTTTGTGTCTATTGTGGAATTTTCTGATTTTCAATGTGAATATTGTCACAAGCAAGAACAAACCTTGAAAAGAGTTTTAGAAAAATATCGTGACAAAGTAAAACTAGTCTGGAAAGACTATCCCATAAAAGATATGAATTCAGAATCTTATCAAGGAGCAATCGCAGGTAGATGTGCACAAGAACAAAATATGTTTTGGCCTTATCATGATTTATTGTTTGATGCTGAAAAACTAAACAAAGAAAATTTTTTAAATATTGCTAATGCATTGAAAATGGATATTGGAAAATTTGAAAAATGTTTAGTAAATGATGCTCCTCGCAATATGATTAATGCTAACATAGAAGAAGCAGATGCTTTGCAAATCACAGGTGTGCCTTTCATTTATGTAAATGATAAAGAAATAATGGGAGAAATAGATGAGACTGAATTAGAATCAATTATAAATTACGAATTAAAAATTACGAATTAATTTTTTAATTAATGAAATCAACTATTAAAAAAATGTATGTTTGTTCTAATTGTGACGCACAATCCATTAAATGGAATGGGCGTTGTCTTGAATGTGGAGCTTGGGGGACAATGAAGGAGCAAATTATTGATGCTAAGATTGATAATCAGAAAAAAAATAATTCTTTATTGCAGGCAGATTTGATTGATTTAAGTGAGGTTGGAGATATTGAAACAGATGCTAGGATAAAAACAAACATTAGTGAAGTTGATAGAGTTTTAGGAGGAGGAATAGTGCCTGGATCTATTATTCTTTTGTCAGGAGAGCCTGGTGCTGGAAAATCAACTATTATTGCACAAATTGCTGATAGAGTTGCTAGTTATGAAAATGCAAGTGTTATTTATGCTAGTGGTGAGGAGTCAGCTTCGCAAGTAAAAAATAGATTATTGCGATTAAATTGTCAGATAAAAAATTTTAAATTTTTGAGTGAAACAAATGTTGAGAAAATCATTGCCACAGCCAAGAACACAAAACCAACTTTGTTAATCATTGATTCTATTCAGACTGTTTATTCACAAAATGTAGAAACAGAGGCAGGTGGAGTAAGTCAGATTCGTGCAAGTGCGGTTAGTTTTTTAGAGCTTGCCAAAAAACATAATATAGCCACGATTTTAATCGGTCATATTACAAAAGATGGACAATTAGCAGGACCAAAATCATTAGAACATATTGTAGATACAGTGATTTATTTAGAAGCAGATAAGGCTGGGCTTTATAGAATTCTTCGTTCTACAAAAAATCGTTTTGGTTCAGTGAATGAAATAGGGATTTTTGAAATGACAGGTAAGGGTTTTGTAGAAATTATTAATCCTTCGCAAGTGTTTATTGATTCTTCTGCTAAAAAAATATCAGGATCAGTTGTGAGTTGTATCATTGAAGGATCTCGTCCTTTTTTGGTTGAAATTCAAGCATTAGTTAGTAAAACTGTTTTTGGTTATCCTCAGCGAAAAGCAAGTGGCTTTGATCTAAATCGTTTACAAGTTTTAAGTTCGGTGCTTAGTAAAAAAGCAGGAATTAATTTGGCTAATCAAGATGTGATTTTGAATGTTGTGGGTGGGATGAAAATCAATGATCCAGCACTTGACTTGGCTGTCTGTGCTTCAATTATTTCTTCTCTTTTGGACAAGACAATAAATTCTCAGATTGTTGTTTTTGGTGAAGTTGGTCTTGGAGGTGAAATTAGGACAATTTTTCGTCTTAAAGAAAGATTAAATGAAATGGTAAAACTAGGATTTAAGACAGCAATAACTCCAGATATAAAAGATGTTTTTGAAAATTTGGAGATTATTAAGATGAATAATTTAAGAGATTTTGTTACTTATTTAAAAAAATAAAAAATTTGTCAAAAAATCTTTACTTTTTTAATAAAATATAATAATATAAAAATATTATTTTAAAAGAATGTTAAACAATTTAGCAAAAAATAAATTATTAATTAAATTAACTATAAATATATGCTAGATATTAAATATATTCGTGAAAATGCGAATGAAATAAAAAATGCGGCAAAAAATAAAAATATCAAAATTGATATTGATGAATTGTTAAAAATTGATGAAGAGCGAAGAAAGTTGCAAATTAAAATTGATGAAATTCGTGCATTTAGAAATGATTTAGCAAAAGCAAATAAAGGGGGTAAGCCAACAGATGCTCAAATTCAAGAAGGAAAAGAGTTAAAAGAAAAAATGTTTGAGCTTGAGGAAAAGTTAAAAATATTAGATGTTGATTATCAAAAATTAATGGTAAGAGTACCAACTGTTCCATCATATGATACACCAATTGGACGAGATGATTCTGAAAACAAAGAAATTTATCGCTGGGGAGAGCAAACTAAATTTGATTTTACGCCAAAAAGCCATATTGAAATAGCAGAAGATCTTGATTTGATTGATTTTGTTAGAGGAACAAAGGTAGCTGGATACAGAGGTTATTATGTGAAGAATGAAGCTGTTGCTTTGCAAATGGCTTTAATGATTTATGGATTAAACAAATTAGTTGAAAAAGGTTTTATTCCAATGATTCCACCAACGCTAGTGCGTGAATTTCCTTTATTCGGAAGTGGATACTTCGGAGCTGAAAAGTTTGATCCTGAAAAAGATGAAATTTATAAAATAGAAAATACAGAAAAAGATGAGCAAGGTAATGTAAAAAAAGAAGATAAATTTTTAGTTGGAACAGCTGAGCCGTCATTGCTTGCTTATTATGCTAATGAAATTTTAGATATTAATGATTTACCAATGAAAATTTGTGGATTTTCACAATGTTATCGTAGTGAGATTGGAAGTTATGGTAAAGATACAAAAGGAATTTATCGCGTGCATGAATTTATGAAGATAGAACAAGTTTGTATTTGTCCGGCTGATATTGAATTAGCTGATAAAATGCATACAGAGATGGTGGAAATTTCAAAAGGAATTCATGAAGAGTTAGGTATTCCATATCGCCAATTAGCAATTTGTACAGGTGATATGAGTGCTGGGAAATATAAAATGTTTGATTTGGAAGCTTGGATGCCAGGGCGAGGTGCTTATGGTGAGACAGGATCAGCGTCTAATTTTGTTGATTGGCAAGCAAGAAGATTGAATGTCCGATATAATGATAAAGATGGAAATAAAAAGTTTGTTTATATGCTTAATAATACAGCTATTCCAAGTCCTAGAATATTAATTGCTATTTTGGAAAATTATCAACAAGCAGATGGAAGTGTGCTTGTCCCAGAGGTTTTGAGAAAGTATATGCCAAATAATATTTCAGTAATTAAGAAAAAATAAAAATAATGTTCATTAAATTATCTATTTTTTACGGATCTTATTTGATATTTCCTTTTGTTTTGTTTTTAATTTTAAAATACAAACAACAAAAAAGAAAAAAGTATTTTAATATTTTACTTTTAATTTCTATATTTTTTATTTATGCAAGATTTGTAGAGCCTTTATTATTAAATGTAGTTGAAACAAAAATTATTTTAAATAATCAAAACAGTCAAGAAAATATCAAAGTAGCCCTTATTTCTGATTTACATATAGGAGTTTATAAAAAAGGATCTAGTCTTAGAAGAGTAGTTAATAAAATTAATCAACAGAGTCCAGATCTTGTTTTTATAGCAGGAGATATTTTGTATGATTTAAAAAGAGATCAAATAAAAAAAGAATTAAGTGAATTGCAAAATTTAAAAGCAGAAACTTATGTGATCACAGGTAATCATGATAGTGGTTTTCCTGGAGTTGATGAACGAATTGAATTAGAAAAAGTTTTTAATGAATTTAATATCAAAGTTTTAGATAATAAAATTCATTCTATAGCTATTCATGGAAAACTAATTCATTTAGTTGGTTTTAGTGATATTTGGACAGATGAGATAGATTATCAATTGTTAGATATGGTTCAAGAAGAAGAAACTGTTTTTGTCTTAGCTCATAATCCTGATACAGTTTATAATTTTCAAAATCCTGAAAAAGTAGATTTAGTTTTAGCGGGCCATACTCATGGAGGTCAAATAAGAATTCCATTTATTTATAAATATGCAATTCCTTGTGAATATGGTTTTGATAAGGGATTTTATGAAATTAATAATATGAAAATATTTGTTAGTCCTGGCTTGGGAATGGTTGGTTTGCCAATGAGATTTTTAATGGTTCCAGAGATTGATATTTTAGCATTAAGTATTTAAAAACCTATGTTTGAACGAACGCAAAATATAAGATTATCAATTATAAAACAAATTGAATTAATGGCTAGTCAGTATCCTGATTTTATTTCTCTAGCACAAGGTATTCCTAGTTTTGATACGCCAGAATGTATTAAGCGAAGAGCTGAGCTGGCTTTGAAGCGGGGAGTTGTTTCAAAATATACGCTTTCACCTGGTATAGCTGAGTTGCGTGAATTAATAGAATTATCTTTGGCTCGTGATAATATGTTTTATGATTGGGAAAAAGAAATTGTGGTGACTGCAGGGACGATTGAGGGGATAACTGCTACTATTACAGCGATTACTAATATTGGTGATGAGATTTTGATCCCAGAGCCAACTTACACAAGTTATCGAGAAGTGATTAATTTTGCAGGATGTAAACCTGTTTTTGTGCCATTGGATGAAGAGTCTGGTTGGGCATTTGATATAAAAAAATATGAACAAGCAATTACACCGAAGACAAAAGCTATTTTTTATTGTAATCCAAATAATCCAACAGGAACTATTTATACCAAAGATCAACTTTTGGAATTAGCTGGTTTGGCTGAAAAACACGATTTATTTTTAATCTCTGATGAAGTTTATAAAGATTTTGTTTTTGGTGATGAAAAAATTTTTAGTTTAGCAGAGATTAAGTCTTTGCGAAAAAGAGTTATTCGTATTTATGGATTTTCCAAAGCTTATTCAATGACTGGTTGGAGAGTTGGTTATCTACATAGTGATGAGTCAATTATAAAAGAAATTATTAAAGTTCATGATTTATTGGTTACTTGTGCACCAGCTATTTCTCAATATGCAGCTATGGGAGCATTAGAAATGGCAGATAATGAAGTTATAAAAGCTAATGCTGAATATGTAAAAAGAAGAGATTTGGTTTGTCAGAGATTGGATCGCTTAAGCAATGTTTTTACTTATGTCCGTCCTTTAAGCACTTATTATATTTTTCCAAAAATAAATTCTAAATATTTAAATAAAAAAGTGGAACACCCTAGCTGGGATTTTGCTGTTGATTTGTTAAAAAATACTCAAGTGGCGACAGTCCCTGGTTTTGCTTTTGGTGATAATGGTGAAGGACATATTAGAATAAATTTTGGAAGAGATGAGGAAAAGATTAATGAAGCTTTTGATAGGATTGAGAAATATTTAAATAAATAATTTTTTATTTTTAATTTATAAAATTTGTAGTAAAATAATTTCTAAAATAAGCTAATAAATTAAAGAGTGTAACATTTTTTATTATTACTCGTATTATATAACATATGGATGCTGGGAATTGCATTTATTGAACTAAAATGACAGTGAATAATTTAAGAGATGGTATTTTGTATCATCGTATAAAAAGACAAGACAAGGATGCATTCATAAAGTCTTATGACCTATATTATGATGAAATTTATCGTTTTGTATTTTTCAAAGTTAATAATAGCAGGGAAGTAGCGCAGGATATAAGTTCGCAAACTTTTTTAAAAGCTTGGAATTATATACAAAATAATAATGTAGCTGATTATAAGACTTTGAAATCTTTGTTTTATAAGATAGCTAGAAATTTAGTTATTGATTATTATAGAAGTTCTCGTAATGAAGTTAGTATTGACAGTTTGGCTGAAAATGAGGATAATATTCATTCTTTTGAATTAGTTGATGAAAAACAAAATATTAAAGAAAGTTTTGAACTAAAAGATGATTTTGAAAAAATTAAGGAAGATATGAAGAAGTTAAAGGCTGATTATAGAGAAATAATAAGTTTGCGCTATATTAATGAATTATCAATCACAGAAATAGCTGATTTATTAAAAAAATCAAAAGGTAATATTCGTATTTTAATCTACAGAGCATTAAAGGCTTTGAAAAAAATAAATGAAAAATAAAGAATTATTAAAAAAATTAAATACTTTGAAAGAGATTAAAGCTCCAGAAGGGAAAAAACTTGAGAATAGAAATATTTTGATAAGTCAGATTTATAATGGAAAAGAAAATGAAGTAAAGGATTTTGACTTAAAAAAGTTTGTTTTGTATTTATTCCCTTATGAATTAAAAAATATGGCATCTCAGCCAGTTTTATCTGTTTTTGTGATTTGTTTTGTTGTTTTGAGTGGATTATTCACAAGTGTTAAATTCTCACAAGACACAAAACCAGGAGATTCTTTGTATATTGCTAAAGTTTTGAACGAAAAAAGACAAAAAGTTTTGACTTTTGATGAAAAGGAAAAAGTTAAACTAGGTATTAAATTAGCTGAAAATAGAATGCAAGAGATTGATCAGATCTTGCAAGATGAAAATAAAGACAAAGATAATAATGAAAATTCAGAACAAGTTAGTCAATTAGTAGATGATTTTAAAAAAGAAATTAGCGATGCTAAACAAAATTTAGAAAAGATAAAAAAAGTTTCAGATAATAATTTAAAAGTAGAAGATAATAAAGTAGCTATAATAGAAACAAAAAAAGAAGAAAATTTAAATAATGAACAAAAAAAAGCTGAAGTAGAAAAAGAATCTGTTTTTGTAGCTAGATCAGATAAGGATAATCAAACAATGGAGATTTATGAAGCTAAACAAAGCACTTATAAGATTTTAAATGAAGCAAAAAGTTTGTTGGATAATAATGATTATGAGGCAACTATTAATAAATTAGTTGAAGTTGATAAGGCTATTTTGATTACAAAAGATAATGAGGAGAATGTTTCAACTACGACTAATGAGGTGATAAATGAAAAAAATAAGGCGACTAGTAGCGTAGAAGATATTACAGATTAATTTTTAATTTTGAATTAATGTTGGAATGATTTAATGTTTTAAAAAATATTAGATATTAATATATTTATTTTTTATGAATAATTTTGAGGAGAGATTTATTTTAGGTTTAGAAGGTAATGAGGGGAATATTATTTATGATGAGCATTTGTTGCGTTATGAGTTGGCTCTAGGACAAGTTGTGGATAAAGTTGTCTTAGATATTGCAAGTGGATCTGGATATGGATCTTATATACTTGCTAAATCTTTGGCGAAAGAAGTGATTGGGGTTGATATTGATAGGGAAACACTTGCTTTGGCACAATCAAAATATAAGTTAGATAATTTGGAATACAAACAAGGAAGTGCATTGAATATTCCGCTTGAAAATGCTAAAATAGATATTGTTATTTCTTTTGAGACAATTGAGCATTTGAAAAATGAAAAAGAAGCAGGGATTTTTTTGCAAGAGATTAAAAGAGTTTTAAAGGATAATGGTAAATTAATAATATCTACACCAAACAAGGAAGTTTTTAAACAAAAAAATCCATATCACCAAAAAGAATATACGAAAAATGAGTTTAGTTCTTTGATAAAAAAATATTTTAAGTATCAATTATTTTTGGAGCAATATAATTCTATTTCTTCAACTATTCATAATCCAGAAAAAGAAAAGAATCAAGCTAATTTTTTTCAGTTTAATAAGAATGAAAAAATTGCTTTGTATTTTGTAGTTGTTTGTTCTAATGAAATGATTTCTGATAATTTTTTTTCTAAGAATTTCACATCCGTCAATCAAGAAGCTTTAATGAATTTGAAGAATAATCCTGTGTTGAAACTAGCTGATAAATTTTATCCGTATTATAGGAAAATTAGAAAGATATTTTAATTACGAATTACGAATTATAAATTTTCTTATTATTTACAGTTAACGAAGTTCACATTTTGTCATTCCCGGCGAACGAAGTTCACATTTTGTCATTCCCGGCGAACGAAGTTCACATTTTGTCATTCCCGGCGAACGAAGTGAGGGAAGGGAATCTAGGATGGCGTAGTAAAAATATTGTTTTAAAAAATAATCTTAAAGCGTAATATTAAGTGTTTAAATAGTTTAGTTTTAATTAAAAAATAATTACTTTATACTCCTAGATTCCCGCCTTCGCGGGAATGACAGAAAAGAACGCGGGAATGACAGAAAAGAAAGCGGGAATGACAGAAAAGAAAGCGGGAATGACAGAAAAGAAAGCGGGAATGACAGAAAAGAAAGCGGGAATGACAGAAAAGGAAAACGAGAATGAAAATGACAGAGAAGAAGGAATATGAATGATAAAAGATTAAATATATTTCTTAGTGTGTGTTGATTTTATTGATTTTTTTATATAAAAAATTAATAAGATCAATCTGCATTAAGGTGTGGATTAAACAAGGCAAAGAAAGGTCGATTCCTTTGCGGAAGTCTTGTTTCGTATTTTAAAAAAATATTTTAAAGATTATGAGGAGTAAATTGATTATCTTTTTTGATAAGTAGATCGATTAAGCTTTTCTTTCATGTTTTTTTGTGAAGGGAATGGAATTCCGATTGATTTACAAATCGTAGAGGCAAAAAATTTTTTGTCTCTACTGTAAAATTTTTGTAAAATTCTATTTTAGACAAAAGATTTTTTGTCTCTACGTGTATTGATGAAGATGTATTATTTTTACAAATCAGAAATTTAAAATATTGTTAATTAAGAAATTAAATTGTTTACTCACTTTAAGAAGTAGACAATTTTAAAACATTAAATAAATTATGAAAAAATTAAGAAAAATTTTTGCTGCTACTATGATGTTAACTACAGTTTTCTCAATGAGTATGCTTGCTGCTCCAAAGGCAGACGCAGCTTCAGCAGGAGACTTAGTTAAATTAGAAAGCGGTTCAGCTGTCTATTACATTGGTGAAGATGGCAAAAAACATGTTTTTCCTAATGAATCTACATATTTCTCTTGGTATTCTGATTTTAGTGGTATCACTATTATCTCTCAAAGTGAATTAGACGGTTTCGCAAGAGGCGCTAATGTAACTGTAAGACCAGGAACAGTTTTAGTAACTTCTCCTGATGAAGCAACAGTTTACGCTGTTGAAAAAGGCGGAGTTTTAAGATCTATTGTTTCTGAAGAGAATGCTAAAGCTTTATATGGAGCTAATTGGGCAAAAAATGTGATTGATGTTTCTGCATCTTTCATGTCAAATTACGTAGCAGGTGAAAAATTAACAGAAGGTAAATACCCACAAGGTACTTTAGTAAAAACTTCTACTTCTCCTGATGTTTATTACATTGATGCTGACGGAAAAGCAAGAAAATTTGCAGATGCTGCATCTTTCTTAGCTAATAACTTCAAATGGGATGACATTGTTACAACTTCATTAACATTACCTTCATTAGGTACTGCTATTAGTGGAGAAGAAACTGCTATCACAGATGTTGCTAGTGGAAATGGTACAGGTGCTGTGATTGATCCTAATGCTGGATCAGGATTAACAGTTAGCTTATCATCAGCTACACCAGAAGCAAAAACAGTTCCATCTGGAGCTACTGGAGTAACTTTCACAAAATTCAATGTAACTGCATCTAATGATGGAAATGTTACTTTGAAGAATTTAGTTATCAAAAGATCTGGAGTTGGTGCTTATAACGAAGTTTCAAAAGTTTATCTTTATGATGGAACTACAAGATTAACAAGCGGAAAAAGCATTAATTCAAGCTCAAACGAAGCATCTTTAAGTAATATCAATTTTGTAATTCCAGCAGGAACTACAAAGACATTATCTATTGTTGGTGATATTGCTACTGGTTTAGGTTCTTATGGTAATCAAGTATTATCAATCCAATCAGCAAGTGCAATCACAACTAATGGTGCTACTGTTTCAGGTTCTTTCCCAGTTTCTGGTAATCAAATGGCTTTGTCTTCAACATCTGTTGGTAAGGCTGATATTGAATCAGCAGGAGCTGACTGGACAAGAAAAGTTGGTGAAGACCAAGTTGAAGTTGCTAACTTCACTGTATATGTAAATAATACAGAAGATGCAGAATTCCAAGGAATTACTCTTTATAATTCTGGTCGTGATGTATTATCAAACTTAAAAATGTACAGAGGTTCTACTTTGGTAGCAGAAGGTACAAAAAGTGGTGATTACTTTGTATTCACATTGACTACTCCTTATGTTATCACAAAAAGTGACTCAGCTTCATTCTCAGTAAAAGGCGACATTGATGGAAGAGATACAGATACAGCAACATTAGATGTTAGATATAATACTGATGTTCGTATTATCGGAAAAACTTATGGTTATTCTTTGTATATGGATGCAACAGTAGGAACTGCTGATTCTTATGTAGATGAAGCTATCTCTACTGCTGGTGCAGGTACATTAACAGCAAATACAACAACAGTTAATGCAGGTCAAATAACAGTATCTTTCAACGGTCCTTCAACAGGAGATGTTTCAAAAGATACTAATGATGTTGTATTAATGAATTTCAGTTTGACAACACAAGCTCCTGTAACAGTTGAGAAAATGATTTTGACTATTGCTCATACAGGATTATTAACTACTGAAGTTTCAAACTTAGAAGTAGTTTGTGCTGGTCAAATCGTTGCTGACACAAGTTCTGTTGTATTAGGAGATAATACATTCACAGATACTTGGGAATTAAACTCAGGTACAACTGATTGTCAAGCTAGAATTGATATCTTGAATACAGCTGCTGGAAACGAAACAATCTCAGTAGCATTAAAAAATCTTACAAATACAGCTAACTGGACATTAAAAGATGGAAATGGTGATAGAATCACTGATGTTGTTCCATCTGGAGATATTGCTGGAAACACAATGAATGTGACTTCAGCTTCAGTAACAGCAAGTTTAGCTTCAAGCCCAGCTTCAGGTCAAACTTATGTTAAAGGACAAAAAGATGCTTCAATTGCAGGATTTACATTCACAGCAGGTGATTCAGTTGATACAAAAGTTACAGCTTTATCATTATTAGCTTACCAAGATAACAACAGTGACTATAACTTCACTGATGCTAACGAAAAAGATCAAGCTTCTGGTGCTGCTAACACAATGGTAAACATCAAACTTTATGATGGTGAAACATTATTAGCAAGTAAGAGCTTAACTGTAGGAGCTTCTACAATCGGAGTTACATTTGATAGTCTTAATATTTCTATTCCAAAAGGAACAGACAAGACAATCACTGTAAAATCTGATATCAGTACTTCAGCTACAGCTAAAGGAGTTGCTATTGCCTTAAACACAGTTACTGCTGAATATGGTAATGGTAAAAACTTAGCAGTTACAGGAAGTAAAAATACTACACCTACTACATACCAAGTAGTATCTGCTGGTGGAACATTAGTAATGTCTACTGATAGTGGAACTCCTTCTGCTGGATTAATGGTAGCTGGTGCTACAGGATCTTTATTCTCTTCTGTTAAATTTTCTGCAACTAATGAAGATTTCGTAATTGATAAATTAGCTGTAGTAAATGATAGATACACAACAGTTGGAGATGATGAATTCTCAACTATCAAATTAGAATACACAAATAAAGAAGGTGTAACTAAGACTATTTCTAAAGGTTTAACAGACGGAGTTGCTCAATTTTCAGGTCTTGATATCTTTGTTAAAAAAGATGACAAAGCTATTGTAAAAGTAAAAGCAGATCTTAATACAACAACTGGTGGAGCTGACAATGGACACTATACTTCATTAAAAGTAGCTTCTTCTACAAATCTTTATTCATTCAGAGCTGTTGGTACTTCTGGAGTTGTAAAAACAAATACAGCTTCAGCTGATATTGATGGTAATGATATGGTAGTATTTAAGACTATTCCAACATTCGCAATGGCATCTAATTCACCAAGCGGAGCTTTGACACCAAATGCTGAAACATTAGTAGCTAAAATTGCTGTTACAGCAGATGCAGGTGAAGATGTTACATTTATTGGTGCTGATGGAAATGAATTAACTGTAAATTTGTTAATTTCTTTAACAGCATCTGATGGAAACAATGATTCATTGATTTTGAAAAACGATGATGGTGAAACTTTAGCAGCTACTACTACTCTTGATTTAAACACTGCTACAGAATATACTTTTGACTTCGGTACAAAAGATTTCACAGTAGCAGCTGGTACTACAGAGTATTTGTACATTTATGCTGATACAAGAGATTTCACTCAAGATGGTGATTCTATTCAAATCAAATTAGATGATACAGCTGGAGATATTGATTGGAGTATTGATGGAGATGGAAATAACTATAACTATGGTAATATCATCTTCAAAAATGATATCCTTAGTGGTTCATTATTAAAAGCTTAGTCTTCTTAATAATAAACTTAATAGTCTTTGCCTAAACATCAAAGCTAAAAAAACAAACACTCCTCCGAATTTATTTTCGGAGGAGTTTTGTTTTTCTTTTAATAATTTAATAAATTTGTTATAATGAAATTAGAAATTAAATTATTATTTAAATTAAAAATATGTTGAAGAAAATTAAATTATTTTATTTATTTTTTTGTTTTGCTTTTTTAAGTCTTAATCTTTTATTTGTAAAAATAGCTTTAGCTACAGAAGATCCTTATTATGATTTGATAGTTGAAAAAGCAGAAATGAGCACTGAAAAACCAGCTTTAAATCAAAATATTAGAATAGTGATTAAAGTAAAAAACAATGGAACATTAAGTCTAAATAATTACACAGGTATTTCTAATTATGTTTTTTCTTTTGATAATTTTTATCAAACAAGCTTTTCTTATGATCAAATATCTTCTTATTACACTAAAAAATCAGGAGATTATATTAACTTTACAATAGAAGGATATTTTCTGAAATTAAGTGAAGCTAATCTTAATTTTACTATAGATTCTACAAATCAATTAGAAGAAAAAAATGAAGACAATAATATTTTTTCTAAAAAAATAACAGTTATTGAGGATAAAAAAGACATAGAAGTTACATCAATTGAGTTTGATCCAGAGAAAGCTTTGATCCTTGAGGAAGTTAAGGTGATTGTGACAGTTAAAAACAAAGGAGAAACAACATTACTTAGTAATCTTGGATTTAGAGAGGAAGATTTTGAGATAGCTTATTCAGGAGGAATTTTAACAAAAAATTTTGAACATTCAGATTATCCAAGCAAAGATAATCCTTTAGCTACAGGAGAAGAGTTTGAATTTACTTATTATCTGAAATTTAACAAAGAAGGAAAAAATAGTTTTTCTTTTGCTTTTGACAAAAATAATCAATTAAATGAGACGAACAAAAATAATAATAAGCTAGAAAGTTTAACTAATATTTACAAAACAGCAGAATCTTTGTATGATTTTACTATTAGTGATATAAAATTAAAATATATTGATAAGAAGACTGTTCAAATAGATTGGAAAACAAACCTTGAAACTAATTCGTCTGTTATTTATAAAACTAAAAAAAATAGTGTTTTTACGCACGAATCAGAGTCTAGCTCAAGTAAAAAAGAGCATAGTGTTAAGTTGAACAATTTAAATAAAGACACAGAATATGTTTTTAAAATAAAAGGAATAAATAAAAGTCTAGAAAAGTTTAGCAAAGAATATAGTCTAGCATTATTAAATGATGAAAGTATAAAAATAAGCAATGATATAAAAACTGAAATTAATAATTCTGATAAAAAAGTTAATCTAGTATGGAAAACAAATTATTTAACTAAAGCTTGTGTTTATTATAAGTTAGTTAATAATACTGAATATACAAAACAATGCCTTAGTGATTTTAAAGATGATTATGATTTTACAATAGAAAAATTACAAACAGGTGATTATCAGTTTTATATCAATCTTGATGGCTCAACTTCTACGCTTAAATCTATAAAAAGCGAAATCAAAAAGTTTTCTTTAACCACAGATAAAACAGAAACTAATAAAGCTGAAGAAAAAATTGTTGAAAAGGAAAATAAAATTGAAGAAAAAGTAGAAAAAACAGATGAGTCTATAAAAAACAAAGAAAAATATGAAAAGTTAAAAGGTAAGATTTTATTAAAAGTAGAAGATGCTGGTAAGGCTTATTATATAAATCCAAATACGCAAACTAGACATTATTTAGGCCGTCCCGTTGATGCTTTTGCGGTGATGAGAGTGCAGGGGATCGGGATTACTAATAAAGATCTAGAAAAGATAAGTATAGGTGTTAGCAAGACAACAAGTCAGGATCAAGACACTGATGGATTAAGTGATTCTCTGGAAGATGCTATTGGAACTGATAAAAATAAAAAAGATACAGATAATGATAATTATAGTGATTTGGATGAAATAAATAGAGGTTATAATCCACTAAATAAAGAAAAATTAAAAATAGATAATAAATTTGCCAAAAAACAAGCAGGAAAAATATTGTTGCAAGTAGAAGGATCGGGTGAGGCTTGGTATATAAATCCAACTGACAACAAAAGATATTTCTTGGGACGCCCCATAGACGCTTTTGCTGTTATGAGAAATTTTGGGCTAGGGATAAGTAATAATGATTTTGAAAAACTATAATAAAATGGTTTTGTTGACTTATGATCTTGCATTTTTATACATTAATCTAGTATAATAATTAAAAATATAGTTTTTTTAATATTATAAAAATGGAGGTGCTTATGGCTGAAATAGATCTTGTTGTAGAGAAAGAAAAAACTGGAAATGATGCTCAATTGGCAAAATCCTTGCTAAGAGCAAAGCTATTTAACAGAATAGCTTTAGAAAATTACAAAAAAGAAGAAAGAGAAAGAAAAAAAAGAGAGGAGGAATTAAATTTTATTCCGAAACAAAAAGAAGCTTTTAATGTCATTAAAAGAGCTATAGAAAAGTAAAAAACAAGGGAATTTTTCTAAAAAAGAAAAATTCCCTAAAAAAAATTAATTTTTTTTAAAAAAATATGTTCAAATTCAAAGAAGAAGAAATATTTAATAAACTAAAAGGAGAAGCAAAACCAGGAAAAGAAGAAAAAAAGAATGAGGAAAGTCTAGAAAAAAAATATGGATTGATAAGAAAAGATGAAGCTAAGTGGATGATTAAAGAGGTTTTTAATCAAGAAGTTTTTAATAAAAATGAAACTTATGAAAATACGATAGAATCTTTATCTCATTTTGCTAAAATATTTTTTGATGTAAATGGTTTGAAATCGGTTAATGATCTAACTTCTCATGAAGAAGGTGATATTTATCTTGATAGATGTGTTGATTGTCTTAAAAATAGTGAAGTGATTAAAAATTTTGCTGAAAAATATGAGCTTACTGTAACTCATGCTAGAGAAGGAGGAGATGAGTTTTCTTTTTTGATCCATTCACAAGAAAATAAATTAAATGAAAATAAAGAAGAAGAAAATAATCTTACTATTGTTCAAAAATTAAGAGAAATAATCATAGAAGAGGTATCAAAAATTGATTGTAGTGATTTAATGGATTTCGTAAACGAAAAAGTTCAATTAGATGCTTATGGACAAAAATTATTAAAAGAATCAGGAGGCGATTATAAATTTTTTGCATCTGTGGCTGGTGGAGAAATTACTTTTGATGAAGCATTAAAAAGTGTTTTAGAAAAAATATATAAAGAAGAAAAAGATTATAATTTTGAAGAATTTAAATATATAGAGGATGCTTGTGATAAACTAATGGGTGAGGTGCAAACTATGGCTGATGCTAGGACTGGTGAAAACAAGAAGAAATTTAAAGAAGATTTGTTAAAAGGAGACGCTTCTGATCGTTTTACTGCTTATATTTTGTCTAGAAATGATGAAGTGAAAAAATTACAGAAACAGCTTAGAGAATTAAGTGTCAAAAAATTAGATGCTAATAATGTAGATAGTTTGCTTGAGGCAGTTGGAAAAGAAAAAAATATTTTGAATAAAAAAAAGGATGAATTAAATGAATTAATTAAGGAGCTTTATTTGAAGAGGGATGAAAATATTAATAAAATAAAGGATTTAGAAGATGAATTGATTGTGAGTAATTTGATATTAAAAGAGTTGATATTAAAAGAAAAAACATTTTGGGCGTATAAGAGAAATAATAATGTTTTAGTGGGAAGTTAAAAGTTTTGTAATAAAGAAACCGTAAAATATGACAACAATATTATTTTTTCAAAAAAGCGCAATGCGAAGCCGACGGGAAGGGACGTTTTTTTTGAAAAAATAATATTGTTGTTATATTTTACTGCTATTGTTTTTAGATAAATTAAAAACTAAGATATTGGGGTAAATAAATGGTCGCGCAAGAAAAATTTTTTTTGTGAGGAAAGTCCGGACTTCCGAATTTGGCTTTTGAAAAAAAGTTAAAGGAAAGTGACAGTGGGTAACGCCCACCGCTTTGCGTAAAAGTGAAGTAGGGAAAGTGCCACAGAGACTATACTACTCTGCTCCTCTTGAGGGGTGGGGGAAAGGTGAAAAGTTAGCTGGTGTTTTTTTGAAATTTTTTTTTAAGGAAACTACAGCTATCGCTCTTCGGTGACGAGGATGCGTGGTAAACCCTGTCTGAAGCAAGAACAAACCTTTAAGCATTTTGTTTAAAGATGAAAAGTAGTTCGCATGACTATAATAGTAATATTATAGCTAGATTAATGACTATTCATTCCAATATTTGTGTATTGGAGGGACAGAATCCGGCTTATTTTTATCCTAATATCTTAGTTTTTGAAAGGTATATAAATTTTGGCATTTATTTTTTTTTCAAAATTTTTTTGTCATTTTTAATTTTAGTGAAAAATTTTTTCCCCTATTGTCATCCCTTGCGAACGAATTTTTATCTTTTGTCATTCCCGGCGAACGAAGTTCACATTTTGTCATTCCCGGCGAACGAAGTTCACATTTTGTCATTCCCGGCGAACGAAGTGAGGGAAGGGAATCCAGGAGTGCGTAGCAAGAATATTATTTTAAAAAATAATCTTAAAGCGTAGTATTAAGTGTTGAATTAGTTTGGTTTTAATTAAAAAAATTATTATTTTATACTCCTAGATTCCCGCCTTCGCGGGAATGACAGAAAAGCGGGAATGACAGAAAAGCGGGAATGACAGAAAAGCGGGAATGACAGAAAAGCGGGAATGACAGAAAAGCGGGAATGACAGAAAAGCGGGAATGACAGAAAAGAGGGAATGACAGAAAAAATAATACTAAATTTAAAGTAAATACTAAATTTAAAATAATACCACTATATATAAATTTAAACATTTATCTTTTTTAAAAAATGAAAAAATCTGAATTATTTTTCTCATTTCTCTTGGTTCCGCTTGATTATTTGATGTTGATTTTAGCTGGTGTTTGTGCTTATTATATTCGTTTTGCTGAGTTTACCAAGGATATTAGACCAATTATTTTTGAATTGGATTTTTTTGATTATTTGAAAGCAGTTGTTGTGATTGCTTTTTTTAATATTATAATTTTTGCTTTTTCAGGGCTTTATAATATTCGTCATATTGATAAGGTCGTGCGTGAATTTTATAGGGTTATTTTAGCTTGTTCTACAGGATTTGTGTTGGTAGTTGTTTTGATATTTTTGCGAAGAGAATTATTTGATTCTCGTTTTATTGTTTTAATGGCTTGGATATTAGCTATTTTATTTATTTCTTTTTCAAGGGTGTTAGTTAGATTTTTGCAAAAATATTTATTTAAGTATGGAATTGGTGTTCATAAGGTTGTTTTGGTTGGTGATAGTAAGACATCTGATGTTTTAATGAAAGAGTTTTCTGCTTATAAAGATTCTGGATTTGAAGTTGTAAAGAGAATAAAAGATTTTCGTTTAGAAACAGCTCAAGAATTAGCAGAGTTTATTAAGGTAAAAGATTTTGATGAAATAATTCAGAGTGATCCTAACTTAAGCAAAGCAGAGGTTTTGCGATTATTTGATTTTGCTGATGAGTATCATTTGACTTTCAAATATGCTGCTGATTTACTTGGAACTAAAGTTTTGAAGACGGAGTTGTCTGAATTAGCAGGTATTCCGATTGTGGAAGTGATGAAAACTCCGCTTGATGGTTGGGGAAGAATTGCTAAAAGAATTTTTGATTTTGTGATTTCTTTGTTGATTATTATCATTATAAGTCCTGTTCTCATTACAGTAGCTATTTTAATCAAAATAGATTCTCGTGGACCTGTGTTTTTTTCTCGCAAGGACGATGATAGTACAGTAAAAAGAGTTGGGCAGGGGGGACGATTGTTTAATTATTTTAAATTTAGATCAATGAAGCCAAAGACTGATGGTTTGCGTTATACTGAATTAGCAGATAAAAATTTGCGAAAAGATGGACCAATGGTAAAGATAAAAGACGATCCAAGAGTGACTAGAGTTGGAAAGTTTATTCGTCGTTGGAGTATTGATGAATTGCCTGAGTTATTTTTAGTATTAAAAGGTGATATGAGTTTGGTTGGTCCAAGACCACATTTGCCTGAAGAAGTTGCAAAATATGAACATCATCATAAAAAGGTTTTGACAATTAAACCTGGAATAACTGGAATGGCACAAATATCTGGTAGAAGTGATTTGAGCTTTGAAGAAGAAGTTAAACTGGATACTTATTATATTGAAAATTGGTCAATTCTTCTTGATTTTTCTTTGTTGTTAAGAACACCGTTAGCGGTAATTAAAGGACGACAAGCAGAATAGATAGTCTGATGAATTATTGTAAACAAGAAAAAATCAATTTTTTTGGCTTTTATTAAATAATAAACTTGTATGCAAAAATCAGTGTAATAATAATTTGACACTAAATGGCAGTTTAGTGTAATATAATAGTAACACTAATTTTTAAAATTACTTAATGAGCAATAATGAAAAAATAAAGGAATATATTAACGAACAAATTGCGCAACTAGATTTTCGAACTAATGCGTACGTTTTTGATAATGAGAACAAGAAAAGACCGAGTAGAAATATTTTTGTAAAAATTCAATCCCATTTAGATAAATTTATTGCTGGTAATTCTGCTTTTAGATGGGTAACTTTGACTGGCTTAAGAGGTGCTGGAAAAACTACAATTTTATATCAATTATATTATGAAAACAAAAATATTGATGGATATTTTTTAGCTTTATCTATGGACGAAGTGGTGCAAACATTAAATACTTCAATTATTGAAATTGTAGAAAATTTTGAGGAAATTATCGGTCGATCAATCGCAAATTTAGACAAACCGTTATTTTTGTTTATTGATGAGGTTCAATATGATTCAAATTGGGGTATTGCACTTAAAACTATTTTTGATAAATCAAATAAAGTGTTTGTTTTTAGCACTGGATCAGCTGCTGTTTTGATAAATATGAATGCAGATGTCGCAAGAAGAGCTATCTACGAAAGAATTTATCCTCTGAGTTTTACTGAATTTGTCAAAATCAAACATAATAAATTTGAGGAAAAAGGTTTGGCTCTGGAATTAAGAGATATTATATTTTTAGGTGATAGTGCAAAGGATGTTTTTTTAAAGCTAAAAGAAAAAGAACAAAAAATTAATAAATATTATTTGAATATCTCTAGGATTGATTTCGAAAATTATTTATATTACGGGTCATTACCTTTTATGATTGCCTTAGGAAATGAATCTATTATTTATGATCAGATAAATAAATCTTTAGAAAGAGTGATTTATAAAGATATGCCACAGATAGAAAATCTTTCCACAGAGGTTATCAATAAAATTCCGGCTATTCTTTATTCCATAGCTGATATGGACGCTTTCAATTTTTCTAGTCTTGCTAGTCGGTTTGAAATATCAAGAATAAAAGTTGGAGAGATTTTTTCAATTTTAGAAAAAACTGAAGTGATACATAGAATATATCCTTATGGTTCGCATTTTAATCAAATTACCAAAAAGCCATCAAAATATCTTTTTTCCTCACCGGCATTTAGAGCAATGTATTATAAAATGATTGGGAATACTATTTCAGAAGAAAATGCACGCGGTAAATTATTAGAAGATTTAATTGGTATGTACTTGTACCGTTTTATTGATGGTTATTCTGAATTTTCTCTTGTTTATGATAGTGCTCAAGGAGGAGCAGATTTTATTTTTAAAAGTCATAATAATATTATTGTTATTGAAGTAGGTGTTAATAAAAAAGAGTCTAGGCAAATTGTTAAGACTGCTGAAAAAATAAAGGCTAATTATGGTATTGTTATCTCTGAAAAAAACAATCAATTAGAATATGATAAAGAAATAAATGTTGTAAGAGTTCCTCTTAAATATTTTATATTAATTTAATAAAATGCGTGTAGCTTTAGTTCATGATCATTTGGCACAGGATGGTGGAGCAGAACAAGTTTTGAAAATCTTTACAGAGATTTTTCCTGATGCTCCTATCTATACTTTGCTTTATGATCCTAAAAATTTAGATAAATACAAAAATAGAAAGATTAATTCTTCTATTATCCAGAAATTACCTGGTGGTGTAAGTCATTACCAGTGGTATTTGCCGTTTATGCCAATGGCGGTGGAGTTTTTTGATTTGAGTGAATATGATCTAGTCTTGTCAGATGCTTCTGCTTTTGCCAAAGGCGTGATTACTTCCACTGATACAGTGCATATTTGCTATTGTCATACTCCTACTAGATATTTGTGGGATTATACTCATCAATATTTGAATGAATTAAAATATAATAAATTTCTAAAAAAAATAATTTCTTTGTTTTTTAATTATATTAGAATTTGGGACAGACAAGCTTCTGATCGGGTAGATTATTTCATCGCAAATTCTTATGCTGTGCAAAAAAGGATTAAGAAATATTACCAAAAAGATTCTTTGGTGATTTATCCGCCAGTTGAAGTTGAAAAATTTTGTATAGCAGATAAGTTAGATGATTATTTTTTAATTGGAGGTAGATTAGCTGTTTATAAGAGAGTGGATTTAGTGATAGAGGTTTTTAAGAAAAATGCTTTGAAGTTGAAAGTTTTTGGTAGTGGAGTGGATGAGGAAAGATTAAAAAAACTTGCAAAAGGTTTTGATAATATTGAATTTTTGGGAAGAGTGAGTGATGAAGAAAAGGCAAAACTTTATAGTCATTGCCAAGCTTTTATAAATCCGCAAGAGGAGGATTTTGGGATTACGGTCATAGAAGCAATGGCGTCTGGCAGGCCTGTGATTGCTTATCAGAAGGCAGGAGCTAAGGAGACTGTGATTGATGGTAAGACAGGAGTATTTTTTGCAGAGCAAAATGAGCAGTCTTTGAGTGAGGCGATTGAAAAGTTTCAAAAAATAAATTTTAGTTCTCAACATATAAGAGATTATGCGAAAAAGTTTTCAGTGGAGATTTTTAAGGAGAGTATTTTGAGGTTTGTGGAGGAGAAGATGAAAAAATAAGTAAAAGGAAGCTTATTATTTCTTAAGTATTTCTTTAGGAAAAATTAATGTTTGTTTTGTTATAATATAAAAAATAATTGAAAATTTTTTTATTTTTTTTAATAATTTAGATATTATTTAATAAAATTATGCAAAAATATTATCCACAGGTAGGGAGAAAATTAATTAGTTTTGTGCTAGTTTTTTTATTCGTTTTTCAAAATTTATCTGTTGTTTTGGCAGAAGAGGAGTCATTAAAAGTTGAATTAGAAGAAACTGATTAGTCCTTACTAAACTGAACCAGTAAGTATAAGGGAAAAAATAATAGATTATAAAATTATGAAAAATTTATGAATAAGATTTTTTATTATATTATTATTTTGATATTTTTAAATTTAGTTATTTTTACTAAAAGCGTAGATGCGAGTAGTACGACAACAGTTCAATACAAATATGATCACACAGGACAAAGAGTGAAGTATGATACAGAGATTTATCCAAATAAATTTACAGCGTAGATGGGGCAATTACAACTAAGCATATTTTTGCAGGAGATAACTTGATAGCGACGATTGAAAATGCTAGTATAAAATATATTCACAGCGATCATCTTAATTTTTAATTTTTTGTTTTGTTATTAAATTTGAAAAACCATATTCATACCAACTTTTTTCTTCTAATTTAACTTTTTTATTTTTCATCCACTCATTCCAAGCATCTTCATTATTTGCAAAACCAGAATTTTTTATCATATTTTTATTTTTTATTTCATAAATTTTTGGTAAAATATCGCTTGACAAAGTTGTTAATTCAAATAAATTAATTTTTGAATCAGACTTTTTAGATAATTTGATGTTTGTTTTAAAAATGAATGAATCAACTGGAAAAATTGTAATGATTGCATACATCCAAATAAATAAGAAAAATAAAAATTTTACAATATCAGAATTATTTTTAATTAAAAATCTGCTGATTAAATAAATAAATAGTATTGTGCAGAAGATGATTGTGTAAAAGGCGTAAAATTTTTCATAACTAAATCCATAAATATTAACATAAAGCCACATTCTGTATCCCGCTGAACTTAGTAATAAAAATGACGCAGTTGTAAAAGCAACAAGTAATTTTTGAACAAACTTGTTTGTTTTCTGGTAACTCCCATAAAAAATAGCAATGTTAATAATAGATAAAATTAATAATTGCCAAAATCCATTTTTGACTAAAATTTCTGTTTCTTTAAAATCATTTGGTAATGAACTAATAAAAAATCTTTCAAATTGAATCCAAATAAATAATAAATAGATTGTTAAAACTCCTCCTAAAACTATTCCGCTAATGATTGAATCAACTGATTTTTTTTCTGTTTCAATAATAGTAATTTCTTTTTTCCAAGCAATTAGATTTGCTAAAAAGAAAATAGATAAGACAATCCCTGCTATAATTTTATTTACAAATTTTGTAGATATTAGGTTTTGAATAAAAGTATAAATAAATCCCATTTTCCCTGCAAAAACATTATCAACCGCAGAAAGTAATGGAATTACAACAAATCCAGCTAAAGTGAAAAATAAAAACAAGCCAACAAAAATTTTTTTTATTACAGTTTTATTCTCATTTTTTTTTGGAAAAAATAAGCTTAAATAAGTTTGGATAGTAATGTTTAAATAATTAAAAAACAAGAAGAATCTGGCAATTAATTGTGATAGAAAAAAAGAATTCCATATTTTTTTTTCTTTGTCTTTTATTAATAAATAATTGAAAATAATTATGAATAATATTGGAAAAATTAAAATATTACAAAATTTGATAAACGGATTTTCAAATAAGGAAAAGCTGACAGCTATTAAAATTAAAGGAAATAATAAAAAAATATCTTGTTTAATAAATGGTTTTTCTTTTAAAAATGAGTAAGAAAAAAGATAAATAATTCCTAGAAGATAAAAACTTGCATTAATTCCTAAGGCAAAAATACCTTTATTCCAAAATTCCCAAATAAATACTACATAAAAAATTGATAAACTAATGCAGTTGATTATTTGGATTAAAATTTTTTTTGTTATTTTTAAAGATTTTATTTGAGATTGAGGAGCAATTGTGGGTGGAGCCGAAATATTTTGATTATTGTTTTGCATATTTATGAAATTAATTATTTAATTTTCTTTATTATATCAAAAATTTAATAATATTTCAATATTTTATTTTCTGATTAAAATTTTAATAATAGATGTTTTTTTAAAAAATTTAAAGAAAAAAATTAGATATTATTTAGAGTAGATGCTATAATAAATAGGTTTAGTTGTATAGATCTTAGAGTTTATTGGATTATTTATTTTTATTTATGATAAAATTTAATTTGTATAAAATTATTAATAAAATAAATATAGCTAAATTTTTTCGTTTTGTTATAAAAATAAGCTTAATTATTTTTTTTGCTTTATTAATTTTAATTATGGTTGTTAATTATGAAATTAAAAATAGATATAGTGAATATATATTTTCAGTGGAAGAAAATAATCTTCAAGCTCAAACAGTAATGATATTAGGCGCTAGGGTTTATAATGATGAAAGTTTAAGTCAGATATATTACGATAGGATTGAAACTGCTTTGGAGTTATATCAAAATGGAAATGTAAAAAAAATATTGATAAGTGGTGATCATGGTAGAGAAAATTATGATGAAGTTAATGTTGCTAAAGATTATTTATTAGAGAAAGGAGTAAATGGTGATGATATATTTCTTGATCACGCTGGTTTTGATACTTATGATAGTATGTATAGAGCTAGAGATGTTTTTCAGGTTAATGACATAATTATAGTGACCCAAAAATTTCATCTTCCTCGGGCTGTATATATTGCTAGAAAGCTTGGATTAAAAGCGTATGGTGTTAGTGCAGATAAAAGAGAATATAGAGATGCCTTGAGAAATGATATTAGAGAAGGCTTAGCTAGAGTAAAAGCTATTTTAAATATATTATTTCACTCTAAACCAAAATATTTAGGCACACAAATTCCGATTACTGGAGATAGTTATTTAAGCTGGGATTAGTATAGATTTTACATGTTCCTGCACAACTTTTACACAACGGGAGTTTATTTTTGGACTCTTTTTGTGCTGGAATCGGTATTTCATTTCGGTAACATCTTGTATTGGACAAGACTTAGTATTTACATTTTTTTTATTTTTATATATTATGTAATTAGTTTTAATAATTAATTTTTTATAAAATTTATGAAAAAGTATTTTTTTCTTTTTTTAATGATGTTTTTTTTAACAGCTTGTTCATCTACAAATGATGATATAAGTAAAGATAAACCAAATGATGAGTATAGCAAATATGATATAAAAACTAATAAACAAAATGATGAACAAAATAACAATGAACAACAAAATCAAGATGATATAATAAATAAAGAAGAAACTATGCAAACAAAAACAATAGATAATAACAGCTTTGAAGATTTAACTAAAGAATATTCACAAGCAATTATAAAAACTAATCAAGGTGATATCACTGTAAAGTTTTATAGTGAAGAATCACCAAAAACTGTTAATAATTTTTTGAATTTAGCAAAACTAGATTTTTATGATGGAGTTCGTTTTCACCGCGTTATTAAGGATTTTATGATTCAATCAGGGGACCCATTAAGTAAATCAGAAGAAAATAAAGCTAGTTGGGGGACAGGTGGACCTGGATATAGATTTGCTGATGAATTTAACGAAAAGAAGTTAGTGAAAGGAAGTTTAGCAATGGCAAATTCAGGCACAAATACAAATGGTTCTCAATTTTTTATTGTTACAGCAGAATCAACTCCATGGCTTGATGGTCGTCATACTAATTTTGGAGAAGTTGTTGCTGGAATTGATATAGTTGAAAAAATTGAACAAGTAGAGACTTCTGAGCCTGGGAAAAAAGATGCTCCTGTAGAAGATATGATTATTCTAGATATTGAATTAATTAAATAAATAAAATTATTATCTATTTAGGGTGACAATTTTTAAAAAAAAATAAAAATAAAATTTTTATGCCAAAAGATAAAAAAAAGATTCTTTTAATTGAGGATGATTTGATGATTAGTGGAATGTATAAAAAAAAGTTAGATCAAGATGGTTTTGAAGTTTTAGTTGCTAATAACGGATCTGATGGATTAGATATGGCTAAGAGTGAAAAGCCTGATTTGATTTTACTTGATATTATTATGCCACAATTAGATGGTTTTACTGTTTTAGAAGAAATTAAAAAAATTGATAAATTAAATAAAGTTCCTGTGATAATGTTAACTAATCTTGGAACAGATGAAGATAAAGAAAAAGGAAAGAAATTAGGAGCTAATGGATATTTGATTAAATCAAGTATGACGCCAACTCAAATGGCACAAGAAGTTACTAAAAATTTAAATAAGTAAATTCAATTCTTCATTTTTCATTATCAAAATAATTTGATTTTTGAAATTTGTAGTTTGATTTTTTTGTTATGAAAAAAGCAGTAGAAGAAAAAACATTAATTATTATCAAACCAGATGCATTAAACAGAAGTTTGGTTGGAGAAATAATAAGTCGCTTTGAGCGAAAGGGATTAAAAATTGTGGCAATGAAAATGACACAATTAACAAGTAAAATTTTAAGAGAACATTATTCACATTTGGCAGACAAACCTTTTTTTCCTGGTATTGAAAAGTTTATGTCTAGTTGGCCAGTGATTGTGTTAGTCTTAGAAGGGCTTGAAGCAGTTGAAAGTGTTCGCTTGATCACAGGGGAAACTATGGGTAGAAAAGCTGATGCTGGGACTATTCGTGGAGATTTGGCAATGAGTGTGCAAGCTAATATCGTGCATGCTTCAGATAGTGTTGATAATGCAGAAAAAGAAATCAAAAGATTTTTTACAGAATCTGAAATTTATGATTGGAATAGATCAGATATTTCTTTTGTTTATGCAGAGGATGAGTTAAATAAGTAAATCTTCAATAAAAAAGTTTTTTAAAAGATATTATTGTTATATAACAATAATATCTTTTAAATTATTAGTTATAGCTGATTATTTTTTTTATCAATTAATAAAAATTTAAATTTGACTTTTACTTTGATTTGTGGTATTGTCTTATTAAGATTTTTTAAATATTTTTAATATATGAATTTTGAAGATTTTGGATTAGAAAAAAATAATAATTTTAGTAACAAAGAAAAGAAATCTTTTGAAGATTATGAGGATTTGATTGATGACTTATTGGAAGATGAAGAAAATATTGTTGTTTTGGGAAAAGAAAGGATAAAATCTTTTAAATCTGAAATGTTTAATATTGAAGAAGATGATGATTTTGAAAAGTTATTTAATAAAATTAAAAATGTAATTAAAAAATTAAAAAATAAAAAACCATTTGAAGGTATAAATTCTGAAAAATTTTATAATGAAAATTCGCCAGAAGCTTGTGATGATGATTTTCAAAAAACAGTTAAAATTGTTATTGAAGAAGCTAAAAATAAAACATTGCAAAATATTGGAAGTGGTATGACTGCCGATGTTTGTATAAGTAAATACAATTTAGAATATTGTTTTAAAATTATAAAAACAGACAAAGAAAGCATAGATTTGTATAAGCAGTATAATGATATTGTCACTGAAACAAGTTACTTAGATGAGTTGTCAAATTTTCAAATAAATGACGTTAGAACTCCACTGCCTTATTGCTATGATGTAAATGATGAATATCATGTCTTGGTTATGGAAACGTTAGATGCTGTTAGCTTAGATGATTTGTTTTCTGGAAGAAAAGATCTTCCTGCCTCTTATGATGAAAATACCTTTTTTAATGAATTAGAAGAATACATTGATCAATTGAACAAAAAAGGTATTTATCATTTTGATTTGCATGCTGGTAATATTATGATAGATATAAAAACAGGTAAAGCTAGAGTTATTGATTTTGGGAAAGCTGATACAATGCAAATGACAAATCAAGAAGGATTTTTTTATCAAAAAAATTCACTTACAGGTGTAGCATCTCAAAGGACAAAGGATAGTGAAAGAATAAAAGTATTAAAAAGTGATATGAAAAAATACATATATAACTTAAATAATAAAAGGAGCTAATATGATTTTATCAAAATTTTTAAGAGAAAAGGCGTTTGAGTCTATTGACTCAATGAATAAAGACGGTCAAGAAAAAATAAAAATAGGAAACACTCCTTTTTTTATCTCAACTGAAAAACCGATTGATTTTGAAAATGGTGCAATCGGAATTTCGGTCTTAGAGAAAAACGGGAAAAAATATTATATTTTTTCTTAGAAATTTAAATTTAAAAAAGCTAATAAGGTTAAACGCAATGTTTAACCTTATTTTATTTAAACTTATTAACAATTGTTATTTACAAAAATCTATGTTATAATCATTTCAGAAACTTATTAAAAATAATAAAAAAATGAAATACATAGATTTTGTAAAAAAAATTAAAAGTCCTATTTTTTCTTTAAATGATTTAAAATTAGAAAAATTAAATATTTATCCTTATCAGTTAACAGAATGGACAAAAAAAGGTTATTTGCTAAGACTAAAAAATGGGATATATGTTTTTGATGATCAAAAAAAAGATTTATCAAGTGCTTATATATCTTTTTGTTTGTATCAACCTAGTTATCTTAGTTTGGAATGGGCATTATCTAAATATGGGATAATTCCAGAAATGGTTTATAATTATACAGCAGTTTCAACAAAAGCTACTAGAAAGTTTGTTAATAAATTTGGAGCTTTTACTTATCGTTCTTTGAAGAAAGAAATGTTTTTTGCTTATAAAAAAATCAGAGAAAAAGATAATCAAATTTATTTAATTGCTGAACCAGAAAAGGCTTTTTTGGATTTTTTGTATTTGAATATAAATAATATAAAAAATAAAAAAGATTTTGATTCTTTTCGTTTTAATATATTTGAATTAAAAAAATTAAACAAGAAAAAGATTAAAGAATATTGTAAAATTATAAATAATAAATCTTTAGATAAAATAATAAAAATATGCTTTCAGTAGAAGAATTAAAAAAAGAATATCAGGAAGATATTTCAAAAAAAAATTTAAAAGCAATTCTTGTTGAATACTTGCAATATGAATTATTAGATTCAATTTTTAAACAAGACAAAAGTAATAATTTAAGTTTTATAGGGGGAACTGCTATTAGGATTGTCTATAATGGTAATAGATTTTCTGAAGATTTAGATTTTGATAATTTTGGATTATCTTTTGATGATTTTGAAAATTTATTAAATTCTAGTATTAAAGATATGGAAAATAAAGGGTTTGAAATGGAGATTAGATTTGTTGAAAAAGGAGCTTATCATTGTTATATAAAATTTCCTAAATTATTATTTAAAAATCAATTATCTGAATATATTGATGAAAAAATTTTAGTAAGAATTGATGCTGTTTATAAGAAGAAAAATATTAATTCAAATATTTTTTTATTAAATGGTTTTAGTGTTTTTAGAAAAATCATTGTTAATCCTCCTGATATTATTTTATCTCAAAAAATTATAGCTATTATGGAAAGAGAAAGAGAAAAAGGAAGAGATTTGTATGATGTTTCTTTTTTATTATCTCGATATGAACCTAATTATGAGTATTTAAAAAATTTTGGGATAAATAATTCTTTTGAATTAAAAAATAAATTATTAAAAAGAATTAAAAAATTTGATTTAAAGAAGATGGCAAGCGATGTTTTACCTTTTTTAATTAATCCCGAAGAAGAAGATAGAATCTTGTATTTTGAAGATTATATAAATCAAAAATTTTAAATTTTTATAAAAATTAACATAAATTTATGTCTAAGAAAAGTAAAATTTTTTTAATATCAGCAGGGATTATTTTTTTAATCACTGCTTGTTTGGCTTATTATTTTTTTTCTCGCAGTAGAATCAAAGAACAGTCATTTCTTTATGATTTATTGGGACTAAATCCTGAATATGCACAAGCTTATAGTCTAGTTAATGATACTGTTTCGCAGAGTGCAAGTATTGAGATCAATTTGCCTGATGGTGTAAAAAAAGAAGAAGTTAAATCTGATGTTAAGTTTGAACCAGTGATTAGTGGTAAATGGCTTGATTCAAAAGACGACAAAAAAATTGTATTTGCACCAGACAAAAAATTAGAGTTAGGTAAATATTATAAGGCCGAGCTTAAGACTTCTGATGGAGTTATCTCTGAAGATTTTTTAGTTGAGGAAGATCCTTTTGTGGTAAATGTTTTTCCAAAAAGTGAATCTGAGACAGATGAGAAGTCAGAAATAACAATTGTTTTCAATAGACCAATGGTTCCTCTTGCAGTGCTTGATGTTTTGTATGATGAAAAAATGCCGATTGAGATTAGTCCAGAAACTAAAGGAAAGTTTAAATGGATAAGCACGAAGTCATTACAGTTTATTCCGGATAATACTTTGATTGCCTCTGCAAACTACAAAGTGAGCATTAAACAAGGTTTTAAATCCATGGATAATCTTTTGATAAAGCCTTTTGAACACAAATTTACTACGAAAAATCTTCGTTACGAAAATAATGACAATGAAAATAGTCTTAGGGTTTATAATCAGCCTCTTAAATTAAAATTTAATCAAGAAGTTAATCTTGAAAAAACAAAAAAAGAAATAAAAGTGTTTGATAAGATTGCAAAAAAAGATCTTGATTTTGTTGTGGAATATGGAGTTAAAAAGATTTTAAATTATGAAACCAAAAAATATGAAGCAGAAGAAGATCGCAGTGTGCTTAATATTTATCAACAAAAAGATCGTCATGGGCGAGAAAAGTTTTGGGATTTTAATAATGAATATTCTTTAAAAATAAATAAAGCATATCCTACCTTTGGTGATATAAATTTGGATAAAGCTTTAGAAATAAATTTTAAGGTGAGTGATGTAGTGAATTTTGTTAGCGTGGAGCAGAAAAGAAGTATTTTTTCTAATGAAAACTTTTTTGATCCAGCTGATAAGTTGTTTGTTGAATTTTGGGAAGAAATAGATTTGGATAAAAGCAAAATAATAGCTGATAAGCTAGAGTCTTTTTCTTATGGAGAAAAATGTAAGGAATCTGATATGGAAGTTTATTATAATGAAGATGAGTGTGAGAAGGAAATTGATAAGAAAAAAATTGTTTTTGTTTTTAAGAAAAATGAAATTGGCTTTGATGAAAATTTAAAAATTAATTTAGAAAAAATTGTAAATATTTCAGGGCAGGAAATTAACAAAGACAAAATTGAAATCAAAATAAAAACTTTTCCTAAATTAAAATTCATTAAAGCAATAAATGATGCGAGTCTGACAAATATTTCTCTTTGTACTAACACACCATTAGAAAAACCAATCAAAGAAGATATAACTCAATACTTAAAAGTTAATTTGGATTATGAATTTAGTGATTGGTATGATTCCTTTCAGATTGTTGATAAAAAAAGTCAAGAAGCTAAATGCGATAAAGGCGAATTTCAAACAGATATTTCTTATGGGCTTATGCCAAAAAGCGATTATGAATTAGATTTTAAATTAATTGATCTTTTTGGTGAAAAGACAGATGCACATAATAAATTTAGAACAGGAGTTATGCCTGAAAATTTTCTTTTATTTTATCATTATCAGCAACATTATAACGTAACTACTCCAGATAAATTGAAGTTAACTTATGCAAGTGAAAATATGGAGTATGTTAATATGAATGTTTGCAAGCTAGAAGCAGTTGATATGCTTACTTATTTAGAGAATAATCCCCATTACAGTGTGGGCGTTTCTGATATTAAAAATTGTAAAGAATCAGAGAATTTTAGAATTGATTTAGAAAAAAAATATTGGATAAAAAATCATTTTCAAATTGATTTGGCAAAGTATATAAAAAATCCTTTAGGCCATTATATGCTTACATTTTCTCATCCTAATTATAAAGATAGAACAGAAGAAAATAAATTAGTAAATGAAAGAACTTATTTGAGTATTACTAATTTAGCTATAACTGAAAAGAAAATTAATATAGGAGAAATAGAGAACAAAAAACAAGAAAAAGAAATTACTAATCTTTATTGGATTTCAAATTTGAAAACTCTAGAGCCTGTGACTGGAGCTAAGATTGATATTTATAATAGTTTTTACAAAAAAAATAAAGCGCAAGAAGATGAATTTTTTATAAAAAAAATAAATACAATTCATAGTGATGAACAAGGAATTGCTAAATCATTTGCTAGCTCTTCTATTTCTGGTGTAATTGTTTTTGATAAGACTGGAAAAGATAGTGCCATCTTGTCTCCTGCTTATAATGATTTAGAATCAGCAGACACGGCTTTTAGTAATAAAAAAATCTATACTTATACAGACAGGCCAATCTATAGACCAAATCAAACTGTTTATATCAAAGGACTTTATAGAATTGGTTTTGATGGTGATTATGAAATTTTTCAAGACAAAAAAATAAAATTACAAATTTATGATGGAGCTTGGAAAATAGTTTTTGAAAAAGAATTAGTCGTAAGTGTTTTTGGGACCTTTGCTACAGAATTTGTTTTGGATAGTGAGGCGTCGTTAGGGCAATACAATATTCAAACAGAATATGGAAGTTCTTTTTTTGATGTTGAAGAATATGTGCCTGCGCCTTTTCAGCTAGAAACAAAAACAGATAAAGAAGAGTATATGGCAGGAGAAGATTTTCAGTTAGACATTGATGCTAATTATTATTTTGGTGCTCCGCTTGAAGGAGGTGAGATTGAGTATAGTATAGCATCACAAAGTTATTATTTTGATAAATATCAGGACGAATATTTTTCATTTGATAATTATTGGTATAATTGTTATTGGGATTGTAGTTATGATGATGTTTTTATTTTGCGAAATAAAATAGAAATAAGTCAGGACGGTAAAGCACAAATTAAACATAAGCTAGATTTTGCAAAGTTTTTCAAAGATGAAAATGAGTTTGGAAAAAGTAAAATTTTTGTTGTTTATATGACAGCAAAAAATACAAATGGCCAATCAATTTCAGCACAAAAATCTTTTGTTGTGCACGCAGGAGAGTTTTATATTGGTATTAATACTGATAAAAAATTTTTAGGGAAAAGTGAAAATTTTAAAACAAAAATTAAAACAGTGGATACAAATGGTAAAGAAAAAAAAGTTGAAAATATTGAATTAAGTATAAACAAAGTAACATGGTCAAGAAACAAAAGGAAAGAAGTTGATGGAGGATTTTATTATAAATGGGAAGAAAAAATAACAGAAATTAACAAACAAATAATCAATACAGGCAAAGATGGAAATTGGGACGGAGATTTTTCGCTTGATAGCGAAGGGGATTTTAGAATTATTGTAAAAGCTAAAGATGAACGAGGAAATCAGTTAAGTAATTCTTATGATCTTTATGTTTATGGTACTGGTCAAGCTGATGTTATGCCAAGCAATGATGATGTTTTGGAATTAGAAGTTTTGAAAAATAATTTAAATGTAGGAGACAATGCTGAGATTATTATCAAGTCTCCATATGAGAGTGCTAAAGCCTTAATTGCGATTGAGCGAGGAAAGATTTTTGATTATAAGATTATTGATATTAACCAAAATCTATACAAATATGAATTTCCAATTAAAGAAAATTATTTGCCAAATATTTTCGTATCTGTAACATTATTATCAGCGAAACCTGAAATAAAATATGGGAATGTAGAGTTTTTTATTAATAGAGATAAACAAAAATTAGATATTGAAGTAAAAGCTAATAAAGATTTTTATTTACCTGGAGAAGAAGTGACTTTAGATATAAATGCAAAAGATAATGATGGCAAGGCGACTGAAGCTGAACTATCAATAGCGGTTGCTGATTTAAGCGTTTTAGCACTCAAAGGAAATCCAAAAAAAGATCCCTTGGTTTTTTTCTATGATGGTTTTCCCTTGACTGTGACTACAGCATCTAATGTTAAGAATGCTTTGTATGAAGTAGATGTGCCGATTGGGACTAAAGGTGGAGGTGGTGCTAATGCAGAAGATCTGGCTAAGAAAAAAAGAGGAGAGTTCAAAGACACTGCTTTTTGGAAAGCTGATCTTGTGACTGATGCACTGGGGCATGCTCAAGTAAAATTTAAATTGCCTGATAATTTAACAACTTGGCAAATAGAGTCACTAGGAATTACTAAAGATACAAAACTTGGAGTTGATTATCAAGAATTTACAAGCAAAAAAGAGTTAATGATTGTTCCATTAAAACCGAGATTTATTATTGCTGGAGATGAATTTATGATAGGTGCTAAGATTTTTAATCAAAGTGACAAAGATCAAAATGTAAAAGTAAAGTTTGAAAATTCTGAATTAATTTTGGATGATGAGGCAGAAAAAGAAATTGAAATAGACAAAAAAGAAACAAAAACAGTTTATTTCAAAGTTAAATCAGATAAAAGTATAAAAAAAGATTATTATAATTTTACTCTTAGTGCAAAAGCAAAAAAATTAGAAGATAGTGTTGAGCAATCTATTAAAATAAATCACAATACAACTTATGAAACAGTTGCAAGTAGTGGTTATTCAGACAAAGAACAAATTAATGAATATGTTTTTTTGCCAGACAATGTGTTAAAAGATATGGGTGAATTAAAAATAAATACAAGCGCTACCTTGGCAGTGTTTTTATCAGACGGCTTAAATTATATGTTATCTTATCCTTATGGCAATAGTGAAGAGCTAGCTTCAAAACTAGAAACAATAGTTGCGCTTAAAAAAGGTTTAGGCCTTCCTAACATTGCTGATAAATTTGATATAAAAGATGTTGAGTTAAATGGTCAAACTTATACTAAGGATGAATTAGCGGAAATTACTTTGAAAAAACTTTATAAAAATCAAAAAGAAGATGGAGGATTTGCTTATTATCAAGAATCTAATTCATCTTATATGTATCTTTCGTTAAACATTGCTAAGTCTTTTTTAAGTATTAAGCAAGCAGGATTTAAAATAGATGATACTGTAATGACTAAACTTTTTAATTATATCAATAACGCACAATGGCAAGAAAATAATGAGTTTAATAATTATGAAGATGACACAGCTATTTTTGCAACTTATGTTTTGTTGTCATTTCCTCAAAAAGATAAGATAAATCCTTCTTTGCTAAAAAGAATTAAAAATTTAGAAACAAAAGAAAAATATATTAAAGAAAATATTGATAATATTTCCTTGACTAACTTAGCTATGATCTCTTCAGAAAAGCAAGATTTGTTTAGTAAAAATTTCAAAAAAGTAATTTTTGATACATTAGAAAACAGAATAAAAATAGACTCAAGAGGAGCTTTTTTACCAGCGTCAGAAAATTATATTTGGCAAAACTATGAAACTTCAATTAAGAATACAGCTTTGCTTTTGAAGACTTTTGTTAAAGAAAAAAAAGATACAGAGATTATGAGCAATATTTTAAGATGGCTTCTTAATTCTCGTGCTAAAGATGGTTCTTGGGGATCTAGTCAAAATACTATTTATGCAATTGATTCTTTAACAGATTTTCTTGCTTGGAAACAAGAAAATAAGTCAGAATTTAATTTAAAGATAATGTTAAACAATCAAGAAAAAAATTCGCTTGATTATGATGCAAAAAATATTTTACAACAAAATCCTTTTGTAGTAGCTATAAATGAATTAGGATTTAATAAAATAAATACAATTAGTTTTGTAAAAACAAATAAAAATAATCTTAAAAATAATTTTTATTATGATGTTTCTTTAAAATATTATTTGCCAGCAAATTCTATCGCTCCTCGTGATGAAGGTTTTACGATCAAAAGAAATTTTTATAAATTAGATGACAAAGATTTAAAAAATTCTCTTAAAGAAGCAAAAGTAGGTGATGTGTTAAAAGGTCACCTAGAAATAATTTTGCCAAAAGATAGGACTTTGGTCATGATTGAAGATTTCATCCCTGCTGGTTTTGAATTAGTTAACTTCAATCTTGATACAGAAAATTTAGCATCAATTGAAAATTATAATTTAGGAGAAGACTCTAATGAAGAAAATCATTATGATGATTATTTTTGGGGAATAGACAAAAATATTTATCCAGATAAACAAGAGATAAGAGATGATAGAATAATTATTTTTAAAGAAATGCTAAGCCAAGGCGTCTATGAATATGATTATTATCTTCGCGCTTTGATTCCTGGCAAGTTCCAGCATTTACCAGCAAAGGCTAGTGAGATTTATTTTCCTGAGAATTTTGGAAGGACTTCTGGTGGGTATTTTGTGGTGCAGGAGTAGAAAATGTAAAATTTGAAAAATAATTAATGTGGCTTTAACTAGAGCGATGAATAGATTGTTTGTGATTTGTTAGGTATTTTGTGGTTGTTGGAGATTTGGAATGAAACTTAAAAAATTAAATAAGTATGATATTTTAATTTAGCTTTGATAGGGAAAAAACTTACTCTTGACTAATCACTAAATTATATATAAAATAGTGAATATAATCACTAAATTATATTAAATTATGTATAAAAGATATATTCAACAACAAATAGAAGATAGTTTTTATAATGGTAAAATTATTATTATTGTCGGACCAAGACAAGTTGGTAAAACTACACTATCTTTGGAAATTATAAAAAAGTATGATCCAAAGCAAGAAAATACAATATTTTTTAACTGTGATAATCCAAGTGACAGGAGCTCTTTAAATGAAAAAGATATTGAATATCTTGATAAACTTATTGGAAATAAAAAAATAGTTTTTATTGATGAAGGACAAAAAGTAGATAGTATTGGGCAGACTGCTAAATTATTAATAGATAGATATAAAAATAAAAAACAAATAATAATCACCGGATCTTCTAGTATAAATTTATTAAACAGAACAGAAGAAGCTTTAACAGGAAGAAAAAAAACATTCTACCTATATCCTATTAGTTTAATGGAAATTTATTGCAATAAAGATATTCTAAGTATTAACAAGGAATTGGAAAGTATATTAATAACAGGTCTTTATCCTGATATTTTAAATATCAAATCTTTAAACGAAAAACAGCAAGAACTTCAAGAATTATCATCAAGTAATTTATATAAAGATATATTGGAATTTGAACGAGTAAAAAATTCAACTATTATTTTTAATTTACTTAAAGCATTAGCTCTTCAAATAGGATCAGAAGTTTCCTATAATGAATTATCAAATATTATTGGTATTGATAAAAAAACAGTAGAAAGATATATTGATTTACTTGAAAAAAATTTTATTATTTTTAGAGTTTCTCCTTATTACACTAATAAAAGAAAAGAAATTTCTAAATCTAAAAAAATATATTTTTATGATTTGGGAATTAGAAATTCTATTATTAATAATTTTAATTCACTTGATATGAGAAATGATGTTGGTGCACTTTGGGAAAATTTTATAATAGTTGAAAGAATTAAATATTTAAAATACAAAAATATTTATTCTAATAATTATTTTTGGAGAACTTTTACTAAAACAGAAATTGATTGGGTTGAAGAAAGAGATGGAAAACTTTATGGTTTTGAATTTAAATATAAAAATAAAAAAACAAAACAACCAGCATTGTGGCAAGATTATGACAATTCTGAATTTAAGATTATTACTCAAGAAAATTTTGATGAGTTTATTTTTTGATTGACTTATTTTGATGTTGGGGCGGATTTTTCTATGAAGGTAGAGAGGTGAGTATTGACTGATGAATACTCACCCCCCTAAAAATTTTTTATATAGTGATATTATTTTAAATTCAGCTTTTATATGACAAAAAAATAATATTTTTTTATTTTAGCTAATTAATAAAAATTTATTGAACAAAAATTTTTAAATCTTCTTCTTCATCTTGAAAAACAGCTTTAATCTTATATTCTTTAATTTCTTTTGGTCTAAAAATAACTTTTTCTCCAGAACCTAAAAAATCATTATCAACAAACCATTTTACATCTTTGTTCGCTTGTAAAATAATTTCAGTATCATTTTCTAATAAAAAAATATCATCATTATGAGGATTTGTAATTAATTTGTTATCAAGTAACAAATTTAAATTTTTTTCATAATCATCTCCGACTAAACCGTATTCAATATTTTGTTGATTTTTAAATTCTTTTATTTGGGAAAAATCAAAGTTTGTTTTTTGGTTATAAGAAGAATTAATTAATAAATTCATAGCTTCTTGCCAAATCATTCCAGCTCCGCTTGATCCTGAAACAGCATCCATTGCAGTGTCATCAGCATTGCCAACCCAAACTCCAACTAAGAAATCAGGTGTGTAGCCAACAACCCAGCTATCGTGATATTCTCGTGAAGTTCCAGTCTTGAGAGCATAATTATTTTGTACCAAATTCAGATTGCTTTTTTGACCAAATTGATCAATGCTAGTTAAACGATCATTTAGAATTTTATTAGTTAATTGAATATATTGTTTATCAAATATTTTTTTGTTTTGATTAAAATTTGTCATAGTTTGGAAATCAATTGTTTTGTCTTCATAAATTTTTAAAGGTTTTAAGTAGCCTTGATTTGGAAAAATTGTAAAATAATATGAAAGACTAAGAAGATCCATTTCTAGTGATCCTAAGGCTATACCTAGTTGATAATTTTCAAGATTCTGAAGAGAGTTAAATTCTAAATCATTTGATAAAAAATCATAAAAATCATTTAAGCCAATATATTCAAGCACTTTTACTGTTGGCACATTTAAGCTATTAGATAGGGCATAATGAAGATTGACTTCTCCTCTGTATTGATAATCATAATTTTTTGGATAAAAAGCAAAGCCAGAACCGATGGTGTATTTGTATTCTTGATCAATAATTTTTGAATAAGGCCTTAAATCCATTTCAAATCCTTTGGTATAAATAAAAGGTTTGATTGTTGAGCCTATTGGTCTTGGTTTTTGTGCCATATTTATTTTGTATCCATAATTATCAATACTTGGATCAGGAGAACCAATGACAGAGAGTAATTCGTTTTCTGGTAATTTAATCACTACAATAGCTCCGTTCGTAGCATTTTTTTGTGCTAGATTATTTAAATTATTTTTTAAAATTTCTCTTAATTTTTTACTTAATTCTTGATCAATGCTAAGTTGACACATCTTTTCGCAAGTTATTTTTAGAGAATTTAATTCAAAAAATTCTTGACTTTCTGTTTTTAAATCTAGCGAAAGTTTTTGATTAAGTTGTTTTTCTTTTATTTTTAAAGGGTTTTCTCCACTTGGGTTTTGGATACTTGTAAGTAATTGTTTTATTTCGTCATCATTTAAATTTTCAATTTCTTTTCCAAAATAAGTTTGACTTGCAAGATTTATTCCTTGAATACTGTTTCCTAAATAAACAGAATTAAGATACATTTTTAAGATTTCGTCTTTGCTTAAAAATATTTCAAGACTTAAAGCATAAGCAAGTTCTTTTAATTTATTTTTAAAAGTTCTTTTTAACTCTTGCTGAAGTAATATTTTGCTTAATTGTTGAGTAATTGTGCTAGAGCTGGGATTTTTTTCTTTGTTAATTCTACTTAAGGCACGCAAAGTACTTATTGGATTTATGCCAAGGTGGTAATAAAAATATTTGTCTTCTTGTTGGAGGAGTTGATTAACAAAATTGTTTGGCAAATTGTCTATATAAATAGCATAATAGTTTGAATTGTTTTTTTGGATAGAGATAATTTCCTTGTGTCTGTCTTTGATAATTATTGATTGATTTTCTTCGTAAATTCTTGTTAGCTTGTTTTTTAAATTATTTAGCACAAAAAGAGCTGAGATTATTAAGATAAATAAAATTATAAATAAAAAAATTAAGATTTTTTTATTTTTAGTTATTAAAATTTTTATTTTTTTAAATATATTGTAAAACATATTTATATTATACTATATTAAAAGCGATTAGCAAGAAATAATATAGGAAACTTGACTCTTGACAATAATTTTTATTTTGGTATTATAAAAGCATACTAAGTTAGTAGGAGTTATGAAATTTTCAACAAGAACAACTTATGGATTACGAGCAATGATTTTTTTGGCAAGTGAAAAAAATAATGTTTCAATTGCCAAAATAGCTGAAGAAGAAAATATTTCTTTGAAATATTTAGAAAAAATATTTGTAATTTTAAAAAAAAATAATTTAGTAACAGCTCAAAAAGGAGCTAATGGTGGTTATATCTTGAGTAGGTTATCAGAAAATATAAATATTTTAGAAATAGTAGAAGCCCTAGAGGGGAAGATATCCCCATTTCATTGTTTGGATAAAAATGGTAAAATTCATTGTAGTGCTAAATGCACTTGTGGAGCAACTAGAATTTTAATAAAAGTCCAAAATGCAATTAATACCACTTTAAAATCAATGAATTTAAAAGACTTACTATGAAAAAAATTATTTTTGTTTTATTTTTATATTTTTCTTTATTTAATTTTGTAAAAGCTAATGATTTGCCTGATGATGATTTTGATGGTATTCCAAATCAAGATGAAATAAATATTTACAAAACAGATCCACGGAATAATGACACTGATGGAGATGGATATTCTGATAGAAATGAATTATTAAATGGATATTCTCCATTAAATAAAGAAAAAATAAGTTTAGAAAAAAATGATTATGATAAAGACGGATTGAGTGATAGAATGGAATTAAATTTTAAAACAGATTTAAGTAATCCTGATACTGATGGGGATGGAATCAAAGATGGAGATGAAATTAAAAATTTTTATAATCCATTAAGTAAAGAAAAAATAAAATTAGAAAAAAGAATAGAAATAAATACAGGAGCACAAGAATTAAGCTATTTTCTTGGTGGAATTAGGATGGGAAAATTTTCTGTTTCTTCAGGAAAACCATCAATGCCAACACCAAAAGGGAATTATAAAATAATTAATAAACATCCAAAAGCATGGTCTGGTTCTTATGGTCTTTGGATGCCTTATTGGATGGGTCTAGGAACAGGAAAGTTTGGCTTACATGAATTACCAATTTGGCCAAATGGTTATCGTGAAGGAGAAAATCATTTAGGAAAAGCAGTTTCACATGGATGTGTAAGACTAGGAATAGGATCTGCTGAATTTCTATATAATTGGTCAGAAATTGGAACAGAAGTTTTTATATATTAAAAATTTATTTCAAATTAAAAACTAAAAATTAAAAACTAAAAACTAAAAATTAATATATGTATTCAGAAAAAGTTTTAAATCATTTTAAGAATCCACATAATCAAGGTGTTATAGAAGATGCTTCAGCTGTCGGGCAAGAAGGCAATGTTGTTTGTGGGGATGTTATGAAGATTTATTTAAAAATTGAAAATAATATTATCAAAGATGCTAAGTTTGAAACATTAGGCTGTGCGGCAGCGATTGCTGTGTCTTCTGCTTTGACTGATTTAGTAATTGGCAAAACTATTGATGAAGCATTAGAAGTTACTAAAGATAAAATTGTGAAAGATTTAGGAGGGCTACCTGCACCAAAAGTTCATTGTTCAATGCTTGGAGTAGATGCTTTAAGAAAAGCAATTAAAAAATATAAAGATAGTATTAAGTATTAAGTATTAAGTATAGTAGTATTATTTTAAATTAATTTTTTCTGTCATTACCGGCGAACGAAGTTTAATCTTTTGTCATTCCCGGCGAACGAAGTGAGGGAAGGGAATCTAGGAGGGCATAGTAAAAATATTGTTTTTAAAAATAATCTTAAATTGTAGTATTAAGTGTTGAAGTAATTTAGTTTTAATTAAAAAAATTATTACTTTATACTCCTAGATTCCCGCTTTTGCGGGAATGACAGAAAAAATTGGAATGAAAAAAATAATACTAAATTTAAAATAATACCACTATATTTGGTAGAATGCCCCTCATTTTTGTAAATAAAATATTTAATAATTATATTAAAATTTATGGAAAATAAAATTAAACAAGCTTTAGAAAAAATAAGAATTCATCTTCAAGCAGATGGAGGTGATTTGCAATTTGTAAATTGGAATGAAAAAACAGGAGTAGTGGAATTAAAATTACTTGGTATGTGCTCTAGCTGTCCGATGGCGCAGATTACTCTAAAAGAAGGAATTGAAGTTGAGTTAAAAAAAGAAGTTCCAGAAGTTAAAAGTGTTATTAGAGTTTAATATTCAATAATTAATTAGTTTTTTATGAAAAAAATATATTTTGATCACAGTGCTACTACTCCTGTTGATGAAAAAGTCTTACAAGAGATGTTGCCTTATTTTAATAATGTTTATGGTAATGCTTCTTCTCTCCATAGTTTTGGACAAGAGGCTATTATAGCTGTTGACAAAGCTAGATTAAGACTATCCAAATTTTTAAATTGTGATCCTTGTGAAATTATTTTTACAGGAGGGGCGACAGAATCTAATAATTTAGCAATTCGTGGTTTGGTTGAAGCTTTGTATAAAGAAGAAAAATTACATATTATCACTTCCGAGATAGAACATGATGCAATACTTGAGCCTATTAAAAAATTAATTTCAGAAAATAAAATAGAAGCTGATTACTTACCAGTTGATAATAGTGCCTTGGTTTTATTGGATAAATTAGATGATTTAATAAAAGAAAAAACTGTTTTAGTTTCTGTTATGTATGTAAATAGTGAAGTTGGAACAGTAGAACCAATTAGAGAAATTGGGAAAAAGATTAAAAAAATTAATGAAAAAAGATTAAAAGATTGGAAAAATACTAGAGTTTCTATGCGTGGCGAAAAACCACAAAAAATTTATTTTCATGTTGATGCTACACAAGGAGTTAATTTTTATAATACAGATGTAACTTGGAATTATATTGATTTGTTATCATTATCAGCTCATAAGATTTATGGACCAAAAGGAGTTGGTGCATTTTATAAAAAAGAAGAAGTTCCAATGAAGGCAATTCAGTTTGGTGGTCATCATGAAAATAATTTACGAAGTGGAACTCTAAATGTAGCTGGTATTGTTGGACTAGGATCGGCAATTAAACAATTAACAAAAGATAATCAGGAAAAAAATAATAAAAAAATAGAAAAATTAAGAAATATGTTAATTGATGGTATTTTAAAAAAAATTCCTAAAGTAGTTTTAAATACTAATAAAAACATAAGCTCTCCGTCACATGCTCATTTTTCTTTTTTAGGAATAGAAGGTGAATCATTATTAATGATGCTTGATTTTGAAGGAATTGCTGTTTCTACTGGTTCTGCTTGTGCTTCTGGAAGTTTAGTTGCTTCTCATGTTTTGCTTGCTATGGGAATAAAACAAGAAATAGCTCATAATTCTATTCGTTTTACACTTGGAAAAAATAATACTAAAGATGAAATAAAAAAAGTTTTAGAAGTTTTGCCACCTATTGTTGAAAAATTAAGAAAAATTAATCCTTTGTTTGATAAATAAAAAAATATGAAGATATTTTCAAGAAATTTTTTAAAAATATATTTAAAATATTCAGCAAAAATTGTTTTATTGATTAATCGTCCACAAATTATAGCAATTGCTGGAAGCAATAATAAAATGTTTGTAAGACAAGGATTAGAAGAATTATTTTTAGAAAAAAATATAAAAATAAATAAAAATGAAAAAAATTTTAATACAGAGTTTGGTTTACCTTTGGCAATTCTTAGCATAGACAGTAGCGGTTATAATTCTTATAAACAATGGCTTCCTGTAATAAAAAAAGTTTTTTTTTCAATTTTTCAAAAGAATTTCCCAAAATATTTAATTCTTAATTTTGGAATTTCAGATCCTTGTGATGTTGATTACTTATTATCAATTACAGGAAAAGTTGATTATTCAATTATCACAAGTATTAATCAGCGTTATTTAGAAGGATTTGCTAATATGGATGAATTAACTTTTGAATACCAAAAGCTAGCAGAAAAAACAAAGAAAAAAGTTTTACTTAATATTGATAATGCTAGAATTAAAAAAATAATAGATAATAAAAATATCTCTTTTATTTCTTATGGTTTTAGTGATGATGCTCAGTGGCAAATCATAGAAGAAACAAAAACAAACAATGGGCAGAAAATTAAAATAAAAAACAATGGACAAATAAAAGAATTTGAAATTGAAAAATTCGGGAAACATCATAGTTATGTTGAACTTATTAAAAATATTTTTAGAAATATTTTATGTTAGTTAATCCAAATAAAAAAAAGAAAAAATACAATAATCCATTTTTCCGCTCTGATGACAAAAAATTTATAATTCCTTTTTTTAATAAGTTATCGCCAACAAAAATAATTATTATTTTATCTTTTTTTGTTATTTTTTCTTTGATTTTTCTTTTATTTTTTTCTAGTATTTTTGAAATTAATAAAATAAAAACAGAAGGTGCTAATAAAACACCAGAAAAAGAATTGTCTGATTTTATTTTATCACAAATTCAAGGAAAAAAAGGAATTTTCCCTGCTAATAATTTTTTCTTTGTTGATAAAGACAAATTAACTGAAATTTTAAAAAATAATTATTCTATAAATTTTGTTGAAATAAAAAAAAGTTTTCCTAATAAATTGATTATAAATTTCTTAGAAAAGGAATATGCTTTGGTTTGGCTTGAAGATGATTTTTATTATTATGCAGACAAGCAAGGTTTTTTAATTTCAGAAGTAAGTATTTTGGATGTTGATTTGACTAAATATCCTTTAGTAGTTAATAACTCTAGTCAAAAGAAAATTGATAAAAAAATACATATAGAGTATAATAAAATTGATTATATTATAAATCTTTTTAATTCCTTTAAATCAACGCAAGATATTCAAATTGAAAAATATATTATTAATGATGAGCAAAATACAGTGATAGCAAAGGTAGTAAATGGTCCTGAGTTATTTTTTAATATTAACGAAGCAACAGATAAACAAATTTCAAAATTAATAACTGTAAAAAATGAAAGAATAAAAGATGAGTTTTTAAAAATAAAATATGTTGATTTGAGAATTGGAGATAATGTTTATTATAAATAAAATTTAATAAAAATCTTAAATATGAATCCTAAAAGTGAAAAAAAATTATTTATTTTTTTGTTTAGTTCAGCTGTTGTGATTTTTTGTATAGTTGTTATTTTTTTAATTCTTTTATTAATAAAAGCTTCTTTTATGTTTTTTCCTGCTGGATTTGATATTATTGGAATTAATTTTTCTCCTACTCAAACTATTTATTAATCTTTTATTCAAAATGAATATTAGCAAGCTCATCTTTTATTTTAGCTTGCAAAATTGGATATTGTAAAAGATTTGGATCTTGATTTAATAATTTATTAACTTCTTCATTGGTGGTTTTGATTAATATGTGATCAAAAAGATTAGCTATTTTGAAATCTGGAAAACCTTTTTGACTAGTTCCATAGACTTCTCCTGGTCCTCTTAGAGCTAAATCTTTTTTTGCTAATACAAAACCATCTTGAGATTCTGCTAAAGCTTTTAATCTTTCTTTTGTTTTAAAACTATTACTATCACTACAAAGAAAACAGTAGGATTGTTTGTCTCCACGACCAACACGACCTCTGAATTGATGAAGCTGAGCAAGTCCAAAACGATCAGCGCCTTCAATCAACATAACACTTGCATTAGGGACATCAACACCGACTTCAATTACAGAAGTTGCTATAAGGATTTTAGTTTCATTAGCAAGAAATCTTTTCATAATTTCATCTTTTTCTCGAGCTTTCATTTTGCCATGCAAAATTTCAATTTTGAAATCTGGAAAAATTTCTTGATCTAATTTTTTAAACTCTTCTTGCACTGATTTTACGCCCATTTTATCAGATTCATCAATCAAAGGGCAGACCACAAAAATTTGTTGTCCATTATCTATTTCTTTTTTTAGATCTTCATACATTTGAGAACGATTTGAATTGTCAATTATTTTGGTGATTATTTTTTTTCTACCCACAGGCATTTGATTGATTATAGAGACATCAAGATCTCCACAAAGTATAAGAGCGAGTGAGCGAGGGATTGGAGTGGCTGTCATTGAAAGTAGATGAGGCATTGTTTTTGTATTTCCTGATTTGGAGAGAAGTTTTTTTCTTTGTTCTACTCCAAAGCGATGCTGTTCATCAATGATAGCAAAAGCTAAATCATTAAAAACAAGATCTTCTTGAATCAGTGAATGTGTGCCAATAACAATATCAACTACGCCAGTTTTAATATCTTCTAAAAGTTTTTTATTGGTGATTTTTTCTTTGTCTGAATAGTTTATTAATTTAATACTATGGCACAAAAGGGCTATTTTTATAGTTGAATTATTAAAAAATTTTTTTATATTATTAAAATGTTGTTGAGCCAAAATTTCTGTTGGCACCATCAAGACAGATTGTTTTTTGTTTAAAGCTGTGTTTAGTAAAGACAAAATAGCTACCATAGTCTTGCCACTTCCCACATCTCCTTCAAGAAGGCGAGTCATAGGATTAGATTTTTCTAAATCTTGTAATATTTCCCAAGCAACTTTTTTTTGGGCATTTGTTAGGGTAAAAGGAAGATTATCTACAAAATTTTTAGTTTCTTTTTCTTTAAAAAAAATAGGACTAGCTAGATTTTGTTGTGTTTGTCTTTTGATAATAGCTGATTTTAGTTGAATTAAAAATAATTCATTAAAAGATAATCTAAATTTTGCTTGTTCTATTTCTTCTTTATTTTTTGGAAAATGGATTTTTTCTAAAGCCTTGCCAATACTCAAAAGATTATGATTTTTCAAAATATATGCAGGAAGCCAATCAACTAAACTAGTATTTATTTTATCAAAAGCTTGTTTGATTAAAAATCTTAGTTGTTTCTGAGTTATGTTAGCAGTGCTTGGGTAAACTGGGATTAATTCGTTTGTATTATTAATTTGTTTATCTGGATTTATTTTTTCATAATGAGGAGATTTAATAATAATACCTGTATAATCATTTTCAGTTTTTCCTGCAATAGAAACAAAATCACCAACAGCTAAATTACGAATAATAAAAGGTTGATTAAACCAAATTAATTTTATTTTTCCTTGTTCAGTATGAAGAAAAGCCTCAGTAATAGACATTTTCCTGTAAGGACTTTTTTTGTTTTGGATTAATTCAATATATCCTTTGATACTAACACTTTCTCCTGTTTTTAAATTGTTTATATTATCCACACTTTGATATTGTTCGTATCTAGTAGGAAAATGATACAACAAATCTTCAGCTGTTTTGATCCCAAGTTTATTTAATCTTCCTGAAGTAGTTTGTCCAATTTTATTTAGTTTTTCAATAGGTAATTTAAGCATAATTCAATAATACCATAAAAATCAAAAAAAAATCAAAGATTTCTAGCATATAATTAAAATTTAACTAAAATTTATTGTTATCCTTGAAAGTTTACAAGGTATAGATTATAATAATTATAAGATTAAATTTTTTTTATTTTTTTGTGAACAATTTTTCTCATAATTTAAAAATTTCTCTTAATGAGTTATATCAAGAACTAAAAAGTTCTAAAAATGGAATTTCAAAGATAAAGGCAGAAAAAAGATTAAAAGAAAATGGAGCTAATACTATTTCTACAAAAAAAGAAGTTAGTATTTTTTTTGAATTTATTTCTCATTTTAAAAATCCTTTGGTTATAGTTTTATTAGCAACTACGGTTATCTCTGCTTATTTAGGAGAAACAAAAAACGCAATAATTATTGGAGTAATGGTTTTGTCTAGTGTTATTCTTGATTTCTTTGAAGAGCATAGCGCTAGTAAGGCTTCAGAAAAACTTAAAGAAAAAGTAAAAGCTACAGCAATTGTTGTAAGACAAGGGGAGAAAATAGAGATTAAAGTATCAGACTTAGTTGTTGGCGATGTGATTTTTTTGAGCTCTGGTAATATGGTTCCAGCAGATGCTAGAATCATAGAGGCAGATGATTTTTTTGTTAATCAATCAGCTATCACAGGCGAATCTTTCCCTTGTGAAAAATCAGTGAAAGCTATTAAGAACGAAGCTGTTGATTTGATTGAAATGAATAATGCTGTTTTTTTTGGATCAAATGTTGTTAGTGGAACAGCTTTGGCTATTGTGCTTTGCACTGGTGAGGATACTAAATTTGGAAAAATTGCAAAAGATTTAGGTAAGGCAGAAACGAAAAGTGATTTTGAATTAGGTATTTCTAAGTTTGGATTTTTTATAATGAAAGTAATTATTTTTTTAGTGCTTTTGATTTTTCTTTTTAATTCTTTTATTAATAAAGATATTTTGCAATCATTTATGTTTTCTCTTGCAATTGCTGTTGGTGTCACTCCAGAGCTTTTGCCAATGATAATGTCTATTACTATGGCGCGTGGATCAATTAAGATGTCTCATAAAGGAGTGATTGTAAAGAAATTATCAGCTATTCCAAATTTTGGTAGTATGAATATTTTATGCACTGACAAAACTGGCACTCTAACAGAAGATAAAATCCGAATGGTTAAATATACAAATATCAAAGAGCTTGATGATGAGCAAGTTTTGCTTTATGCTTATCTTAATAGTTATCACCAAACAGGCGTGAAAAATCCACTTGATCAAGCAGTAATGGATTTTAGGAAAATAAATATTAAACAATATAAAAAATACGAAGAAATTCCTTTTGATTTTTTTCGTAAGATGATGAGTGTGGCTGTTGAGGGACCTAGCGGTAAAGTTTTGATTACCAAAGGTGCTCCTGAAGAAGTTTTGTGTCGTTGTAAATTTTATCAAGTAGAAGGCAAGACTAAAAAGTTTACTCAAAAAATAAATGATTTAGCAATAAACTCTTATCATAAATTCAGTGAAGAAGGTTATCGTGTTTTAGCAGTAGCAATAAAGCCTGATATTGAATACAAAAAACAATATTCAAAAGAAGATGAAACTGATTTAACTTTCCTAGGCTTTGTTTCTTTTCTTGATCCTGCTAAAAAAGATGTTAAAGAAGTGCTAGAAAAATTAAATGAAATGGGGGTAGAAGTGAAAATTATTACAGGTGATAATGAATTAGTTGCTAAGAAAATTTGTAATGAGGTTGGTCTTTCTATAAAAGGAATTTTATTAGGTAGTGATTTGAAGAAATTAACAGATGATGCTTTGCGAATAAAAGCAGAAAAAACAACATTATTTGCTCGTTTTTCTCCTGACGAAAAAAGCCGAGTTATTTCTGTATTGCGATCAGAAAAAAATATTATTGGCTATATGGGGGATGGTATTAATGATGCACCTTCTTTAAAAACTGCAGATGTTGGAATTTCGGTTGACAGTGCTGTAGATGTAGCACGCGAATCTGCTGATATTGTGCTTACTAAAAAAAGTTTAGACTCTTTAGTGAGTGGCATTGAAGAAGGGCGAATTGCTTTTGGAAATACAATGAAATATATTATGATGGGTTTGAGTTCTAATTTTGGAAATATGTTTAGTGTTTTGGGGGCAATATTTTTTATACCTTTCTTACCAATGCTTCCTGTGCAAATTTTGCTTAATAATTTTATTTATGATTTTTCACAAATTACTATTCCTACAGATAATGTTGACAAAAGCTGGATTAGGCAACCAAGACATTGGAATCTTGATCTTATAAAAAAATTTATGTATGTTTTTGGACCGATTAGTTCTATTTATGATATATTGACTTTTTGCCTTTTGTTTTATGTTTTTAATTTAGGAGAGCATGCTTTTCAGACTGGTTGGTTTATGGAGTCTTTGGCTACACAGGTTTTGGTTATTCATATTATTCGTACTAAACATTTGCCATTTGTAGAAAGTATCGCTAGTAAGCCTTTGATTATAAGCACTTTCTTAGCGATATTTATAGCTTGGATTATTCCTTATACAATTATTGGAAAGTTTTTTAGTTTTGAGCCATTGTCATTAATTGTTGTTTTGTCAATAACAGTTTTAGTTTTTGTTTATTTGATTATGGTACAAATTGTTAAAAATATTTTTTATAAAAAATATAGTTTTTAAAAATAATAAAAAAATGAAAACCCTTTTGTTTACCTTAGAATATCCTCCTTTTAAAGGTGGTGTGGCAAATTATTATGAAAATATTGTAGAGAATTGGCCAGAAAAAAATGAAATTAAGGTATTAAATAATAATCAAAATCAATTACTAAAAAAATGGCTTTATCCTCATTGGATTTTTTCTTTTTGGCATCTTTATCAAGAATTTAAGAAAAACAAAATTGAATATATTCTTGTTGGACATATATTACCACTTGGCACAATTACATATTTTTTTAGCAAATTTTTTACTATTAAATATTTAGTTATTTTACATGGTATGGATATTGCTTATACTTGTAAAAATAAAAGAAAAAAAAGTATTGCTGAAAAAATATTAAAAAAAGCTGATAAAATCATTTGTTCTAATTCTTTTGCAAAAAAATTTACAGAAGATAATTATCCAGAAATTGATAAACAAAAAATAAAAGTCATTAATCCAGCAATTAATATTGATGTTTCTGTTAATGAAAATTTAGAAAAAGAATTAATAAAAAAATACAAAAATAATAATGAATTTATAATTTTTAGTGTTTGCCGACTAGTTAAAAGAAAAGGGATTGATCAGGTAATTAAAGTTTTTAAGGGAATAAAAAAAGATTATCCAAGTCTTAAATATTTAATTGCTGGAACAGGTGGCGATGAACAATATTTGCGTGATTTAGCAGGTGAAGAAAAAGATATTGTTTTCTTAGGCAAAATAAGTGATGAAGAAAAATGGGCGTATCTTAGCATTTGTGATATTTTTTCTATGCCAAGTCGTAATATTGAAGGTGATTTTGAAGGATTTGGAATTGTGTATTTAGAAGCTGGGCTTATGAGTAAAGCTGTTTTAGCAGGGGATAGTGGAGGAGTGGCTGATGCTGTAATTCATAATCAAACAGGATTATTAGTAAATCCAGAAGATACAAATGAAATAAAAAATGCTATAATCAAATTAATGAATGATGGTGATTTTAGAAAAAAGTTAGGAGAAAATGCCAAAAAAAGAATTATAGAAAATTTTCAATGGAAAGACAAAATAAAAGATTTTTATAAATTAATTAAATCAAAAAAATAAATGCCCAAAAATCTAAAAGCAATCATAGCTAAGTTAAAACGGAAAGAAATATTTTTCATAGTTTTAGTATTAATAGGATATGCTATCTGGAGCTATAGTATAGAAAAGGAAAAGATAAAGATAGTTTTAGGTTCTGGACGAGATAGTTTTTATGAGAAAGATTTAGTGATAATTAATTGGAGTAATCTAGGGACTGATAAGTATTATAAATTTTTTTTAGTTAAAGAAGATGGTCAAGAGGAGGCGAAGATGAATTGTCAGCAAGCGAATAAATATATTTTAGCAAATAAGCAAGTAGGTGAGTTTAGCTATAGAGTGAGAGCATATAGCGATATTAATTGTGCTAATGAATTATCTGTAAGTAATAAGTTAAATATAAAGATATTAGAGGATTTGAAAAAGTGTGTAACAAATGGTTTATGCGATAGTGATTGTCCTAACAATTGCACAGACAAAGAAGATCCAGATTGTGATGCTCAAGGAGCGAAGACAGCGTGTTGTGGTGATTGGAATGTGGATGCAGGTGAGGAATGCGACCGAAGTAAGCAAGTGGCACATAGTGTAGCTGAGAGTAGTGAAGATAAGCAGTATAAATGTAATTCTATTTGCAGAGCCAGCGGAGGTTATTGTGGGGATGGAGTTTGTCAGACAAAACAGGAGACAAAGAGTAATTGTGCGGATGATTGTGATAGAGTTGTTGTTGTTTTTGATGATGGAGATGATGACGATGATCCTGAGCCAGACCCTGAACCAGAAGATGATGAATGTACAGGGATTGATTGGGTGGCTTTGAATGGGGAGTATCCTTCTATTTATAATAATGATACTACATACATGACTCTGCTTGGTTCAGATGAATATAAAGATGCATTTGATGCTAATAAGATGGTACCTATAAAAAGCTGTAATCCTAATATTCAGCATGTAAGAGCCAGTGTGTTTCATGCAATGCCTGGTAGAGAAGTTAAGTTTAAATATTTTTTTCCAAAAGGAGCAAAAAGGTTAGCTATATTAATTGATTTTCATGGTTGGGTTGATCAAAGATGTTTTTCTTTGAATCGTTTAGGTGAAGAAGGAGCTATTGTTAAATATTGGATAGGTCCAAATGAGCCAATAGAACAAGGAACTAGTTGGGATCATCTTTGGAATGGAAAGTATCATCAAAAATCTGAGATTACTGGTTCAAAAAATATAGGGATCAGAAAGCAAGATAATAAGCCATTAGAAGAGTCAGCTTGGGTTTATTCTAAAGTAGAAGTTCCTGAAGGATGTGTTACTACAATAACGACAAGGCATAGTTATGTTTTTGGAGATGAAGATGAATGTACGGATAATCTTAAGACATATCAAGATTGGTATAATGGTATTACTGATGATGATTTGTGGAATGATAATGGTGATCCGCCTTATGATTGTCAATAGAAATTAAAGATTCAGAGAAAATATTATTTTTTTATTAAATTGTTTGTATTAGCTATCTAATATAGAGATTCTCTTTATCATTATCAAAAACAAGAAAATTTATTTATAATATATAAAAAAACCTATGATAAGTATAATAATTCCAGTTTATAATCAAGCAAAAAGTCTTGATAGATGTTTAGAAAGTATAAAAAAACAAAATTATGATGATTATGAAATTATTGTAGTTAATGATGCCTCTTCTGAAAATATTAAAGAAGTGATTGAAAAATACAAAGTTATTTTTGGAATCAAATTAAATTATTTTGAAAATGAAAAAAATCAAGGAGCCCCAGCAACTCGTAATATTGGATTTAGTAATTCTAGTGGTGAATTCTTGATTTTTTGTGATGCTGATACAATTATGGAAAAAGAAATGTTAAGGACTATGTGTAAGACTATTCGCAGTATGGAAAATATTGCCTTTGTTTATTCTTCTTTTTATTGGGGTAGAAAAAGTTTTAAATTATTTGAATTTGATTATGAAAAATTAAAAGAAATGCCATATATTCATTCAAATTCTTTAATTAGAAGAAATTTTTTCCCAAAAAATGCTTGGGATGAGTCAATTAAAAAATTGCAAGATTGGGATTTGTGGCTAACTATCTGTGAACAAGGAGGATCTGGTTTTTGGATTGATCAATTTTTATTCAAGATAGAAGACACTCGTGGAACAATGAGCTCATGGTTACCATCTTTTGCTTACAAACTTTTTCCTTTTTTACCAAAAGTAAAAAAATACAAAGAAGCTGTAAAAATAATAAAAACAAAACATAAAATAATATGAACCATAAATTCAAAAAAATATTTATAGGTATAGCTTTGATTATTACAGTTATAATCTTATCACCGTATGTAAAAAAATCTTTTTTTGCTAGTAATGCAAGCAAAGAAGAATATCCTTTTGCTGTACTTAAAAATAAAAAAATAAAATTAGAAATAGCTGATGAGTATGCTGAGCAAGTGCAAGGATTGAGTGATAGAAAATCTTTAGCAATTGATACTGGAATGCTTTTTATTTTTGAGCAAAAACAAGTGCAAAGTTTTTGGATGAAAAATATGAATTTTCCAATTGATATTGTTTGGATTGATGATGGTAAAATCGTGCATATAAGTAAAAATCTTGAGCCTGAAGGTGAGAGTCCACAAAAAAAGTATAATTCAATTTTACCAGTTAATTATGTTTTAGAAGTTAATGCTAACTTGTGTGAAGAATTAGGTCTAAAAATAGGTGATAAAATTGATTTTAATCTTTAAAAAAACACCATTATTTTAGAGTTATTCTAAAAAAATGGTGTTTTACATTTTTCAATCATTGAATATTGATAAATATGCCTCAATGGCATTTATTAAATTTAAAAATTCAGAAGAACTTGTTGTAGTATTAGAAGATAAGTTGATAATAGAAAAATTTAATTGTTTTTGAATATTCTTTATGACTATTATCTCCAATAATGATAAAGATGATACATTATCCTTTAAAATTATTTTAGGCAAATTTTTATATGCCGGCATATTTTTTAGTTCTTCTAACAAAATTAAACAAAAGTCATATGAAAATCCTACAATTTCAGTTCTTCTTATTTCTTTCTTCTTTGTTCTTAATGTATTTACGTCCATTTTAATTCTCCTTTTATTATTAATTAATGTACAACATAAATAACATTTTTATAAAATATCATAGTTATCAAAAAATGTCAATATTTTTAGGTTCTTTAACATCTTTGTGTAATAATTTTTTAAATATTTTTAATATTAGTTATTAGTATTAAATATTGCTTTATCATATATCTAAAATTAATTTAAATTTAAAATAATACCACTATATATTTATATAAAAAACTAAAAATAATAAAATAAATTTAAAGAGTCTTTTTAGTTTTAAATTTATTTTTTTTATGTTATAGTATAGATATAATAAATTAAAGAAAAATGTATGAAGAAAATATTAGTTTTTATTTTTATTCTTTTAATATTACCAATAAATTCTCAAGCTTCAAGTATTAGTCAACGTTTATCTGGGCGTATTTTATTAAATGTAGAACAAAATGGGGAAGCTTGGTATGTGAATCCATTAGATACAAAAAGATATTATTTAGGTAGGCCGGTTGACGCTTTTGCAATTATGCGTAAATTAGGATTAGGAGTTAGTGAAAAAAATTTTGAACAAATAACAGATGTAAAAACTAGCACAAATACGCTAGAAAATCTTGATTTAACTCGCAAGTTAGCAGGTAGAATAATTTTGCAAACTGAATTAAACGGAGAGGCTTGGTATATAAATCCGATTGACTTAAAAAAATATTATCTGGGACGGCCCGATGATGCTTTTGCTCTTATGCGTAAATTAGGATTAGGAATTAGCCGTAAGGATTTGGCACTTGTGCATAAGCCAGAATTGACTGAAAGCATTGATCAATATAGTAATTATGAACACAAAAAAGTGATGATTAAAGACATTGAATTTACTGTTGATCTTGTAAAAATTGATTTAAATAATCCTCGCTTAAAAATAATTACAGCCACAGCTGATAATTATAATTGTAAAAAAAGTTGTCAAGCTAAAACATTGGCTGATTTTGTGGTAGAAAACAATGCTTTTGCTGGAATTAATGGAACTTATTTTGATACAAGTGCGTCTAAAAAAAATTATTCTTTTTATCCTGTCTATAATACTCCTGAAAAAAAATTAATTAATGATGATCAGCTCAAGTATTGGACCACAGGACCGATTGTGGCTTTTGATGAGGCTAATAAATTTTATTATTTCAAAGATAGTCGAGAATTTGCTAGTGTAGAAAATTTTGAAAAAACGAATAACGTCACATTACAAGCACTAATGGGTAATAATCCTCGTTTGATTGATAGCGGAATGAATTATTTGATGGATTGGAATATGGATGATAAACAAATGTCTGTTAAAGCCCCAAGGGAAGCATTGGCTTATAAAGATAATTTTGTTTATTTGATAGTTATGCAAAATGCTACAATGTTTGATTTGGGGGATTTGTTAAAATCAATGGAAGTAGAATATGCCTTAAATCTTGATGGGGGATATTCACAGGCGCTTTTTTATAACGATGAATATATGGTTGGACCAGGAAGAAATATTCCTAATGTGATTTTGTTTAGCTTAAAGTAAAAAATACTTTTTGTATTTGATAAATACAAATTATCTGATAAAATGTATTTATAAAAAAAGAATTGTTGTTATTTTTTAGTTTTAAGATAAATAAACATACTTATGTCTAATGATTTTTTAAACAAATTAAATAAAGCACAGAAGGAAGCAGTGATGCATAGAGATGGACCAGTGATGATTGTAGCTGGGGCTGGGACTGGGAAAACGACGGTGATAACTAGTAGGATTTTTTATTTGATAGAGCAGGGTCTAGCTAAGCCTGAAGAGATTTTGGCGCTTACTTTTACAGAAAAAGCATCGCAAGAGATGGAAGAAAGAGTTGATCAACTCTTGCCTTTTGGTTATTTTGATTTGTGGATTTCTACTTTTCATAGTTTTGGAGAAAAAATTCTTCGTGAAAATGGATTAGAGATTGGCCTGCCTTCTGATTTTAAGTTGATAAATACTTTTGAACAATGGATATTGCTAAGAAAAAATCTTGATAAGTTTCAGCTTGATTATTATCGGCCTTTGGGAAATCCTTCCAAATTTATCAATGCCTTGCTTAGTCATTTTTCTCGTGCCAAAGACGAAGATATTAGTTGCCTGGAATATCTTGATTATGTAGAAAATGTCAAACAAAACAAAGATGCGATGCTTAGTGGAGTTCATAATATGGATCTGGAAATAAAAAAGCTAGAAGAAGTCGCAAATGCTTATCATCTTTATAATCAACTTTTGCTTGACAATAATTCACTTGATTTTGCGGATTTGATCAATTATTCTTTAAAACTTTTTAGAACCAGGCCAGAGATTTTGGAAAAATATAGAAAACAGTTTAAATATATTTTGTTAGATGAGTTTCAAGATACAAATTTGGCTCAATATGAGTTAATCAAGCTTTTAGCTTCGCCAAAAAATAATTTGATGGTAGTAGGGGATGATGATCAAGCGATTTACAAATTTCGGGGAGCGTCTATTTCTAATATTCTTCAATTTCGCCTGGATTATCCTGATTTTAAAAAAATTGTCTTGAATGACAATTATCGCAATCAACAAAATATTCTAGATTTGTCTTATGATTTTATCCAGCACAACAATCCTAATAGATTAGAATATCAGTTTAATCAAGACAATAGCGAAAAATTAGACAAAAGATTAGTCTCTCACACAGGAAAATCTGGAGTGATTGAATTGATTAGTGAAAATAGTTTAGATGATGAAGTGGGTGCTGTGATTGGAAAAATTATTGAGCTAAAAAAAGAAGAGACAACTTGGAATGATTTTGCAATTTTGGTTCGTTCTAATAATAGTGCAAAAGATTTTTGTAATAACCTAGAAAAGCTTGATATTCCTTATGTTTTTTTGTCATCAAGTGGGCTTTATAATAAAAGCTTGATTATGGATGTGATCGCTTATTTTAAACTACTAGACAATTATCATGAAAGCTCTGCTGTTTATCGGATTTTATCTTGTCCTATATTTGCTTTTTCTTATCAACAAATAATTGATTTGACTTATCTGGCTCGCAAAAAAGCTTGGTCACTTTTTCGTGTTTTGGATAATGCTCGTGTCCTAAATCTTGATTTAGAATTAGTTAATAAAATTGATTTTTTGCTTTCTTTGATAAAAAAGCATAGTTTATTAGTAATTGATAACAAAAAAATAACAGAAATATTTTTGGCTTTTATGAATGATAGTAATTATCTTGCATATCTGAAAGCCAAAGAAGAGAAAATCGCCAGAGAGGAATTCTCTTATCTTAATCAATTTTTAAAAAGAATTCAAAAGTTTGAAACTAATACTCAAGACAGTAGTCTAAAAATGTTTTTAGAAGAATTGGCAATGGAAATGGAAGCAGGGAACACGGGACAGATAGCACCTGATCTTGAAGCTGGTCCTGAGGCTGTCAAGATCATGACTTGTCATAGTGCCAAAGGATTAGAATTTAAATATGTGTTCGTCACTAATCTAGTGGACAAAAGATTTCCGTCAATTAGCAGAGAAGATGCTATTTCTTTGCCAAAAGCTTTGTTAAAGGAAAAAATAATTAATGACACAGAAGATAATACAGAAGAAGAGAGAAGATTGTTTTATGTAGCAGTCACTCGTGCGCGTGATCATCTTTATTTTTCTTGGGCACAAGATTATGGAGGAGTTCGTGCCAAAAAGCCTTCTCGGTTTTTGTTTGAAACAAAATTATTAAATGAAGATGATTTTTCAAAGAAAAAACCAAAAGAAAAAATAAATAAAGCACTAGATTTGGAAAATAGTTTTGTTGGTGAGAACAAAGAAAAAGAAAATATTAAAAATGAGAAAAAATTTCAAGGAGCAGTAGTTGATTTGGCTAATTATAGATTACCGAAAAATTTTTCTTTTACCAAATTGATTGCTTTTAAAAATTGCCCTTATCAATATTATTTTTCTCATGTTTTGCAAATTCCATCAATGGGAAAATGTCAGTTTTCTTTTGGAAAAACAATGCATTTAGCTTTGCAAAAGATTTTTAAATTAGTTTTGGAAAGAAAAAGTTCAAAACAAGCTAATTTGTTTTCGGAAGAAATAAAAGATAATCAAGAATTAGTCGCCTGGGCAGAAGTTAAGAAAATCTATGAGGAAGTATGGATTGACGAATGGTATAAAAACGAAGATGAAAAACAAGAATATCGCAAGAAAGGATTAAAAATTTTGCAAGATTTTTGGCAAAAATACAAAAAGAATTGGCCAAATGTAGCTTATATAGAAAAAGGATTTAATCTCAAAGTGCGATCAGGCGACAATAATTATTTGATTAAGGGGAGCATTGATCGGATTGATGAAGTTGATGGTGAGTTAAAAATCATTGATTATAAGACGGGTAGTGCAAAAGAAAAAATAGATGCTGATAATAAAAAACAATTATTTATTTATCATTTAGCGACTGAAACTTTATTTAATCAAAAAATAAAATCTTTGTCTTTTTATTATCTTGAAAACAATACAGAACTAGAATTTGTAGCTTCTGAAAAAGAACTAGAAAAAACTAAGCTAGAAATAGCTGAGCTTATTTCTGAAATAGCTAAGGGAAAATTCCTAGCAAAACCTAATCTTCTTTGTAAATATTGTGATTTTTTTAATATTTGTGAATATAAACAAATGTAGTTTTTTTAATAATTTTTTTTCTTTAATAAATATATTACTTCGCTTAATCTACATTATGCGAAGTAGTATACTTAAGAAAAAAAATTATTAAACTATAACCTATAATAAATCTATCAGAAAAAATCATGAAAATATTTTATTGATATGTGCCTTCAATACTAATTATAATAGCATAAATATATTATTTGTCAAAATCATTTTTGTGGAAAAGTAAAATTAATGAGCATTTAAAACGCTCAAACTTCATTTTTAATCATATCTTTACATACCTTAGGAACTAAAAATTTTGAAACAAATCTGGCAAAACTAAAAGATTCTCGTTGTTTCACAATTTTTACCTCTACTTTATATTCCATATAATTATTTTTTAAAATTTCTTCTAAATCTTCAGGAGCTATTATGGCCTTATTACCATTTGGATCATATCCGCAAAATAATCCTCTAATTCCTTCTTCGAATACCATAGCTCCTAATTTTTGAGGTCTTCCCCCATTAGAATTTTGAGATTTCTTTGAAATAATATATGAAGACATACTCTTCTTTAAAATAAGCATACAAGCATAGAAAAATACTTATTTAAATTAAAAATTAATTTAATAAATTGTTAACGACCTTTAATTTTTTTTTAAAAAAATTATTGAGTCAAATAATATATATTTTTTTCCCTTGTGTCAAATTTATTTTTTGAACAACAAAACCCTCATCACGGAGTATCATTGTACCTAAATACAATTTCACACTACACCAAGTAGTCCCATGACGAGGGTTTTATTGACTTGGTGTAGTAAATTTTATTACACCATAGCACAAAGCATATAAAATTTTCCTAAAGTTTTTATAAATTTTTTATTAAGTTTTATTTATCTAACATTAGATAAATAATAAGAAAGTCAATAAAAAATGGTTCTTTAACATCTTTGGGCAAGCTAAATTAGCGATTTATTCCTAAAATATTGATAATTATATATTTTATTCTATTGTTTTATAGGTTTTTATAAAAATATGTATAGTAATCAATATTTAAATATCTATTGAAAATTAATATTAACTTTCAACACTTAAAAACTTAATATTATCGCTAATGTTAAAAAATATTTATAAAATATTGTTGCCCAAAAATGTTAAAGATCCTAAAAAATATCAAAAATTTAAAATAAGACTATTTTTAAATTTTTCTTATTTTTTAATTTTTAAAAAATTAAACCCCAGTATCAATCGTAGATAATACATCGGCAAAAAAAGATCTATCAAAATAAAGTCTAAAATTCTTAATATATGTATAAGCTCCTCCAGCGTTCCCTCCTCTAGTCCATATTTGAATTTTATCCCCTACGGCAAAAGATAAATCTTCCGAATAAGTTGTAAAAGTCGTATATTGAGAAGTAAGACTTCTACTCGTGCCATAAGCTACACCATTTTTGTAAATTCTTGCTTGTCCAGGATAAGATGAGTTAGCACTACAACCGTCAAACTTAACACGATATACTCCATTCCTTTGAACTGTAAACTCTTTTAAAATCAATTCATTATTTGAATCAGGTCCTCTTCGTTGAGTATCAGAACTATATTTTAAATTGTCTGAAGCACTGACTCTTATTTGATTATCTATCATCGGAATATTAATCAAACCAGATCCATCAACTCCTATTAATAACCTATAATCAAGAAGACCATTAATATTTGCTCTTAACAATAGATAAGCCTCATTACTTATTGGACTTTCAAGATTATCAGGATCTATAGAATTAATATTTTCAGCTGGAAGAACATCACCTCCCACAAACCCTTTATATTTAGTTAAACCCATATATTTATTAACTTTTTGTAACATTTAAAAATCTTTCTTTTTGAATATCACGAAAAACTTTTTTATTATTTTTATTATTTTTTAAAAAATGAAAAGGCAAATTTTCTTCATCAAATTCTTCTTTATATTCATCCAATTTAGCCGAAACGACTTTATATTCAAAAGCCAAATTACTTACAGCCTGATAAGCATCAATATCATTTCCAACTTCCAACTCTATAATTAATTTTTTATTACAGTTATTTTCCATATTTTTATATTATTTTTTAATTTAAAATTAAACACTAGCAAAAGTATATCTACAAGACACAACTAAAACTGTAGAACTATCTTTTACCCAATTTAGTCCCTTAAGATGCGACCATAATCTACCAGTATCAACATTAGTGCTACCATCAATACAATTTCCAAATTCAGTATAAGTTCCAGAACATTCTGTTTCTGTAAAAAATGCCGTCAAAAAAGCTACATTAGAACTTGCCATAGCACTAGCAATATCATTTCGATAAATTTCATTTTCTAATGCAATATCTTCCGCAGATGCAATACCCACAACCCCTGTACCTAAAAGAGCCTTATTAATCTCCCCTGAATAAGTTGTATCACCCACAAGCAAACGTGTAATTGTATTAAAACCAACTTTACAGATAACATTTTTATGTTCATCAAGCATTTTTAATTTTCCAAACCTATAAAATTTAAAAAAATTTTCAAAACCAATAAGTGGTTTTATTCTTTTAAGAATTTTATTAAACTTTTTTTCAAAAAAAGAAAGATTCTTTTGATCATAAGCCTTGGCTGTAATTTCACCCAAAACTTTAACATTTGAATTTATTTGTTGCATATTTTTTTATTTTAAAATTATTTACGATTGTCTTGTAATCAAATTACTATCCTCAGTCCCAATTTTATTATTATATATTTCACAAATTTCAGAATCATACAATGTCAAGTCCTAAGAAAACTGAACCACTAATTAGTAAATAATTTGGGAAAACTTTTAATAAAGTTTAATGTATATTTTTTAGGAGATACTAAACAAAGACTAGTATGTAACCTTTCATTATTGTA
>Ga0209467_1000263_pt1 | contig 89944 bp, 81 predicted proteins | sample Higcelwee11metaG_FD_187175 | JGI IMG/M metagenome (GOLD analysis project Ga0209467, IMG submission 187175) | Freshwater pond sediment microbial communities from the University of Edinburgh, under environmental carbon perturbations - High... | ecosystem: Environmental > Aquatic > Freshwater >...
ATCACGAATGATCCTATCAGGGTACCAAAGGCGGCGCCCTTAATGCCGAAAGCGGGCGAGCCCAGTTTCCCGAATATAAAAATATAGTTCGCAGGGATGTTGATCAGCATGCCGATAAAGCTCGATGCGAGAACTATCTTGGTTCTGCCGATGCCCAGAAAGAAGCCTGAAAGAGCGCTACGCAGCACGAAAAAGAGCGAGCCGATCATCAGCATACTGTAATACTCATAAGAGAGCACCAATTCGTCAGGCTGTTGGCCCATGATGACAAAGACCTCACGAACCGGCCCTATCAGCAACAAAAGAACAGGATACGAAATAAACGAAAGAATTATCGCCTGAGTAGAGGCCGCCCCGCACTCGTTCTTTTTGCCCGCGCCATAGTATTGGGCGACGATCGCGTTGACATAGCCGACAAGTCCCAGAAAAAACGAGTTAATCGTGTGCTGGGTCAGTCCCCCGTTCATAGAGGCCGCAAGGTGCGCCGGACCCAGTGAAGAGAGCATCAGCCGGTCTGTAAACAGCATAATCGTATCGGCAAGCTGCGACAATACCATTGGAAACGCGATTACCAGCAGCCGTGAAAATCTGTTTTGCTTCATACTCCCTCCTTCGAGGCATTTATCAAGTATCAGACTTGATGCTGTTAATACAAATTTATATTAACAAAAAAATAGCAATGTTGTACTAACTATATCTTCAATATTTCGAATGCCGAGAAATAAATTACCGAAATCTCAAAACAACCTTTTCAACTCGGACCTCGATAAAATCCCATGAAAACCGCGGAATAATCCGAAATGAAGGTGATTATTCGAAGCCCCCTGATGTGACAGAAGAGCCGAATGGTTTTCCGGTAATTCCTATTCAAAAAAGGAGCTGCTGAGAACAGCTGAAGAAATCCCGAAAAGTACCGCGCCAAGTATCCAAAAAGAGGATCAATCCCGCACCCGCGGGAAAGACGATTTTGGGGAAAGTGGTCATTTGCACGGCCGGCAATTCTTTGTCAATTTGTTTTGAATAAAAGTGACGGCCATTATATAAATTTAATAACTTTAATTAAAAACAAAAAAATAATACAGTCCAGACGGTCGGCGAAATGCGGGGATATCAGTTCAGTTTGCTTCTGCTGAGGAAACATCGGGAGGTGTTGGAATTTTTGAACAAACCCGCGTCACCGCTTCATGAGGTTTTGATTTTCCTGGCGGGTTTGACGAGAGTCTTCACCAGCTCCTTATAGCCTTTGAGCTCTTTTTTACAGGCGTCGGTGACTGAATAAATTCCCTTTTCAACACGGACAAACCAGCCGTAGAAATTGTTATTCAGAATGTAACCGACTTTTTCGACGCATCCGGCATCGCGAAGATCCTTTGCCGAAAGAGGGCCGTTTTTCGCGAGAATCGCCGCGATCTGGATGCAGTGCTGGCGGTACAGCGTCATGCGTCTGGTCTTCGATGACGCTCCTCCGGTATTCATTTCAGCGACACGGCCTGCGGCCTCGCTTAAAACCGCGTAGCGGCCCTTGCGGCTCTTGCGCGGCATATATTCGGTCGGGTCGACAAGAATCTCGATCCAGGTTCTGCTTTTTAGAAAGTGGACCACAATGAGACCGGCGCAGAGCCGCTTCACGAGCGCGCGCATCGCGCCGATTTCTTTCGGATACTTTCCGCTGAAGGCGGGTATCGCGGCGTACACCGAATCGGCGATTTTCTGGCGCTCGACGATCTGATAGAGAAGTTTCAGTGAAAACGAGGTCTTCAGCTCAACGACAATAAGCTCGTCATCCTTTACCGCGGTGATATCGCAATCCGAGACTTCGGCGTTTATGCGGTATCCGAGATTTTCGAAGAATTCCTTTACCGGAGGGTAGAGCTCTGTTTCAGCGATTTGTGGTGCCATTATTGTCTCTGCGAAATTATAGGGGAGTGTGATCACCAAGGGGGAGAGTCCGTCCATCCCCCCTCGAAAACGTTACGAAAAATATTGAAAGTGCCGCGCTTGTGCCGGGGATGAGAGCCGGCCCCGGAGATTACTTATCCTGAAACTCTGCCGGAATCTTTCTGTCTTTCATGTAGTCTCTTTCGATCAGATCTTTCGCCGAAGACTGAAGGTCGTTCGCGATCGTGCAGCGCCCTTCGAGAATTACACCGTTCTGGATAATAAGTTCGGGTGTTTTGATGTCGCCGAGCACCTTCGCGGTCGGCATAAGAAGAACGCGGCTTGTCGCGTTGATATTGCCGATGATCATGCCCTCAACGATAACCGAGACGGCGTCGATTGTGGTTTTCACCTTTCCCTTGGGGCCGATGTATAGCTGATCCGCTTTGAGCGATTTGCCTTCAAAGATACCGTCGATGCGAAGCGATCCGTTTATGACAAATTTTCCGGTGAAAAAAGAGCTTTCACCGATCAGGTTAGTGGCCGTTTCACCGACCGGTTTTGCAAGAGGCATGTCAGACTCCCAAGTGTGAAAAGATTTACCGTAAGCACCGGCGCACCGCCTGAATGAACCCTTTTCGAATGCGGCCCGATAATGTCGCACCGTAGCAGCTGATATTATTTTGTAAAGTATTTATCCGGTACCTCTCGCGTAAGGGGGGGGAAGCCTTATCGTGATGACCAAGTTTTGATCCGCTCAAAATCACTTATGATCATCTTCGTTCTTCAGAAAAAGTATCGATTTGCCGGCACCGTGAAATCTGCGCTCTGCAGAGAAAGATGAGTATAAAAGGTTAATAAGGCTGTGAACTCTGCTTGACGAGGCTCGAGCCGCCGCCTCTACTGGTGGTCAGGCCGCTTTCGGCAGAAATCGCGGCGGCCTAAAAGGTTCCGGTTTTTTTGCATGAAAGATTCGGCTGTTTATTTAAAGGGCACACTTGCAGTTTGCGGAATAATTCTCATCCTTCTCTGCATTTTAAATTTTGAAATTCTGGGTTATATTGCCGTACAGGCAAAAGGTCAGCTGAAGATCATCTTCGGCGCAAGGCCGCTGGATGAGTTTCTTGCAAGAGAGGAGATAACCGCTTCTCAGAAAGAGAAGCTGCGTCTGATCGGCGAACTTAAAAAGTTCGCCTCTGACGAGCTGGGTCTTGTCGATAACGGCTGCTATTCAAAGATGTATTATCAGAAAGAGCCGGTATACGTGTGGCTCGTGATCGCCTCGCCCGAATTTTCGCTCGAAACCTACGAGTGGAAATTTCCGATAGTCGGCAGCTTCAGCTATAAGGGCTATTTCAATAAGCGTGACGCGGAAAAGTGCGCGGAACGCCTCAGGGCAAAGGGGTACGAGACGCGGATCCGCCCGGCGTCGGCCTGGTCGACACTCGGCTATTTTAAAGATCCAGTATTCACCTCGATGCTTGACGATGACGAGGGCGATCTTGCGGATCTGATCTTTCACGAGATGACCCACGGCACTGTGTTCGTGAAAAACGAGCTTCAGTTCAACGAGAATCTCGCAAGCTTCATCGGCGAGAAGGGAGCGATTTACTATCTCGCAAAAAAATATGGTGACAATTCTGAACAGCTTCGGATGTATATCGACAGCCAGTACGATTACAATCTTTTCTATGAATATATTATCGCCGGCGCAAAGAGGCTTGATGCGCTGTATAAAAGTTTCAGCGACAGCATAAGTATTGACGAGAAGCGCCGCAGAAAAAACGAGATGATTTCGGAAATCGCTCAGGGTGTCACCGAACTACAGGTCCGCGAAAAGGAGAGGTTCGATCACTTCAGGAAATTTACACCGAATAACGCCTATTTTTCGAGCTATATGACCTACCGCAGCGATCTTTCTTCATTTGAAAATGATTTCGCGGCGCAGGGCGATGACCTGCGAAACTACATCGCATGGGTAAAGATGACGTACAGAGATAAAAACGTGAAGAAAGCAAAATAAATGGAAAAGATTGCCGCAGCCTACAAGACGCTGCAGATAAACCCCGGCGCGAGTGATGACGAGGTAACGAAGGCCTTCAAGAAACTCGCGCTGCAGTATCATCCCGACCGAAATCGCGACAACGAGGCCTGGGCCAACAAGGTGATGGCTTCGATCAATACCGCCTACTCTGAGGTCATGTCCTACCGGTTTCGCCACGCGCAGACCAAATCTTCAGAAGAGCAGCCCGCACAGCAATCCCCCCGCGCCGCTGAAGCCGGCAGGAGTGCGGCAAAAGAGCAGCATGAACGGCAGCATAAGCAGCAGAAGGCGAACAATTTCGCGAAAGAGATTCTGCGCGAACAGCTGGTCAAGGCCTTTGTAAATGTGCGTGAACAGACGAAGGATGTGCTGTATCGGTTTTTTCAGTTTAAATTGTACAGTCTTTCGCGCCGCGAGAATCACGTCTACGGCGATATCTTTAAAGAGTTCGTCAATACGATCAAGGATGCCTATCATCAGATCCAGGCGTTCAAATCCGCAACAAAGGATACGGAGCTGCTCGCTCACTTCACCGTTTTCAGCTCGATGATCTACGACTTTTACCGCGCTTCAGAGTGTCTCAATATTCTTGATTCGTATTCAAATTATAAGGAGATCGAGGCCTATCGCATCTACCGTGAGGGCGACGAATTTCTGCTGAACGCCCAGCGCGAGGTCTTTTTCGACCGCCATAACAGGGGTAAATTTCTTCGTGACGAAACCGAGGAGTGCATGCTTAACGCGAAGCTCTTTTTCCTGCAGGTCATTAAGAAGTATCCGGAAAGTTCGTGGGCGGTCGAGACGAAGATCAAACTCGACGCGGTCGAATCTCTCTCCGCCTACGTGAATCTTTTTTTTGATTCTGAGTGAGGTGCCGGGCAGAGTCAGTTTTCGCCTGACGCCTCGCGCAGACTAACCGTTGAGTTTCGGCTTCCCCCCATATCTGACAGGCTACTGCATTCGCTGTCGTCTGTACTTTCGCCACTCTTCTTCGGCCGCGGTTTTCAGAACATCATAAATTTTTTTTGTCTGTACGCTCTGGCTGTCATCTGTTTTCATCTGTGCGAGATATTCCCGGTATTTGTATAAGGCCATCATTCGGTAGGACATCGATGTGGTTAAAAGCAGCTTGGCGTCCCAGAGTGTTTTCTCGTTGCCGGGCTCGAGAGCATTGAGCCGCATGACAAGATTCTGAATAGAGGTGTAAACGGCCAGGGCCTGCTTGTCGGACTCGTCAAATTTTTTCTGTGCGGCGAACGACTCAACGGGGGGAAGCTCTTTTGCGATGATGCTCCCGAACTGTGCGGCGATCTCTTTTTCGGTTTCGCGAAACTTCTTCTCAACATCAGGGCCTCCATTTTTTGCGCCGGTCAGTTTCTGACTGTCAGTTCTCGCCCCTCTTGTCAGAATTTCTCCGTAAATCTCAAATACCTTTCTGAAGTGTTCCATCGCTTTGGAATAATCGGCGCAGTACTCTGTGACGAGCGCGGCCTCGGCGGTGAAATCGCCGCTTTTCGCCAGTCCGACGGATTTAATAAGTTTGACCGAGAAGGAGCGCAGAAGCGGTATCATGGCTGACAGATGCTCTTTCAGCTTATCTATTTCGGGATAGTTATCCACCGCAGCGATTCTGTCGACCGCGCGTTCGACAGCGATAACCGAGGGTTCGAGAGATTTTGCGTGGTCAAGGGCCGCGTCAAACTGATCCCAGCGCCGGGCCTCGATCACCTTGCTGTAGGAATGGGTGAAATGATCCATTTCTACCTGAATTATCGATTCAATTACAGAAAGCTGGGTTTTAGCCTTTTCCCAGTCCGACATACTCATGTAGCCGCTTGTCTCTTCGGGTTTGACCTCTAACTTTTTCGCGGCCGGCTCTTCGGCCGCCCGGGCCGGGGCATTGGATTTTTCAATCTCGACCCTGGCCGCGTCTTTGCATGCGGCGGCAAAATTGAGTGAAAGAAGAAAAAGGATAGTCACACACTTTGTTTTTATCACGACGTGACCCTCACGAATGTCCGCACGGAGTGGGTAAATAATTGATCTGTTGCGAATCCGCATATTGAACAGGCCAGTCCCGCCGTTGCCGGGCCGGCATCTCAAGATCGAGTTACGCAACCGGTCTAATAATAAACGCAGATTTTGAAGAAAAGTCAATGGGATTACAGCCGATGGTTTACTGTAACAAGGGACGGTTCTTTGATCCGAAGAAGGGATGTTCATCATGGCTTTTGTCAGGTTATCGTGAAGGGCGGCATGATTTCTTCTAGAATGTCACGATGAGCGCACTTCTGCTGTTGATTTCTTTCGAATGCGTGAAAGCTGGGTGGGGGTTATGCCGAGGTATGCGGCGACAAGATATTGCGGAATTATACTTTCGATGTGCGAGAACTCCTCGAGAAATATCCGGTAGCGGGTGGCGGCGTTAAGTGTTGCGAACTGCTCGAAGCGGCGGTAGAGCCTTTCGAGGCGCCGGCGCATCGATCTTGCGACTGTTGACTCCACCTCGGGATACTTTGCAAAGACTTCTACCAGTTTCGACCACGAGGCGGAAAGTATCCGTGAGGGATGCACGGCTTCGATGGTAACTGATGACTCTTTCGAGGGATCAAACTCAGCGAGAAGAAAATCGCCCGCTGAAATGAAGTTCTTGATGAAAATGCTGCCGTCATCTTTTGTGATATGCATATTGAACAGGCCCTCGGTGACAAACCCGATTCTGTCACAGCGTTCGCCCTCGAGTGCGAAGCATCCTTTTTTTACGACACGCTGCGGGGTGAACAGTGCGCATATCTCTTCAACGGCCTCTGCGTCGATATAGATAGAAGCGAGAAATTTCTGAAGGGGTACTGTGGAATTGTTCATGAGAAGGAAATAATCACTGCGCTGATTTTCTGGCAAGCGGGATTTTATTCGAATAGAAGAAAGGCGGAACAAAGTTGAAAAGTGCTTTTCATTTTTGTCGATGTGTTCAAAGTAAGCGGTAAGCTGTCTGTATCGGAGAGATAAAATGATAAATGCCCAGTCGTCGCCGAGAAACCATTATATCGACCGTCTTCGTCTATTCGCGATAATTACGATCTTCATATTTCACAACAATCGATTTTACGATACGATGGACTGGCATGTGAAAAGCCAGCAGCAGTACGGCTTCAGCACGGTCATCACCTCGATACTCTGTCTGTGGATAATGCCCCTGATCTTCTTCGTCTCGTCGGCTAGCACTTTTTATTCGCTTCGATCGCGCGGCGCCTTGACGTTCATCAAAGAAAAGATCATGAGGCTTTTCGTTCCCCTTGTGTTCGGAATTATTGTGCTGATCCCCCCGCAGGTCTATCTTGAGCGGCTGACACACGGGCAGTTTCACGGCAGCTTCATCGATTTTTTCCCCCATTACTTTGAAGGCTTTTACGGCTTCGGCGGAAATTTTGCGTGGATGGGTCTGCATCTGTGGTATCTGCTCGTACTCTTCGTTTTCTCGATCATACTGCTTCCGCTTTTCATATCGCTGACACGCGGAAAGCTCTTGCCGATTCAGGAGGCCTTTACCCGTGTTATCGCGAAGCCGTCGGTGATTTTTATGCCGGGGCTTTTAATCGGTTTCGTGTGTGCAATCTCTGATCCTTCCGGCGCGCTCGGCCAGCGCGGCTTCGGCGGGTGGCCTGTTCTGGCCTATCTGCCTTTTCTGCTTTTCGGTTTCATGATCTTCGCATCAAATGAAGGCGAAAAAGCGATCGAGAAAAACCGCACCGCATCGTACGTAATCGCAGCGGTCGCGGGCACTGCGCTTATAATTCTCTGGCAGAGATTTGATCCGCAATACGGCTCGCCGCTGCATCTGCCGTTCTCTATTCTCTTCGGCCTCACCTCATGGACAATCGTCATCATGTTTGCGGCGATTTTCAAAGGTCAGTTTAATCGAACGGACAGATTTCTCGAATACGCGAACGAGGCGATACTGCCGTTTTATATTCTGCATCAGACTGTGCTGATCATCGTCGGCTATTTTGCGATCAGGCTTCCCCTGCCGGTGCCGCTTCGATGCGTTTTTACCGCCTTCGTATCGTTTTCGCTCATCATGGCGATTTATGAGTTTCTCGTGAGGCGCTTCAATATACTGCGTTTTCTCTTCGGCATGAAATTAAAGAAATAGGCAAAAATTAGTTGAAGCATAAGGATGTTCAAATGAGACGAAAAGACCGTGAGATTCAGGATAAATCAGCCATCCATGAAATTTTGCAAAAAGCTGACACCTGCCGTATCGCGCTCAATACCGGCGAAGCCCCGTACATAGTGCCGCTCAATTACGGATTTGTTTTTGATGATGCTTTTGTGCTTTACTTTCATTGCGCCAATGAGGGAAGAAAACTTGAGCTGATAGATAAAGACGGCAGTGCGGGATTCGAGATCGATACGGAACACGAGCTTGTCACTGCCGAAGATTGCTGCGGCTGGGGGATGCGCTATTCGAGCATTATCGGCGCAGGAGTAATCGAACGGGTCAAAGATGCCGCCGAGAAAAAACTCGGCCTCGATCTTCTGATGCGTCACTACGGTTTCGCGGGTGATACGGCGTATCCCGACGCGATGCTGAATCAGACGACCGTTCTGAGAATGTGCGTGAATCAAATGAGTGCCAAGCGAAGGGGATGATGATTCCTTTCGTTCAAATTTGTAATATAGAAACTGAGACTTTGCGGAGAAAAATCGGAACACCGCGAAATACCGGGGAGGCAAATGTTCAGTGAATTAATCGAAATTAGTAAAAAGCCGCAGCCCTTTGAATTTTACACCGCTCCCGAGCTTTGGACAGATGTGCATATTTCAAAAAAGATGCTCGAATTTCATCTGAATCGTACCGTTGATGCGGCGTCAAGAAATATGGATTTTATCGAACGATCTTGCGCCTGGATAGACGATCACTTTCGCCTCGGGCTGGATTTCAGTGTTGCCGATTTCGGCTGCGGACCCGGCCTTTACACATCGCGCCTCGCCGAAACCGGCGCGAAAATAACGGGAATCGATTTTTCTCTTAACTCGCTGGACTATGCGATAAAAGAGGCAAAAGAGAAGGGCCTGCCGGTCAATTATGTTCATTCGAATTATCTCGAGTTTGAGAGCGAAGAAAAATTCGATCTTCTCACGATGATATTCTGTGACTTTACCGTGCTCAGTCCCGCCCAGCGCAGCAGACTGCTGAAAAAATTCCGGGGCCTTCTTAAGCCGGGCGGCTCGGTTCTGATAGATGTTTACTCTCTGAATTATTTCAATTCGAAAGAAGAGAAAGCTATCTATGAATTCGATCAGAAGGGGAGATTCTGGTTCGATGACGACTATTTCACCTTTATGAATTCATTCAAATATGAAGAGGAGCGGCTGCTGCTCGACAAGTATTCTGTTTTTTCAGAAAGAGGATCGCGATGTATTTACAACTGGTATCAGTGCTATTCCATTGATTCAATAAAGCGTGAGTTCGAGGTGCACGGACTTGAGATTTCAGAGATTTACGCAAATGTTGCGGGCGACGCCTATGATCCCGCGGCAAATGAGTTCTCGGTGGTCGCGAAACTGGCGTAGTGCGTTGTCATGCAGACGACGAAACACTCGTCAGAATGCCGTCAGAGATAGAAATGATAATGTCACAGAATTCCGGATAAAATGGGGGCAATCATGTTGTTCCCCTGAAAATGAGCTGAATGTTGCCGATGCGAATTTCATCCCAATCGTAGAGCAGCTTCGGGCGCAGAACTTTTTTGCCGTTGAGCCAGGTGCCGCCTTCTGAGACCATATCGACTATATAGTAGTTTCCCTCAACTTTTTTGAGGCAGCAGTGGCGCGGTGAGACAGAGGTATCTCTGATCAGAATAAGCGCGTCGGCACATGAGCCGATCGAGACTTCGTCTTTTGAGAGGGGGATCCTGCGGTTCTGGCTCTTGTCGTGATAGAGAAGCCACGCTTTCGCGTAGAGAATTTCGTCCGGCGAATCTGAGAGATACGAGACCATTTCATCATCACTGCGGGACTCGTTTTCAGCTTTGAGATTGTGCGCCGAAAGCGGTTTCGCCTCGACGCGGCGCACAGCGGGCTGCTGAGGAGCGGCGGTGCGCCTTCCCGAACGGACGATCAGGATGCCGATCATCAGCAGGATAACTATCAGAAGCGCTGTCAGCAGAAGGATCAAAATAATCTGCGATGTTTCAGGAACCTCTCCGAACAGCGATGACTTGACGGTGAATTCACGGATGTCGCGGTCGCGAAGCGAATCGTAGCGCAGGCGCACCTCGACCAGGTGGGACTTTCCGTCGCGGCGCACCATCGACTGGTAGCGGATCAGATAGCTTGAGTTGAAATTCCTGATTCTGCTTTCGTAGAAGGCGAGGGCCTTTTCACCCGATTCAAGAACAAGAAATCCCCCCCCCGAGAGCTTCGCGATGCGCTTGAGCTCCTGCGAAGAGGCGGCTTCGCCCGTCGCGATTATAAAGACGGGCACACCCTTCTCTTTGGTATAGGCGACAATATCATCGTAGGTGACGCTGCTTCCCCTCTCTTTCGAGGAGGCGAGAAGAATTACCACCGCACGCGCTTTGCTCTGGCGCGAAAGAAATTCAACAGAATCAAAAATCGAGTCGTATAGAAGATTTCTCTCCTTTCCCTGTTTCGGATATTTCATCGAGTCGAGAAGAAACTGCTTGTTTGAAGAGAAGTTCGTGTCAATCTTCGAGTTTTCGCCATAGACGGCGATCGCCGCCTTTTCATCGTCACTCAGGGCCTGCACTATCAGCGCGGCTACGCTGAGCAGTTTCTGCGTTTCGTCGCTGTCTCCGGATTCCAAGGCGATTATCGCATGAAGCTGGTTGTCGGCGCTCATGTGGCGCTTCACCTGCACATAGTTTACCCGGTAACCGTCCTCGTAGACCAGAAGGCTCGATTCATCGAGAGAACCGGGATCCGTACCCGAAGAGTCCTGTACGTGTACGAATAGCTCAATAAAAGGGAAGGATGTCTGGGTGTCGATCTTCTGGATAGTTACGTAAGGCCCGCACACGGAAGCGCGCGGATACACCAGCGCAAAAAAAAGCGCCGCCGCATAAAATGCGAGATTCAATCCCGAAACAGATTTGTTGCGCTTAATCATTCTACTCATACGAATATATTGTCGGCAGAACGGGTGAAAGTGATGAAATAGCATCTATTTTCTGCTGCCGGAGAGCCTTATTTCCCATCAGCAGGCGTGTCTGCCGCGCCTTATTCCCTCATATTCGAGCACACCCGGGCCTAAAAGATTTGCGGGCAGATAAAAAGAATTGAAATCTGAGGTGCTTTTCAGGCATTGTCTTTGTTGCAAAAGGTACAAGAGGAGCGGATCCTTCTTCTCTGTGCCACAGGCTGCCTGCACGGGCGATTTCGAAGGACCGGAAATCCAGATGGGAAATAAAACCGAATATAAAGTAATAAAAGCCAAAGGCGAGCTGGACTGCAGGCTCGTAATAAAGGGCAAGATTGATATGTTTCTGCCCCCGATGGAGCGTGAAGTCGAAGCGCTTATCGCGAAAATGAAGGCAAAAAAGGGCGAAGAGCAGGGGAACGTGATAATGGACTGCACTCAGTTCACCGTTCAGAATACAGATACGATAAACCTTTTCATATACTTCCTCGAAGAATTCATTAACACCAAGCTTCGTCGACACGCGATCAGCTGCACACGACTTGTGGCTGATGTCCGCTTTCAGAAGCTTCTCAGTGACAAAGGCCTTGAACGGATAATCGATATCAGTATGGAACTTCCGGGCACTAAAGGCTGAAGACTCCTCCTGGCAAGTAGCGGCGCAAGTGCTGCCGGCCGGCAGCACTAATCCCTCAAAAGGGGGAAGGTGCCCGTCAAAAATCCCCCCGCTTCACTTACAAATCAGACAATCTTACTTTTCGCGCGCTTTATACCGAAAGCTCTGCCGAGAAGTGCGCAGTGTACCGCATCGCTTTGCGCGGCAAGCAGCCTGTACAGGGGATTGACCGCGACAAAATACGATACTCTGGCCTTCGCGCTTCTCATCGCCTTCATGACCACTTTTGAGACAGCCTCGGGGCCCGGTTCTTTTTCACGGGTCATGGCAAGAAGCTTTTTATAGCGGGTGTAGAGCGAAGCGTAGGGAGAATCCGCATTGTTGAGCAGGTCACCCGACCATTTCTGCGTCGTTGCCATAAAGGCGGTGCTGATGTTTCCCGGCCGTATCAGTATTACATCGATTCCGAACTCTTTTACCTCAAGTCGCATTGCCTCGGTTATCCCCTCAACGGCATATTTTGTTGATGAGTAGGTACCGTTGCAGGGCAGCACGAGTTTTCCCGCGATGGAACCGATATTGATGATCCTTCCGCAGTGAGCGGCGCGCATGTAGGGCAGAACTGCGTTCGCCATGCGGACAATGCCCAGCACATTCACGTCCAGCATCTGCGCGAATTGCGTGTCGGGAACCTCTTCGATCGCCCCACGCACGCCGTATCCCGCGTTATTCACGAGAAAGTCGATGCGCCCGAATTTGGCGATCACCTTATTGACCGCCTTTTCGATTGAGGCATTGTCGGTGACGTCTATCGCGATTTTAAGAGCCGCATCGATATCCTTTATTGTGTTCAGCTTTCGCGCGCTTGCCGCGACGGTAAAACCGGCGGCGGTGCACTCCTGCGCGATCTTTCTTCCGATTCCGGTTGAACAACCGGTAATCAACACGACCTTTCCGTTCATTTTTATGCTCTGCCTGTCCATCTGTAATAGTTATGCGGTTTTGATTAAAGCGGTTTACGAATTTTCCAGAACACCCTTGCGGGAAATATATATTAATGACTGCACGGCAATAATGGTTTAACTTTCGCGCAAGGCGCAATAAAAACGGGGCTGTGCCAATACATTATCGTTGATTCGCGCCGTGCACATCGTATAAATGATGCTCTCCCTCTTCTCCGGGAGGAGATCTAATCAGATCGCCACTGAGAGCAGTTTTGATAGGGCTGCCATTATCGGTATCTGCAGCCCGCATGACTTCAGGACGAAAGAGAGGGCTATGAGAATAATCAGCGACCCCGCGAATATTAAGGCCATCGACAGTGCATTAAATGACTCTGCGGGATTTCTCTTCATGATCAGAATTGCATGTGCGTAGAGGCTCTGCGACAGCAGAGTGTTCAGCGCGAGGATTACGATCAGAAATCCCCCCGTAGAAAGCAGGCACAGAAGAAGCCCCGCGCTGATGTGCGAATATGAATCCTGAGAGCCCGAGAGCAGATTGTGAAGAGCCATCATTACCGCGTTCTTGCCGGGAAGTCCCAGAAGGACAAAGAGGATGAAGGATGCGCCCGCGGCGGTCAATGAGGAGACGATCAGGCTCGCACCGGCGAACAGCAGCCGCATTCCGCTTATGAGAACGGAAAAAAACGGAAAGAATATCCACTCGCGCTTGAAAAAGCGGATAATAAACTCGAACTGATCATGCGTAAACAGTGATGCCGAAGCGAAGTATGCGGTAAGATAGCCGCCGGTAAGCACGCATATCGCGGCGATGAAGGCTGCGAGAAGAAAGAGGGGAAAAAGAATCCCCCCCGCGAGAACACCCCAGGTGCCGGCAAAACACACCGGAAATAGAACAATCGCCGGCGCTGCCGAACACAGAAGAGTGAACAGAAAAACCGTCAGTATATCATCCCTGAGGTCGAAATGGATGTGATGAAAATCGACGGGTGCGTTTTTGTGGGTAAGCTTGTAATAATGGATCTTCGATATATAATACATCGTCATGTTGCGGGCGAATAGGAAAAGCAGCAGGGACGCGTAGAACAGGATAAAGGTGACAACACGGTGCATGATGAAAAACTGCGAATGCTTGAATGCCGCGGCGACGAAGAGTGCCGCAAGTAAAATTACAAAAAGATGGTAGGTGAGCGTTATAAAAAAAGCCTGCCTTGAAAAAAATGAGGGTATCGAAGAGAAGAGGCTCTTCCAGTCCGGAGCTTCTGCCGATTCGGCGGTGTTGATCGGAGCCTCCGCCGAGTTGGTGACGGCATCGATACTTATTTTTCTGCCGCAGTTTTGACAGAAAAAGTAGACTCGTTTGTTCGCGATCTTCTCGTCCGGGATTGGGTGAACGTGGCCGCATTGGGTACAACGTATATTCATGCCGAACCTCTTGTCTGGTCTGTATAATGAAGGCTATGTTCCGTGATTTTGCCGGCTCTGTCAAGCGAGAAGTTCTGATGTGTGATTTTTCGCGCCTACGATAAAGGGGTTGACGAAAGGATAATCCCTCTTTTGAATACAGGCACAACTCTGCAGCGGCCGCTTCCGCCGGGCTGAGAAGCGGTCGCGCACCGGGTTTGTCGAAGAGAATTTTGCGCAGGTGGTTCCGATGAAGATTGTACGACTGAAAGATCTTTCACAGAGTGAGATGAACGCTCTGATGTTCCGTTTCGGGGATGACTTCAGCAGCGTAATGCGCGATGTCGCCGCCCCGATCTGCGACGAGGTGCAGAAACAGGGCGATGAGGCGGTAATAAAATATACTGCAAAATTTGATAAGGTAACGCTTTCACAGGTGACCGCTGAAAAAGAGGAGCTTGAGCGCGCCTTTGCCGCCTGCCCTGCGGATCTGATCACCGCCTTTGAGCACTCGATCGAGAATATCCGTGAGTTTCACCGGCGGCAGCACCGTGAAAATATCGACTATACGCGAAGCGACGGTTCCCGCTTCGGTCTGATGTACCAGCCGATAGATTCGGCCGCGCTCTACGTTCCGGGGGGAACCGCTTCGTATCCCTCGTCGGTAATGATGTGCGTTATCCCCGCCCAGATAGCGGGGGTAAAAAAGATCTCTGTCATAACGCCCCCCGCAAAAGACGGCGGACTGCAGATCCCGACGGGTGCGGTCTGCCGCATGCTGGGCGTCGAGACGATCGTCAAGGCCGGCGGTGCGCAGGGGATCGCGGCAGCGGGTTTCGGAACGCAGACGGTTCCCAAGGCCGAGCTGATCGTCGGTCCCGGCAATATCTTTGTGACCGCGGCGAAGAGCTATCTTTTCAGCAGGGGGGTCATACAGATCGACTCACTCGCGGGCCCCAGTGAAATGGTCGTCATCGCCGACAGCGATAACGATCCCGAATGGGTCGCCTATGATATGCTCTCGCAGGCTGAACACGATGCGCGTTCAATCGCGCTTCTGGTCACCGATTCAGAGCCCTTTGCGCGCAAGGTGGTCGCCTGTATCGACAGGGATCTCGCCGCGGGCTGCGGCCGGCACGATATAAAAATTAAGGCGATTGAGAACAGTGCGGTGATTATTGCCGACAATATCAATGAGGCGGTGGATTTTGCATCGGCCTACGGCCCTGAACATCTCGAACTGATGGTTAAAGAGCCCCTGCAGTATCTGCCGCGTGTCAGAAACACCGGGTCGCTCTTTCTCGGACCCTATTCGCCGGTTGCGGTCGGCGATTACATTTCGGGAACGAACCATATTCTGCCGACGGGAGGCGCTGCGAGATTTTCGTCGGGTCTTTCGGTAGAGACTTTTATGCGCCGTACTACATGGCAGATGATATCAAAAGAGGGTCTGGCGGCTTACCGCTCCAATCTAATGACCATTGCCCGTTCTGAGGGATTCGAGGACAAGCACGGCGGGTCGGTCGAAATAAGGTTTTCAAAATGAAATATTCGGTTAATCTTCATTTTCAGATAAAGCGCAGTTTTATATCGTCGGTGATCAACCGGCTTTACGCAGCGGGGTGCTCTGTCAACCGCCTCGAGCTCGAGAAGAAGGATGACGCTTTCGAAACCTACACCATAGACGTGGTCTATCCGGACGATACGCTGTTCAACGCTCTTGTGAGCGAATTTAAAAAGGACGAGAAGAATATTCTCGCCTTCGAATTTCACAACATCCTCGATGAGAAGATTAAATCGCGCCTTATCACCGTCTCTTCAGAGATAGAATTCAAAAATGATGAGGAGTACGACATATACCACTGCGGTGCGTACGATTACCTGACCCGTAAAATCAAATCGGGAATCGATGTGAAAGATATTATCCTCTCGAATGTCTGTCTCGCCTCTTTTCTGAAAGCCTCGAGCGACGATACGACCCGCCAGCTCGCATACATAGAAAACGAAAAGAATGTCGGTGTCGTATCAAAGTTCACTTCGTTTAACGCCTATCCGATGGTGATGACCTATCAGGTCATCGACGACCTTCCGAAACTTCTGCAGTTTTCGTCGTACAGTTTCAGGATTATCCGGGTGGGGTACCTGCTCGATAACGATGATCCTGCGGTATACTCGGATCTCATTGATTCAGTAAGCGTGCCTCTTCTTTCGTACAACACTGATGAGCGCGTGATCAAGATGCTAAGCGCCGTGCTGTATTCGATCCGTTCAAACAAAAAGAGAAGTGACGATGTCAACGTCGGTATCTTCGGGCTGGATTCTGCCGCGGCAAGATTGACCCGCATTATCAAGGCGAACTGCAGCGCGAAAGTTCTGGGCTACGACAATAACGAATCGAGCATGATGGTCTTTGAAGATTACGGCGGGCTTGCCACCACCGCCGAAAATATCGCCGCGAACTGCGATCTTCTGCTGGTCTGCCGCGATCTTTCGGACGATATCGCCCTGAAAAAATTGCGCCCCGGCATCGCGGTGGTATCATCGCATCTTTCGGAGCACAACGAGTTTTTCTCAAAGGCCTCGATTCTCAGGTCATTTCACCGCTTTGACCAGTGGGATACCTCGGTGCTTCTGCCCGGACTTATTTCGGGACTGGCCCGTTCGGGGAAACGGGCGATCAGCGACGAGATGATCTTTAAAATCGCCTCGTATATCGCCGGACTCGACAATCTGCATATTTTTCCCTCGATCTTCAGTGACGTGCACGGCAAAATAGAAGAGATCGTCGTTTCGGAACAGTAATCTGCGGGGCAACGGGGCCGGATGAGCTGGATCTATCGCTTTTTTCACATCAGAACAGATGAAGTAAAGATGGTCCGGCTGCTTGTCGTACTCATGTTCTCGAGCTACTTTTACTTCACGGTCCAGGACATCGTCACCTTTTCAGTCTTTATCGCCAGAACGGGCACCTCGTTTCTTCCTTACATGTACATGATTCTTGCGGCGCTTCTTCTTCTGTTTGCCCTTTTTGCCGCGAGGTTCTTTCTCGGCCGCGTCAATGCGAAACTTTTCGCAGCGGTCATGGCTTCCATCCTTCTGCTTCACCTGATTAATTTCGTGATCATACGCCGCTACACCGGCGTTCCCGTGCTGAACTTTTTCATGCTGAGTTCGTCGGGCATCGTCTACACCGTCATGCTCTACATGATATCACTTGTGCTGCAGGATCTTCTCGACATCGACTCCGCCAAGCGGATTGTTCCGGTAGTCACCGCGGGGGGGATAGCCGGCGCGATAGGTGCCACACTCTTTCTTCAATTCGCCGCAGCGTTCATCCCGCTGGACATCATATTTCTTCTCACCTGGATACCGGGCGCTTTGACAATGTGGGCATCGCTTCTTCTGCTGAAGCGCTTCAGAAGAGTTCTGCGAAAACAGCGCCGCACCGCATCGCCGTGCGATATCATTCGATATCTTGCGGACAACCCCTTTTATATCATGCTGACTCTCTTCGGAACAATGCTGCTGTTTTCATTCTGGATCAACGACTATCTTGTGAACAGTATTATCCAAATTAAACTAATTGATGAAGAGCGGATATCCCTTTTTTACAGCCGCTCCGAACTGCTGTATAACGCACTGACACTGGTGCTCTATCTTTTTCTTCTCTCGCCGATACTCAGGCGGATGGGAACCCTGCGGAGTGTCTACCTTGTTCTGGGTGCCGCCGCCGCAGGAGCCCTTCTTCTGTTCAATCCCGGATCTCTGCCGATGGTGATGGGCTCGCGCGTGCTGTTTTATATTTTTATAATCGAGACGGTAACCGTCATCTATCAGCTGCTCTACCAGCCGGTGCGCAGTGATATCAAACCCGCGGTGATACTTTTTCTTCAGTTCATAATCAGAGGCGGGGGCCTTTTTCTGGCGGGTATCGCCTCGCTCATGGGAACTCTCGGTCTTGTCACAAATGCAGGCTTGACACTGGGGTGTCTCGCGTTTATTCTCATCGCCGCTGTACTCTGGGCGCTGTTCAACCCGCTTTTTCTTAAGGCGCTCAAGAACAGCCTTCAGACCGGTGAGAGTCTCGATCTGGGCGAGATAATGGGCGGCGGGCTTAAATCCGGAACCCTTGAATCGCTTCTGCAGGAGCTTCTCGATAAGCCGGGAAACAGCGGCGAGGTTATTCTCGAGCTTCTCAAGAAAATCGAGCCGCAGATGCGCGACCCGGCAATCCGCGGGGCGATGAGCCGCACCGATATTTCTTTCAGGCTCAAGCTTATCGACGCCGTCTTCGGCGGCGAATTGCCGGACAATTTTCTTTTCGACCTGCAGCACGACCCTGAAGTCAGAACGCGCGAGTATCTTGTCTACCAGAGCTTTACCCATTACGAAGAACTCGCCAAGCGGTGGGCCGATTCGGGGCGGGGGGATCACTGGAGCAGATACATTGCCGGATTCGGCAGCAATGCTTACGAAGAAATCACGACCCCTCTGCTCAGGGGAATGCTGGAATACCTCAAAGGAGGGTCGCACACTGTTTATCACAGGACACTGCGCCTTCTCGCCGGAAGGCTCGACGACACAAGCGCGCTAGCCGTGCTTGAGGTGGTCAACCACAATCCCTCGATGAAACAGATCAACGCCCGGTTGATGCCGAAAATTTTCAGGCAGCACGCGCTTAATCCCGAAATACTCAGAAAAATCGGCACGATGGATCTTTTCAATAAGGCGTCGCGCATCTTTGAACGGTACATCACAAATTTTTACCAGTACAATATTATACAGGTTGTGCGCTTCCCCCTTAAAAAAGCGCTGGCAGTGTGCGAAAAGCACAGAGGCTTTCTCGCCCGCCTCTATCTTATTCATCTGGCGACGCGCGATGAGAGTGCCGATTGCCGCAGATTTCTGCCCATGGCTCTTCGCCTGCTGCAAAAATGCGCGGTGATTACCGCGGAAGAGCTGAAGATACGGCCTCTTGAAAACAGCAGACTTCTTTCCGATGAACTTGCTGAGATCAGAAAAAGTGCGCTGGCGGTACTGCTTGATTTCTTCTTTAAGTTGTATGCGCTTCCCCGGATTGAGGGAACTTATCAGAAACTCGATGATCCCGATGAGAAGCGGATCATTCTCGAGATTGTCCACAACTCGTTTCCCGCGCATATCTATCAGAAGACCTGCAGTATCATAAAAGAAGATCTGCCCGGTACTATGGGGGGGGCGGATTATGCGGCGCTCGATATGGGTCTTTCACATTCATACTTGAAAAAAATCTACTGTTACCTGGGAGGGGTCAGGATGGAAGACAGCACTAAAAACCAGATCGAGAAGCTGTTTGTGCTCAAGAATATTCCCATGTTTGCTGAACTCGATCTGATGAACCTGATCAGGGTTTCCGAGATCTCGCGGTATATGACGATGAGCGCTGGTGAGGCGTTGATGCGTGAGGGCGAGCAGGGGGATAAGTTCTATGTGGTCATCAGAGGAAGCGTTGATATTATCAAGAAGGGAAAGGTTGTGGATCGGGTCGGGTGCGGCGGTATTCTCGGTGAACTGGGTATAATCGACCGGACTGTCCGCTCGGCGACGGTTATCGCCGTTGAAGAGCTTCTGCTTCTCGTTGTCGACGGGGATGATCTGACGGCCCTGTTAAAGAAAAATGCGGCCATATCATATTCAGTAATAAGCACGCTCTCTTCGCGGCTCAGGGGGCTTCTCGAAAGAGGTTAATCAAAAATCAACTTCGGTGATTTCCCCCGGGGAGTCATTTCAAACACACTATGCGGCGGGTTTTTCTTCTGAATTTTCGCAGAGGCGGATCACTTTACAATCTGAGCCTGTTATAGTGATCCCCCCGCGGCCGTTCAGCTGAAATCGATCATCATCGCGGTGATATCGTCAACCTGGGGCGTCGCCCCGATAAACGCGGCTATCTCTTTTTCCATTGTTTCAAGGGTGCGCTTGCGGTCGGTCTTGAGAGCGGTCTTGAGCGTCTCGTATACTTTCTGTTCGCCGAAACTCTGGCCGTGCATATTCTGGGCGTCTGTGAGGCCGTCAGAGAATGCGAAAAATGCGAGATCCTTCGAGATCGGAAATTTGAGTATGGTCTCTTCGGTTATCTCAAATGAGGGCAGGCCGATCGGCGGCAGTGAAGGGTTCTTGATCTTGATCTGCTTCTCGGAGCCTTCAGTCTTGATAATACACAGGGGTGAATATCCCATGTTGAATATTTCAATCGAGTTCGAACTTGTGTCGATAAAGACAATCAGGCCCGCGATGAAATAACCGTCGGGAGTCCTCTCTCTGAAAATTGTATGCAGCTGGGTGATTATCCGTGAGCCGGTGATGGTATCGGCGTTTTCGAGGTAAGACAGTGATGAGAAGTATCCGCCGACAAGCCCCGTGATCAGAGAGGCGGAGATGTCCTTGCCGGAGACATCCATACACGCGACCATGTATTTTTCTTTGCCGAACTTGTTGATCAGAAAAAAATCCCCGCCGACCTCATGAGCCATCTGTATCATGACCTCGGCTCTGAATACAGGGGTCTCCATCAGTTTGGAGCCGAGTATACAGTTCTGAATTTCGCTGGCCTTTATCATCTCGTTTGTGCGAAGTTTCAGAATGTGATTGATCAGCTTGCGGGAATTCACCATCCCGTAAAAACTGCCGTGTTGATAAACCATGCAGTTGTCGACCTGGTGTCCGTTAGAAAGGTAAATTGAACGGAGAGCTTTTTCGATATTCTCGCGGGCATTGAGGGTCACCGTCGGTTTTTTTAGAAACGATTTAATGTTCCCGTGAAGAAGTGTGTCGATCACCCCCTGATCGCGCATTATCTGCTCGCGTTCGATAAATCCGGAAATGCCCGATTCGGTCTCAACGGGTATTGCGCTCAACTCGGGATCCTTCTCAAATTCTGTTTTTACATAATCGAGATTGAACTTCACGTGTACAGGCTCGACTATCTCTGTTATGAAACCAACCTGTGTCTGCGAGAATATGTTGTTGAATCGCATGGTAAGTACCCCGTCCTTTATCTTTTAACTGCGGTATTTGCAAGCGGCAATCGGAGCAGGTTCTGAGACTCCTGTATATATCTTCGGATAACAACAAAAAGACCATCTCACAAAAACTTCTGTGTAAGGGATGAAAGGAAGATTTTGCTGCTGTGAAAATAGAAAAGGCGGCGGGTCGAGCCCGCAATAATTCAGGCTGAGCCTGCAACGGCTATAATAGCTCGCGTAAGAGATTCTTTGCAACTCAATTTTGATTCCGCTGATGCAAAGTCCGCAGAAAATATCCTAATCAGTTTTGGAAAAGCATCCGATGCTCTATCAGTTGGTAGTTCACGGTGTCGCGGATGCTTCAAACTTCTTTGCCTGCTCCTCTATATCGCTGCCGCGACACCGAAGAATCAATTTCAGCGGGGGCAAGGTCATGAAAAAGAAAAATGAAAACCCGATTGATAAAGGTGATGGCGTGGAGCGAATACTTAACTCTGCAATGATGGTTCTGTACTATGCCAATGAATTTGAGGTGCAGATCAGGAAGTTAGCCCGTATGTGTATCCCCAAAATGATTATCCTCTGCGGGTTTGCGTTTTTATGTTCGACCGGTCTGCCCGCTTCAACATCGCTTCAACGGGCACAGTGGTGGCAGAACCGCACAGAAATGCTGACAAGAGACAAGGCCGAGCTGTCGTCAAAACCCTGGTCCCGCTGGATCAGCGCAATCGTAGATGAAAACATCTCGCTGTCCAGAGAGATGGCCGCTGAATACGACTCGGTCTTTACGGATAAACTTTCAGAAGAGACACTGCAGGGTCAGCGCGAAGCCCTCTTTTACGCAGCCTATCTCGATTACTTTCTGCGTAATTACAGCACTGAAAGTTTTTCGAAAAAGATCTCACAGGAATCGGATCTTCTTATCCGAGAAGAAATCGGCCGGATATTTTCGACGAGCGACGAGGCGTTTATCGGCGAAGTCTACCGCATGGCGGTGGGGCAGCGGGAAATAAAAAATATCCAGTATCAGCTTTATATTAATGAGCATCAGCGTCAGCTCGCATCGTTGAAAAACGGCGCACCTCAGGGAGAAGATGACGCAGCAAAAAATGTAACAAACAATTTTGCTTATATTGAAGGCAGCTACAGCATTTCGTACGATGCAATACCCCAAACTGCCGCGTTCAAAGAGGTGGTGTTCCGTGTTTCTCTTCTGAAAAACAGATTTGACGCGGTGCAGTCACTTTTCGGGGCGGGGGGATCCGAAAAACGCAACCTGCTTTTTACCGAAAGAACCGATCTTCTGCAGGCCGATTATCTTGCCGCGGCGGCAGATCAGCCCTATGACATCAGGCTTTTTACCGCCGCGGCCGCCAGGTTGCGCGCGGTGTACACCCCCAGACTGGGAAGCGGTGATGACGGGGCGCTGATTCAGGAGTATCACACCGCCATCCTCTCTTCGCTGAGAGCGGTTGCCGAAAAGTACAAGTCCTCTGATGAAAATATATCAGCAATGCACAAAATCGCGGAACGTGAAAGCCAGTATGTCCGGTGCATCTCGAAGATAAAAACCACGGACAGCGGTGCAGTGTTGGCGGCAATAGGCGACAACTACAACGCCGCCGCAGCCTCACGCGCGTATCTGGCGGGGCTCTACGAAAAATCGACAGCCTCACCCAACGGCGCGGACGGCGCTCTCAACACGCGCATTTTTACAGAAACGGCCCGACACCTGCGCTATATATCGCAGAGTGCATCCCCCTGCGCTGAGTTGCGAAATGCCCTGTCGGGATCGTCGGTAAAAGAGTACAACAAACTACGAGAAAGCGACGGCACACATCTTGCAGAATTACTCGGTATGATCAGCGGTTGCGCGAAAAATCACGAGAAGATGACGGCATCCCTTCGGGTGAAGGATCAGTCAGTTCTTGACCGCAACGAGCTGCTGCTTGCTCAGAGTGAGATCAATCGACTGGAACGAATAGTAGACAAAGAGATAGCAGCTCTCGAAGAGCTTGATCTTTTCATAAAGTTTCTGCAGGACTACGCGCTGGTCTACAGCACCGTCGACAGGGAAGTCGGTGAGAAGCGATTGAGCGAAACGGCTAAAACTTCGTTTAATGAAGGTTCTCTCATCCCCCGATTGAAGGATGCGAATATCAAAGATATTGAAGAGCAGCGGGAGGCGAGAAGTTATCTGAAAAAAACGATTGCCAATGACATAGCCCGTCTCGCCGCGCTCGGTGAATTATACAAAAAAAAGGAAATGCCGCTTTCGTTCTATCCCGATCAGGGAAAATTATGGATAAAGCGGCAGAAAATAGAACAGCCTGCGGCGATAACGGTCGCCTCATGGCAGATGAATGAACTCAACTACACGGTCGTCGACAAAAAAGCGGTCGCGCTTTTGAAATCGCGCTACGAACGAACCACCTACACCGAGCCCACCGTGCAGCCGGACGGCACTCATGAAATCGCTGAGTATGGCCTCTCGTTTTCTGTACCCGAGGGGTGGGAGAAAAAGGAGTATTCAAAGCGTAAGGAGGGTAATCTTATGAACTTTGAAAATAATCTTGATGGTTCAATGCTGATGGTCGGCGGATATCAGCCCTCTATGACAGAATCTGATATAATTGATCAGTGGGTCAGCGAGCAGAATCTCAAAGTGGTGAAGACAGGGTACTCTGAGAAGGGATCTGTCATATATCTGTGGAAAATCGCCTCGGACGGCGGCAATAATGTTGCAAAAATCTGCGCAATTCACAAAGATGGAAAGATAATTATTGTCGCAGGCCGTGCTCCCAAGGAACGGTATCCCTTTTTTCAGAAAAGAATAGATGCAGTTTTCGATTCCATCAGATAAAATGCATGTGGCGGTTGCGATGAGCGGCGGTGTGGACTCGTCGGTCGTCGCGTACCTGCTGTCGAAAGCCGGCCATCGCCTGACCGGCTTTACCGCAAAATTGACCGCTTCGGCCGGGGCAGAGGATTCTGTTAATCGCGCCGCTTCAGTCTGTGAAAAATTAAACATCCCCCATGTGGTCGTTGATCTTTCGGATCAATTCGATCAGCAAATCATCACCCCCTTCTGCAAGTCATATCTTGCCGGATACACTCCGAGTCCCTGCATAAGATGCAATCGAGCTATTAAATTCGGGGCGTTATATGATATTGCCGAGCAGTACGGCTGTGAGCGGATCGCCACCGGGCACTACGTAAAAATCGAACAGGGCGTGGAGCGCCGATGGCTCAGGTGTTCGCAGAGCGTGCAGAAGGATCAGTCCTATTTTCTCTTTTATCTTACTCAGCAGCAGCTTTCGCGGGCCCTGTTTGTACTCGGTGATGCCCCGAAATCAGAGATCAGAGCAATCGCGCGCGAGGCCGGCCTTCCCGTGGCTGAGACCCCCGACAGCCAGGAGATCTGCTTCGTTCCCGATGACGATTACCGCGCATTTCTCGGCGCGCGCGGGTGTACGGGCGCGCCGGGATGGATCATCGACACGCAGGGGCGTCGTCTGGGCAGCCATACAGGTATTCAGAATTACACCATCGGCCAGCGCCGCGGTCTGGGCATTTCGCACAGTGAGCCGCTGTACGTGGTCGATCTTAACGCCGAGGAGAACCTCGTGATCGCGGGCACACGTGAAAGGTGCGCACGAAAGGGCCTTATTGCGGCAGATTTGAATTATATGCGCCTGACTTCCATTAAAGATGTGCGCGCTCTGGTCAAGATCCGTTCGACTCACGCAGGGCAGACAGCGCTGTGCAGCGAGCGTGACGGTGTACTTGAAATTATGTTCGATGAGCCGGCACTCAATATTTCACCGGGACAGGCGGCGGTGCTGTACGACAGTGAGGGCGCGATTCTTGGCGGGGGTTGGATTCAGAGCTCCTTCTAGGCGCGCATAACTACGCTTTGCGTTTCTTTTCGTCCTTATAGCAGTAGGGACAGCCGTAGATCAATATTGTTCTCTTGCCGCTGTATTCCATGTTGTGTGCGTAGAGGGGCTCGTCACGGCGAAGCTCACTCTGGCACAGCGGGCAGATTCGCCGCGGAAGAAGATCCTTGAGTTTATCATCAAGCTGGTTGGCCTTGCTGCGGGTGATTACCTGTTTAATCTGCTGCTGATCCGGTGCGGCTGCGGTACCCGCTTTTGCGCCTGCGCCGCTTGCGGCCTGGCGGGGCATGTTGACAGAGAGCCTCAGTTCATCGAGTTTTCGTTTGCCGGTATCGGCCGCATAGATTACATAAAGAAATACAGAGACTGCGATTACAAGTCCGAAGAGGGTAAACAGATATCCCATCAGTTTATTTTCCTGACAATATAATTTTCCATGACGGTGCCGTTGTCAGGGGGATCAAAAGAGTAATCGCTCTGACGGGCGAGAAGCACAAGCCCCGCTTCTTTCAGTATCGGAATAATCTCCTCGTGAGTATAGATGCGCTGAATATGATTTTCGGTATGAACCGGATCTCCGGGCTTTTGCTGAAAGTGCAGGGTGGATGTGATGATCTTCTTCTTCCGGTCGTATTCGTTTTTCCAGACAATCTTGGTTCCCGCATGCTCGCTCACCTCTTCGTTGCCGTCAAAATACTTGAGAATATTTGTCTCGGTCGTCAGGTCGAAGAGAAAGACCCCCTCTTTTTCAAGAAGGTTGTGCACGCTCGCGAATGCCTTTGCAAGGTCATCGTAGGTCAGAAGGTAGTTCATAGTGTCGTGGACCGCAAAGGCGAAATCAAATTTTTTTCGCATAACGACGGTGCGGACATCGGCGCAGAAGATCCGGTAATTATTGAAAGCCCGCATCTTCGCCGTGCGCAGCATCTCCATCGAGATGTCCATTCCGTAGATTTCGTAGTCGAAGTTAGAGAACTTGCTGCCGAAGCGGCCGGTGCCGGTGCCGATTTCGAGAATGCGATCCGGCTTCTTTTGGCACCATACCTCGATATTTTTGCGCAGATAATTGAACCACGTGTTGTAATTAACGTGGCGCAAAAGATAGTCGTAATGTTCGGCCATGCACAGGTATTCAGGCACAATATTGTTTTCTGTCACCTAAAGGCTCCCAAATGTTTTTATCACCCTCTATGTGCCGCCTGAAAATATCCAGAAGAAAAGTTGTGCTTCGCACGGCCTTTTCCGGCTTAGTGAGAAAGCAGGGGGGAAAGGGATTTTCTCCGGAAAGTCAGGTATAGAAAATTATGCGGAATTCCGATAAAGTGAGGGGGTGATGAAAAGTGAAAAGATTGCTGTATATAATTGGTGTGGTAATGACTGTCGTTTTGCCTGCATTTTTTGTTTCGTGTAAGAGCGCTTCAGTGATCCCCCCGCCCTTATCGCATGCCGCAGCGTATACTCTGACACTGCCCGGCACATCGCGCAATTATTCGCCCGGAAAACTTTTTCTCGAACGTTCGGGTGACGGCGCCCTGATCGAATCGTCGGTGAACCGTGAAAACCGTTTCTATTTTAAAAATCTCCGCGCAGGCAATTATTCTCCCGCGTACGCCGTGACTGAAGAGCGCACTTCGGCGGGAGAGGTCCGCTATGTCTACATTTTCTCACAGATGAGCGCCATTCACGGCTCAATCACCGTCGAAAATAAAAATGTATACGGAGGGACGATCTTCGTGCGCGCCTCCCGCTACCGCGCCGAAGAGGCCGATCCCTTCCAGCGGGCTGTGATGAAGAAGATTTCCGTTTTTTCACAGACGCCCGAGCTGGATGAAATTTCCGGCAAGGTCTACTACTACTCCATAACTGAAAGCACCGTTGATATCAGCGACAAAGAACGCCGCGATTTTCTGCTCTACGTGAAGGATGATCTGGGGCAGGATATTCCGTTCTGAATTGCGGCAGGGTTGACCCGACGCCGTCTATGACGCTATTTACGTTTTACCGCCAGAAGGATGATATCTTCCTGTGTATTAACGTAATCGGTGAAGGAGTAAATGGCCTCTGAAATATTCTGCGTTATCACAATTGAAGGCTCATCCATCGAATGTGCGAACTCCTGAACAAGGCGTTCTTTCCCGAAATACGCGCCACGGCTGTCAGCCGCCATCGTCACTCCGGATGAAAAATAGAGCAGCGTATCCCCCCCCTCCACGTGAACGGTCAGATCCTTCAGAATTGAGCGTTTCGCCAGGTCTTTGCCGGCCTGGCTGTCGTTGAGATTATATGCTCTCTTGTGGGAGCGTGATGCGAACAGCAGGTTCGGGCTTCCGAACGAGGAAATTCTCGCGTCGCCGCTGTTGATATTGAACTGAATAACCGTCAGCGAGATCATCGAGTTGAGCCCGTGAACGACCCTTTCGATGCGGTCAATTGTGTACTTGATCAGCCCAGAGGGGGCGAACTTCGGCGAAGAGCTGGTTCTGATGATTGTCCTTATCGACGCCCCCGCAAACGAGGACTGAGCATCATACCCGCCGATCGAGCATACGATTATCTGATAGATGGACTCTGAGATACTGAACGCGTCGATAAAATTGCCTGACATGAGGTCGGCGGGCAGATACACCGAAGAGATATCCAGCGAGGTGACGCTGGTGAATTTCGGAAAAAGGCGCGCCTGAAACTCGCGAAGCTTGCCGAGTTCGGTTTTGAAGCGCTCCTGGGATGCATGTGAGGTGATTGCGCAAATGCTGGCAAGATTTGCGCTCATGAAAGTGAATAGAGCGGCCGTCGAAGCGGCAATCTCTTTGCGGGATTGAATCATCAGAAAAAGCTCGGCACCGGAGGACTCGAGTTTGCGGACTATGTAATTGATCTTCTCTGTTTTCTGCAGAACAGGTTTATCCGGGGGGGGGATTTCAGCTTGAAGTGCGGCGCTTCCACCGTCAGGTGCAGCCGCAGTGGATTTTGCGGAAACCGGCGCTTTTGCCGCAGGGGCCTTGCCGTTTTTCGGCGCTTCCGCCTCCTCCTCGACGGGAAGTTCCTTCGATCCTGTCCCGAGTTCGTTTTCCGCGACAATTTTGAGAATCTCATCCATGCTGATCTGCCAGAACGAAGACTGCTGAGCCTGCTTCATCTCGGTCTGCAGAACAAGACGGTCATATTCGAGTGAAAAAAGCGCAATGTACTCCACCGCGGCAAATTCGGGAAGTATAGAGTATGATTTGAATACGGGAAGATAGTTGATAGACATATTGCAAAAAACCTCAATGAATCATTCTTAAAAAGTCTGCCCGCAGGGTCGCGGCACAAGACCATTAACCTTTCCGGTCTATTACATAACAGAGAAGGGGTTCATAATCAGGAAATTTCTCACCAGCACAACGGGCGGCAAAGCAAGACACCCTTGATTATGTTATTCACAAAAATGATTTTTTCCAAAAAAACTTTCGCTATGAGTGTTTGAAAAGCCTCCGGGCGGCAGAAAAATCCGGTTTTGCGGCTTTATGCGGACGAAAAATACGGCAAGGTGATTTGTACTGATCATATAAAGGGGGGAATTCAGCGAAGATTTCTCAGTGAAGAGAGGGCATAGAGCTTGTTTGCGGCGATAAAATCTTTCAATTTGACAAACTGTTCGGAACCCTCCGAATCGGCGGCCGCGATTTCAAGCACCTTGCCGTTCCACCGGAACCAGATATTATGCAGAAACGAGTAGTTGACTTCACCGCACAGGGCAACCAGATGCCGCATGAGTTCATTATGATTCTCCTCTCCGGTCAGCCACGAAATTTTCGGGCGAGCAAGAATGATTGACGCGCGGCGAAAACCGTAACGGGGGGCGTCGTCGCTTTTGCTTCCCACGGTGACAATATTCATGGCACCCAGCCGCAGATCGTATCCGAGAAGCCGCAGCTCTTTCCGAAAGGCGATGATCTGCGAGCGGATTTCATGCACATCGCTTTGAGTGTGTGATGAAGCGTTCAGCGACTGACGCCATGTTTTGAGGCGGCTCTCGTATTCGTCAAACAGCGAAAAGCTTTTCAGAAAATTCTCAGTGTCATTGAGCAGAGTCCATGTCTGAGCAAATTCTTCTTTGAAAGGATTCATGTTTTTCAGTGAAGACAGTATACCGCTCATTTAAGCCTCATCGTGCTCATTTTGCTCATTCACAAAAAAATAGGGATCTGATAAAGCCTTATCCATGCCGTTCGAGTGGATACATCACCGCGCTATTCTCACAAGAACATTTTTTGGGGAAAAAGGGACAATAATCTCTCAATAGGAAATTTTTTTTGTAAACAAATGGTAAAAGTATTGATTTCTTCCGAAGCATTCACGTAAAATATACACAGAGCCTCGCCCCCCTTTCACAAGTGGATGCGGACTCTGCCGCTGCCAGTGATTGCCTGATATGCGACTGAAAAGTGCGTAGCCGTTAATCACACTGACTGCTTTTCCGGATCTTTGGCCCCCGAATCAATAATGCCAGAAAAAGTTCTCCGGTAAAAATTATTACTACTGAAAATTCAGAGGATATTTTTATGCCTGTAGCACACAAGATAAAAGAGTCAATTGAAGCATCTTCGATGATAAGAATGATGTTTGAAGAGGGCATCGAGCTTCGTAAAACGCTCGGAGCCGCGAATGTATTTGATTTTACCATCGGAAATCCCGACCTCAACCCCCCCGAAAGTTTTTATGAAGCGGCCAAAACAGAGGTTCTCGATCGTGCGCCCGGCGTTCACGGGTACATGCCCAATGCCGGATACCCCTTTGCCTGCGAGGCGATGGCAAAGATGTGTTCGCGGGAACACGCGGTAAACTGCACGGCAGCCAATGTGGTCATGACCTGCGGCGCAGCCGGAGGTCTTAACGTGCTTTTCAAGACAATTCTCAATCCCGGTGAAGAGGTGATTGTGCCCGTTCCCTATTTTGCCGAATACAATTTTTATGTATCCAATCATCAGGGCCAAATGGTCACGGTCAGAACAAACGATGACTTTTCGCTCTGTGTCAGCGCGATTGCGGCGGCGATTACCGACAAGACAAGGGCCGTGCTGATCAACACCCCGAATAATCCCACCGGACGAATTTATGATGAGAAATCGCTCAACGAGCTTTGCTCGCTTCTTCGATCTCACCATGAGAAGGGGCAGACCATTTATCTTGTCTCTGATGAGCCCTACCGCGAAATCGTCTACGACGGCGCTGTAGTTCCGCCGCTCTTGAACCGCTACAGTGAATCTTTTTGCGTCACATCTTTTTCGAAGACACTCTCTCTTCCGGGCGAAAGAATCGGTTACATCGCTCAGTCCCCGGCAATGAGCGACGGCGCAGAAGTGATGAACGGCCTTATCATGTGCAACAGAATTCTGGGGTACGTCAACGCCCCGGCCTTTGCACAGCGCGTTGTTTCGCGGATCTTTGAAGAGCGCGTCAATGTGGCCGCCTATGCCCACAGACGTGATCTGTTTATCAGGCTTCTCGATGACGCCGGTCTTACTTATGTCAAACCAGAGGGAGCATTTTATATTTTTATTAAATCTCCTGTGGATGATCTTGAGTTCAGCAATCATCTCAAGAAGTACGGCGTGCTCGCCGTGCCGGGCAGAGGATTCGGTCTCAAGGGATACATTCGCATCGCGTTCTGCGTCCCCGCGGATACGATCACCTCTTCCGCACCGTTGTGGAAGAGGGCTGTCGAGGATCTCAAAAAAGCTTAAACCAAAAATAAAAATAAATTTGAGGAGGTTGTTGTGCAAGCTTATTCGGTTACACAAAGACTATTGAGTCTCGGAGCAGTTTACGAAGTACGCCAGGAAGGCGGAAACGACGTAATCATGACTGCAAAAGGCAAGGTTATTGCGATTACACCATCCATCACTCTCGTTGAGGGTTCTGAAGGGGCTGTGGTGGCAACGTTGAAGGGCAATTTTCTTAAAACCGTTTTTACCGCATATGATGCAAACAACAACGTGCTTGCGGTAATAAAATTCCCCTTGATTCCGATTTTCATGAATTTTACGCTGACAATCGGAGAAACAGTTTATAAGGTCAAAAGAGCTCTGCTTTCTCTTGTTTTTTCTGACGGATCAAAAGAGGTTCCCGCAAACATAGAAATCTCAAAGAAAGTCGGTTTCAAAGACAAATTCTCTGTTGTTGCAAATGATTCAATCAAGAAAGAAGTTGCAATCCTTACCGCAGTAACTGTTGACCAGAAATTCTTCGAAGGAAAATAATCCCGCACAGAGCGTGACCTGTCGCGCCGTCACAGATTATGAAAACTAACGAAGCGCAAAAAAAGGCTGCCCGCAGGGGCAGCCTTTTTTTGCGCAACCGATTGGTTTCATTACCGTCTTCAGGAAAGAGGAAGGTAGATCATGAATGAGGTACCCCTCTGTTTTTGCGAAATAACATCTATAAAGCCGCCATGATCATTTACAATTCCCCAGACAGAAGACAGTCCGAGACCCCTGCCTTCAATTTTATTTGAATCTTTCGTAGAAAAGAACGGCTCAAAAATATTCGGCATCACTGCGTGATCAATCCCCTCGCCTGAATCAGAAACTTCGATCAGTATAAAATTGCCGCTGATCCTCTTGTCAAAATAAGCGATAAGCGCGTTATCGCATTCGACACGGTGAGCGCTGACCGATATCGTCCCTTTTTCAGAAATGGCATCCGCCGCGTTTTGAAGCAGGTTAAGCAGTACCTGATTAATCTGCGCCGGATCGCCTGTTATGCTCGGAATTCCCTCTTCGACGCTGGTCTGGATGTTGATCTTTTTGCCCGAAGTGTATTTGAAGATTGAAAGAACCTGGCGTACGGCCTGGTTCATATCAATTTGAACAACCCTTCCCTTTGCCCGTCTGCCGAATGCGAGAAGATCCTGAGTGAGTAATGCGGCCCTTTTTACCGCCTTGTTGATGAGCTGCAAGTATTCCATTTTGTCTGGATCATTTTCCATAGTGACAAGAAGATTGGTGTATCCGGAGATTCCTCCGAGCATGTTGTTGAAATCGTGGGCAATTCCTCCGGCGAGGGCCCCGATCGAATCCATTCGCTGCGATTCAATGATTCGCGCCTGTGCCAGTTTTTTGTCAGAGATGTTGATGAAGGTGACAACAATTTCATTCATGGGGGTGTAGGCGACACATCCCTCGTAATAGCGGTGGATGGATTCGTGTACGAGAAAATATTCAAACGCCTGTACTCCGAACGGGTGCGAGCACTTGATGCGGGCCTCCTCAATTTTCTCAGCCAGACCGGGATCAGTAAAAATTTGAGAGATACTTCCGCCGACAACGTTCTCTGAGTTAAAAAAAAGGGAACCGGATTTGCCGTAACGGACCTCTTTGACGGTCAGACGGTTGTCAAAAAAAATGACAGTATCATAAATTGTAGAGATCAGCAAATCTCCGCGGTGAAAATCAGAGTCCGCTTCGATCTCGGAAAGGGGATCTGGCCGGTCATCGTGATCAGCACGCTCCGCCGTTGAGGCGGTCGGCAGGAGATTTATCCTGGTAATCTGTGAGGCTTCAGGCATCAGAAATACGATATTTCCTTCGGTATCGTACAGCGGTTTTATCGTAAAAGTGATGATATTCCGCTCGCCGTTGTTTTTTGAGTGCTCGATCACGCAGCTTTCGCTCTTTCCCTCAAGAGAGAGGGTGTACGCATTTTTCACAATCTGGCGGCTTCTTAATCCCAAGAACAACGCGGTCTCCCAGAAATAGACGCCGCAGACATCTTCGATTTTTTGTTCGATAAGCTGCAATGCGACTCTGTTTGCATACAGAATCCTGCCGTCGAGATCGAGCAGCGTCGTCAGACGCCCGCTCGCCTCAATCATCTCTTTAAAAACTTCCTGGTTAATATCCATATAGATATGATAGCGCGGTCGTATTTTAATTTCAAGCTGGGCGGTAATTAATTGATAATTTAAAAGAACTCCGAATTATTTCATTTTGATGTTCGCTTTCAGGCATGGCGGTCGGCTTCGCGAACTGCTTGACCATCCGGCCTGGGCGCAATGCGTGATATAATCCGATGTTTAAAACCTGTACGACGGGAAACACCGGTTTCTGTGACCACCACCCTCAACGGGGCTCCTGCGGTGTATTGTTGTGATGAGTTTGTCGATAATGCGGGGGGATCACTGGTGCATGATCCCTTTTTTCGTAAGAGAATCTGAATAATATTCGTTCTTAAAATTTTGCAGTACTTCCGCAGCTTCCCGCTGTCGGAGCGGTAAGCTGCGGAAGTACCCGATCTTCAGATGCGGATCAGCAGTTTATCAGAAATATCCTTCAGTGAGGCGGAGCCCGTCAGAACCATGGCCTTCAGAAAATCCTTTTTGATTGTTTCAAGGTAAAGATGTACTCCCTTTTCGTGCATCCCGACAGCGCTTATGCAGACCGGGCGACCAATAGAAACAATATCTGCTCCCGCTGCGATTCCTTTGAGAACATCAACGCCGGAACGGAATCCTCCGTCGGCGATTATGAGCATGTCGGGTACCGCGCGGCGGATACGCGTCAGGACATCCATTGTTCCGGGCATGAAGTCGAGCACGCGCCCTCCGTGATTCGATACGATGATTCCCGCGACGCCCGCCTTTTTTGCAAGCACGGCATCCTCTTCGGATACAATACCCTTCAAAAGAAGCGGGATGCCCGCCTTTTCGACAAGCTGCGCCAGTTCGTCGCAGCTGCGCGCCGCGGTACTCTGTGCCCTTTTATCCATTGTGGCAAAGCTGACCGCGTCGATATCAATGCCCGCCGCGGGACATCCCGCTTCGCGCGCCCTCTCGAAGCGCACAAGTATGTCCTCGGTGTTTCTGCGCGGTTTAAAGACCGGAATTCCGCGGCCCGAAGCTCCGCGGATGGCTTCCAGGCCAATCAGATATTTGTCAGGCGTCGCGCCGTCACCGACCATGCCCAATGATCCCGCGAGAGTGCATCCGTTTACGACGGCCTTGGCGTACTGCATCTCTTCTATCGCGCCGTTAAGGTTGGTCACCGCGCCGGTAATCGGAGCGGCTATAACGGGAAACGAGAGCCTGTATCCGAAAAAATCTGTCGATGCGTCGGGCTCGCTCACGCTGTGAATGACGCGGGTTAGTATGCGGTACTCACGCAGAGACTGGATGTTTCTGATAAATGATTCTCCGCTGCCCGTTCCCCCCATGCCCGGAACACCGGACGCACAGGTGGAACCGTCACACTCGCGGCAGACCACGCAGGCCTTGTTGAATTTTTCGCGCGCCTTGGCATATATAAGCGGAAGTGTTACCTCGTCTTCAGAGGTTATGGTGATCCTGATTCTTTTTTTCGCCTCTTCGACAGCATTTTCCGCAAGCGCAAGTGTGGGCGCCGTCGCAATGATGTGCCCGGCTTTATCAATGTTGGATTTCGGCTTTACCATCTGATCGCCGGGAACCACACCGATGAAGATGTCATTTATGTACTCGACACTTTTCGCCTCGTCGATACCGCTTATCTCCTTCACCACTCCGGGTTCAGTAATAATGGCGCGCTCGATCGAAACCAGGTTTTTGACCGGTTCAAGGTTTCCCGGCTCGAGGCCGAGAGAGATTTCTACCGCTGCTTTCATCAGGTTAACCCCCGTCGAATAGGGAAAAGTGTGTGTTGACATGAATCCGCCCGAGAGGCGCGCGGCGAGCTCGCCGATCTTGACCCCGTCGGGAGTAACTTTAATATCGCCCTTGGCGAATCCGTGGGTAATGCCCAGTGCCCGGATGCCGGCGATCATAACTCGCTTTGCCTCTTCGATAATTTCGACAGGCAGCATTGAGGGCATCGTATGCCCCTTCTCGATAAAATAGGGGTGATCCTCAATAATACGGTCCGCGATACCGGTGAATGTCACCTCTCCTTCGAATACGACCGAATCGATCGAGAGCTCAGGACCTTCCATGAACTGTTCGATGATAATCTCTCCCGAAGGGGATGCCGCCTTGGCCGCGTGGAAGGCGTCAGAGATCATGTTCTTGTTGTCGATGCACATCACGCCCCTCGCCCCCATGTTGTCAGCGGGTTTGATGACCAGCGGAAGTGCAAGCTTTCTGCACGCCTCTTTTGCTTCGGCGAGTGTCCACACCGGCATAAAATCCGGCGATGGAACGCGGTGCTGTTTAAAACGTGTGCGCATCTTTATTTTGTTGGTGGCCGCTTCGGCATCTTCAAATTTTATGCCGGGAAGCCCCAGCGCGTTTGCAACGGCCGCAACTGTCATGGATGCGTCAGTGCCGGAAGTAAGTACACCGCTGATAGGGGTCCGCTTGTGCTGTTTTTTTGCGATGCGCACCGAGCCCTCAATATCACGTGTGCTCATGATGACGGGGATATCCGCATAAACAAAGCCCGGAGCCTCCGGGTTATAATCAGTTACGATTACCTGGAGACCCATCTCCTTCGCGGTACGGATCAGGGGTAACTGTAAAAGTCCCCCGCCTATTATCATTATTGTCTTATTCATCGTGCGTCCGAAAGAGGGCATCTGTATCCTGCGATACATTTTGCAGAAGCCTCTTGAAATAGAATATCACTGCTAAAGCTTCGGAAAATCCGGAAAAAAAATGAGACTATTTCTTCGTTTGCCGATGATTCTTATGTCTCATAATTTCAGATTTTTTATAGTTAAGCCGCTCTTTTGTCAAATATTCTTCATCGGGATTACAAAAAAACAGGATAAAATTGCGGTACGGTCATAAGGATCAAATCCTTGCACCCGCATTAATAAAAAGAAAATGCAGCAAAACCGTTTTAAGGCGGTTTTGTAAGGGCCTTGCAGTTAACGACAAAAGAAAGGGCTGTCCTTTCGGGCAGCCTGCTAGAGTAAAAAAGCCTCCGCGACGGGCGGAAACAGAAATTACCGGTAAGTATATTACAATATCTGCCGGGCCTGGCTCAGCAGTTCGGGAATTGTCTCGTAGTAGTGTTCAAGCTCCTTCTCGGTAAGGCCGGCGCGGTCTACCGCCGCCTCATCAATCGTGTGATATAGCCCGTCACCGCCGATTCCGATGCCGGCCATCTGACAGATGATGTTGGCTACATGTACGATTGATGTCTGCAGCGCTGACTGCTCAGGCGCCTCTGAGGGGTTGTGGTGATAGCGTACTATATTTTCCAGTACCTCGGGGAATTTCCATTTTTTCAGTATAAATTGGCCGATCTCCTGGTGGTCGTATCCCATTATGCGGCGTTCTGCCTCCGGAAAGGGGATGCCGTCAGACTGGACAAGCGCGAGGATTTCCGCAAAGGTGTGCGCGACAAAGATCGCTATTACGGTTTTGCCCACATCGTGGATAATGCCGCCGGTAAAGACTATGTCGGCGACCTGGCGCATCTTTTTATCAAGCGCGATTTTCTTCGCGAGCATCGCCACTGCGACATTGTGTTTCCAGAGATCGCCTTTGGCGAGGTCGTAGCCGATCACCGACCTGTCAAGAATCTGCTTGGTTGATGCGACTACGACGATATCCTTCACTTCCCGGATACCGAGAGTCACTATCGCCTTTTCGACCGATTCAATCTCTTTGCCCTTGCTGTAGTAAGCAGAATTGGCAAGTTTCAGAACGTTAGTGGTGATGGACTGATCCGTCGCAATTTCTGATGCAACACGTTTGAAATCGACGTTGGGGTCGTTGACCATGTTGATAATCTTAGTCACCACATCCGGAATTGACGGCAAACCGGTGAGATTTGATAATAGAGTATCAATCCTTTGCTTTATGTCCTGGTGCATATAAAGAACCTCTGAAATGTTGCAAATCTCCGTGACTAGAGCTGGTAATAATATTGTTCTTTTCCCGCTGCTTTGACTTTGAGGCGGCCGTCTTCAAGAAAAAAGTCAATAACACGCCCGGTTGAACCGGAAACATCCTGGGCAACCAGCGGAATCTTTTTCTCTTCGAGCATTCTTTTGGTTGTTTCGATATTTTTTTCCCCGATTAAGCCCAAGGGAGTGTCCATTTTAAACTTGAACATAGAAGCCCCGCCCGCAATTTTGGCACTCATGAACTCGCGTTTGCATCCTTCGCGTAAAAGCATCTCAATGAGCATCGGAACTGCACTCGCCGCAAATTTTTCGGGCTGATCTTTGTTTGTCGGTTCAGGAAGAAGAACGTGCGCCAGACCGCCGATTTTTTTCATGCGGTCATAGATGCAGATGCCGACACAGCTTCCCAGAATTGTACGAAGAATTACCGGGGACGACGCAATCTTGATCTGCGCTACTCCCACATTGACCATTTCAACCGGCATATAACCACTCTTGTCAAATATCTTGGAATAATGTGCGTACCTGAACTCTACCGTCAAAAAGTACTTCTGTCAACCGCGAAGTGCTAAAAGTGCGTTTTTATTTCATCGGATGCGCGCAAAACAGCGATCACTCCTCAGGAGAATCGGATATGCGTTTTTCAGACGCACGGGATACCCGGCTCTAAATTTCGACCAGTAGAAGCGTCACATCATCATCAAAGTCGATATGCCCGCAGAAATCGTAAAACTGCTCTTCGATGAATTTCAGCTTATCGGGAATATCCTCAAGGACCGCATTTGTGAAGACCTGCTCGAGCCGCTCGCTGCCGAACATTTCGTTTTTACGGTTTCTCTGTTCAAGAATACCGTCAGTATAAAAAAGGATCTTGTCCCCTTTTTCGATCGGGAAAGTCTCGTCGTTATACACGGTCCCGTCCATTATGCCGATACCGATGCCCTTCGCGCTTATTCTCTGAAGGCCGCAGCTCTTCTCTTTCCAGAAGAGGGGATGATGGTGACCGCCCTTGGAAAAAGTGACGCACATTTTCCTGGTGTCGATAAGTGCGTAGTAGCAGGTGGCGAAATATTTGGCCATGATGGAGTGATAGTGATTGTTGACCGCGGTCATCACCGCCGCGGGACTGTCAGGGAAGGATTCTACATATATGGAAAAAGCCGATTTTATGACGCCTGTTGCCATGGCCGCGGTGATGCCGTGACCGACCACGTCTGCGATTGTTATCCCGACTCCCGATTCGAGAGGGGAAATATTCAGAAAATCACCGCCCACCTCGAGGCAGGGCTTGTAGATAAATGAGTACTTGATCCCGTTCAGGGTGTTTGTCGGCTTCGTGAACAGCTCGTTGTTGATAAAATAGCGCTGAACCTCTTTCGCGTGATTGAGATCCTTGTTTATTTCGTTAAGAGTCTCCGAAGTCTCTTTGAGGATGTTTTGAGAGAAGGTGAAATTAGTTGCCATGTTTCTGAAGCGGTAAAATGTCTCTTTGAGGCAGTTCTTGTAGAAGACATTGGCGATTTTCAGATTGCGGTTGATGAGATCGTCAAAATCGCGCTTTCGCAGGTGAAGGATTTCGCAATCTTCCATAGCGAGAACATTCGCCGAGCGGGGCATGCTGTCGAGCAGAGATAGCTCCCCGAAGTACGATCCTGACTCAAGAATGGCCAGAAAGACCTCATCCTTCGTCTCTGTCGTCTTGAAGACGCGCACCCGCCCCCTGATGAGGACGTACATGGAACTTCCATCCGCCCCCTCCTGAATTATGAGCGAGCCATCAGAAAACTTGAGGGTACGAGTGATTGAGAGAATCTCTTCGGCGTCGGAATCTGAAAAACCGTTAAAAATCGCAACATTTTTGATAATATCTCTTGTAGTCATAGCCTCAGATCGGCCTCCGTAAATTCACAATCACTGCGCAGAGGGATTAATCATCTATGTATAATAATTATAAAATGTAAAGAATAATTCCTGAACAAAGATGTGGATATTGCAAATAAAGAAATATGGTGCGGGGGGATTTCTGTCGCAAGAGCCGGACCGCGCGAAAGATCTGCCGCACGGGTCCGGCTCTGGAGTAAATTGCTTAATCGTTTATGTACGAAGCCACGCCGGTAATCTCTTCTGACCAGTATCCTTCAAGAGATTCTTCAGTTACTGTGCTTCCCGTGTGCGGCGCGTGAATGAATGTCGTGCTGGTGATGATCATTCCCACGTGTGAAACCGGGTCACCGAAAGCGACGATGTCACCGACTTTTGCCCCCTCCATGCCGACCTTTGTTCCCCCCGCATATTGGGCGCTTGATGTGCGGGGAAGGGTTATTCCGTACTCGCCGTAGCAATAGTAGCACAGGCCTGAGCAATCGAATCCATTTTCCGGAGTCTCCTCTCCGTATGCGTAGTCAACGCCGATCTGCTCGCGGGCAAGGGCGATGATGTTGCTGCGAAGTGTGCTCGTCTGCAGATCTGTTTCAAGGGAGTTGTCACCGTCGTCATCGCCGTCACCATCCGCAGTGTCGTCGGGGACGTCATCAGCGGGATCATCGGTGGTTGCGGGCTCATCGGTTTCTTCATCCTCAAGAAGGGAGTCGATGATATCTTCACAGGAAGTCAGAGAGAAGACCAGAAACAGGGAAAGAAATATTGTCAGCAGTTTTTTCATTTCAGATTACCTCGTCAACTCAGCAAGTTTTGTGAAACCCTTCTTGACCGCATAATCGTAAGGCCTCTTGCCGCTGATGTCTGTTACGCTTTTATCGGCCCCATTCGCAAGAAGGAATTCCACGATGAATTCCCTGTTTTTTGCCACGGCATAGAAAAGGGGCGTCCATCCCTCTCTGTCCAGCGCGTTGACAGAAGCTCCTTTTTGGACGAGCATCTTGACCGCTTCAAAATCGCCGTCGTAGCAGGCATACATGAGCGCGGTTTTCTGAAATTTGTCGGGAGAGTCGGGATTCTGCGCTGAACGAAGTGCGCTTTTAAGTGCGGCATGATCGCCTGATCGCGAAGTAGTAATCAGGTCCGGCGCGGCGGCAATTGTTGCCGCAAGAAGGAGAATCAGCAGTGACAGCTTTCGCATAAGGGATTCCTCTTTAGTTTGGGATTTGCCGCAGTGATCCCCCCGTCTGACCGAAACAAACGGAAGTGTCTGCCGCAATACTGTATTTTCGTACCGGATTATTTTGAAAGCAAGCAATAATTTTAGCGGGCAGCTTCAAAAACCTCTGAAAAGAATTTTCCCTGTTATCGCAGGGGGGAAAGAGGATTGTTATAAATACAGCCGCTTCACTGCTGACCACCGCTTGTCAGGAGATTTTAAAAAATTTCGAGAATTTTCTGTAATCTGATACAGGAAAGTGTTTTACATGTTATTGACGTAGGGAAAAATCTCAGTCTTGCGGTCTCGACGGCTTCGCGAGGTTTCAGCGCAACGGTTTTGCACTTGCGGTGCATGAAAAGCATGAAAAGAAAAATTAAGGAGTCGGGATTGATGACGAAAAAAATCGGCACGGCGCTTGTCGATGAGATAAGCGCATTATTCATGGATGTGTTTACCCGTGAACCATGGAATGACGGGTGGACTTCTGTCGGCGCGGCAAAGGAGTATGTGCTCGACCTGATAGATAATAAGAACTCGCTTGCCCTCGGCTACTTTGTCGATGAGAAGCTTTGCGGATTATGTCTGGGCTACCTGTTTCACTGGCACTCCGGCAAAGAATATTTTGTGAAGGAATTCTGCATCGCCCACGATATTCAGGCAAAGGGACACGGGAGGATTTTTCTCGGCGAAATCGAGACGATTCTGCGAAGCGAAGGGCTGCGCGGGGTTTGGCTCTCGACCGAGCGCAGGGTGCCGGCGTATAAATTTTATATCAGTAACGGTTTTCGTGAGCTGGAGGATTGTGTTTTTCTCGCAAAAAATCTGAGCCCGAAACAGTAAAGGCGGTCCGGCGTTATTAGACGGTCGGCAAAACGGCGCCTTTTTTGCCGGGGCGGGATAGTTATCCACCCAGCGGGCGCTCGTGAAAATTGATTTGATGACGATGATCTGCGGATGAGGAGCGTATTGATGATTACGATTGAATCGCTGTACGAAGATTTGAAACGCGAGGTGAACGCGGAGCGGCTGAAAGAGATTTCGGCCGGTATTATCACCCACTACCGGAACAAAAATCTCACTGCGCTCATGGCGTATCCTCCCGCAAAACAAACGGGAAGAGTGTCAAAAAATACCGGAGCTCTGTTCGCGAATCTTATTCAGAGCTATCATCCCGATAAGCTTGCACATATTCTCAAGTCGATCGAGGCTGCATATAGTTCGAGAAATCTCGACGCGCTGCTGCTTCTTAAAGAAACCTATATTTTTGAAACGGGCACCGTCGCCGCCGAAGAGCTTCCTTTTTCTGATGGCCGGCGCGAATCGTACGGTTACGACGAGGGCGAATTCGGCTACAGGGAGAAGAACTCGCGGGATGCTGACGATGAGGACGACGAATATGACGGCGGCGTCTATGAGCGCGATGCGTTTGATGATGAGGGCAGTTTTACCGCAGCTGTCAACAGAGCCTTTTTCGGCGGGCTCGACACCGCGCTTACGGCGCACGATCTGTCGAATCTTGAGGGCGAACTTGAGCTCGGTGATTTTGATATCCGTGATCTTCGCGGCGTCGAGTACTGTGTGAATATCAAACTGCTCGACCTCAGCTGCAACCGTATTGAACGCATCGGCCGTCTGGCCGAACTCTATCTGCTCGAAAAACTTTTTCTCTCTGATAACCGCATTGAGGATATATCCGCGCTTCGCGGCCTGGACAGCCTCGTCGAGATCGATCTGTCATTCAATATGATCGAATCGATCGACGTGCTGGTCGGTCTCAGGAATCTGCAGTATGTCAACGTAATGGGAAATCCCCTGCAGAATCTGCGGGCAATTTCACAGCTGGCCGCGAGAGGTGTCGTTGTCGTGCATGATTCGATTTTCGCGCCGGCGGTAAATAAGCGGCGGGGGGATCACAATGAAAATTAAGATTCTCGGGAACGGCGGCGCAATCAGTGAAGGTCTTGTGTACAACTCTTTTCTCGCGGGAAAATCTTTTCTGGTCGAGACGCCGCCCGATATAATGAACAGCCTGTTCAGGGAAAAAATTCAACTCTCGGATATAACATCGATCTTTATCTCGCACTTTCATGCGGATCATTTTTTCGGATTTCCCTTCATTGCGCTTCGCATGTTCTTCGATGGTTCGCAGAATATTATTCGTGTCTTCGGGCCCTGCGGCATTAAAGAAAGAAGTTGCGATCTGTGCAGCCTCGCTTTCGGTGAGATTCACCCTATGATGCGGTGGCTTGAGACGAACGTTCACTTTATCGAAATCAGCAGCGGCAAATCGTATGAGGTGGACGGCACCATTTCATTTGAGCCCTTGCGCATGTCGCATTTTATCGAGACATTCGGCTTCAGGCTTTTTCTGGGCGGTACCCCGCGATTCTGCTACTTCGCGGATTCAGTTTGGATCAGCAGTCTGACGCAGATTGTGAAAAATTTCAGCGGAGTGGTGCTTACCGATTTAAACGGTGAACCGGGCGACAATCCCGCGGTGCACATCTCTGAAAGGGATATAATCGAAAATTGCCCGGCCGACGCTGAAGAAAGGGTGATATTTTACGGTACTCATCTTAAGTCAGAAAAGAAATCGACAGTGCCGTTTATCAGGTATGTCAGCCCGGGAGATGAAATACTGATATAAGGGAACCTCTGATAATTAAGTTTAGATATTCCCTTAAGATGGCTGCACCGCCAATATGTTGTCACAAACATAAGACAAACATTGCTGCGAGCTGTTTGGATGTTGCGGACAAGAAAGCCGCTTTTTAGGCTGGTGCGGCCCCAGCTAAGGAGTGACATAGCGGCGATAAAAATGTGCAAAACGATTATGTCAGAAGGTAGTGGTTTCGGGATCATCAGATTCGCATTCTTCGATACACTCGATGTGTGAGTGGGTACAATCGCGGCGACAGGATCGGTATTTATCGGCCGCTTCATTGTCCCGCTCGCTGTCCGAATAGCGGTCTTTGCATTTTTTGTAGCACCGGTCGAGACTGTCGTCACACCCGTCGGTGCACCAGAAATCGCAAAAAGTCAGGGAGATCAGAATAGTTGAAAGAACAGCGAAAGAAACAGCGGCTTGGCGTGAAATATCGGATATCATAAATGTGCCTACGGATGGAATGGGGATTGAAAATCAAATTTTTACCGGTAATGCAAACGATCAGTTGTTACAGAGTGACGACGATATTGTGTTGCGGGTTTTCTGCAATGACATTTTGAGGAGATCATATGAATATTAAGCGCATCGCACATGTCTGTCTTAATGTGAAAGATCTTGCGCGTTCGGCAAGTTGGTATACAAAATTGGGTTTTAGAGAGGTGTTTCGCTTTGAAAGAGGGGGGAAGCCTTTCGGTATCTATCTTGAAATCTCAGAGGGCAATTATATCGAGATCTTCGAGAATTCGGATCTTGACGGGGTAATAAATACCGGCCTGGTTCACTTCTGTCTCGAGAGCGATTCGATTGACGTTCTGGTAAAAGAGCTTGACGATGCCGGAATCGATCACACTCCCAAAAAACTCGGCTGCGACAACACGTGGCAGATCTGGCTTACAGATCCCGACGGCAACCGGTTTGAGATTCATCAGTATACTGCCGAGAGTGCGCAGCTTCATGGCGGTGTGACTATCGATGCTGACTGGTGATTTTGTATGGTGGAGTTTCGGGGTACAAAAACTTTTCCGGAAATCCCCCCGCAGCTAATTATCCAGCCATAGAGATTTTTTCATGTCAATATTGCCGCTATTGAGAAAAATCACCCCTTCGCTTTTGAGCAGGCCTCGCTGAACATCTTCTCCGCCGAAGATATCGCCCGGGGCCATCGAGCCTTTCTTATTCACCACGCGGTGTGCGGGAAGGTGCAGATCGTGCGGTGAATTCTTCAGTGCCATCGCGACAGCCCTTGACGCAAGCGGGCGACCGAGCATCATGGCGATAGTTCCGTAGGTCAGAACTTTGCCCGGGGGAATTCTGGAGACGATTTCGTAGATTTCTATAAATTTCATTTTCGAGATTTTTTCGGTTTCGGTTCCGGAAGTTCTGCCTCGGTTATCCGCACTAACGTGCTAATCCACTCGCGATCCTCGAATTTGTCTTCAATAAGGAAACTGTTTTTAGCCCCCTTATAGGGAGGGGCCTCAACAAGATCCTCTCCGATGAACTGCTTTCCGGCCGCAGTAGGTTTGATGAAGAGTCGATTGTCGCAGATCAGTGCTACGACCTTTCCGTTGCAGTAAAGTGCGTATTCGCCGAACATTTTTCGTGAGGTTATCGTTCCGCTGTTTTCAATCTGGTCGACAATGAAATCGACAAAGCTCTGATCTGATGCCATCTGGATTCTCCTGAGACGATGATGGCGGTATTCTCGGTTGAGTGACGGTGAATGTCACGTAAAATAAGAGAAATTTTTCAGCAATTTCGTCTTCTCATCCGTTTATATGGCAGAGGTAGCCGCGATGAGAACATCTGTTAATCTTCGAAATATCGATCTGCCGAGAATTGATGAGGCCTGTGAAAAGTACGGCCGGAGTCACTCTGAGTTGATATGCAATTGCTTGAAAAAATATTTCTCTTCGCATCCAGAGCGATTGAAAACATCATTGATAGCCCGTCTTGTCGAGTATCAGCCCGATGGCGCCGGGTACTCTATTGTGAATATTGTCTTTGATCTGGATGTGTATAATCTCGGGATTAATTTCAGGGTTTTCAGCCGCTTATCGGTTTCGATGATGGTGACAATAGCCATCGGATTGTATTTGGACCAGGTAATAAGGGAAATTGAAGGGAAGGAGAAGGTTATACATAACTACGTTGACTTACTGCACGAAATACGACATAATCCGAAAGGCAGTATTACTGGCTGGATCGTTATGTGGAATATATTTGATATAAATGGCCTAGGGAGACACAGGAGACTGGAAAAACTGCCCGGAAAATAAAAACGACAGAACCGACTTTTTTTATTGAAGTTCCCCCATTGATGATTTATCATATCAATCTCTCATTGTTTCAATCAAACATCAGTAAACCAGGGCGCCGAGAATAATTATGAGTCTTCATGATGAAAAAGTAGAGTTGTTGAGAAAGGTCGATATCTTCTCGTCTCTGCGGGAATACGAACTCGATATAATTGCCCGCCACAGCGAGATGGTCGAATTCTATAAAGGCGATGTCATCTTCAGTCAGAATTCCGCGGCGGATGAGATGTTCGTCGTCCGCAGCGGCAGGGTGGGCATCATAGGAATAGACAGTCCGGACGGCCTGATGATAGCGCAGATCGCGGCGGACGAATCTTTCGGTGAGTTTGATTTTCTCGGAAAAACACCGCACAGCGCGCTGGCTATGACTGAAGAAAATTCGCTCGTGCTCCGCTTTCCGGCCAAAAGGTATAATGCCGCAGACATCTTCAAAGATCATCCCTACATATCGGCGAATATGCTCTACCGGCTGCTGGGCATCATCTCCGAGCGGATTGTAAACGTGAATGATCTGCTGAATGGAAAAGAGCAGTGGATTCACGATCTGAAAAAGCAGCTTCTTTGCGACAAGTTAACGGGCTTGTACAACCAGACCTATCTGAAAGAGGATTTCATCAGCTTTCTCCCTTCTGCGGGGGGAAACATCGCCCTGCTCATGATCAAGCCTGACAATTTCAAAGAGATGAACGACACCTACGGGCACAGAGCCGGTGATCAGATTCTCAATCTTATGGCAATTTTTCTTCAATCAGAACTCGCAGAGGGCGATATCGGAATCAGGTACAAAGGTGATGAATTCGCCGCAGTGCTTCTGAATACCGATAAAGATTCCGCGATTGTGCGGGCGAAAGGGATAATCTCCGCGTTCAGGACGATGGATCTGAGTGGTATCATCGGTTCTGATAAGGTCTCGATAAAGGTCAGCATCGGTATTGCACTCTATCCTGAACACTCGTCAGACAGCGTCACTCTGGTCGAAATCGCGTACAGCAAAATGTTCCGTGCCCGTAAGGCCGGCGGGTTAAGAATAGTAATTTGAGGCGGACGGATGGAAAGCAGCGTAAAAGATTTTGTACTATTCAGTGATCTCTCAGAAAAAGAATTCGCCGCGATGCAGAAATATTGTGTTGTGAAAGATTATCTCATGGGCGATCAGGTGCTGAAATGCGCAAGCCCTCAGAGAACACTCTTTGTGGTGGTCAGCGGCGCGATACTGTCCGGACCCGAAGCAGCGGGCCGCTTCAATAAAAAAGAGATCGCGTACAGGACAGGAGATTTTTTCGGCGAAATATCCCTGTGCACAGGCGTCCCGATGGACGGAAACTGTACGGCCGAAGAAGGAAGCACTCTGCTTCTGATAAGCGAAGATTCAATCCGCAGGATGATCGCTGAGGATTCCGTGCTTGCAGTCAAATTTGTATCAAAATTGCTCAGCCTTACAATCAAGCGTCTCAGGGGGGTCAGCCGTTTTTTTGCCGACATCGTTCAGTGGGGCGAAAACGCCAGCCGCCGTGTCATAACGGACGAGCTGACCGGCGTCTACAACCGCCTGTTTCTCGACGATGTGCTCGAGAGTTTTTTCAATATCTCAAAAAGCAACGGTAAGCCGCTTTCGCTGTTCATGCTCGATCTGGACAATTTCAGTAAAATCAACGAGAAAGTCGGAACCGGGACCGGAAACACCATACTTTGCACGGTCGTCGACATAATCAAAGAATCCATCAGCAGGCACGGCATCATCGCCAGGTACGGCGGCGACGAGTTCTCGATACTGCTTCCCGAGACAGGGCTTGAGAAGGCCATCGATATCGCCGAACAGATACGGGGGGAAGTTGAGAACCGTGATTTTTCTGATCACGCCCTTAATGAAAAATTTGCTGTTACAATAAGCATAGGTATCAGCGCCTATCCCGACACCGTTTCCGAAATAGCCGCCTTCAAGGAAAAGGCCGATGCCTCGCTTTACGAGGCCAAGCGTCTCGGGCGAAACAGAGTCGCGTATATCGCATAAATCCGGGCGGCCTCAGCTCATGAAAAGTGATTTGGATGAGTATTCGGGATCAGAGGTAACATTCACACCGAGCTTTCGCAGACCCGCCTCGTCGCCCGGGGTCGGGATATGAGTCAGATGCACTTCGCAGCCGCTGAGATTTTTCAACTGTTCAACGGCAAGCTTCGCCGCGGGGTTTGTAATCGAGCTTATGCTCAGGGCGATCAGAGTCTCCTCGAGATCCATGCTGACCATCTTCCCCTTAAGAACTTCTTTTTTCAGAAAAGTAATCGAATCGATGACGTTTTCGGGGATCAAGTGAATGTTGTCAGGAATGCCCGCGAGAATCTTGGTGGCGTTCAGAATTGTGCTCGAAGCGGCGTGCATCAGCGGTGAATTTTTGCCGGTGACAATCTCGCCGCTCATTAATTCAATGGCGGCGCCGCAGTAAACTCCGTCATTTCCCTTTCCGTTGTTATGCGCATCAGCGGCCGCCCTCCGGGCGGGCAGCACGACTTTTCTATCTTCGATGTCGGCGTTGATGCCCTGCAGAATAAGCTCGGATCTTTCGAGGGTGTCCTTTTCCACAAAACCCATTGCGTATTCGCATGCGCATCTGAAAAATCTGCGGATTATTTCCTGCCGGGCAGCTTCGCTGACCACTGCGTCATCAATGATGCCGAAGCCGGCTCTGTTTACCCCCATGTCGGTGGGTGATTTATAAAACGATTCCCCCCCGGTAATCTTTTCGATGATCCTGCGCAGAAGCGGAAATGCCTCGATGTCGCGGTTGTAGTTTACCGTTTTCTGGTTGTAGGCCTCAAGATGGTGATGATCGATCATGTTTATGTCCTTGAGATCAACCGTTGCCGCCTCATAGGCGATGTTTACGGGGTGTTTGAGCGGCAGGTTCCATATGGGGAAAGTCTCAAATTTTGCATAGCCGGCCTTGATGCCGCGCCGGTATTCGTGATAAAGCTGCGCCAGACAGGTTGCCAGCTTTCCGCTGCCAGGGCCCGGACCGGTTACCACGACAATCGGTCGTGTGGTTTCAATATAGGTCGTGGCGCCGTAGCCCTCGTCGCTGACGATCAGATCCACATCCGTCGGATACCCTTTTGTAAACTGGTGTGTGTAGACTTTGATGCCTCGCCGCTCAAGTTTGTTGATAAAGGTTTTCGCCGATGGCTGATTGTTGTACCTGGTCACGACCACTGCAGTGATCTGGACCCCCCACTCGCGAAAATCGTCGATTGTCTTCATGGTGTCGGTGTCGTAGGTTATGCCGAAATCAGCCCGCACCTTTTTTCGCTCGATATCGCCCGCGAAAATGCACATTATCACGTCGATCTTGTCTTTAAGTTTCTGAAGAAGCCGCATCTTGACATTCGGGTCGAATCCCGGCAGAACCCTTGCCGCGTGATAATCGAAGAGCAGTTTTCCGCCGAATTCGAGGTAGAGTTTGTCATTAAATTTATGTACACGGTTTAGAATTTCCGCGGTCTGTTCATTCAGGTATTTCTCGTTGTCAAATCCGGTTTTTGAGAGCATTGTTTTCTCCGATTATATTGAGGGGCCCTTGAAAGTCAATCCTCGTGATTACTCGTAGCCCTTTGCGATATAATTGAACCATTCGTAAAGTGCTCTGGGACCAGGTAGAATTCTGCCGGTGAAAAACGGCATTAGCGGTGGATCAGCTGTCGCCGTTGTAGAAAATATCCCTCGACAGTGTGTCGCCGTAGTGAGTGACAGGGTAGAATAATGCGTGAGACGGGGTCAAATTGTAATTTACAACTTGTCCGAAAAAAATCTGATCAGTACAAAAGTGGAATCTCCTGAGAGGCAATATGACAAAAATCGGAACACCCTGTTCATCAAACGCAACGAGAGCTCTTCTTCTGGGGTCGGGAGAGCTGGGAAAAGAGGTCGTAATCGAACTGCAGCGCCTTGGTGTAGAGACCATCGCCTGCGACTCATATGAAAATGCCCCTGCGATGCAGGTCGCCCACCGGGCGCATGTTTTTTCGATGCTCGACGGGTCGGCGCTGCGCCGGGTGGTGGAGCTTGAGAAGCCGCACTTCATCATTCCTGAGGTTGAAGCCATAGCCACAGACACCCTTCTTGAACTCGAGGCTGAGGGGTATCGCATCATTCCGACGGCGCGCGCGGCGAAGCTTACGATGAATCGCGAGGGTATCCGCCGCCTGGCTGCCGAAGAGCTGAAACTGCCGACTTCGCCCTACCTGTTTGCCGCCGAAGAAAACGAGTTCCGCGCGGCGGCAGCGGCGATCGGGTACCCCTGCGTCGTCAAGCCGATCATGTCCTCATCGGGAAAGGGCCAGAGCGTCGTGCGCAGCGAAAAGGATCTTGATCATGCGTGGAAATACTCGCAGGAGGGGGGACGCGCGGGCGGCGGCAGGGTGATCGTCGAGGGTTTCGTCGATTTCGATTATGAGATTACGCTGCTGACCGTCCGGCATGTGCAGGGCACCTCGTTCTGCGCGCCTATCGGTCACATCCAGATCAGCGGCGATTACCGCGAATCGTGGCAGCCCCATCCCATGGCGCCCGAAACTCTTGCCGAGGCGCAGCGAATCGCCGAAAAAGTCACGGGCGCTCTCGGCGGCTTCGGCATTTTCGGTGTTGAGCTTTTTGTAAAGGGGGGAAGTGTTATCTTCTCAGAGGTTTCCCCCCGTCCGCATGATACGGGGATGGTGACCATGCTCTCGCAGGATCTCTCTGAATTCGCGCTGCATGCCCGCGCGATAATCGGGCTTCCCGTGCCGAACATCGCCCAGCACGGATTCTGCGCATCGGCGGTCATCCTGCCCGAGGGAAACTCATCCCTGATCACGTATTCAAATCTCGACAAAGCTCTCGCACAGCCCGACACGGCCCTGCGGCTTTTCGGCAAGCCGTCGGTCAAAGGGCACCGCCGGATGGGCGTTGCCCTTGCTCGTGCCGGCTCGATAGAACAGGCACGCGCAAAAGCGAAAGAGGTCGCATCCGCGGTGCTCGTGGAACTCTCATGAATCTGCGTGCCGGCATGACTGTCGGCGGTGCATTTCGGCGAAGTTTATTATTATAATGCGGTTTTTGCTGAAACAAAACGGAGACAAAACACACGAAGATAATATGTTAGTTATGTCAAACATTTACGGCATATGTGCTGTGCGTTATCCGGTTTTGAGCAGTATGCTCATTGTGGCGTTTGCAGGGGGGATAGTTGCTCGCTGACCGCAGAATACCGAATTATCACAGCCATGCCTCAGGAGGATCTATGTCAATGGTCACTTTGAAGGGAAATCCGATTACGATAAGCGGTTCACTGCCGGCTGTCAACTCGAAGGCTCCCGATTTTGTATTAACAGACACCAATCTGCAGGATGTGTCATTGAAGGATTATGCGGGAAAGCGGGTCATTCTGAATATTTTTCCGAGTGTGGATACCGGCGTCTGTGCCGCATCGGTGCGCAAATTCAACCAGGATGCGGCCTCTCTCGAAAACACAGTGGTGCTGTGCGTATCAGAAGACCTTCCCTTCGCGCACGCGAGATTCTGCGGCGCCGAGGGAATAAGGAATGTGCAGTCGCTCTCGACGATGCGCACAAGACAATTCGGCGCTGATTACGGCGTCATGATCACCTCCGGGCCGCTTGCGGGAGTTCTCTCCAGGGCGGTGGTCGTACTCGATCAGAGTCATAAAGTCATCTATACAGAACAGGTTCCCGAGATTGCGCAGGAGCCCGATTATGCGAAGGCGATTGCCTCTTTGAAATGATGTTTCTTCCCCCTATAACCATATATTTGCTGCCGGCGTTCAGTTACTCTGGCGGGACGCCGGCGGCGAATTTGGGGATAAAAAGACACTTGCAAAACAGGTGAATTATTTCAGCTTTACCCTATGGAACAGAATCAGGAAATACTGGGAAAAATCAGGAAGCTCCTCGCACTGGCGCAAAGCCCCAACGAGGCTGAGGCGGCTGCCGCGGCGCTGAAGGCGCAGGAGCTTTTGCAGAAGTATAATCTTTCGACTGCATCGGTGGAAAACGCGCAGAGCGGGATTGACTGCGTCGATATCGAGAGCGGAACGCGGCAGGCCAGATGGCGGATGATCCTGCTGTCCGGCGTCGCACCTGCGTATTTTTCGCAACTGCTGATCGTGAGCTCTTACGGAAAGTACACCTATCAGCTCGTCGGGAAGCCGCATAACGTGGAAATTGCGCGTTCGATGTTCGATTACCTTGAATTCGCAATCAACCGCATCAGTCGTGAGAGTGAAAATAAGAAAAGAATAATCCGCTCAGCTGAAGCCTTTCGTCTGGGGATGGCTCACTCAATAGTCAGCCGTCTTGATGTGAAGCGAAAGGGAACACCACTCAGGTCTCTTTTCAGCAAATCGCTTGTTCAGAATCTTTATGCTTCAGAGCGCGCGCTGGTTGACTCGTACATTAAAAATCTCGGCAACGTGAAATTCCGTTCAACAACGCTCAATATTACGAGCCGCGGAGATTTCAATTCGGGCCTTGCTGCGGGGAAAAAAGTCTCTCTCAACGGACAGATCAATCGCGAGGGAGGTGGAGTTAAAAGAATAGCGCACGAAGAAGGATAGGCGCTCGTGAGATAATAATTGGCCATTGAGGCTGTTCAGATTCGACGACGAATTATGTGAAAACAACGTAAAGAACAAAGAATAATTCGTTTATTTACGACATCACGGCACAAAAGTGTCTGATATATATTTTTTCGCAAAGGTAACATAATGCAGCTGCGCAACAGTCAGACCGCTCAGAGCTCCATCCGCAAAACATGAGCAAAACGGGCTTTTATTCAAATTTTCCGCGAACACCTGTTTTCCTTCCCGAGTCTGCGAAGGTTATAGTAAGCGTTACTTCATCGCCATCAAAATTAAGACGGTCGATAATAGGCCCGGTGGTCAATCCGGGAAAGACAAGCTCGATTGTTAAAGATTTTTCATCAGTATTGATTACGCGTGCGAGAACCTGAACGGGAGTTTCACCGAATAAAAAGAATGTGTCGCGAAGATGGGCGGGATTCCCTCTGTAACGGTTGTCAATACCGGCGGTGAATGTCGTGCGCAGCTTTCCCCCCGCCCGGTTCAGCTGTTCAAATTCAAATTTGATGTAGTCTGCGCCGGCTTCGAGAAGTGTAATTGAAAGGATATCTTCTGCGTTTTTTTCAAACGAGATTTTGCGGCCGAGAGATTTTCTGATAGAACCGGAGATATTCGATTGTTTTTTTTCAAAGGGAAGTGCAAACGATGCGCAATACGCCGCGAGTTCATCAGAGGCCGGTTTGTTTTCATGAAGCGGTTTACTGGATGTGATTGATGAGGGAATTTTTTTGAGGAACAATTTCCCCAGGTCATTTCCGTACCGGTAATCGATGTTGCCGGTGCTCACAATGATAAGATTCTTTTCGGGAAAAACAATGAGAAACTGTCCACCGTACCCCTGCGCCGAATAAGCGGTATCCTTAATGACCCACCAGTGATAAGCGTAGTGAGCACCGGGATTCACCTGCATTTTCGACAGGGTCCGGGGGATAACGGATCGGCGGACCCAGTTTCGCGGAATGATCTGCCGCTTATTCCACCGGCCGTTATTGATGTACAGAAATCCGAGGCGGGCGATATCCTCGCTGCGCATGGCCAGCCCGTATCCCCCCGCGGGCACCCCTCGGGGATCTTTACGCCAGTAATAATCTTTTATACCGATGGGATCGAAGAGTCTTTCTCTGGCGAACGATTCGCCCCTGCCGCCGCTTGTCCGGTGGATAATTTCTGAAAGAAGCTGAGAGTTGCCGGTGTTGTAATCAAATACAAGGCCGGGCGGCACCATCATCGAAGTGGAGAGAACATACGAGGACCAGCTGTCGCTGAAAACCATTCCTTCAAATGTGTTCTGAAGTGCGGAGCGGGAATCAGCGAAGTCGTTCCAGTTGAGGCCGGAGCGCATGGTGAGAAGATCTTCGACAGTCAGGAGCTTCCACCGTTTGTCAGAGGTGTTGACTGCGCTTTGATCGAAAAAGGGGAGGACCTTCTGCCGGACGTTTTTGATGAGGCCTTCGCCAATCGCGATGCCGACGAGGGCAGACGTGAAGCTCTTGGTGACCGAATTGACGACATGGCGGGTTTCGCGGGTATGGGGGTATCGATATACTTCGGAAACGATGAAGCCGTCCTTGATCACCAGAAGCGAGTGAAGCCTGATCCTGTCGAAATCGGTTTCTTTGAGCGCATCCAGAATGATCTGCGAATCCATTCCCCGGCTTTCGGGGGAAGCTCTTTTCCACTCGTCGGTCGGCCAGTATTCCGGTGAAGTCCCCCCGCACGCCGAAAGGATGAGTGTAAGCAGCGACAGTAAAAAGGGAAGAATATATAGCGCATTTTTCACGGCAGAACTCCGAAATCACCTGAATTTATGGTTTCGCATAACATTGATTTCGTTGCGGCGAACCGGGAGGATATTCAAGCTTATTAAAAGAAAAATTTTGATAACATGCAAACAAAAAAATCAGCAACTTGTCCTTTTCGATCGTTGTATTGGTGAGACTTTCTGTAAGGATAGGTGTTATGGATCTGATCGGGACAAGCATAAACATCGAGAAAAACCGGCTCAATCGGTTTATGAGGGCTGCTGAGATGCTCGGAATGTCCGAGACGGAACTTTTGTCAATACTGCTCGAACGAAGCCGTATGATGATGGGCGACAAGGCGGTTAAAAAACAGCCGGTGAGATATCAGCGGGGATGTGATGAGGCCGATTATGTGATTCACCACATCAATTTTATTGATGTGGATTACGAGTTCGCGACTGGCAGACGCTATCTGTTTAAGATTTCCGTGAGTTTTCTTATCAGGTTGGCCATCGATTTCTTCCTGAATGAGATAATCCAAAAATGGCTCCAAAAACCGGCCGAGTCAACAGCGGCAAGGGAGAAGTACATAACTAACTTTCACTACTTGCATTTCGATATTCATCATTCATTCGATTCTGACTCTGAATTCTGGCTTATACCATGGCCGAGGGGAGAAGAAAAAGAAGGCGGGGAGTAAAATTTTTCAGTTTACAAATAAACCCTTGAATTTATTTGACCTATACACGAAAAGGCACAAAATCAGTGGATTTTCGCATATCCGGGGATCTCCGAAAAGATCCGGCAGAAAGATCGAGCCTCCAGTCTTTTAGATTCGTTCAAAAATCCCCCCGCCATGCACTTATTCTAATAAATGAAGGATTACATGAAGAAAAACATCCGTAACATCGCCATTATTGCCCACGTCGACCACGGCAAAACGACTCTCGTCGACGCGATGCTCCGTCAGTCGGGGCTTTTCCGCGATAATCAGCACCTCGCCGAACGCATAATGGACTCAAACGACCTCGAAAAAGAGCGCGGTATCACCATTTTCGCCAAAAACGCATCAATACCATATAAGGATTTCAAAATCAACATTGTTGATACTCCCGGTCACGCGGATTTCGGCGGCGAAGTGCAGCGTATCATTCGAATGGTTGACTCTGTTCTTCTCGTCGTAGACGCTTTTGAAGGGCCGATGCCGCAGACTCGCTATGTTCTGAAAAAGGCCCTTGAGCAGGGACATGCTCCGATTGTCGTCATCAATAAGGTCGACCGTCCCGATGCGGAACCTGACCGTGTCGTTGACAATGTTTTTGATCTTTTTGTTGAGCTCGAAGCGACCGACAAGCAGCTTGATTTTCCCGTGATTTTTGCCTCTGCGAAAGAGGGTTTTGCCCGCAAGGCGCTTTATGATGAATCGGTGGATATGAAGCCCCTGTTCGAGGCGATTGTGCAGCATGTCCGTGAACCTGAGGGGGACGCAAGCGAGAGCTTTCAGTTTCTCGTTTCAGCCATCGATTACGACAATTATATCGGCCGTCTTGCAACCGGAAAGATCGCCCACGGTGTACTCACTGCCGGCACAGATGTGTGTCACATCAACGCGAAGGACGAACGCAAGAATTTCCGCGTGACTAAACTTTTTTCGTATGTCGGTCTTAGTCGTACAGAGATCGAGAGTGCGGCGGCGGGGGATGTGGTCACCATCGCGGGGATAGAATCCATCTCTCTGGGAGACACCCTATGTGATCCCGAAAATCCGGTCAAGCTTGACGCTCTGCAAATCGACGAGCCGACGATCGCGATGACCTTCTCGGTGAACGACTCGCCGTTCATGGGCCGCGAGGGCAAGTATGTGACATCGCGCCATCTTTCCGAGCGCCTTGACCGTGAAATCAAGGCGAACGTCAGTATGCGTATCGAAAAATCCCAGGCGAAGGATTCCTATGTCGTGAAAGGACGCGGTGAACTCCAGCTTTCGATTCTGATAGAAAACATGCGCCGCGAGGGATACGAATTCCAGGTTTCGCGCCCCGAGGTAATCAATAAAGAAGTCAACGGTAAACTGCACGAACCTATCGAGTACGCGATTATTGATGTCGCCGAAGAGTTCGGCGGTGTCGTGATCGAGAAGATGGGACTTCGCAAGGCCGAGATGCTCAATATGGTTCAGGGAAAAGACGGCTATACCAGGCTCGAATTCAAGGTACCCGCGCGCGGACTGATCGGCTTCCGCAACGAGTTCCTCACTGAGACGAAGGGAACCGGAATAATCAACCACTCTTTCCACAGCTACGAGCCATACCGGGGCGAGATAGTCCATCGTAACCGCGGCGTACTCATCGCCATGGAGGGGGGAGTGTCGGCACCTTATGCGATCTTCAATTTACAGGATCGCGGCTGCTTCTTCATCGACTCGGGAACCGAGGTTTACGAGGGGATGATCGTCGGCGAACACAGCCGTGAAAACGATCTTGTCGTGAACGTCTGCAAACAGAAGAAACTTACCAACATGCGCGCATCGGGTTCTGATGAGAATATCCGTCTTGTACCGCCGCGAAGATTCTCTCTCGAGCAGGGTATGGAATACATTCAGGATGACGAACTTCTGGAAGTAACGCCGCATAACGTGCGTATGAGAAAAAAGGTACTCAATGAGCAGGAAAGGCGAAAGTCCGAGCGCAAAAAGCCTGAGTGATCTTTTCTCAAGGGCTTACGGCGCCGTTGTCGATTCATGTTCGCTCATATTGATGCAGAAGGGGGGATACTGTCAAACGGCGATTTCCTCCCTCGGGCTTCTGGTGACGTGCGCGGTCTGCCTCGAGACATCTTTAAGAAATTGTACTCACGGGCGATACGCAAAAGCTGACGAGGAGCTTTTGCGTATCGCGATTGAGCGCGGCAGCGCCCTGATCTCGGATGACAAGCAGATACTCATGCGGGCCCGAAGATTCAACATCCCCCATCTTAACAGTCTCACCACTCTGCTGTGTCTGTTCGGACACGGCATCATAACTGAAAATGATTATGCCGTTTATCTGGAGCATCTGCGGGCCGAAGCACGTTATGCGTCATGGATATGGCAGTATGGCGAGCGGGCATTCTGTATTGTTCGTGATGAAATTCTTGCGGTCTGAACAGAAAATATTCCGATGGGTTCATAATTTTCCCAAGGCAACTTATTTGCCTGTCTGTAGAGACGTTATTTCATATGTTTGAAATGATGGCAAAGAAAAATGCTTGCAATTCATTCGCATAACGCTACGATTACAAATGAAAAATACAATATCATTTTTCAAATTCTGACTATAATAATATTTGTAAAAGCAATAATATTTTATTTCTTGGGAGGTTTTTTGTGGATAGTGCATCCGATGCCGTGGTTCTTGTCATTAATTGTGGAAGCTCATCCCTGAAGTATGAGCTGTATAAAATGCCAGAGAGGCAAAGTCTGGGAAAAGGGCTTGTAGCCAAAATTGGTCTGGAAAAGGGCGCAATCTCCCAAAAGTCAGATAAAGCCAAAATGGAAAAGGATGTTGTCGTTCCTGATCATAGAAGGGCTATGGAACTCGTTCTTGAGGCTCTTACAGATAAAGAGTATGGACTGATCAAAGACAAGTCGGAAATTACCAGCATAGGCCACCGTGTCGTCCATGGTGGTGAGGATTATTCACGTTCCGTTGTTATTGATGAGACTGTTGAAAACGCGATTAAAGTCAATATTGAACTTGCTCCGCTGCATAATCCCGCGAATATTACCGGCATACAGGTCTGCAAAGAGCTTTTTCCCGATCTCAAACAGGTGGCGGTTTTTGATACCGCGTTCCATCAGACAATGCCGCCCTATGCATATATGTACGGGCTTCCCCGCGAAATGTACGACAAAATGCGGATCCGCCGATACGGCTTTCACGGCACAAGCCACCGCTATGTCGCTAACCGCGCTTACAAGGTTATGCTCCGCGATCCGGTAAATACGAATCTCATCACCTGTCATCTGGGTAACGGTGCTTCAATTACCGCCATCGAGAAGGGCAAATCGATCGACACCTCGATGGGATTCACTCCGCTCGAAGGTCTTATAATGGGAACGCGCTCGGGGGATATTGACCCGTCAATTATCCCTTATATATGCGAACGCGGCTACGACATCAAAGATATCAATGACCTTCTGAACAAGAAATCGGGAATGCTGGGGCTTTCGGGGCTTACCAGTGATATGCGCGATTTGTGTTCTGCGGCCAGCCAGGGGAACAAACATGCGATCGAGGCAATACAAATTTATACATATCGTATAAGAAAATATATCGGCGCGTATTCGGCTGAAATGTTCAAAGTTGACGGTCTTGTATTTACCGGCGGTATCGGCGAAAACGATGCGGATACGCGCGATCAGGTATGTTCGCGGCTGGAAAATCTCGGCATGATACTTGACCGGGACAAAAACCACGCGCTGCCCCGCGGTGCGGAAGGTATAATCTCAACAGATTATTCACCGGTCACAATTCTCTGCATCCCCACCAACGAAGAGCTTCAGATCGCGATCGATACTTTTGAACTGGTCCACTGAAGAGGTTTGCATCAAAGCGGATTAAATCATCCGCTTTGATGCGTGTTTTTTCAGTAACAGATAAAAAAAGGCTTTTCAACGCGCAGCGAATTGCGAAAAAAGGGGCGTGAGATTGCTGCCGAGGTGAGACTTTGAACTTATACCCTTCGTTCTTTGCGCATGAGATTACACGCCCCTTTTTTTTCCGTACAGGCTCTTTCTTCTGGATAGAGGCGCTTATTCTGGTTCTGTCGGCAATCTTTATCGGCTACACTCTGCTTGCTTTGATTTTCCGTGTTCAATCGATAACCCTGTCAAAGCCCGAGAGCGTCCAGCCTCCCTCCGCTCGCTTATCCAATTTCATAAACTGGGTTTTCAATGCCCGTGTTCCTCTTCTTTCGGGAATAGATAAGGCCATTCACTTCTGCTACACCGTCTCTCTGACTCTTCTTGCTCTTGTTTTTCTGATGTTTATCTTCCATTTTGTCCTGATTGTGATTCCTTTCGGATCTGTGATGCTGCTCACCGGCCTGCCTTACCTTCTGTGGAGTGCAATGCGGTGTCTTGCCGGTCTTTTTCTTCTTGCAGCTGTCGGCATTGATATTTTCAAGAGAACTGTGCTGAATTTCTCGAGCCTCAAGACCGACGGGCGCACGAACTTCTTCTTTTTTCTGATTATTTTCTATGTTGTCGCGGGAACGACGGGGGAAGCCGGCCGAATCGCCCTTTCCGGGCGCCCGCAGTTTGAAGAATGGAATTTTCTCGCATGGCCTCTCTCATACTTTCTCGCGGCGCTCCCGCAGTTTTCACTTGAGATTGTGCACGATGCCTCCCGTTTCTCTGAGTACGGTACACTCCTACTGATTCTTTACGGCCTGACATCAGGGCGCTATTATCACACACTCCTTCCTGCGATTAATATCTGCCGGACAAAACGGTCGTTGAACGGGGAGGATAACTATCCGCTAGCTGCAGGAACCGATTTCAATTTCAGTAATCCCCCCGCTGTCGGCGCAGCAGAACCGCGCGACCTGACGCCCAATGAGAGGCTCTCACTGACCTCGTGCATATCATGCGGAAACTGCCAGGCTAATTGCCCCGCATGGACGAGCGAACAGATCCTCTCGCCGATGCTTCTCATAAAAAAGATGGTGAGTGCTCTTGAAAATGACATCGCTTTCGCACGTGCCGGCGTCACCCGTCAGGAGCTGGATGCGTGTTTCGCCTGCGCAGCCTGCATGGAAAGCTGCCCCTCACTCATCGAACACGTGCCGCTTATCACCAGGCTTCGTACGCACGCAACCTCTGCTCTGGCCGCCCCCGCACCCTATGTGCTTGAGAAGTACCGCAATCTTCATTACTACGGAACATCCACCGGAGTCCATGTGGAAAAAAGATGGGAGTGGCTCTCCCGTCAGAATTATGTCCGGCCTATTGAAGAGCAGCCCGATTGTGACTTTCTGCTTTTTGTCGGCTGCGGATGGTCTGATCCGTCAAAACACCGCGAGCTAATCAAATTTGTTGAGATAATCCGGAAATCAGGCCTTAAAATATCAACGCTGGGCCCTGCAGAATCGTGCTGCGGCGACATGGCGCTTCGTACAGGCAATCATCTTCTGTTTAAGAAGCTTGCGATGAAGAATATGGCTATGTTCGCAAAATATAATATTAAACAGATACTTATCCTTTGCCCCCACGGCTATTCCGCACTGCGTAAAGAGTACCGCTTTGTCTATGAGGCTTTAAGCGATGCACAAAAAAGTTCGCACCGCGGTGATTACGGAGTTACATATTATACCGATTTTCTTTCAAACATGGGCAGGGAGGGAAAATTGGATCTGAAAACCCTTCCGATGAATGTGACCGTACACGATCCCTGTTTCCCGGGAAGGAGTGATCAATGGTACCGCGCGCCGCGGGAACTTCTCTCGAATATTCCCGGTGTCATAGTGTATGAGATGCAGCGTACCCACAAACACTCAGTCTGCTGCGGGATGTCAGGAGCGCTTGGTTCGGGAAATTATAAATTTTACGGGCAGGCTTCAGAGTACCGTGCCCGCGACGCGATTTCGACGGGCGCAGAAACGATTGTGACCAGCTGTCACTATTGCCGCGCGGCGCTCTCTGAGGCCCTTCTGTCGATTGACGAAGATAAAATCGCGGTAAAGAGCCTGATCGATGTGGTTCACGCGAGCCTCTTTCAGGAATGACCCTTTTTGCCGTTTACTTTAGTGCCGTAGAAACCCTCAGGGGTTTATAAAATAAGGTTGTTTCCGGGTTAACAAAAAGTCTTTGAGCGGAGAGCGAGTGGTTTGAAATACTTTTTGTTTTCGGAAAACATCTCAAATATATGGAGTAAAACATGGGAGAGATGATTTTTTACATCGTGCCGCTGTGTTCGTTAGTGGCTCTTTTCTTCGCCTTCTTCTTCTACAAGTCGATGATGCGTGCGGATGAAGGGACTGAGAAAATGAAAGAGATCGCCTCGTACGTCCGTGAAGGTGCCTACGCGTACCTTTTCAGACAGTATAAGGTTGTTACCGTCGTTTTCATCGTGCTTGCGCTTGTATTTCTGGTGCTGTCTCTGCTGGGCATTCAGAATCCCTTCGTTCCCATTGCCTTTCTGACGGGGGGCTTTTTCTCGGGACTCTGCGGATTTCTGGGAATGAAAACAGCGACAAACGCGTCGTCTAGAACCGCGCAGGGTGCTTCTGAATCACTGAACAAGGGCCTGAAAGTTTCGTTTCGCTCCGGAGCGGTTATGGGGCTCGTTGTTGTCGGATTCGGACTTCTCGATATTTCTTTATGGTATTTCATTTTGGATAAACTTGTGTACAGTGCCCAGCACATGGCTGACGGCCTTACCTTTCTCGGTCTTACCCTGGTAAATGCGGGAACCGATACACACATGAAATATGTGGAAATCACCACCACCATGATCACATTCGGCATGGGTGCATCAACACAGGCACTTTTTGCCCGTGTCGGCGGCGGTATCTACACAAAAGCGGCCGACGTCGGCGCCGACCTTGTGGGAAAAGTCGAAGCCGGTATTCCCGAAGATGACCCCCGCAATCCCGCGACCATTGCGGATAACGTGGGTGACAACGTAGGTGACGTCGCCGGTATGGGCGCCGACCTCTACGAGTCCTACTGCGGTTCAATTCTTGCCACCGCCGCTTTGGGCGCAGCTCTGCCCTGGGCCGATTTCGCCTCAGCATCATTCGGCGGTGTTAAAGCGATTCTCGCACCGATGATCGTAGCGGCAATCGGCATTGTTCTTTCGGTACTGGGCATTTTCTCTGTCCGCACGAAAGAGGACGCCTCGATGAAGAATCTTCTTTTTTCTCTTAACAGGGGTATCTGGGGAAGTTCGGCCCTCATTCTCGTGGTTCTTGCGGTGATGGCTTATACCAATTTTATTACCTGGGGAATTTTTGGTGCGGTAATCGCAGGCCTGGCTGCGGGTCTTATAATCGGACAGGCGACAGAATATTACACCTCTGACGAGCACAAACCGACGCAGGGTATCGCCGCGCAGACACAGATGGGGCACGCGACAACCATCATAGAGGGTATTTCCGTCGGTATGTTCTCTTCGGCTATACCGGTGGTTACAATTGTAATCGGTATTCTCGCGGCGTACGGTTTCGCGGGGGGATTTTCCAATATGCAGATGGGGCTTTACGGCATCGGTTTTGCCGCGGTCGGCATGCTCTCAACGCTCGGCATTACTCTGGCAACTGACGCCTACGGTCCGATCGCAGATAATGCGGGGGGAAATGCTGAAATGAGCGGCCTTCCCAAAGAGGTGCGCGAGCGTACCGATGCACTTGATATGCTCGGCAACACCACCGCCGCTGTCGGAAAGGGTTTTGCCATCGGATCAGCCGCGCTTACGGCGATGGCGCTGATCGCTTCGTACGTTGAGGAGATTCGTATCTGGCTCGGCCGTTTCGCGAAGGATGCCGGCGGTATTGTACAGGTCGGTAATTATTTCTTCACCACGACCGCTGATAAGGCAGCAGAATTGACCGCACAGGGCAAGATCGGGGTAGAGATTGCCACTGCAGCGATGTCCGATTTTATGATGGCTTACGATGTTACGCTGATGAACCCGACGGTTCTCTGCGGTATTTTCATCGGTGCAATGATGTCGTTTGTCTTCTGTGCGATGGCTATCAAAGCCGTCGGTCGCGCCGCTTCGAAGATGGTCGACGAGGTGCGTCGCCAGTTCAGAGAGTTTCCCGGTATCATGAAGGGTGAGCAGAAACCTGAATATGCGAAGTGTGTCGCAATATCTACTGCCGGCGCGCAGAAAGAGATGATCGTACCGGCGATGCTCGCGATAGTGGTGCCCGTTGTCACCGGTATTGTTCTCGGCGTTCCGGGAGTCATCGGTCTTCTTGCCGGCGGAATGACCACCGGTTTTTCACTGGCGTGCATGCTGAATAACTCGGGCGGCGCATGGGACAACGCGAAGAAATATATCGAGAAGGGCAATTACGGCGGCAAAGGATCTCCGGCCCACGCTGCGGGTGTGACCGGCGATACAGTCGGCGATCCATTTAAAGATACCGCGGGCCCGTCACTCAATATTCTTATCAAACTCATGTCGATGGTTTCGATCGTTTTCGCGGGCGTGATTGTTTATTTTTCTCTGATTATCAAATTCTGAGAGTGTATCTTGATGAGGCGGGGGGAATTTCTTTCGGCCTCATCAGTTCTCAAGAATGTTTCTGAAATTAATTGCCGTGTTTCACCCCTTCTGTGCTCCTGCCGGAAGGGGTTTTTATTTTTTTTGTGTGAGTTCGATTTGCTGATCGATGTTTTTTAGCAGATGGCTGTGAATAGGTTTCCTCCGATTTTCAATATGAATAGTTAGTACTCCGATTTTTTCTCACGATCAAGGGGGGAAGTCCGATCTCATGTGGAAATAAACTCCTGAAAAATGCTTGATTAAATTTCCCCCCGCAAAAATAGTGCAGGCGTGAGAGTCACGCTAGCGTAGCTCAGTCGGTAGAGCAGCGCTCTCGTAAAGCGCAGGTCGTCAGTTCGATTCTGATCGCTAGCTCATCTCTTATCCCCCGGAAAAACAAATGGCCGCCGAAGACAATAACACGTCGAATAACGATCCCCAGCTTGCGCAGTACATCAAGACTATCAGTGAGGATGAAAGTTTTCTGCGCACGCTGCTTGATACGCTTCCGCTTGCGGTTTTCTATCGCAACTGTGACGGGCGCTTTCAGGGGTGCAACAGCGCCTTCGAGAACGCCTCCGGATTAACCCGCTCTCAAATGAATAACAGGCTCAGCGAAGAGATTTTTTCTGAAGAGAATGTTCCCATGTTTGTGCGCGATGACGAGAAGCTGCGTGATCAGAAGCTTGTGGAGTATCAGTCGGTTTTCTTTACCGCAAGCGGAGACGAGCGCGATGTGATTGTGCGAAAGGCGCCATTTTTTTCGGCGGCGCAGGAGCGCATCGGCTCGATAGGGTGTATCTACGATATCACCGAGCAGGTCCGGCTGCAGGAGCTGCTGAAGAATCTTTCCATCAAAGATGACCTGACCGATCTGTATAACAAACGCGGCTTCAGCGAGCTGGCGGCCCAGGCATGGACGAACGCGCTCCGCAACCAGCATTCGGTTGCCCTGCTGATGATTGACATTGACTACTTCAAATTCTATAACGACACCTACGGCCATCAGAAGGGTGATGATTGTCTTGTGATGGTTGCCAACGTCATCAAGCGTAACACCAAACGCCATTCGGATATTGTCGCACGGTTCGGCGGTGAGGAGTTCGTGATTATGCTGCCGCAGACTGATTTTAACGGTGCGCACATCGTGGCCAAGCGAATCAGGAACGCGATTTACAACCAGAACCTTATTCATGAAAAGGGGGCCGTCAACTCGAGGGTCACGGTCAGCGTGGGGATTGCCGTGCGCAACCTTATGCCCGGCGATGAGATTGACGCGCTTATCGCGAAAGCTGACTCAAATCTTTATCTGGCAAAAGAGAACGGCCGAAACCGTGTCGAGGGGTTTCGAAGCGGGCAAAACACTGCGGATTGAATAATCTTCTTGAATTTCACGGTGCGTATGCGCTTTGATGCTCATCGGCTCATATGCCGTCGTCTGGAGTTCGCAATGAAAACCTATCAGGAAATCAACAAGAAGATCGAATCGGGAAAGGCGGTGGTCTTAACCGCTGAAGAGATTATCGATTACGTAGAAAAAAATGGTATTGATAAGGCTGCTCAGGAAGTCGATGTGGTGACGACCGCTACCTTCGGGCCGATGTGCTCGTCGGGATGTTTTCTGAATTTCGGCCATTCGCTTCCGCGAATGCGTATCAGCGAGGCCTGGCTCGATGATGTGAGCGTGTACTGCGGCATCGGTGCCGTTGACGCCTTTCTCGGCGCCACTCAGCTTCGCCACAATGATCCCGCCAATATGTACCACCCCGGTGAATTTCAATTCGGCGGCGGCCATGTAATCGAGAAACTGGTGAAAGGTGAGAAGGTGCAGCTGTTCGGCCTCTCATACGGAACCGACGATTATCCCCGTAAAGAGATACGCACTTATTTTACAATGAACGACCTCAATCAGGCGATCATGGTCAATCCCCGCAACTGCTACCAGAATTATAATGTTGCGATCAACTGCTCGGAGCGCCATATCTACACCTATCTGGGCCATCTCAAGCCCCGAATGGAAAATCTGACCTACTGTTCCGCGGGGCAGTTGTCGCCGCTGATGAATGATCCCCTTTATGAAACAATCGGGATCGGAACGAGTATCTGGCTTGCCGGTGCCCGCGGTCTTATCTATGCAGAGGGAACGCAGCACACCGGCGTGGCCCCTCGCGGCGAGAACGGTGTCCCGACAGAGGGAGCCGGCACGCTTGCCCTTACCGGCGACATGAAGAAGATGCTCCCCGAATATGTTCGCGGAGTTTCGCTGAAGGGGTATGGGGTATCGCTCGCGATCGGAGTCGGGGTTCCGATTCCCGTGCTTAACAGGACGGTTCTATTGCGCACAACGGTTCGCGACCGTGATATAAAGGCACCGGTAATTGACTACTCGAGTGACTATCCCAATAATACCGGCAAGGTGCTGTGTCATCTCTCTTATGAAGAGTTGAAGCGGGGTGAGGTGGTGATCAATAATAAGAAGGTGGCTTCCGCTTCTCTCTCTTCATATTCGAAAGCGAGAGAGATTGCCGCTATTCTGAAAGATGAGATTACGCGGGGGGACTTTCTGCTCTCTGAGCCTTCGGGCAGACTGAGCTCTGATGTCTCGTTCAACCGTATGAAAATGGCTGGTGCATGATGAGTCCGAAAAAATTACTGCTGCAGTTTCCCCCCGAACTCGTGAAAGAGCCCCTGGTCTACAGGCTGGCGAAAGAACACAACCTTCAGGTGAATATTTTCAGGGCCAATATCGACCCTGACAAGAGCGGCTATATGCTGCTTGATATATACGGTACCCCCGAGGATATTGAGAAGGGCGTGGCCCTGATTAAGCAGCTCGACATCACCATCAACGAGAAGACCTCGGGACTCACCTGGGACGAGTCGCGATGCACGGGATGCGGGGTTTGTGTTCCCCACTGCCCGACACAGGCGCTGTCGATTCCTGAAAGAGTCGGGATGAAGGTAGTGTTTGAAAGTGAAAAATGTATCGAATGCCTCAACTGTATACGACACTGCCCGTTCGGAGCCTGCAGCTCAATTTTTCAGAAATGAGAGTTTTTGAGACCTTTCAGTACCGCGATGCGGTCTATCGCATGTGCGGGGAACGTACCGACGTGATGCGCGCATCCATTGTATCGCTTAGGGATGAACTGGATGCGTACGTCTCGCTGCATCACTCTTTTCAAGAGAGCTTTACCCCCGTGGACTGTTTTGCCGGCGCGCCAGATTCGGCCCGTGAGATGGCTTCGGCCTCGCTTTTGTATGAGATAGGACCGATGGCCGCCGTGGCCGGTACCTTCGCAGAGTATGCCTGCCGCGCGGCGATTGCGGCAGGGGCCTCAGAGGCAGTGATCGATAACGGCGGGGACTGTTTCTTTTTCACAAAAAAGCCTCTTACAGTCGCCCTTTTTGCCGCTGATTCGTCTGTTTCGGGAAAGATCGGATTTACGGTTCCCGCCGGCAGCCGCTATTCAATCTGTTCATCCTCGTCGCGCATGGGTCATTCCAAAAGTTTCGGAAACTGTTCTCTCGTGACAATAATTGCCGACACCGGGGCGGTCGCTGATGCCGCGGCAACATATTACTGTAATTCTGTGAAATCTGATGGTGATATCTCGAAAGTGATCTCCTGGGCGCAGGGGGATAAGAATATCAACGGTGCGCTGATCATTGATAGGGAGCAGGTAGCCCTTTGCGGCGCATTTCCCCCCTTGGTTAAGATTAATGTGCCCGATGTGAAGTCTCTTATTGCCGCGCACCCCCTTTCGGGGGTCAGGTTTTATTAGGTTTTCCTGAGATTATATGAGTTATGTCCCATAAAATCTCAGGATATGTTCCTTTTTTTGATATTAGAACAAAAAAATCTGGATAATTATCCTGTACCGTTCTTTCCATGAGAAATTCATGCTCGACCTCTGCACCAAATTCGATGATAGCCTGCGCAAGAAGAAGGGAAACAGACCGTTTCCGGACAAAACGAGAGAGCAAATTAGCATCGTAGAAATCCCAATCAAAATTGATATGAACGATAAAATAGAGATCTGCTCCCCGCTCCTGATAGACCACCGCCTCGCGCAGGAAAACATGGGGCATCTTCGCCAGCGCCGCAATTTTTTTCCGCAGACACCGCCTCATAAAATCCATCGGCCTGATCCCAAGCCGCTCTACCGCATCTTCGACGCAATTCAACGGTCGTAAACCGAGATTGACAGTGGTCTTCATGACTTACCTCTGCCAATAAAACGTATGAGAAGACAATTTTGAAAATTTTCCGGGGGGATTTCATTAATAAAACAATTTACTTCACTAATCCCCCCGCAATCAGAGCAAAAGGAGTATTATACACTACCATAGCCGCCCACACCTTGGGTTCGCGCCGGTAAACGAGGGCCTGCAAAAAACCGTAAAGACCCAGAAGAGATACTGCACTCCACGAAGATGCAGCGGAGAACGGCAATTCCCAAAAACGGGCCGCACCGGCGAAAAGAAAAATTATGCCGCATACCAGCATGAGAATTGCCTTCACAAAAAAATGACGCGGATCAAGATCAAGCGGCAGCTCCTGATGTTGTCTTTTAGCTGAAATACCGATCGCTCCTATACTTCTATGCGAAAGATGAAAGAGATTAGAGACAACCTCGAAAATGCCGAGTAAAACAAAGATCGTAGTCAGTATCATTCAATTATACCTCAATCAGTTTATGAAGCTGCCGCAAAGCCTGCCGCTTTCACGCCACAGCTCCTCCGCAAGATCATCCCTCTTCGCAAGATCCGAGAGTTCAGGAAAAGTAAACTTTCCCCTGCGAAGCGCGGCGTAGAAACACTCTTCGCTGAGCGCTACCTTGCCCTGCGCGAGATCGGCAAGTGCAATCCCCGCGCATCTGACAGTGTTTGATCCGGGAAAAATTCTCCACAGAAGGGGCAGTCCCAGAATTTTCCAGATAATGCGGATGCCTGCTTTGCGGTGGCGCACCAGTCCTGTCCCGGGAATAGCACCCGGGTCATAAGCAGTCACGTTGATCCCCCTCTTTTTAAGCGCATCATCGTGGTGCAGACGGCGTGCCATGAGCATTACACACAGCTTAGATGAAGAATATGCACGCCCTCCCGCGAGTGACAAGTCATCATCCCTTTGCGGATCGTTTTCAGGATATGCCAGATAGAGGGCATTTGCGTGCAGCGGCGGGGGGATAATGGTCTTCTCTGCCGGGTCATACGTGCCGCTTGCGGTCATAACAACCCGGGAGCCGATATTCATCCGGGGAAGTAAAAGGTTAATCAGGAGAAAGTGAGCCAGATAGTTGACCGCGAAGGTCAATTCGAAACCCTCAAAACTCTTCTTCCGGCCATCTGTCTGCAACCCGGCGTTAAGAATCAGAATATCGATACCAGCTCCGTCCAGTTTTTCGATCACCGTTTCTGCGAATCTTCGTACAGAGGCAAGGCTTGATAAGTCAAGTAAGAGATTTTGAGAAGAAGGAGTTCTTGCCCCGGATATGACCCTGATATCAGGGGCGCCTTTTAATTTGTCGAGGGTAATACGTCCGAAGCCTGAACTTCCCCCCGTCATCACCACTGTTGTCATTAAGCCCCCATGTACACAGTGAAGTTAACTGCGGCCGGATATGAAAACCGCAAGATAGCAAGATCTTAACTTACCCTCTGCACAACAATACCGGGAGCAAATATAAGTCAAGAATAAACTATATTAACTATATATTAATTATATTCAGTAAGAGGGTTTTGAGAGAATTTCTGCTCTTTCATTTGAGTGTCAGCGACCTTGTTTCAGGTAAAGACTCATCCATGTGATCTCGTCATCGGCATCATTTTGAATCTCGTCGACAGTGAATCCGAAGTGTTCATAAAATTTGATGCCATTTCTTGAGCTCGGACAATGAAGAATGTGCGGATCCCGCTGTGATGCAAGTTCAATCAGAGTTTGAACAATCAGAGTACCGATTCCCCGGCGAAGCAGATCGGGATGGACATAGCAGTTCGAGAGAGAATTAAACGGCTTTTGCGCAGTCCCGAAATTGGCCAGAGCGCCGGTCCCCGCTATACGGTCTCCCTTTAGCGCAACGTAAACTTCCTTCCAGCAGAGCTGATTGCGATACTCCTCAACGCTCTGATGCTCCAAAAATTTTACGATCACCCGCGGTGAATGGTATTTCGCCATAACTTCTGTAAGACATTGACGTGCGATGCTTGCAATCTCCTCAAGATCATCCGATGCCGCTTTTCTCATAGTTATCAACAAGACGCTCCTCTGATGGTGTAGTTATGTGAACACAGATATCCCTGCGTGCGATTAGAAAAAATTCGTTATAATGAAATATTTTGTCTCTACGCGGTCACAATCCTGCAGAAGCTTCCGTCTAATTGATAGAATAAAATAATTACTGGAGAGTTTTCATGCCTCAGCTGCTTGTTTCAATCTTAATCGGATGTGCGGCCGCTCTGATAGATACCGCGCCGATGTTGTTGCGTAAACTAGACCCGATGTTCATCGCGTCGGCCTTTATGACGTGGGTCATTTTGGCGATCCTTATTCCGCGGACAAATCTGATTCCGCTTCCCTGGCTCAACGGCATTGCCGTGTCGTTACTGGTTGTTATACCGATGACAATTTTAATCGCCAGGCTTGATCCGCGTGCGCTGCCGCTGATAATTGCCACCACTCTGGTACTCGGGGCGGCAGTCGGTTTTCTCTCGCAGATTCTTCTGAAGCGCTTTCAGTAAAGGGCAGTCGCAGGCGGCGGATAATAAATGGCGGGTAAATGCAATTCTCAATCACGCGTTGAGAATTTTAAACGCATCCCCCATCTCTTTTTTTAAAACCGCCTTCTTGTCGAAATAGGGATTATCCCGAAAAACCCGGGCGATAGCGTCAATCTCGTTCATCTCTTCAAGATAGTTACTTATCTTCAGATTGTCCGGGGCCGATGCTGCGGCCCCGGTTTCGATCCTTCCGCGGTTTTTCGCGATAAGAAGCCTCTTGCGGCATCTGCAGAAGGCGCTGTCAGAGACAAGGCCGCAGTTGTTGTTCATGAAATTTGCGATTTTTCCGCGCGAGCGGGAGAGCGTTTTGCGATACGCGCTCTCTGACAGAGAGCATATCCCGGCCGCAGTTTTTCCATCAAAATTGAATATTGCGCCGATTATATAAACGAATCGCTCCCCTGGCGCGAGGCACTGCAGCATTGCCATGGTGCAGCCCGTTTTTATCTGCTCGATATAAATCCGCTCTTCTTCCTTGCTCAGCCCGAGCTCGTTATCGTAGGGTACAAAGTTCGACACATCGGCTTCAAAATCTTCAAAAGATATGGTCTCGCGGAAATTCTTTCTCTTGAAATCGATCAGATGGTTGTACGCGACTCGATACGCCCACGTTTCAAGCTTTGATTCCCCTCTGAAGGTGTCGTATTTTTCGATAATCTTGATAATGATCTCCTGCACCGCGTCCTCTGCGTCATGCGGGTTATGCAGCATATTCACCGAGATATTGTAGATCATGTTCCACAATGCGGTCAGCTCTCTTTCAGAGATGCTCATTTCCTTTTCCTCGCCACCTTTTTCGTAACGGCTGCGGGGGGATCACTATGCGCAATCTCCTCCTTTACAGAATCCGCGTCAAGTGCCGCAATCGCTTCAGCGGGGGCATCCCCCTCGACGAAAAATTCTTTGGGAAACTCAATCGCAAACTTCTTCTCGATGAATGCATGCACTTTATCAATAAACTCAAATACCGCCGGCACCATGATAAGCGTCAGCAGCGTCGACACGATAACGCCGCCCATAATCGCGACGCCCATCCCCGCTCTTCCTCCGGCCTCTTCGCCGATTCCCAGCGCGACCGGCAGTGTTCCCGCAAGCATCGCAAATGTGGTCATCAGTATCGGGCGAAGCCGCTTCTGCCCCGCGTTGATGATCGCCTCTTTACGGGTCATTCCCTGTTTGATGCCGTTAAGCGCGAAGTCGACAAGAAGAATCGAGTTCTTGGTGACAAGTCCCATCAGCATGACAAAGCCGATCATCGAGAAAAGATCCATGGCCTTGCCGGTGATCAGCAGTGAAACAAAGGCCCCCGACAGCGCGAAGGGAATCGCGACCAGAATTGTCAGTGGTGTGACGAAAGAGCCGTAAAGGCTCGCAAGCACAAGATAAATGAATACAATCGCCAGCGCCATCGCAATTATGATGTTGGAGACAAGCTCCTCCATCTCGTCGTTCTCGCCCCCCATCTCAGTCGCGATTCCCGCGGGAGGTTTCAATGTCGTCGCGAGAAGTTTCTTGACATCGTCGACCGATGTGCCGAGTGCCGAGCCCGGTGCAACGTTAGCCGATACGGTAATGATGCGTTTGCGGTTCTCGCGCTGAATCGAAGCGGGACTGACCGCGCTTGATTTGTCGGCGATTTCTGAAAGAGGCATAAGTCTGCCGTCAATATTCGGGATCTTGATTTTGTCATAAGCCGACTCGAGATTGCGGTCCGACTCTTTCAGGCGCAGCTTCACATTGTATTCAAATCCGCCGTCATAGAATTTACCGACATCGGCCCCCTCAACCTGCGTCCGCAGTTCCGATCCCGCACTTCCGGGGGTGATGCCGTAGAGGTGCATCTTCTCCTGGTTGAACTTTATCTGAAATTCCGGCTTCCCGCTCTTATAGTTGCTTGAGACGTCCGTCAGAGAATCAAGGCTCTTCATCGCCGCCAGAAGTTTCTTTGAATACTCTTCCATCTCTCCCAGATCATCCCCGCTGATCCTGACACCGACCGCTTTCCCCCCGTCGCCGCCGATCGAATACTCTTCCATGATTGGATGCGCGTTAGCATATTTCATGTTGAGCATTTCGCGGATTCTCTTCTTGACTTCGGTATTCGAGAGTTTGCGCTGTTTCTTCTCGGTAAGCGAGACGCTCATCTCGATGATATTCGATTCGTTTTCGTTCGTTCCCGCAACTGCGGTAAAAAGTTTTATTTCAGGGTATTTCGCAAGCTCCTTCTGGATATTCTGTGTGAACTCCCATGATCCGTTAAGCGAGGTATCGGCGGGAAGCTCAAACGTTATTTTAAACTCGTCTCCGTCAACCGGGGGAATAAATCCCTTTTTCAGGGAGCCGACCGATACAATACTGACCGCGAAAAAGATAACGGCGACCAGGATGACTTTGCCGGGATTATCAACTGCGAAATTGGCGATAGAGGTGTATCCGCGCTCAAGCCAGAGCTGAAAACGGTCAAACGATGCGACAATAAAATTCTGCCGCGCGTGGCGTTTCCCCGATATGTACGCAGAGAGCATCGGTGCGACGGTCAATGCGTCGCAAAGTGAAATGAGCATAATGAATACAACCGATAATCCGAACTCTTTAAAGAACCGGCCCACGATGCCCGACATGAATGCGATGGGAAAAAAGACCGCGATAATCGTAATCGTCGTTGCGATTACCGCCATCATGACCTCTTCGGTGCCGCGCTTACTTGCCAGAGCGGGGGGAAGCCCCTCCTCAATTTTTCTGAAAATATTTTCTCGAACCACAATTGCGTCATCTACAAGAAGTCCGACGGTAAGCGAAAGAGCCAGGAGTGTCATGATGTTGACGGTAAAGCCCATGACCATCATCAGAATGAATCCGCCCAGAAGTGAATTGGGCAGGGCGACACCGGTAATTATTGTAGAGCGCACATTGCCGAGAAACAGATAAACCACGATTACAGCCAATATGATACCGATGATAATTGAAAATGCGACATCCGCGACGCTGACACGAATGTAGTGCGACGAGTCATGAATCACCGAGATTGCGGCACGATTCTCCTTTGCGTTCATCTCATTGATCTGTTTCACTTTTTTGATAATACCGTCTGCGACCTTTACGGTGTTGGTGCCCGATTGTTTGTAAACGCTGAGAATGATGCACTTCTCTCCCTTCTTCGTTTTCGAGTCGTACAGCATCGCCTTTGTCTTCTGCGTTTCGGCGGTGTCCTTGACTTCACCCAGCGTGTCCAGAGTGATTGAATTCTGCGCGTCACCCGAAAAGAATATCAGCGACTTTCTGATCTGATCGAGCGAGCGGAATTTTGATACGGTTTTGAATACAGTCTCCGATGATCCCTTATCCACCTTTCCCACGGGAATATTCATCCCGTTCATCCTGACTCTTTCGGCCGCAAGAATGGCGGGTATCTTATACTCATCAAGTTTTTCGCGGTCGAGTTCAATAAGAATCTCCCTGCGGGTTCCTCCGCTGATGTTGACGGTACCGACGTCTGCAACCTGCTCGAGCATCGGCTTAATTGTCTCTTTCGCATAATCGTAGAGTTCAACATCGCTCATATCAGACGAGAGCGCAAGGGTAATGATCGGGTCGCGGGACATATCCCAGCGCTCTACGTAGGGCTGCTCTGTTCCATCAGGAAAATCATTCTTCACGCGGTCGACCTTGTCTTTGACCTGTGACTCTGCGTATTTGGGATCGGTTGAAAGCGAGAACTCTGCCCACACGATCGAGAATCCCTCCGTGCTGCGCGAGAAGACCGTCTTGATTCCCGCGATCGTGGCAATCTCTTCTTCAAGTGGTTTTGAGATCTGTTCCTCGATCTCCTCAGGACCCGCGCCCGGATAAATCGTAGTCACCACCACGAAGGGAAACTCCACATCGGGATACATATCGACACCCAGACTGCGCAGGCTTACATAGCCCGAGAGCAGTACAATGATCATAACGCTGACGATCAGAACCGGGCGTTTGATTGCAAATGAAGCTATTGACATACTATACTCCTAAGAAAAAATAGCGGTCTGTGAAGACTAAAAAACAATACGACAATGATTTGATCTGCGAAAGCGGCAAAAAACACGGGAGAACTGTCAGGGAAGCGGCAGCGACAAAAACGTTATGCGCCATTTAAAATCGCAAAAGACAGAAGCAACAGTTTCCATACATTGAACAACAACTACTTGAAAAATCGACAAACAAAAAAACCAATTCGTTTCAATTATCACCTATAGCGGTTTGCGATATGATTAACCCGTTTTTATGCGGTGAAAGCATGGTAATCAGTACAAAACTTTCACAAGGGTGTTCTATACTATTCGTAAACCGCTCGGACTGCCGCAAAACCAATCGGCCGTTGGCGGTGAAAGCATCATTTGCGTTAATCAAGAACCCGATAAGATCAGCAAATCATTTCTGAAGATGGTTTTTGGAACCGCCATCATATTTTTACAAGAGAAAAAGGAGTAAGGGATTAAAATTTTTAAGGAATTTTTTTTGTACAGATTGCGGATGCCATGTCTATTAAATTTAGTCTAATAAACCGGCTGATCGGTTGAAAAGTGTAAATGGAGAGATTTGCAAATTGGTTTGTTTTATCGTAGAATATTTACCGTTTGATTAATATGTATTAACCGCATATACCGGTCTGGTAATTTTGCAAACCTGTATTGGCATTCATACATTTTGTGCGGATTATTTCAGCTCATCAACTGTTTAATCGTGACTTTGGAGAGGCTTTGTTTCATTGAGCGTTCAGCACTCTGAAGGGATCCGTCAATATTGTTTCTGAAATGCTCAACCTCTCCGCTGTGAATATTCAAGCCGGTGACCGGCTTGAACAGAGGCTGTTCCTGCTCAATTGCGGTGAAAATATCCAGAAGCGTAATCTTCGCGGGCTCCCTCGCGATCATAAGCCCGCCTTTGGCTCCCTCCTTCGAAATCAGAATTCCCGAAAGTATAAGGCTCCTGAGCACCTTGTTCAGCGTCGGAACGGGAATGCCCATTTTCTCAGAGATGCTTTTTGTCGATAGATACTGAGCGCTGTTTTCATAATTCATTTTAACAGCGATGTAAACGACAATCGAAATCGCGTGGGTAAAACCGAGGGAATAAGCCATATACAGCCCGTACTCTTATAATATATTCAAAAGACATCATGCCTGTTTTGCCGGCTATTGCAACAATTTTTAGACATCAATCGCTTCCGTTTATCGCGGGGGGAAAACCAATCTTCCCCCGGCATGATCGCTTTACTGCAATGATCCTGCCGCCGCCTGTCCGCGACGAAGTCACACCGTAGCCAGCAGCAGATGAAGATCACCCCGCACGGTCAATGAAAGTCCCGCGGGAATAAACCACGTATCGCCCGCAGCAATCGTGTATTCCGTACCGTTATGAATCAGCGCTCCGTTTCCCCCCGCTGATGTGATGATACAGAATGCAGGCAACGCGATAAGCTCCATCAGGTCGTCCACGAAAATCTCATGCAGAGTGTAGTAACGGTTTTGTGAAAGCAGCGCGCGGCTTCCCCCCGCATATGCGTCAAATATACGGGTGTCAAAATGCGATATTACTGTGCGCACGCCGAAGTCAATCACATCGGCCGCCTTTTCACAGTGAAGCTCACGCTTTCTTCCGTCAAGGTCAGCGCGGTCATAGTCGTAGATCCGGTAGGTGACATCCGAATTCTGCTGAATCTCGTAGATAACCACGGAGCCATCGAGTGTTCCGTGTATGGTTCCAGGTGTGATATTGAAAAAATCTCCCTGTGAAACACTGACTGTATTAAACATATCATCAAACCGGTTTTCAGAAAGGTTCTGCAGATACCGTTCTTTACTGACGCCCTCTTTCATGCCGAGAACGACTTTCGCGTCAGGAGACGCCGAGATGATGTACCATGACTCTGATTTTCCCGATTCCCCTTCATGTTCCATCGCATACTGATCATCGGGGTGCACCTGAATCGAAAGGCGGTCGTGCACATCCAGAAATTTGATAAGTATCGGCAGAATATCATCCCGCGCTGCGGCACTTCCGAGAATCTCTTCGCGCCGGCTCGAAATAAGATCCGAAAGCTTCATGCCGGCAAAGCCGCCCTCAAGCACGGTGGAAACACCGTTCGCGTGAACGCTCGTCTCCCATGACTCTCCCACAGGGGTCTGCCCCGGAAGGTTATGCCCGAATATGCGCCCAAAATCACGGCCTCCCCAGGGCTTTTCTTTGTAAATCTTTGAGAGTTTCAGCGGATACATCCGTTTATCCTTCATACAGCTTCTTCAATTCTTTCAAACGGAGCGTCATGGTAATTTTCTGTGTTTCCCACAATTTACTTGTCAAATCAGATTGTTGTGATAGAGTATTGTCGTCAATGATAAACAGAAAGCGGTTCATAAAATCGCCTTTGAATTGAAGTAATTCGATTATTACCGATTTTCGGCAAGCATGAGTTGTAATGGTTTTGTAATCATCAAAAAGAGACAAAATGAAAGATAAAACGAAAGTCATTGCCCACCGGGGTTTCTGGAAGGGCAGCGCGGCGGCGCAGAATTCACTGTCCGGTCTTGAAGAGGCCGGTCGGGCGAAAATATTCGGCTGTGAGCTCGACGTTCAGATCACTTCTGATTTTGTGCCTGTCGTTTTTCACGACAAAGAGGCGGGGGGAATGATTCTCGCAAAGACTCCCGGTGATATTCTCAAAAAATGCAGACTTTCCAACGGCGAAACGATTCCTCTTCTCTCTGAATATCTTACAAAAGCCCTTGATTACCCTTCGATGAAATTATTCATCGAGGTCAAGCCGCAGGCCACGCGTGCTCTTGAACAGCGGGCCGCATTTGAGGTTGTATCACATGTCAGAAAAGCGGGAATCGAACCCCGCCTTGAGTTTATCTCTTTCAGTATCTTCATCTGCAAAGAGCTGCAGCAGATGATGCCGCATGTGCCGGTTTCGGTACTCAGCGAGAAATTCTCCCCTTCAATGGTGAAAGCACTCGGCTTGACCGGTGTCGACTTTGACCATAGAATTCTGCTGCAAAATCCTGAAATGATCGCTAATATGCATATGCTGGGCCTGTCGGTAAATGCCTGGACGGTGAATAATCCGGATTCAATCAGAATACTGGCCGATAGAGGTGCAGATTACGTTACGACCGACAATCCTCTTGAGGCAATCCGAATCATCGACTCGATTTGACCGTGTTGCCGAAATTATCATTTTTGACACACTGTGGCAATATTACCGGCACATGAATGGGGCCCGCAGCCATGCGGCAATAATGTCTCATTTAAAATCAACTTATTACTCTCCGTTGAACATCCTCCAGCGCACCGTCAGGGCGCGGTTTCTGACTTTGCCATTGCCGTATCCTCCGGCCGCTTTCATCTGCCGGTAATCCTCTTGCGATGTTGTAAATCAGACATGAGAAAAACAAATTAATTGCAATTATCAAAATTTGGCATATTTTTTGTGTGTGGTTAGGGGGAGGTAAATTTATGAAATATTTTATTACTATGTGTATCGCTTTTTTACTTACAATTACAATTTACGCTCAGGAATCCTCATCATCCTTTTCTGAAAACATGAGTAAACCGGGAGAGCACAAGAAATCTGTCTCAATCTTCATGGGCTTTAACAATAATCTCTACGGTTATGAGGACGAACGCTATGTGGGCGACGACAAGGGGGATTACCTTGAGACAACCGGTTCTTACTACGGGGCCGAGTTCTTTTTAACGGGATTCGGCGCCGCCGGAATAGGACAGGATTTGCGGTTCGGTATCAACACCAATAACTACTACAGGGGAGGGTTTAATAACACGACTCTGTACGCGGTTCCTTCGCGCGATATCGAAGCAAGAGAAATCATCAGCGATGACATAAAACGGGCCGGTAAGCTTTATAACTACACCGGTTTCTTCTTCGGACTGGACCGCTATCTTTTCGGCATCGATGCGGGTCTGACTGCGGGTATGCGCATGTATTACGAAAGTACGAGACAGCGCTATCAGAAAGACGGCTCGATCAAAGACGTTGACGGAAGGGGATGGATAATGGACAAGGGCGAACTTCAGATGAATATGTTTATGAGAGTCGGCCCCGAATCGATGCCCCACTTCATCTTTGAGCGCTTCAGAGAAAACTATGATCCGGTGTATGGAAATACAATAGTTAAAATTGTATTTCCAGTAAATCAGTATTTCAAATTCTCGGGAGGGGGAACTCTCGACAGTGCCGCTTCAATATTTATTGAACCGGCTGTTGTGTTCAACGGTTTCGGCCTGTCTGCGCGCTGCGGCTCAAATATCAACTACTTTGACTCTGACCTCAAAAGAGTCGGGCTCCAGGATACCCTTTTCTTTTCATTTTCTTTCTTTAAAGAGTGGTGACGGCTCATGAAAAACAGGCTGCAGGCCCTGCTTCACAATGTGCGTATACCTGTGTTCTGTTTCTTTGCCGCAGTGGTGTACTGCATTGTGCTGGAAAGCGCTTCTGCTGAGGAAACAAAAAAGGTAACGTTGTATTATGAGATCGCCGCTTACAATCAGAAATATAACGACCACCGTTATGTGGACAGTCCGAAGGCCAGCTTTTCATCATCAATGAACAGCTCCTCTTTTGAATTCCACAGCGGGAGTGCAGGCAGTGTCACCTGGGGGGTGGGTTATGCCGGCGCGTGTATCACCGCGAATACCTTTGATAATTATGACAAAATTGAGGAGCTTCCGTTTACCTTCATTAATATGCCCTATCTTTTTGCGGGGTATGATTTCGGTTTCTGGTGTTACGAGATCGGTGTCAGTGAATACATAACAATGCAGTCGTTTCACTCCCGTGACAGATATGCAGAAAACGGAGAGAAGAAAAATGTATCAGGAAGCACTTTCGGCATCAATAACTGTGAATCTTTCACTTTTGTGAATTTTCTTTTAAGATTTCTTCCTGAGGACTCGTTTCATGTAAAGCTTCGATTCGGCCGTGAGAAATTCGCAGTTGTTGACAGCCTCTATAATGCCGCATTTGTGTTGCCGGTCAAAAATCACTCTCTGGAACTTACCGCCTCGTTAACCAATCCCCTTGATTTTTTTGTGGATGATAACCGCAGGGTAAAGAGTAATCAGAGAATTTCCCTGATCTACGGTTATTCACTCGGCGCGATAGATCTCTATGCGGGATTGGGGGTACTGGCGTTCAATCAGCACGGCGGGCAGTCCCCGGTTCCTTTGGAGAAGCGTTTCTCGGGAAGCATAGGCGTTACGGCTTCATTTTGATTTTAATAGAAAACAAGTGCAGGGGGACACGCAGCACCGGTGCAGGTGAATTTACTTGACAATAGCTTGAAATTGAAAGAATGAAAGGACGTTAACTGTCGTCTGATTTTGTCCAGAAAAGGATTATTATTATGTCATATAGACCGAAAATTATTGCCGAGATCGGCTGCAACCATAAGGGGGATATGGAAGTAGCCCACGAGATGATCAAGGTTGCCGCCAATTTCTGCAAAGTCGATATCGTCAAATTTCAGAAACGAACTCCCCGTGAGCTGCTTTCCGAAGAAGAGTATAACGCTCCGCATCCGAATCCCGCAAACAGTTACGGCAGAACCTACGGCGAACACCGTGAGTTTCTTGAGTTCGATCTTGAACAGAACCGGCAGTTGAAAAAGTGGTGTGAACAGGAGGGTGTCGTGTATACAACCTCGACCTGGGATCTTACAGCGGCCAGAGAGATTATCACCCTCGACCCCGCGATGATCAAGGTTCCCTCTGCGAGCAATCTTGATTTCGAGATGCTCGAATTTCTTGCCGACACTTTCCGCGGAGAGATTCACCTTTCATTCGGCATGACGACCCATGATGAAGAAGAGAAAATTGTCACATTCTTCGAGCGAAAGAAGCGTGCCCGTGATCTGGTGATTTATTCGTGTACTTCAGGGTATCCGGTTCCCTTCGAAGATATCTGTCTTTACGAAATAACGCGGCTGCGCGAGAGCTTCGGAAAGCGTATCAAAGCGGTCGGTTTTTCAGGGCACCATCTGGGGATTGCCGCTGATATCGCGGCACTTACCCTCGGTGCAAGTTACATTGAACGTCACTACACTCTCGACCGCACCTGGAAAGGAACAGATCATGCCGCAAGCCTTGAGCCTGACGGTCTTCGCAAACTGACGCGTGACCTTCGCAATGTCGACCGGGCGCTTCAATACAAGAGCACGGAAATTCTCGATATTGAGAGAGTGCAGCGCGACAAGCTTAAGCGAAAGGTTGAACGGTAGTCCGTGATGAAAAGAAGAGTTATTGCGTTCATACCCGTGCGGGGGGGAAGCAAGTCCATCCCCCTGAAAAACATAAAAGAGTTTTGCGATAAGCCGCTCGTATACTGGAATGTCCGCGCGCTGCAGGATGCCCCGTCTGTCGACGGGATCATTGTCGCGACTGATTCGCCCGAAATCAAGCGGTGCGTTGAGTCATTCAATTTCACGAAGGTGGAGATCTACGACAGGGATCCTGAAAATGCGGCAGATACCTCAAGTACAGAGAGCGTAATGCTCGAGTATCTGTCAAAACATGCATATGATGACGGCGATCTTTTCATGCTGGTACAGGCTACCTCGCCGCTTACCGTGACTGGCGATTTCGAAGGCGCCCTGTCGATGTATGATAAAACAGGAGCCGATTCACTTCTTACGGGAGTGCGTACGAAAAATTTTTTCTGGAGCGAAGAGGGAATTCCCGTCAACTATGACTATATGCACCGTCCGCGCCGGCAGGATTTCAAGGGGATGATACGCGAAAACGGCGCATTCTACATCAATACGGTCGGTAATATCCGCAGACACAAAAACCGTCTCTGCGGCAGGATCGCGGTCTATGAGATGGCAGAATACACATCTTTCGAGATAGATGAGCCTGATGACTGGATAATCTGCGAATCGCTTATGCGCCGGCATATCCTGAAAGATGATAATCAGAAGCATACAGTTAAGCTTTTTCTCACCGATGTGGACGGCGTTCTCACCGATGCGGGAATGTATTATTCAGAAAACGGAGACGAGCTGAAGAAATTCAATACTCTCGACGGCATGGGGATCGGCCTTCTGCGCAGAGCGGGCATCAAAACCGGAATTATCACCGCGGAGAATACGAAGATTGTCGAGAGAAGGGCAGAGAAGCTGAAGATCGATTTTCTCTGCCAGGGAGTCTATGACAAACTGAGCTGCGCGCTGGAGATCTGCGGTAAAGAGGGGATCTCGCTTTCGGAGGTTGCCTATATCGGCGACGATATTAATGATAAAGAACTTCTAAGCCGCGCAGGCTGGGCCGCCGCTCCGGCGAACGCGGTTGCACAGATAAAGGCAATACCCTCGATAACACTTCTGAATCGTCAGGGCGGTTGCGGCGCGGTCAGGGAATTCGCAGAGATGATTCTCGAATCGCAAAAAAAGAATTCTTGACGAATCCCCCTTTTGTAAAGGATTTGTTAGTTTTTGTAAGTGATGCCGATTCAGCTGAAATATTCTCAGAAAAGCAAAATAAAGAACACAATATTTTTTTTGTGCGGGCGGTTTTCGTAACTGTTTGAAAGCCGCGATGATGGAGGATGCGCGTAAATGGAAATAAAGGACTTTCTCGGAAATATAGGCGGACTGGGAGTCGACTGCTTCGTCGGAGTCCCGGACTCGCAGCTGAAGGCTCTGTGTGACGAGCTCTATTTTGAATATGGAATTTCCGACAAGCATCTTGTCGCGGCGAACGAGGGCGCTGCAGTCGCGTACGCCGCGGGTCACTACCTTGCCACGGGCAAACCCGCACTGGTCTACATGCAGAACAGCGGCATCGGTAACGCGGTCAATCCCATCTGTTCACTGATAAACGATAAAGTATATGCCATCCCCGTTGTCTTTGTAATCGGCTGGCGCGGTGAGCCCGGTGTCCACGACGAGCCCCAGCATGTTTTTCAGGGAGAGATAACAGAGAAGCTCCTTGAAGTTCTTGATATAAAAACTTTTACTATTGCAAAAGACACCTCCGCGGTTGATTTTGCGGCGATGATAAATGTGTGCGGGGAAATACTCGCGGGCGGCAAAAGCGTCGCCTTCGTCATAAAGAAGGAGGCGCTGAAGGGATCAGCCAAGCCTGTTTACAAAAACGATCATCCCCTCTGCCGCGAAGATATTGTCGATCTTATCACCGCGGGCGCAGGCGAAAGCGATATCTTTGTCTCGACAACGGGAAAGCTTTCGCGTGAACTCTTCGAGATTCGCGAGTCCCGCGGACAGAGTCACAAGTATGATTTTCTGACTGTCGGTTCAATGGGGCACAGCATTATGATCGCCTACGGCATTGCCCGCGAGAAGAAGAATCGCAGGGTCTACTGTCTTGACGGCGACGGCGCAGTGCTGATGCATACGGGGAGCCTTGCCGTTGCGGGGTCGAACGCACCGCAGAATCTGGTTCATGTCGTCGTGAATAACAGCGCGCACGAAACTGTGGGCGGAATACCGACAGTTGCAGATAAAATCAATCTGCCGGCAATAGCCCTCGCCTGCGGTTATTCTCGCGCGTACACCGCTTCAACTAAGGCTGAACTCGAAGAGGTTATCAAACAGATAAAGAACGTGCATGAATCGATCTTCATTGAAGTCAAGTCCAACCTTGTATCCCGGTCTGATCTGGGAAGGCCGACGACGACTCCGGTCGAAAACAAAATTGCGTTTATGAAGTTTGTTTCTGAATAAGCGCCGCGCCCCCGTAAAAAAGAGTTATGATCTCTTTTCGGCCGGTGCGGATAAGCGGCAGTTGATTTTGCCGCTGTATATGAATGGAGAATAATGTGAAAGTACTGATACTCAACTCGGGCCTGGGCAAAAGAATGGGTACACTGACGGCCGACCGGCCGAAGTGCATGGTGGAAATCACCAACGGCTTTTCGACAATCGATTTTCAGATGAAGACGATACTGAAGGCGGGCATCAACGACATCGTTATCACAACCGGCCCCTTTGCCGCAGTGCTGCAGAACCATATCGGCAGAAAATTTCCGCAGGCTGAAGTCACTTATATCAATAACCCGATATATGAGAAGACCAATTACATTTACTCAATCGCTCTTGCAGAGGAGTTTCTGCATCATGATGACATCATCATGATGCACGGCGATCTTATTTTCGAAGAGAGTGTCTTCGCCGATATTCTGCAGAGTGCCGTGAGTGCGATGGTTGTCGATAAGACGCTGCCTCTGCCTGAGAAAGATTTTAAAGCGGTGATCGACGCAGACAGAATCACGAAGGTCGGCATTGAATTTTTCGACAACGCCCTGGCCGCGCAGCCGCTCTATAAGCTTCTTAAAAAAGACTGGATCATCTGGCTTGACCGCATTCTGAAGTTCTGTGATGAGGGCAGCCGCGGCGTCTATGCCGAAAACGCGTTCAATGAAGTATCCGCGAAAATGGATCTTCGCTGGTTCGATGTGAACGGCCGAGTGTGCGGCGAGATTGACACAGAGGATGATTTAAACAGGATGCGTCCGATTGCGGAGAAGGTGATATTGAAATGAAAAAAGTATATTTAAGCATGAGTTCGGACATCATTCATAACGGGCATATCCGTATAATTTCAAGAGCGGCGGCGCTCGGCGAGCTTACTGTTGCCGTTCTTACCGACGAGGCTGTCGCGAAATACAAGCGTTATCCCCTCATCCCCTTTGACGAGCGTGTTGAGATAATCAACAACATCAAGGGTGTGGCTGCTGTCGTGGCGCAGTACAGTGTCGACTATGAAGAGAATCTTCTGAAATACAAACCCGATATCGTCGTTCACGGCGACGACTGGAAGAGCGGCTTTCAGGCACCTGTGCGCGCAAAGGTAATGGAAGTGCTCAAAAGTTACGGCGGTGAGCTGGTAGAGTTTCCCTATACCGCCGACGAAAATATCGAAGCGATAGAACTCAATGCCCGCCGTATACTCGCGATGCCCGAAAAGCGTCGTCCGCGTTTGCGCACGCTTCTCGAACACAAGGGGCTGATCAGCATCATGGAAGCCCACAACGGGCTTACCGGACTCATTGTTGAAAATACGAAGATCGAAAAAAACGGCGAGATAAAGCAGTTTGACGGCATGTGGATATCGAGTCTGTGCGACTCTACCGCGAAGGGCAAACCCGATATCGAACTTGTCGACACAACATCGAGAATCAGCACCATCGATGAGATTATGGAAGTCACCACCAAGCCGATCATCCTGGACGGCGACACGGGCGGGCTTGTCGAGCATTTTCAGTTTTTCGTGAAGACGCTCGAACGCATGGGGGTATCGGCGGTTATAATCGAAGACAAGATGGGACTCAAGAAGAATTCGCTTTTCGGAACCGAGGTCGAGCAGCAGCAGGCGCCGATCGAAGACTTCGCTGAAAAGATCCGCTCTGCAAAATCAGTGCTGACGACGAGCGACTTCATGATCATCGCCCGCATCGAGAGCCTTATTCTCGAGCGGGGAATGGATGACGCGATAAAGCGCGCTTTCGCCTTCGTCGACGCCGGTGCCGACGGCATCATGATCCATTCGAGAAGAAAGAGCCCCGACGAGATTATCGAGTTTGTCAATCTCTTCCGCAAGAAGGATCCCAGAACGCCGATCGTGATTGTGCCCACGACATTCAATGCGGTCACAGAGGCCGAATGGAAGAAGATCGGCGTCAACGTCGTCATCTATGCAAATCAGCTTATACGCAGCGCCTTTCCGGCGATGAAGCACACCGCCGAATTGATTCTGCAGAACGACCGCTGCCTCGAGGCCGACGAGAAGTGCATGTCCATAAAAGAGATTCTCACGCTGATTCCAGAAGCGCGCTGAGTTCAAGGGGGGAAGCCATGGCTGTCGGGCAGAAGATTATCTCAGGAGAAAACGGTTATCTGCAGATCCGCGATATTCTGAAAGAGCACAAGGTCAAGAAGTTCCTGCTGGTGTGTCCCGCAGAGTTTGAGCTGCTTTTCATCAAACCCTGGTTTGACACGCTGGATATCCCTTTTGTAAAGTTCACCGATTTTGTTCCCAATCCCCTCTATGAAAATGTGGTCAACGGCGTAAATCTCTTCAAGGCCGAGGGATGTGATTTCATCGTCGCCGTCGGCGGCGGAAGCGCCATCGATGTGGCGAAGTGCATCAAACTCTATGTTCCCCTCGACCCCTCGCAGAGTTATCTGAAACAGAAACCTGTCGATTCGCAGATCAGACTGATGGCAGTTCCCACCACCGCCGGAACAGGCAGTGAGTCGACAAGGTATGCCGTCATCTACGCCGACGATGTCAAACAGTCGGTGACCCATGATTCGATAGTGCCCGATTACGCGGTGCTCGAGCCGAAATTTCTTGAGACCATCCCCCCGTATATAAAGAAGGCCGCGATGCTCGACGCGCTGTGCCACGGCATAGAGTCGATGTGGTCTGTTAATTCTACCGAAGAAAGTCTCGAGTATTCAAAAAAGACCATTTCGATGATTCTTGCCGGTTACGAGGCATATCTCGCCGGTGACAGCGCGGCGGCCGAAAAGATAATGCTCGCCGCCAACTATTCGGGCAGGGCGATCAACATCACACAGACCACCGCCGCCCATGCGATGAGCTACAAGCTGACTTCACTCTACCGCATAGCCCACGGCCACGGCGTCGCGCTGTGTCTTGTGCCGCTGTGGCGTTTCATGATAGATAATCCGCAGCGTTTATCCGACAGCCGGGGTATCGCTCATCTCAATAAGGTCTTCGCGCAGCTTAATCTGCTCTTCGGCGCTGAAGATTCGCACGATTGCGTACAACGCTTCGAGACGCTGCTGCACAAACTCGGGCTTGACACATTCGGCAATGACATTGAGATTCTCTGCTCGTCGGTCAACAGCGACAGGCTGAAGAATAATCCGGTTGATCCCGGTGCCGAGGGCATCAGGGCTATCTATCGGCAGATACTGCAGAAGAGAAACTGATTTTTAGAGAGAAACGATGATTAAGGAAATACTTTTACTTCCCCTGTACCCGCTTGAATTTCTGATGCAGCTGGTGCTTGAATTTGCGTACAAGCTGACGGGCAGCTATGGTTTCGGATTGATTGCCCTGAGCGCGGCGGTGTCGGTAGCCGTGCTTCCCCTTTATCATATCGCCGAAAAGTGGCAGGATCAGGAGCGGGCGATTCAGCTGAAGATGAAGCCGCGTATAGATGAGCTTAAGGCGGTCTTTACGGGACAGGAGCTGCACTCGTACCTGAGTGTGCTGTATCGTCAGATGGGGTATAATCCCCTTTCAGCTTTCCGCTCCACCGCGGGGCTTCTGATACAGATCCCCTTCTTTCTGGCCGCCTATCATTTTCTGGTCAACTATGAACAGCTGCGGGGCATCCCTTTCGGTATCCTTGCCAATTTAGCAAAACGCGACGGGCTTTTGATAATCGCCGGATCCAAGATCAATGTGCTGCCCTACCTGATGACACTTGTCAATATTGTCTCTTCGATGATATACAGCAAGAAACTCAGCGGGTTCAAAGAGAAGGTGCAGATCTACGGCATGGCAGTTCTGTTTCTCGTGTTATTGTACAAATCACCCTCCGGACTTCTGGTCTACTGGACGTGCAACAATATCTTCGCGCTGATCAAGAATATCTTTTACCGCATCTTCGACAAACAGTACGCGGCTGTCGAACCGAAGATCTTCGTGCTGACGGACCTTGCGCCGCTCAAAAAAATGCATAATCATCTGAGCAGATTTTTCAGTAAGGGGCCCATTCCCGCGTGGTTTTATCTGAGCGGGATCTTCTTTATGGCGGCGCTGTATCTGCTCAATTACCGTGTTCCCCCCGCAACACCCGAACTCAATTATGTCGAGACGCTGCTTTTTCTTGTGATGTTCATCTTCACCTTGGTCATGATGGTCGAGATATTTTTCGAGAATGCCGTTTCGCGCGCGGGTACTGTCTTCGTTGCTTTATATTCCTCGCTCTGGATTTTCGCGCTCTATATGGCGCAGCAGTATTACTCAAGAAACAATGTGATAGAGTTCAACCGCATCTGCATGTATGTACTTCTTCTTTCGATGATGGTTCTTTTCATGATCGGAAAGTGCGCGGCGCTGTGCAGAAACAGGGTGACTATCCATCTCAGCGAAAAACAGGCGGATGCATTATATATTGTTTCAGCCTTCAGCGCGACCCTTCTGACCTTTTTGACTATGCCCTCTGCCATTCTTGAGTCGGGATCGGTGCTCGATTTTGACCGTGATTTCCTTTATTATATCAAATACTCGCTGGGTGCATGGTCGGTGATTGCCCTTATTTTAGGCGTGCTTTTCTTTATTCTGAAAAAGCGTGCGAAAGTTTTTGCGGCAGTCACGCTCAGCACTATTCTTACTGTACAGCTGTGTAATGCCTTTATCTTCAGCGGCAAATACGGCGATATCAGTAACCTGATCTTTCAGAACGGACTGCTGATCCGCCCGATGCAGCAGTTTGCGAACATCGTGGTTAATCTTATACTCATCGCCGTTCTGATTTACCTTTTCAACCGTAAAAAGGCCGCGCAGATAATTCAGTTTTTTATTGTGGTCGCGGTCGGCTTGTCGATTATTACCGGGCATTATATACTTGCCTACAACAAGAAGCACTCTAATCTCGAGTCGATGCGCTCACTTACCGTCAAGCCGATGATCAAACTTTCAAAGACCGGGCGTAACGTCGTGGTTCTCATGCTTGACCGTTTTATCGGCGGGTATGTCTTCGAGGCGCTCAATCTCGCGCCGCAGCTGGTCAACGAGTATGACGGTTTCACCCATTATCCGAACAGCGTAACCAGCGCCAATTACACCATCGGAGGCATACCGGCGCTCGCGGGGGGATACGAGTACACAATCTTTAACAACAATGCGCAGCGGCCCAAAGTATCCCGCAAAACAAAGATCAACGAGGCCATGCGGATAATGCCCTATAACTTCGACCGGGCGAATTTCTCGACCACCATAATCGATCCGGCGCCCGACCTTCTTAATTTTGATGACAAAAAAAACATAGAGAACACCTCGCTTGAAAACGCGATAGAAGTCTGCCTCTATCCGTGGATGAATGAAAAAGGATATTATGAGACGATATCCGATGATATTCCGCAGAAGCTGGTGGTGTTCGGTATTTTCAGAGTCGCGCCGCCTGTTCTTCGTAAGACTATTTACGGAGGCGGCCGCTGGGTAGTCGGTACTCCCACAGAAATCGCAAATGATACGCAGCGTGAGGGGTATACGCTCTTTCATCCGCAAAAACCCGAGATGATCCGTGCGGCGCGTAACTACGCGATACTCGACTTCCTGCCAAGATTGACCGACGTAAAGGATGATTCGTCCGACAACTTTGTGCTCATGTTCAACAACGCCTCGCATGAGCCGTGGTCATATAACGACAGATTCGAGATTGATCTGACCGGCACCATCGAATATCGTAATGATTTTCTCGCGAAATACCGCAACGACCTGAACTCGTGCAAGCACGTCTACGCCGACACCGGCATTCTTATACTGGTGGCAAAGTGGTTTCAATACCTGAAGGATAACGGCGTCTATGACAACACCCGCATCATCATCGTCTCTGACCACGGCAGAGATGTCTTTGATCCCTATCTGACCCCTCCCGGAAAGAAGTTTCCGGTGCAGTCATACTACCGTGCGCACAATCACGGCCTGTTCATGATTAAAGATTTTAACCAGCGGGGGCCGATGAAGCAGGATTACACCTTTATGACCTCGTCGGATACGCCCTGGGTCGCATTCAATGGTATCGTCGACGGTGAAAACCCCTATACGGGAAACAAGATCGAACAGCCCGCAAGCAAGGTGCCCTTTGATATCGGCCGCATTCCCTGGAGAAACGACGAGCATCAGAAATTCAAATACAATATCTGGAGCCATTTCCGTCTGGTCAAACCTGACATACTGGATCCCGAAGCGTGGAAGGTTGTGAATGAATAATTTTAAGAGATATTTTTTGATAGTACTTTTACTGCTGCCGGCTCCCGCCTTCGCCTATCTCGATCCGGGTACGGGGGGGATGCTCTTTTCCGCTCTTGTCGGCATCATGACGACCCTCTTCTTTATGCTCAAGGGGCTTATGCACCGTTTAAAGTATCTGCCCGAGTACCTCAAAGGCCGCAAAGTCGGCGAGAATCAGAAATACAAAATTGCCGTCTATTCAGAGGGCGGGCAGTACTGGAATGTCTTCTACCCCATACTCGAAGAGCTTTCTAAAAAAGATCTTCAGGTGATCTACCTGACAAGCAATATGAAGGACCCCGGCCTCAAGGCAGAGTATCCCAATTATACGGCAAAATTCATCGGCGAGGGCATCCGCGCCTTCTTCTTTCTTAATGTGCTCGAGGCCGATGTGGTGCTCATGACCACCCCCGGTCTGGACGTGTTTCAGTTGAAGCGCAGCAAGGGGGTAAAGCATTACATCCACATCGTTCACGGCATGGAGGATACCTCGACATACGCCCCCTATGGCGTCGACTACTTCGATTCGGTGATGGTGAACGGCGAACATCAGATGGCGGTCATACGCGAGCTCGAAGAGGTGAGGGGACTTCCGCAGAAAAAGATCGAGATCATCGGCAGTCCCTACCTGGATGTGCTGAGCCGCAATCTGCCCCGTAAGGGAAAAGCCTCAAAAGGAAGAACCATTCTTGTCGCGCCGAGCTGGGGCGAGAAGGGATTTCTGACCAAGTTCGGCAGCGAGCTTTTGCGCGAGCTGCTCAGGATGGAAGCCGCCGTTATAGTGCGTCCCCACCCACAGAGCCTTGTCTCTGAAAAAGAGTTTCTCGAAGCCATTCAGAAAGAGTTTGCCGCATTCAAGAATATCGAGTGGGATTTTGAACCTTCCGGTCTTGCATCCATGGTCCGCGCCGATATCATGATATCTGACTTCTCGGGAATCATCTTCGACTACATCTTTCTTCTTTCGCGTCCGGTCGTGGTGGCGAATTTCGCAATCGATCCGCGCAAGTACGACATGGCTTCGCTGAAAGAGCGAAGGAGCACCCTTATGTCCTATATGCAGCAGGGCAAAATCGGCTATATCTTCGAACAGAAGGATGTCGCGTCAATCAACACCATCATCGACAATGCGCTCACCAGAAAGGAGATGCAGGGCAGTATAAAGCAAATCAGCGCACGGGTCTACTGTCATCCCGGCGAAGCCGGCAGAAGGGGTGCTGATTTTATTGAGAAGATATACAATGAAGTGACATCAAAAATATAGTAGACCTTCACCGTGATAGCGGTCGGCAAGCGAAACGGGAGAATTTATACGGCGATCATTTTCACTTGACGCGGCCTCTTCTTTTTGCCGAAATGAATACGTCCGCGATGCATGCAATTTTATTATAAAAAGGAAAATCTATTATGAAGGGAATTATCCTCGCCGGCGGTTCGGGCACTCGCCTGTACCCGCTGACAAAGACTGTATCCAAGCAGCTTCTGCCGGTCTACGACAAGCCTACTATCTATTATCCTCTTTCGACGCTGATGCTTGCGGGGATCCGCGAGATACTGATAATCTCGACCCCGCTCGATACCCCCCGCATCGAGGCTCTTCTCGGTGACGGTTCGCAGCTCGGTCTCAAATTCTCGTATGCGGTTCAGGAGACTCCCCGCGGACTTGCC
>Ga0209467_1000264_pt1 | contig 89703 bp, 62 predicted proteins | sample Higcelwee11metaG_FD_187175 | JGI IMG/M metagenome (GOLD analysis project Ga0209467, IMG submission 187175) | Freshwater pond sediment microbial communities from the University of Edinburgh, under environmental carbon perturbations - High... | ecosystem: Environmental > Aquatic > Freshwater >...
CTTGGTTGTCGTCGCGGCGCGTTCGTTCACGCTCGCCACCTTGGAGGTGTTGGCCTCGGTGGCCTTGGTTGTCGTCGTGGCGCGCTCGGCCACGCTCGCCACCTTGGAGGTGTTGGCCTCGGTGGCCTTGGTTGTCGTCGTGGCGCGCTCGGCCACGCTCGGCACCTTGGAGGTGTTGGCCTCGGTGGCCTTGGTTGTCGTCGTGGCGCGCTCGGCCACGCTCGCCACCTTGGAGGTGTTGGCCTCGGTGGTCTTGGTTGTCGTCGTGGCGCGCTCGGCCACGCTCGCCACTTTGGAGGTGTTGGCCTCGGTGGCCTTGGCTGTTGTCGTGGTGCGCTCGGCCACGCGTTCCACCTTGGAGGTGTTGGCCTCGGTGGCTTTGGTCGTCGTCGTGGCGCGCTCGGCCATGTTTGCGGCGCTGGTCGTGCTCACCACGGTGGAGTTCACATTCGTGGTCTTCGCGGCAACGGCCCGCTCGGACGTTCCGGCGGACTTGGAGAGATCCGTAGTAGTGGCGTTGTCGTAAGTTCTCGCGGTTTCCTGCGGTTCGGATGCCCTCGCAAGTCGGGACGCCGCGTTTTTTTCGATGGGCTTCGTGTCCTGACCTCGATCCGTCACGGACGTCTTGGCGTCCTGGGGCGAGGTTGCCGTCACGCCATGCCCGGAGGCTGCGGCGACTGTCTTCTTCCCATCGTTCAGCGAGGCGTTTGAGGTGACGTTGGCTGGGCGTTCGGCCAAGCCAAGTGGCGCGGAGGTCTTGGCGGCGGCCTTCGCGTTCCCGGACGCTTGCGGCTGTTCGGCCTTGCCGTCCGCCGCTGCGGCGACATTCACGCTGGACGCGGAAAGCGTCGCCGCGCGCTGCTGGGCGGACGTCGCGTTGTCGGATGTCGTTTTGCTTGCGGCGGCCTTGGCGCTGGAAGTTCCCAGCGACCAGCTCGACAGGAAGCTCATGACATTGAGCAGGGCGTTGTCGGAGCTTTTGTCCTTGTCCGTCGTGTTTTCCTGCTTTTTGGAGGCGAGGGGGGCGCTGTCCGTCTTCACTTTGCTGTCCGCCCCCTGTTGCTTGGCGGTGGCGTTCGCGTCCAACGCCGTGGCCTGCTGGTCAAGGACGGTGGAGAACCCGCTGGCGGCGCCCTTTTTCGCGCTGGCGCTGGATGATGTCCGGCCTGGCTTCTCCGCCAGCCCGACCGTCCTGCCGGCCCCGAGTATCATTGACATCAAAGCGTTCACGGGTTTACCTCCATGATTTTCTGCATGTCGACGGCGACGCCGATCATCTCCTGTATTCGCTGCTTGGTGCCCTTGTCCACGATGTTGGTGAGGATCGCCGCGGCGTTCTGGCTCTTCATGAACAACATGATGCGGGGCACCAGATAGGCCTTCTCCGTCGACATCATCTCGCTGATCATCTTGGCGGCGGCGGGCGGATCCAAATCGCTGATGAGCTTGGCCATGCTCCTGATGTTCTTCGCCTCTTCCTTGTCGATTTTGACCATCAGCCCGTTGATCTCGGTCTGCTGCTGGGTCAGTCCCTTCTGGAGCTCCGTGGCGTTGTTCACGATCTCGGTGGCGACGCGCCGCTTGTCCTCGATCGCTCTCTTCTCTCCGGAAATTTTTTCCCGTTCCGCCGCCAGCTGCTGATAAAGCTGCACCGCGAACTTCTCCCCTTCCCTTGCCCTCCCGCCCGGCACGTCCGGTTTCGCCTCGTCCGGCTCCTGGGACATCAGCGGCAGGAGGCCGAAAGGCAGGTCGCCCGTGGCTAAAGTGAACGCCAGCATCCCTAGCGACAGCGCCGCCGAGGCGCTGCACACAAACACCAGCATCGCCAGCATCTTGATCGTTTTCGACTGGTCGCTCATTTTCCTCCAGACCTTGTTCCGTTCGGGCAAATCTTGTCCGGCGGCCTTTGCCGCATTTGCCATGCCAACTTGACAAGCCGCCCGCGGCGTAGTCCTTTACCCGCACAACACATGCCCGTGGCGGTCTGGACGATGGACAAAAGCAAATTGGACAAATATCTGGCGACGGCGGCCCGCCGCCAGTTCGAAGGGGTTGTCGGCCGCCGCTTCGCCCAGGCGGTCGTCATCCCCGCCTGCGACGAGCTGGAGTTCCTCGGCCAAACCCTGGGCTCGCTGGCCGCCATGCCCGCCGCCGATTTGGAGCTCACGTTGGTCCTGGTGGTGGTGAACAACCCCGCCCCCGCCTTCGCCGCTCCGGGGGCGACCCTCGCCAACCAGACACTGCTCGCCTGGTTGCGGCAAGGCCGCTTCGCCACGGCCAACCTGAACTTGGCCTGGCTCGACGCCTCCAGCGTTGGACTCGAGACGCCCGGCAAGGGCGGCGTCGGCGAGGCCAGAAAAATCGGCATGGACAGCGCGCTGCCCCTCTTGGACTTCGCCGCCGACCCGTTGCTCCTGAGTTTGGACGCCGACACCGTGGTCGAGAAAAACTACGTCCGGGCCATCCGGGCCGCCTTTGCCCTGACCCCCTCCGCCCCCGGCGTCACCGTGGGGTTCGCCCACCAACCCGGCGCCACCGCGGCGGAGGACTTGGCCATCACGCTCTTGGAGCTGACCTTGCGACACTATGTGGGGAGCCTGCGCCAGGCTCTCTCGCCCTACGGCCACCATTCCATCGGCTCGGCCATGGCCGCCCGGGCCGAGGCTTACGTCAAGGCTGGCGGCATGCGGAGGAACAGCGGCGGCGAGGACTTCTATTTCCTTCAGGCGCTGCGCAAGCTCGGCCCCTTGCCGGAGGCCAACGCGACCACCGTCCATCCCTCCGCCCGCCCCTCGGGCCGCGTCCCCTTCGGCACCGGGCCGAAAGTCCGCGGTCTGCTTGACGGCAAGCCTCCGCTCGTCTATCACCCGGCCGCCTTCGCCGCCCTCCGCCAGCTTTTGAGCGAAGCCCGGCGGCAAATCGCCGACGGTGGCGTGCCCATGTCCCGCCCCGCCCGCGCCTATTTGGAGTCCCTGGGCTTCCCCGCCGTCTGGGAGGGGATCAGGCGGAACAACCCCCCGGAGAAATTGCAATGGGCCTTCGACTGCTGGTTCGACGGCTTCCGCACCTTGAAATTCATCCATTTCCTGGAGGAGGCTCAGCCCGGCGACTACCCCCGGGTGGAGGTCTTGGAGGCCTGCCGCCTCCTCTTCGGGACGGCGTCGGCGGACCCGCGCCTGTTGCTTGCGGCCGCCCGCGAAGCCCAGCGTTAGGCTTGTGGACGTGTTTTGCTTTTCCCTGCGCGCGGCGCTATATTCAGTCTCCATGGACAACCTCATCGACAACGCTTTGTTCATCACTGGCACGGGCACGGATGTCGGCAAGACTGTCGTGACCGCCGGGCTCTGCGCCCATTATTGCTCCTTGGGCCATAAGGTGGCGGTGATGAAGCCGGTCCTCAGCGGCCTGGACGGCTCCGGCAAGACCGATCTGGATTTCGTCCGCGAGGTCGCGGCCGAACTGGGGTTCCATCCGTCGATCGTCCCTGGGCCCTACGCCTTCAAGTACCCCGCTTCGCCGCATTTGGCGGCGCGGATGGAGGGGGCTGAGGTCGACGTCGAATTGATCAAGCGGTCCATCGTCGCCGGTGTCGCCGCCAACGTCGGCGGGGTGACGTTGGTCGAGGGGGCGGGCGGCCTCTGCGTCCCGCTGCGCGAGGACTATTTGTTCCTCGACCTGCTCCGGGAGTTGCGGATGCCGGTGGTTTTGGTCTGCTCCTTGGGGCTTGGCTCCATCAACCACGCCTTGCTGAGCGTCGCCGCCATGAAAGCCGCCGGCGTCCCGGTGGCCGGGGCGGTTCTCAACGGCCTGCCGGAGAACCCCGGGCCCATCGAGGCCGACAACGCCGCTTACCTCTCCGCCCGTCTGGGCATACACGTTTTCGGGACGGTCAAGAAGTTGGAAACGGCGGGTTTCGCCGCCGCGTTGCTGGGCGAGTTCCGGCGGCTGGCTCAGAACCTGCCCGCCTTCCCGAAATTGCCGCGCCAGTGATAGATCTCGTAAGCGCCGAAGCGGCCTAGGGCGATCTCCACCAGATCGAAACGGCATAGGGCCTTGGGGTTGCCGATATCTTCGAGGTATTCGTCCGCCGCGGCCATGATCCGCTTGGCTTGGACGGACGTAACCCAGCAGCGGCTGCCGGGTTTCAGCGGCGAGTAGTTCCTGGTCTTGACCTCCACGAAACAGAGCGTTCCGCCGTCTTGGGCGACGATGTCGATCTCCCCTTTGGCGCACTTGTAGTTCCGCGCCAGGATCTCCATGCCCTTGGCGCGGAGCAGCCTCCGGGCGACGCGCTCCCCGCTCGCCCCCACCCGCAAGTGCCTAGCCCTAAGTAGTTTGAACGCATGCATCCGGCTAATATCCGCCTCTGGGGCCACGGATGCAAGCCAGGGATTGTTAAAACCGCGTTAGCGGGGCGTTAGTTTTCCGCGCTGGAGCCCTTGCGCCAGTTGCGTTGGCCCCGCGGAGGGGATATTGTTATTGCGAGCGCGACAATGTGGGGACGACATGGCCAAAGAGATCGAGCGTAAATTCCTGTTGAAAGACGATTCCTGGCGGGCCGAGGCCGACGCGGGCACGCCTTTTAGACAAGGCTATTTTCACGCCACGGGGCTGACCGGCAGGGTCAGGACCGCCGGGGCGCGCCACCTGTTGACGCTCAAAAGCCCCACGAAGAGCCTCAGCCGCGACGAGTTCGAGTACGAGATCCCGGCGGCCGACGCCGCGGCTATGTTCGAGTTGTTCTGCGAGCCCGCCCGGATCGAGAAGACCCGGCACCTGCTCAAGCATGGCGGGAAAACTTGGGAGATCGACGTGTTCGCCGGGGCGAACCAGGGCTTGGTCTTGGCCGAGATCGAGCTGTGCTCCGAGGACGAGCCCTTCGAGCGTCCCGCCTGGCTTGGTCCGGAGGTCTCCGGCGACCCTCGCTATTTCAATTCCAACCTGGCCGTCCACCCCTACTCGCGGTGGCCGGAAGCCAAGGGGGGATGACCATGGGCGGCGAGCTGGCTTTCCTCGTGTCCGAGGGGGTGGGGCTCGACGCCCTGGCCGCTGCGTTCCCCGTCGCGCCGACCGGCGAGCGGACGTGCGCCGTGGCCTATTATGACAGCTTCGATTGGCGTCTGGACGCCGCCGGACTGAGGCTTCGCCTAGTGGACGACGCTTTCCAGCTCCAGAGTGTCTCCGGTTGTTCCGTCATCGCCTCCGAGCCTTGTTTGAACGGGCCGAACCGGCTTTTCGCCGCCGATTTCTCCTCCCCCGTCTTGCGCCAGCGGCTCCAGCGTTTGCTTGGCCCGCGGGCGGCGCTCCGCCGTTTCGTCTTGTCCGAGCGCGTCCAGACCTTCGACGTCAAGGACGCCGAGCAACGCGTCGTCGCCAGGGCGCGCCTGTCGCGCTTCGAGGTGGAGTCCGGCGCCGTCGCGGACGGGATTTTGTGGTTGCGGCAGCTCCGTGGCCATGGGGCGGAGCTGGAGGCCCTCACCGCCGCCTTGGCGACCCGGTTCGCCACTCTCCCTCCCGCCCTCGACGCCGCCAGCCTCGCCATGCGGGCGCTCGGGCTGGACCCCGCCGATTTCTCCTCCAAGCTGCGGTTGGATTTCGCTCCGGACGCCACCATCCGTCAGGCCGCCGCCGCCATTTTGCGGCGCCTCGTCGGCATCATCAAGCTTAATCTCGAAGGTGTGGCGGGCGACGTGGACTCCGAGTTCCTCCACGACCTCCGCGTCGCCACCCGCAAGGCTCGGGCCGCGGCCAGCCAGCTCCAGTCGGCCTTGCCCGAAGGCTCCGCCCAGACCTTGAAGGACGAGCTCGGGGCCTTGGGCGCCGCGACCAACGCCCTCCGGGACTTGGATGTCCACCTGCTTTCCCGGGACGCCTACTTGAAACTTTTGCCGGACAGCCTGAAACCGGGTTGGACGGCCTTCGTCGCCTCCCTCGCCGACCAGCGCGTCGCCGAGTTCTTGAAGCTCCGGCGGCATTTGCGCGCCCCAGCCTTCGCCGCTTCGTTCCGGCGCGTCGACGCGTTGCTGGAGACTCTCGCCGAGGGCTCCGCCCCTCCCGCCGCCGACACCGCCCGGGCGTTGCTCCTCTCCCGATTCAAGAAAACGGTGCGCCGTGGCCAGACCATCGGCGGTAAGGCTGGCGACGTCGAGCTGCATCAGTTGCGCATCGACTGCAAGAAACTGCGCTACTTGCTGGAGTTTTTCCAGACGCTGTTCCCGGGCAAGGATGTCGATTGTCTGGTGAGGCAGCTCAAAGGGTTGCAGGATAACCTTGGCGAGCACAACGACCTCGCGGTCCAGATCGGCTGCCTGGAGAGGCGTTTGGACGAGTTGGACGCGGCCAGCCCCGGCGCCGTGCAGGTGGCGGCGGCGTTGGGCGCGATGGTCGTCATCCTTGGCGGGAAGCTGGCCCAGTCCCGGCGGGACTTCCACCAAGCCTTCGGCCTCTTCGCCCGCGACGGCAACTGCGAGCTGGCGAAGAAGCTGTTCAAGCGCTGAGTCGGGCCGCGTCACCCCCCCCTTTTTTTCGTTTTTTTTCTTTGCGGAGCTGTTTTATTTTGTCGTTTCCGCGCTAATATTACTTATATGAATCCGACATTAATTTCGTTGTCCCCAGCGGTCGCTGACGAAAATTTCCCCCGCCAGGCCGGTTGCTTCCGGGCGTCGCGGATTCGATGTTGGAGAGGTCCTCGCAACGAGCGGTCTAAAACCAAATGATGAGAAGTTGTGATCCACTATGAACTCATGTATACGTGAGGCGTCCGAGGGTGATCTAGAAGTTGCTGAACAGATTGAGCGAGCATGTTTCAGCCCGGAGCGGCAGAGTTCGCGCCGGGCTTTGCTCGCGAGCATGAGAAGTCCCACCCAATCCGTCTGGGTGGCGGAGCGGCAGGACGGTAACGACCGGAAAGTCGTGGGGGTGTTGGTGCTCCACCACCATCCCAAGGCCTTGAGGATATATTCCCTGGCGGTGCTCCCGCAGTGCCAAGGGTTGGGGGTTGGGCATAGCTTGATGGAACACGCCCGCGAGGTGGGGCGCAAGACTGACCGCGCCGCGCTGACGCTAGAGGTGGACGAGCGCGACACCAAGCTGGTCGAATGGTACAAGTGGCACGGTTTCCGCGTCGAGAAGCAGATGGAGGACTATTACGCCATGGGGTGGGGAGCGTTGAGGATGCGGCACACGCTGCTATCCCCCGCCGTCAAGAAACCTCCCTCGGAAGACGAGTCCCCCTCGATGGGCATCCGCAACCTTATCGTCATGGACGACCCGGGCTTGTGGAAGCTGGACATCGACTCGGTCGAGATCGTCTCCGCCAAGGACTACCTGTCGGAGCAGAAGTACCAGGACATCAAGAGCGCCCGTATCTTCAACCTCTGCAAATCCTACCGCTACCAAAGTTTCGGCTACTACGTCTCGCTCCTGGCCGCCGCCCGCGACCACCGCCCCATCCCCAGCGTCACCACCATCGAGGATTTCCGCTGCCAGACCATCATGCAGTCGATCACCTACGATATCGACGAGCTGATCCAGAAGATCCTGTCCCGCCAGGGCGACAACCGCAAGGAGGCCACGCTCCACATCTATTTCGGCCATACCGTCGACCCGCGGATGCGCAAGCTCGGCCACGAGCTCTACCGGCTTTTCGAGGCGCCCTTGATGCGGGTGCATTTCGCCTTCATGAAGAAGTGGCTGGTGCAGCAGATCGTGCCTTTGGCGATGAAGGCCGTGCCCGCCGAGGACATCCCCCACATCCCGGAGCTGGCCAGGATGTACTTCTCCCGCAAGCGTTTCCATTCCATCCAGCTAAAACAATACTCCTACGACCTGGCGATCCTGGTCGACCCCGAGGAGAAATGCCCGCCTTCCTGCCCCCGCGCCCTGCGCCACTTCAAGAAGGCGGCGGAGAAGCTCAACTTCTGCGTGGAGTTCGTCGGCAAGGACGACTTCAGCCGCATCGGGGAGTTCGACGGCCTCTTCATCCGCGAGACCACCGCCGTCGACCACCACACCTACCGTTTCGCCCGCAAGGCCTACGCCGAGGGGCTCGTGGTCATCGACGACCCCTGGTCCATCCTCCGTTGCGCCAACAAGGTCTACCTCAACGAGCGCCTGGAGCAGAGCCGCGTGCCTTCCCCCAAGACCTGGACCTTGTACAAGGAGTCCGTCCGCGATATGCACTTGGACTGGGTGACCTATCCCTTGGTGCTCAAGCAGCCGGACAGCGCCTTCTCCAAGGGCGTGGTCAAGGTCCACAACGAGGTGGAGCTGCACACGGAGCTCAACCGCCTCTTCAAGATCTCCGACCTGCTCATCGCCCAGGAGTTCGTCCCCTCGGAGTTCGACTGGCGCATCGGCGTCCTGGACTGCGTCCCGCTTTTCGCCTGCAAATACTATATGGCCAAGGACCATTGGCAGATCGTCAACTGGAACTCCCGCAGCGCGCGGCATCACTATGGCGACTTCAAGACGCTCAAGATCGAGGACGTGCCCGCGAAAGTCATCGAGACCGCCGTAAAGGCCGCCTCGCTGATCGGCGACGGCCTCTACGGCGTCGATCTCAAGCAGCATGGCGAAAAGGTCAGCGTCATCGAGGTCAACGACAACCCCAACATCGACGGCGGCGTCGAGGATCTGGTGCTCAAGGACGAGATTTACTTGAGGATCATGAAGTCTTTTCAGCACCGCATCGAGGTCGCCCGCAACATCCCGAACCTTCCCGCCTTCCCGCTTATCAACAAGCTCAGCAAACACAGCTACCTTAACGGCTACCACATGATGGTCGCCGAGGGGGCGGAGGCGGTGAAGACCGCCCTCGACGCCCGGGTCCGGCACCGCTGAGTTTCCCATGCGCCGCGAGCCGCTCCCTCCGCCCGGGGGGGCGGCTCCGCTTTTTCGCCGCTTTTCGCCCAGACGGGTTTGGAAATGGGCTGGCGTCATGGTACCTTACCAGGAGAAAGTTCTGAAACGGGAATAGATAGGATGAGCTACTGACGTGCGCCTAGGTGTTATTTCTGATATTCATGCTAATTTCGAGGCTTTGACCGCCGTCTACTACGACTTGCTCGACCAAGGTTTCGACAAGATTGTCTGCTTGGGCGACGTGGTCGGCTATGGCGCCTCGCCAACCGAATGCATCGACTTCTTCATCGACAAGGGGATCGTCTGCCTGCGCGGCAACCACGACACCTACACCATCGATATCGGCGGCGACTGGAAAATCCAGCCCTTCGCCAAGGAGGTGATCCATTGGCTCCAGGGCAGGCTGGCCCCGCGCTACATGAAATGGTTGAAGAACTTGCCGTTCCAGCACATGGAGGAAGACATCCAGTTCGTGCACTCCTCCCTGGAGGCGCTCGACGGGGTTTACTGGCCTTACATCCTCGGGACGGAGCGGGCGCACCTGCATTTCTATTTGCAGGTGACGATGTTCTGCTTTTATGGCCACACCCACATCCCGCTGCTCTTCGAGCACGACGCCAAAACCATCCGCATGAACTACCTCCAGAGCCAGACCTTCGACTTGCTCTCCAGCAGCAAGTACCTGATCAACTGCGGTTCCGTCGGGCAGCCCCGCGACTATGACAAGCGCGCTTGCTACGTCCTCTTCGACACCAAGACCGGGGAGTTGACGGTCCGGAGGGTGGATTACGACTTCAAGAAGGCGCAGAAGCGCATCTTGGACGCCGGGTTGCCCGAGGTGCTCGCCGAACGGTTGTCGCACGGGCTTTGATTTGACCTTTTCCTCCCCGCCTTTCCGCTCCGGGCTGGAAAAATGCGCCTGGGACGGCTACTTTTCCATAAAAAACGCGGGGCGTGCATGGACATGGCGAAAAGATGTTTCGCGGGGATGGCCGCGGTGTTGCTGTTGGCGTTGGCGGGAGGCTGCTCCTGGTTCCAGTCCGGCGGCGACGAGCTGACCCCGGACGAGTACGGGGCGTTGGTGGACTACGCCCGGGGCGTGGTGAAAGGCATCTCCTCCAAGAAGCTCACTGACGCCGAGAAGCGGCGGATCATGGCGGAGAAGCCCATCTTCGGCGTCCATTATCGCGGTTACAAAGAGGGGCAGTTCAAGCTCAAATGGGTGTTGAACCAGGGCGAGGGCGGCGACTTCGAGCGTTCCGTCACCTACCGTGGCGATGGCGACATGCTGGATTTCGCGGGCTCTTGCCGAGGGGTAGTCCTTAACGGCAAACCGTCGGCGGAGCTGAAATTCTGACGCGGTGGAGGCATGGGGATGATTATGTACAACGGCGATTTGCGCGCTGACGAGCGGGAGTCGATGGTCACGTCCCAGCTCATGGCGCGCGGGGTCGGCGACGAGCGCGTGTTGCGGGCGTTCCGGGAGCTGCCGCGGGAGCTTTTCGTCCCGTTGGCGTTGTTGGACGAGGCGTACGCCGACCAACCGTTGCCGATTGGCCATGGGCAGACCATCTCGCAGCCGTACATCGTCGCTTTGATGACCTCGCTGCTGGGGCTGCCGGAGCCGCCGCCGGACGGCGGCAAGCTGTTGGAGGTCGGCACCGGTTCCGGCTACCAGTCGGCCATTCTCGCCTGGATGGGATGGGAGGTCAGGACGGTGGAGCGTTTGCCCGAGGTCGCTGCGCTCGCGAAGCGGAATTGGTCGCGCTGCGCCTCGTCGCGGGTGGACCGTATCCAATTGCGGGTCGGGGACGGTTGCCATGGCTGGGTGGAGGAGGGGCCGTTCGACGGGGTTCTGGTCACCGCCGCCGCGCCCGAGGTGCCAGGCGTTTTGGTCGGGCAGTTGAAGGTGGGGGCGCGGCTGGTCGTCCCGGTGGGCGACCGGGAATTGCAACGTTTGTTGGTGGTCCAGGCGCTGGAGGACGGGGTGTTGAAGATCACCGAGTCGAGCGGATGCCGTTTCGTGCCCCTGATTGGCGACGGGGCTTTTTGACTTTTCGATGAATTTTCGGGAACTTTCTCTAAATCCGGATGTCATACATGGGTAACGAGCAGAGTGGCCAGGAGCGCGGCGCCGAGGACGCGGTTCTGGTGGAGAGCTTCAAAGCGGGTTCGGAGCAGGCTTTCAACGAGCTGGTGGCGAGACACTCGGCGAAGATGTACCAGCTGGCCTATGGGATGCTGGGCAACAAAGAGGACGCCGAGGAGGTGGCGCAGGACGCTTTCGTCAAGGTCTACAAGAACATCGGCCAGTTCAGGGGCGACGCCAGCTTCTCCACTTGGCTGTACCGGATAACGGCGAACTTGGCGAGGAACCGCTACCATTGGAACAAGCGGCGCGGTTCGCAGGTGAACGTGAGCGCCCACCTCGAGGCGGTGGGCGACGAGGCCGCCAGGGACATCGAGATGCCCGACTCCAGCAAGAGCCCCGAGGCTCTCATCCAGGAGGAGGAGCTCAAGGCCGACATCATGGGCGGCATGCAAAGGTTGCCGGACAAGCTCCGGGAGATAATGACGTTGCGGCATGTCGAGGACATGCGTTACGAGAGGATCGCCGAGATTCTTGATTGCAAGATCGGCACGGTGAAGTCGCGGCTGGCGCGGGCCAGGGAATCTTTGAAGGAAATGGTGGGGCTATGAAAGAGAACATGCAAGCGCGGCGGGATGGATGCCCGGACATCGAGTCCGTGAGCGCGTATTTCGACGGCGAGCTGGACGCCTCCTCACCCGAGGCGAGGCACATCGCCACCTGCCAGGAATGCGCCAAGGAACTCAAGGTTTTCGCCGATCTCGCGGCGCGGCTCAAGGCTAGCATGGCCGCGGCCGTCCCGGCGGACCTGAACTTCAGGATCGCCAGGGCCATCCGCGACGAGCGGGAGACGTCCAGCAAATACCGGGGCATCCCCTTCTCCAGATTGGCGCTGCGCATGGCGGCCCTCTTCGCGCTGACCTGCGGCGCTACGATGTTCTACCTCCACTCCGGCAAGCCCGCGGCCCCCGCGGCCCCCGCGGCCGCCGTGGCGGTCCACAAGGCTCCGTCCGAGGAGCTCATGACCGCCCGTTTCGCCGTGGCTCCCGAGGCGGACGACCTGTCCGGCGGCATCTCCTTCAACAACGTCATCCCGGTCAGCTCCGACGGCTCCCGGATGGACTACGTGATCCCTGGCCGGCAGGGCCGTATCGCCACCATCGGCGACGACGTGCGGCAGGTGTGGGTGGTGAAAGACCTGGCCAAGTCGGCGGCGTCCCTGTCGGGGGCGATGCGGCGGCTCGGGGTCGGAGCCGACGACATCTCCGTGGATCCGGAACCGGGGCTGAGCCATTCCCGGATTCTCGTGGCGGCCACCATGTCCAAGCGGCAGCTAGCCGCCTTGGTCCGCGAGTGCGACCGCGACGGCTTCAGTCTGATGAGCGAGTCCCAGCCGCAACCGGAGCAGGGCCTGTTCTCCAACCAGGAGAGCGAGAAGGTCAATTACGTGGCCGACTTGGTCGCGGAATGAACTTGTCCGCGGCCGGGAACTTGGACGCCGGGTGGCAGACCGGCGTCCTTTTGCATTCCTGTTGCGCCCCTTGCGCTTGCGCCATTATGGAGCGCTTGGCGCGGGAGGGCGTCCGGCACGAGGTCTTTTTCTTCAACCCCAACATCCACCCCGACGAGGAGTACCGGCGGCGCAAGGACGAGAACAAGCGTTTCGCCGACAAGCTTGGGGTGCCTTTTCATGACGCCGACCGCGACCACGACTCCTGGCTGGAGGCGGTGGCCGGGCATGAGTCCGACCCTGAGCGCGGGGTACGCTGCGGTCTGTGTTTCGCCTACCGGTTGCGGGCGGCCGCGTCCTGGGCCGCGGGACATGGTTTCGGGCGTTTCACCACCTCGTTGGGCATTTCCCGTTGGAAGGATTTCGCGCAGGTTTGCGCCGCTGGCCGCGCCGCCGCCGCCGCCTTCCCCGAAGTGGAGTTTTGGGACGTCAACTGGCGCAAAGGGGGGGGGGCGGCCCGGATGGACGAGTTGGCCCGTCAGGAGGCCTTTTATCGCCAGAATTACTGCGGCTGCGAGTTCGCCATGCCGCCGCGGGCTTGATTTTTCGCCCAGGAAGGGCTAACCTGTTACTACCACCAAATAAGGGGAGGGTTATGAAAATGTCCAAGCTCGAGGAATTTGGGGCCAATTTGCGCTCGGCCATCGTTGATTCGCTGAAGAACGCGGTCGAGGGCGCGGGCGACGTCGCCAAGACCATCGTCAAGACCACCGCCGAGGTCTACACCGACGCGATGAACAAGGCCGTGGATGCCGGTATGACCACGGAGGAGGCGGTCAAGAGCGTGGTCGCCAACGCCCGCGAGGTGGGGGCCGAGGTCGGCAAGGCCGCGGTGTGGGCGGTGGAGTCGGCGATCAAGCGGAGCTCCGACGCCGGGGTCACCAGTTCCGCCTCGTTGGAGAAGGCCCTCAAGGCCGCGCTGGACGCCGCTGGCAACGTCGGCTCCGACGCCGCCGAGGCGGTCCGCAAGGCTCTCGACGCCAGCATGAAGTCGGGCGGCAATTTGTTCAAGTCCTTGGCGGAGAACGTCACCGACGCATTGGACACCGCTCTCGCCGACGCCGGCAACATCAGCAAGGAGTCTTCCGATAACATCCGCAAGACCGTCAAAGCCGCCCTCGACGCCGCCGACGGGGTTGGCAAGGATACCGCCGTCAGCGTCCACAAGGCTCTGAACAGCGCCTTGGAGGCGGCCGGGGACATCGGCAAAGATGCCGCCGCCAACCTCCGCAAGGCGATGGACGCCTCGATCGACGCCCTGGGCGAGATCGGCAAGTCCACGGTCAAGCACGCCAAGGACGTCAAGGACGAGATTAAAGAGCACTCCAAGAAAGTCTGAGCCGGGACGTCACCAGCTCAATGTCTTCGGAGTCGAGGGTCTGGCAACCGCCCAGCGGTCGCCAAACCTTCGCGTTTGTGTGACGGAAAAGCGCCGTCGACGGCACCCCTAACGCCCCCGCCAGATGCGAGACGCCGCTGTCGTTGCCCACGTAGTACGCCGCCCGTGTCGCCAATTGGCTTTTCAGCTCCGGCAGGGGAGGGGACAGGACCGGCTCGAAAGCCAGCCCTTTGACGGCGAAAGCCGCCTTTATCGGGGAGAGCAGAGCTTCGTCCGCCTCGCCGAAGGACACTATCACCTCACCTTCCCTGGTCTGGCGCCATAGCTCCGCGATTTGGGCGAAGCGCTCGGGCGGGAAGTTTTTACTGGCTCCGCCGCTGCCCGGATGCAGCCAGAGGGCGGTTCCGCCCGGTTTCCTTCCCCACAGCGGCCGCTCCAGCAAGTCGGGGGGAGGCTCGAAGCCGGCGTCCAGGAAAAACCGCCATGCGGCGTGGGGGGGGAGCTCCGGTCGTGGGGCGATCCAGTGGACTCGGTTGGGGCGGCGTTCCGCGAAGGACGAATCGGGGGCGCCGAAGACGAAGAAGTCGGCGCCGGGGGGGACGTCCGGGACGGCGGCCGCGGCGCTGTCGGCGTCGATGAGGCGGTCGTGGAGTTTTTCGTCCAGGATTAGGCCGAGGTGGCGTCGCCGGGCGACCAGCGTCAGCGCTTGGTATTGACGGCGGAGGTGGCGGAGCAAGGGCAGGCTGAGGATGAAATCCCCCAGCGCCCCTGTCCTGATGAACACCGCGTCTCGCCTCACAGAGCGAAGGGCAACGTGATGTCGGCGCCACCGAGTTTGAACTTGAGGAGCAGGCGCGCCGGTTTCGCGAAATCCAGCGGCGCCCCGAACTCGCCGTCGTTGAAAGGCGGCAGCTCCACCGGCTCCCCGGTGGTCGCCAACGTGACCGTTTGGACGTCTTTCCAGACGTTGCCACCGCGCCGTTGGTAGACGGCCGACACCGTGTCCAACGCGAAGCCCGGCACGTCCGACTGGAAGTGGAATTTCAGCCTGGTCTGGTTGCCGTTGAGGTTCAACGCCTCGTTCTTGAACACCGGCCCCAGTCCGGCGAGGCGCAGCAGCCGCAGGCAAAGGGCGGGCTTGCTCCGGGCGAGCGCCGCCACGTCTTCCGCTTGGAACTCGCCGCCCGCCCTCCGGTTGAATTCCCGGACGGCGGCGCTGGCGGGGGCGGACTCCGCTGCGTCGATGGCGACCGCGAAACCTTTCGCTATGGGCAGCTCGCCCACGGCGACGCGGCAGACTTGGCGTTCCGAATCGTAGTCGAAAGCGGTTCTGACGCCATCGACCAGGACTTTCCTGGGGGCCTCGACGCCGCGCATCTCGACCGCGTAGGCGCGTTGCTTGGGCAGTCCGGCGAAGGAGCCTTTCGCCCCGGCGCAGACGATCTTGTGGGTCGAACCTATGCGCTCATAACTCAGGGCGGTCTCGGCGCGTCGCCCTTTCTTGTAGTCGGCGCTGAGCCCGTCGTCCTCGTAAAGGGCGAACGTCCCCGGGGTTTTGGATGGATAGATGGCGATGGTCAGCGCGGCGGGGATGTTGGAGGTCATGCGGAGCGTCGGGGCGCATAGGGGGATCGGCGTCCCTCCCTTCACGAACAGCGGGGTCTCGTCGAGGGTGGCCGGGACGAGGCGCTCGCAGGGGCCGTCGAAGCGCTCGCCCGTGAGCAGGTTGAACCATGCGCCCTCCGGCAGCCAGACGCTCTGGAAGGCGACTTTGTCCGGGCCTTCGCCCCGCGACGCCACCGGGGCGGCGAGCAGCGAGCTCCCGAAATAGTACTGTTGCGGGTTGCGGTAGGCGGCCTCGTCGCGGGGATGCTGCAAATACATCGGGCGGTTGAGCGGCAGCGTCTCGGCGCAGGACTCGTGGACCGCGCTGTAGATGTAGGGCATCAGCGTGGCGCGCAGGTTGAAGGATTTCCGCATCGACTCCATGTGTTCGCGTCCCCACTTCCAGGGGCGGCGGTCGAGTTCGTCGCCGCAGGAGTGGCAGCGCATCGCCGCGGTGGTGGCGCCGAACTGTAGCCAGCGGGCGTAGAGCTCCTCGTCGCGCGGGCCATGGAAGCCGCCCATGTCATGCGACCAGAAGAAACAGCCGACGTTCCCGGCGGCGGCGGTGAAGGGGACTTCAAAGGCGAGCATGTCCCAGCAGGCGTGGGCGTCGCCGGAGAAGTGGATGGGATGGCGGTGGTCGCCCCAGCCCGCCCAACGGCTGAACGATAGCCCGCGCTTGCCGCCCCGCGAGGTGTGTTGGTGGTAGAGGACGTTCAACCAACGCAAATGCGTGAGCCCCGGGAAACCTTTCACGTGCGGATAGATGCTGTCCTGTTGCCAGTCGAGCCACCAGAAATCCACCCCGGCGTCTTCGTGGACGGCGTGGGTGTGCTTGAAGAAGGCGTCCATGTATTTCTTGTTCCCGGCGTCGAAGAGGAGGTAGTCGCCCCTGTCCATGTCCTCGCCCAGCTCTTCCATGAAGGCCTGGTACATGTCCTCGTGGCGCCTGACGCCGTCGTGGGGGTGGACGTTCAAGGTGACGGAGAGTTTTTTGTCCTTCAGCTCTTTGAGGAGGCGCTCGGCGTCGGGGAGCAGCTTGCGGTTCCAGGACCAGCCGGTCCAGCCTTTGGTCCCGGCCCAGCCGGTGCCGTCGACGGCGTCGTCCTTGCGGTGCCAGTCCATGTCCATGACGAGGATGTCGAGGGGGAAGCCGTTCTTCTCATATTCCGCGACGATGTCGCGGTAGTCGTCGGAGCTGTAGCTCCACCAGCGGGAGTACCAGGAACCGAGGATGGCCTTGCGGGGCATTGGGGCCTGGCCGGCGACGGTCGCTAAGGCCTTGAGGGCCGCCTTGTAATCGGAGCCGTAGGCGAAGAGATACCAGTCGCTGCCGGCGCCCTCGGGGCGGTTGGCGGCCCAGCCGTCGCGCAGCAGGTGGGTTTGGGAATCGTCGACGCAGTGCCAGCCGTCGCGGGAGAGCAGCCCCGGTTCCAGTGGGCGGGCCTTGTCCACGCCGTCCAAGGTGGCGAGGGTGCCGCCTAGGTTGCGCGTCTCGTTCTTGCCGGGGTGCCAGGGGAGGGGGGCGCCAACGACCTCGACGTTCAAGTTTTGCCAGCTCGGACGGCCGCCGGGTTTACGGGTCAGTTTAAAACGGCTGGTCTCGATGACGAGGGCGCCGTCTTCCAGGCGTGTCTTGAAGTCCTTGAAGGACGGGGTCCGGTTAATGGCGAACAGCGACGGTTCGTCGACGAAGACGCCTTGCTCGGAGTGTTCTATTCTGACGCACTCGGCGCAAAGCACGGTGTAACGGTCGTTCCCGAAGACCAGCGGATTGGTGTTTCTCATACGTCCTCATTGGGGTTGTTCTCAAGGAGTGGATATCATAGAGGGGGGCGAGGACGATTTCAAGCGGAGATGTGGCGCCCACTATTAATTAGTTAGTCCTAACTGGGCGGGCGCAAAAAAAGCGGAACCCACGAATGGTTCCGCTTTGGATCAGCGACTTATTCCATGCAGATGGCTTCGACGGGGCATTCGTCGACGCAAGCGCCGCAGTCCACGCAGTCGGTGCCGACGAAGGCCTTGCCGTCCTTCATCTCGATGGCCTCGGACGGGCAGGCTCCAACGCAAGTCTCGCAACCGGTGCAGATCTTCGGGTCAACTTTGGCTGGCATTTCTCGCACTCCTTTTTTTAGTTTACTTTCGCCACTATCGAATGAATGGAGTAATCTATCAGGCGGGCGGGAAAAATCAAGGTTTCCAGCGCCGAAAATCCATGGCGCGCGGCGGCGTTGCATTTTCTGTCGCCCGCTGCTATCGTATGCGGTCGTTTTGTTGGAGTGAACTGCATGGGGGAAGTCCTGGATGTCGCCTAAAATGTTGTTCGCCGTCGCCGGCCTGCTGGCCATGGTGGTCGCCGCGTGCGCTGTCTCGAGCCGGAGCGGAGCCCATGTCGCCCCGTCCGAGGAGGTGGAGGCGTGTTTCACGGCCTTTGGCGCGGACATGGCCGCGGTGGACTCCCCCGTGTCCGAGAGGGCGCCGCTGATCGTGGAGATACCTTCCGGACCCGAGGCCAGGACGCAGGCGGACTTCAACCGGGCGAGGATCGACTGGGCTAGGCGCAACGTCGTCGACGCCTATTTGAAGTTCGCCGGGGATGGGGGGCTGAACCAACGCGCCGCCAAGTTCTATGCGGACAGCATGAAAGTCTGGATGGCCGTCGAAGTGGGCCCGGAGTTCGCGGCGGCCGCCGCCAAGGAGGGCCGGGCGTTGTTGGCCGCCGGCCACGCCGAGCCGCTGACCGGCTTTTTTCTGGGGCTGGTCTTGCCAGACTCGGAGCGCAGGGAGGCCAAAATCTTGTTCCAGACGGCCTACGACGCCGTGTCAAAGGACCCCAAATACCCGCCCTTGCTGCGCTTTTATGTTTATGACAAGGCGCTGCTTGGCAATGATTGCGAGGCCGCCCGGCTTCGTCAGGCGCAGTCGGAGGAGGCGTTCCTCCAGGCTTGCGCCGAGGGCGTCTTCAAAGGCGATGATGTCCGCGGCGCCTGCGCCATTTTGGGGAACAGGGTGCGTTATGGAGATTTCTCCAGGGCGTCGGTGGAGAAGCTCAAGACGCTCGGCGGCGACCCTTGGCTTTACCTTTGCTGCGTGGGCCAGCATGAGCTGAAACTCGCCTGGGCGGACCGCGGCGGCGGTGGGGCCGCCACCGTCACTTCGACGGGCTGGGATGGCTACGGCAACCATCTGGAGAAGGCGCGCGCCGCTTTGGCCGAGGCGTGGCGCTTGCATCCCGAACGGCCCGAGCCCGCCGCGGCGATGGTCGAGGTGTGCTTGGGCGACCATGATGGGGCGACGCTTTGGTTCAACCGGGCGGTCAAAGCCCAAATGGATAGCCCTCTGGCCTATTTCACCTATTTGTGGAGTATCTGGCCGCGGTGGTGCGGCAGCCATGCGGAGATGGTGGCGTTCGGGGAGAAATGCCTCGCCACCGGACGTTATGACACCATCGCGCCCTACTACTATTTCCTGGCGCTGATGTCGGTGGCCACCGACTCGCCCTATTGCCAATGGAAGGCGCCGTTCCGCGCCCCTGGGGCGATCGAGAAGCTGGAGAAGCTGTTCGAGGGTTCCGCCCACGGGTCGCCGTGGGGAGACGCGGAGAAGTTCCAATACGAGCTGGCTTTGTGCGAGCTGTGGGCCGGGCGCTATGAGAAAGCCGCCAACCTCTTCGCCAAAATTCCCGCCAACTTCGACGGTTCACGTTGCGTGTGGGGGGTGGACCGGCTTGGCTGGGTGCCCCGGGGCCGGGCGGAGAGCTTGGCCGCGATCCGGGCTTTCACCGGTCCGCTCAAGAAAGAGTTCCTGGAAGCCGACCGCTTGGCGCTGGCGGGCGAGTCGGAGTGGGCCGCGGCCGCGTTGGAACGGCTTTTGCCGTCGCTCGCGCAGGACAAGGAGCTGTCGCGCCTTGTCCAAGACGAGATCATCTACCTCAAGCTTGGAACCGACGCCGAGGGAACCCGCCGGGATGGTCGCTCCGCTTTCCATTCCGCCCTCCGGCAGAAAAATCTCAAGTTGATGGAGCTGGCGTTGCGTTTCCAGCCTGGCACCGACATCAGCTCCAAGGACGCCGCCGGCTACACGCCGTTGATGTCCGCCATCCACCGCTACGACTCTGTGGATATGGCCACGGTTCGCTTTCTGCTCGACCACGGGGCCAATCCGAACTGTGGGACGGGGGACAACGATTGGACTCCCTTGTACCAGTCGCTTTGGGACGACAAACTGGATTTGACTAAACTGCTGTTGGAGCACGGCGCCAACCCCAATCAGCGGGTCGGCGGCGACCCGCCACTGTATTACGCCATCCGGGAAGGCCGGACCGAGGCCGTCCGGCTGATGCTGCGGCACGGCGTTGTCGCGAACGTCCCCCCGCCTGGTCTCATTCCCCCTCTGTCCTGCGCCATCAAGAACAAACGGTCGGACATCGCCCAGTTGCTCATCGACAGCGGGGTCGACACCTTGCGGGTGGAAAACGGCAACAGCTTGCTTCATGTCGCGGCCATCTATGGCGACACCGACCGGGTGGAATACTGTTTGTCCCATGGCTTCAACGTTGATGTCCGCAACGACAACGGGCGGACCGCCCTCCTGGTGGCCGCCCAGTGGGGCGCCCATGACATGGCGGAGTTCCTGCTGTCAAAGGGGGCCGACCCCAACGTGGCGGACAAGGACGTCTTCACCCCGTTGTATCGCGCCGCGGGCCGTGGCGACGCGAGGATGGCCAGGATATTGCTTCTCCACAAGGCCGACCCCAACGCGAGGAATAAGGACGGCATGACCGCCTTGGCCTTGGCCGTCAACAATGGAGGTTCCGAACTAGTCGAGACGCTGCTCGCCGCCGGGGCGGACATCGAGGCGCGCGACGGAGCGGGTTACACGCCTTTCGCCAGAGCCGCCTTTTATGGCAAGCTCGACAGCGCCGAATTGCTCTTGCGGCATGGCGCAAATATCAACGCCCCGGACAACCAAGGGAACGTCCCTTTGCTGTCCGCCGCCCGGCGGGGCGACGCGAAGACAGTCAAGTTCCTGCTGCGTTTCAAGCCTGGCTTGGAGTTGAGGGACGCCAAGGGCTTCACGCCGCTGATGGTGGCCGCCGCGGGTGGACGCGCCGAGGTGGTGGCGCTGTTGCTGGCGGCCGGGGCCGACCCCAAGTCAAAGGACAAAGGCGGTCGCGACGCCGCGGCGTTGGCGGAGCTCTTCGCCCGGTCAAGTGGCGACACTGTCAAGGCGGCGGAGATTTCGCGTCTCTTGCGGCTGCCCGTCCGCCGCGCCCCGAATTATTGAATCAGCGCCACTCCAGCTCGCGCCGCGGGGCGTTGAGTTCCCGGAACTCGCCCGGGGTGCCGTTGTACTTCTTGCGGAAGGCGCGGCAGAAGCTCTCGGGGTTCTCGAAGCCGCATTCCTCGCCGATCTGCTTGATCAGCATGTCGCCGCAAACCAGCAGCTGACGCCCCAACGCCAGGCGTTGCTCCAGCAGTGTCTGGCCGGGGCTGGAGTCCAAGTGCCGTTTGAACAGGGCGTGCAGGTGCGGAGCGCTCACCCCGGCGGTTTTGGCTATGGCCGCCACGTCGGGCCAGCCTTCGGGGCCGCGCTTCAACGCGGCGAGCGCCTTCCGCAGACTGGGCGGGTAATCATGGGTCGGACGGCGGCGGGAACTCAAGTGGGCCTCCCACAGCAGCTTCGTGTAGACATGCTGGCAGAGCAACGCTTGGTCGGCGCTCCCGTCGACGAACGCCTTCAACGTGGCGTAGCCCCAGGTCTCGAAGTCGCAGCCGCGCAGGTCGGTCATCCGGTCCACCTGCCGCGGCACCTCGGCGTCGGTGGAGAAGCGGAAAACCAAACACTCGTAGGGCTCGTAGGGCTTGCTCATGTAAATGGTGTGTTCGCCGGGCAGGTGCCAGAACATGAAGCCACGTCCATATTCCCGCTCGCCGTCGCCGTTGTCGTAGGAGACCTTGCCCCCTACCAGCAACTCGACGCACTCCACGTTCTCCGGGATATAGGCCGGACGGATCTTGGCGGTCAGCGGCGCCTTGAAGTAGCCTGCCTGGGTCAACGCCGCCACGTGTCGGGTCGCGAACATTTTAACGCACCTCGCTAGATTAGGTCAATGAATAATAGTTTTGGTCTATTGCCTAGTGGGAATTTCCAACTAGAGTAATAGCAGATTAAAATAATTTTAATCTAAACCAACGAAAATTCAAGGGACGGAACATGAGCAAGATTTCGGTTCAGCTCTACAGTGTGAGGGACGATGCCGGCAAGGACTACGCGGGGACGATCCGCAAGATCGCGGCGATGGGCTATACGTGCGTCGAGCCCGCTGGCTTCCCCAACTTCACTCTGGAGAAGGCCGTGGCCGTGTTCAAAGAGCTCGGGCTGAAGGCTCCCAGCTGCCACACTGGTTTCCCGGTCGGCGACAACGCCAACAAGATCCTCGACGAGGCCCAGGCGCTCGGCGTCAAATATATCGTCAGCGGCAAGGGGCCGGACCAGTTCAAGACCAAGGACACCATCAAGGCTGTCGCCGACGAGATCAACGCCGCCGCCGCCAACGCCGCCAAGCGCGGTCTCACGATCGGCGTCCACAACCACTGGTGGGAAGCTATGATGGTCGACGGCGTCCCCGCCTACCAGATCCTCGACAGCCTCATCTCCAAGGATGTGGTCTATGAGATCGACGCCTACTGGATCAAGGTCGGCGGCCTCGACCCCGCCGAGGTCATCACCGGGCTCGGCAAGCGCGCCCCCATGATCCACATCAAGGACGGCCCCTGCGTCAAAGATCAGCCCATGCAGGCCCTCGGCGCCGGCAAGCTGGACATTCCGGCCATCGTCAATGCCGCCAAGGACGCCGAGCTGCTGATCGTCGAGCTCGACTCCGTCGCCCCCGGCGTCAACATGCTCGAGGCCATCGCCACCAGCTACACCTACCTGAGCAAAGTGGCCAAGACCAAGTAACCTTTCAGGAGCGTTCCATGAGCGAGAAAATGAAGATTGGCATCCTGGGCTGCGGCAACATCTCCAACGCCTATTTCGCCGGCGCCAAGAAGTTCGACATCCTCGAGGTGAAGTCCTGCGCCGACATCCGTCCCGAGGCCGCCACCGCCAAGGCCGAGGAACACAAGGTCAAGGCCGTGACCATCGAGGAGATGCTGGCCGACCCCGAGATCAAAATCATCGTCAACCTGACCGTCCCCAAGGCCCACTACGAAGTCGGCATGCGGATCCTTGAGGCGGGCAAGCACCTCTATTGCGAGAAGCCCTTGGGCATCAACCGCGAGGAGGGCCGCAAGCTCATGCTCAAGGCCAAGGAGAAGGGGTTGCGCGCTGGTTGCGCCCCCGACACCTTCCTGGGCGCGGGCATGCAGACCTGCCGCAAGCTCATCGACGACGGCTGGATAGGCGACCCCATCGCCGGCACCGCCCACATGATGGGCCGCGGCCCGGCCGCCTGGCACCCGAACCCCGCCTTCTTCTATGACATCGGCGGCGGGCCGATGCTCGACCTCGGCCCGTACTATGTCACCGCGTTGATCTTCCTGCTCGGCCCGGTGAAGAGCGTGCTCGGCCATTCCTCGGCGGCCTTCAAGGAGCTCACCGCCGGGGCGGAGAACGTCAAGGGGATGAAGTTCCCCGTCAACGTCCCGACCCACGAGTCCGGCATCATGCTCTTCCACGGCGGGGCCTCGATCAACCTGACGATGAGCTTCGACGTCATGAAGCACACCCACCGTCCCATCGAGATCTACGGCACGCAGGGCAGCATCCAGGTGCCCGACCCGAACACCTTCGGCGGGCCGATCAAGGTCTTCACCGCCGGCGCCGCCGACTGGGTGGACGTCCCGATGCCCTTCAACTACACCGAGAACAGCCGGAGCCTCGGCGTCGCCGACATGGCCCAGGGCATCGTCTCGGGCCGGCCGCACCGCTGCGACATCAGCCTTGCCAGCCATGCCCTGGACGTGATGTTCGCCTTCTCCGAGTCCTCGGACAAGAAGGCCATGGTCGACCTGAGCTCCAAGTGCGACCGTCCGGCGCCCCTGCCACTCGGTTTGCCGCTCGGCGTCCTTGACAAGTAAGCGCCTTTTTTTACACCCCGGCCCGCCAAGGTGGAAACGCCTTGGCGGGCTTTTTTATAGGGCCGTCGCCTATTTGAAGCTAAGCTCTATCGCGGAGATCAGCGCCCAATGGTCGATGAAGTCGCTCGACTGACAGGTGTTGATGATCTTGATGACGTTGCGGCCCTTTTGGAAAAATCCCGTGGAGACGGGGAAGGCCTTCGCTTTCCAGCCGTTCTGGACGAAAGGGGTTATCCCCTCGTAGATTTTGTTGCCGTTGAGCTCCACCTTGACGCTGGCGATGCTCTTGTCGCAATCCTGGCCCTCAATGGTCAAAAAGGCGTCTTCCGCCGGGAGTCTCTCCATCTGGAACGAAGCCTCCAGCGTGTTGTTCGGCGTCTGTTGGCCGTAGATGGCGCAGCTGACGTTACCATTGTCGCATTTTTGATAATGAGCCCCTCCGGGGACATCGTTCATGTTGAAGGTGAACTTCCCCTCAGGTTTCACCAGCGGCAGAGGCTTGTTGTTTTTATGGAGGTGGTCGATGATCTCCACCATGTTCCGGCGGAAAAGCTTGAACTCGGCAGTCAACAACGGATTGCGGCTGGTCTGCTCAATTTGCTTCAGCAACTCGTCCATTGTCGAGACGCGTTCCCCCAGTCTCGCGTATTCCTCGTCATCAACGCTGTACCGGGATAGTTCCTTGTCTTCAAGCTTTTTGTTGCCAACAACTATCCTGGGCTCATCTTCAATGCGGAAGTCCTCCGCTTTTCTCGACGGAGTCCTTTTGTCTATCGGGTATTTGAGCGCCATTTGAATGTATTCTTCGGAGAAACGGATGACGGGGTCAACCGCCTCCGGATTTCCGGCGATTTTGGCGATGGCGCGTTGCCGGGCTTTTTCGGCGTCGTGGCGGGAAGCGTTCCACAGCAGCTCCGCGACTTGGAGAGACCTGATCATCCCCATTTGCTCATCCGCGCCAGCGCCAAGCGTGAACGCTCCCAGATACTTTTCCCTGCCGCTCAGGTTGCTGTAGCCCTCGCCATGCTTCTCGCAGATCCGCAAGCCGCGGTACATGCCAAAACATTGCCCCGGAGTGTTGTCGAACATCACATAGCGGCGTCCCTCGATCCCTTTCTCGTAGCGGTCGATGACATAGTCGGGATAGTCGAATGTCACGCACTGTTCCCCTGTCCACATGATCACCACATCCGGGGAGACGCCGATTCGGTTGAAATAGCCGTCGATCCCCTTGGCGGTCTCGTAACAACTGGTCACACATGTCACCAACGTGCCCGGATATTTCTTGAGGATGCGGTCCGACATTTTCTTGAAGTACCACGCCTGGGACAACAGCTTGTCGTTGTTGTAGGCTTTCCTGTCCGCCTCGGTGAAGCTCTTTTCCGCTCTCCCGCAATCGTCGACGCCCAGATAGGCGATCTTGCTCCCCAGATCCAGGCATTGTTCGTACCACTTGAACACCCGCTCGATTTGAGCGTCGTCGGAGACGGTGATGGAATCTCCAAAATGCGGTTCCACGCCCGCCGAGCAGTCAATGCCGCAAGCAACGGCATACACGCACAATTGGCGGATGATCGTCTCGCTTTTCGCGTTTCCGGCGCGCCAATGGTTTTGAGTCAGCCAAGAAGGGTAGAACATGGCGTTGAACTTCATTGCCGCCAGTTTCTCCACGTACGCCTCATTCCATGCGCACATGCCGCGGAACTGCTTGTCAGGCCAATCACTGACGCTGGCGGCGGTCAAGGAAACGGCATCGCCCTCTTTCACCATCAATTGGCGCAACGTCTGCCAAGCCCAGTAGAGCCCAGCCTTGTCGTCGGACGCCAGAATGACTGTGGTCTTTCCACCCATGGGTTTGCATTCGATTGCGTATCCCTCCTTCCTGCCGGGAGTTTTGGCGCCGCCTTCGTTCAGGCGCAGGTCGATGATCGTGTCACAGCCGGACAACTCGGCGAGTGTCGCTCCGGTCCGCGCGTCCTGCTCTTTGACCCCGCACGCCGCCGCGATCTCGGCAGCGATGATTTTTTTCAACGGCAGGTCGTTGGCGTTCAGGCAGACGCCAAAGCGGCCCCTGCCATCTTTCACCAAGACGATGGTTTCACCGCCGAGCTGGCATTCCTTGGGTTCGGGGATGAGCAATGGCGCCTCCAGCCAAGCAGGATTCACTTTGGCGCCCAAGGGGCGGCGCACGGCGCGGAGCGGCTTGACGCGCGCTTCCTTCAACCCTCCAGTCCCCTCTTCTCCATTGCCGCTTATGCAGCAACCTATTGTGATGAATTTCCCCCGCGCGGGGATGGCGACCTGATGCCAGTTCCCGTCGCCGGGCACACCGGAGACGGGACGCAACTGCTCTTTGGGCATGGTGTCCCAATAGGTGTCGACCGTGAAACACGTGCCGGGCGGAGCTTTATACTCAAGGATCAACTGCCCGCAATCTCCGACCGGAAGAGGCTTGGAGAAGCAGGAATACCCTTCCCGCGCTCCCGGCGAGCCCTCATACCACAGCTTGCCCGGACTCTCCGGCGTGGCGTGGACAAGCCCGCACTTCTTGGAGCGCACCCTGGTGGCGTCAGTCCATGCGATGTTCTCTTGGGTGAAGAAATCGATGGTCCGCCCGCCCCCTGCCTCCCCGGCGGCGACATCCTCGCCATTGCCGGAGTCCTTGCGCATGGAACAGGACGCGAGCAGAGAACAAAAGACGGCCATAGCCAATCCCCTCATTTCCCTCTTTGTCATCGTTAGTTTCCTTTTTGCTTGGGCAGCTATTTATTTAGCTTGAAGAGGTAACCATTGTTGGCGTTCAGGCCAGCGTAGTTAATCGCCTCCACATGTGCGTCGACGAAAAGACAGTTGCTCCTCCCTTGTGTCGAGATATTCCAAGTGTTGACTTTTTCCGCCGTGCTATCGTCCACTCCGCCGTGGCGCAGACGCGGGACATTGCCGCTTACACTAACGAAATAGTTGTTCAGGGGCATGATGACAGGATAGGTGGCTCCACCATTGTTCATAAGCCTTTGGTAGTCGGTGGCCCAGATGGTCTGGGACGGCATGGGGACGCGAGCCCCGCGGACAAAGATGTTTTTAACCGCCCCGCCACAGAAACCTACATAACTGAATTGTTCGACGTTCATCCCGTAGTTGGATTCGGTCTCAACGTTCCAAGAGGAATTCGAGGCCGAGCTGTCATTGGTCGAAGCGTTGCTCATCGGACAGCGGAGGAATGTTTTCCCCATGTCCGTCGCCCAGAAACGTTTGTCTGGAGGCCATCTGTAGCTAACCGTTCTCCCCGTGGCGTATTCATAGACTTGCGTGATCCAAAATCCACACATTTTGTTATAGTATCCGTCCGGGGGCAAAAAGTCATCGTTGTCAGTGGCGTAGGAGGCGACGCCCAGGCTGATCTGTTTCAGGTTGTTGACGCATAGGATGCCCTTCGCCGCATCCTTCGCCTTGCGCAAAGCTGGCAGCAACAGCCCCGCCAAAATGGCGATGATGGCGATCACGACCAACAGTTCTACGAGCGTGAAACGCCGCTTTATTCCCTTTTTCTGGCACATGTCGATGCCCTTTCTATTAGTTCAAGTTTCAAGACTGTTTGCCTGTCGGTTTCGCTGAACAGCTCCGGCGTCAGTATCCGCTTCATTAGTTTTTCGGAGCAGACTTCGCCCATCGCCTCGTAAGGCTCGATGACCGTGGTCAGGGGTGGGGCGGCATGCATGGCTAGGTTCAGGTTGGCGTAACCGACCACCGAAAGCTCGGCGGGGATATCCAGTCGGAGTTTGCGGGCGGCGTCCAGGACGAACGCGGCGACATAATCGGAGACGCAGGTCACGCCGCTGAATTCCCGGGAGGCGAGCAAGTCGAGGGAGCGCCGCCGCATCCCGTCGTAGTCGCCGCCGCCGTCCGCGAGCGAGAACACCAGGTCGTCCCGGACGCCGAGACGCCTGGCCGCTTCGACGAACGCGGCCGTCCTGCGCCGCGAGAACACGCTTTGCGGGGCATTGGTGAAATGCGCTATGTCGCGGTGTCCCAGGCTGTGGAGATGTCCCACCGCGGCGGCCAGCCCTCCCGCCTCGTCGGTTGCGACCGAGATGATGTCCGGGTTGTCCGTCTCGAACGGGACCGCCGCCATAGGTATCCCGAATTTCGCGAATTTCACGGCCAGCGCTTCCGTTGTCTCAATGGAGTCCACGTTGCAGATGGCGCCGGCCACCCGGTTGCTGGCGCAGGAGTCGACGATGTCGTCGAGCCGGGCGGGGCTTTTCAGCTCGACCAGTTTGAGGTAGTAGCCGTGGCTGTTGAGGTCTCCAAGCGTCCCGGTTATAATCCGTGACGTGTATTCCGGGGAGAAGCAGGGCGCGATGAAAGCGATGACCTTCATCTTCCCTGAACGCATCGCTTCCGCCACTTGGTCGCAGTGGTATTTCATGGCGGTGGCGGTCTGACGCACCAGCGCGGCCGTTTCCGGCTTGAACTTGTACTTGGCGCTGCCGCTCAGGATGTAGCCGACGCAACTGCTCGACACCCCGCAGGCCGCCGCCACGTCCTTGATCGTGACCCTGCCGCTCTTCATCAAAACACCCTTTCGCCTTGTCAACTTGAACGTTCCAGTTGGCTGTTCTGAATAATACGGCGGACCGCTGGCTTTGTCAAGAGGGGGTTCTGGATTTTCCAGGAGCGGGATGCGCTGGGAGCTTTTGAAAAAATAATGCTATAAATCGATTAGATAGTCAAGGACGGACGGGGTGTTTCGTGGTATCATACTAATAAGCCCGAGATGTTTGGGCGAAAACTAAACAAGCGGAGAGTGTTGCCATGTCTGACGATATGTTGAAGGAGTTCGCCAATCCCGGGAGCGATTACCGCGGCGCGCCGTTCTGGGCCTGGAATGGCAAGCTCGAGCCCGAGGAGTTGCGCCGTCAGATCCGCCTGATGAAGGAGATGGGCTTGGGCGGCTTCTTCATGCACGCCCGCGTCGGGCTGGACACCGAGTACCTCGGCGAAGAGTGGTTCGACTGCGTCAGGGCCTGCGTCGACGAGGCCAAGAAGCTGGAGATGAAGGCCTGGCTCTACGATGAGGACCGTTGGCCCTCCGGCGCCGCCGGCGGCTTGGTCACCAAGAACCCCGCCCACCGCCAGAAACACCTCAAGATGACCGTCCAGGACGGCACCGCCACAGGCGTGGACACCTTGGTCCTTTTCTCGGTCAAGCTCTCCGGGAACACCGTCTCGGACGTCAAGCGGCTCGACTTGAAGAACCCCGGCGAGCTCGCCCCCGGCCACCAGGCCCTCCGCTTCGACCTCGGCGTCGCCGAGCCCAGCAGTTGGTTCAACAACCAAACCTACCTCGACACCATGAGCCACGAGGCGGTCGGGGAGTTCATCCGCGTCACCCACGAGTCCTACCTCCGCGAGGTGGGCGAGGCCTTCGGCGACGTCGTCCCCGGCATCTTCACCGACGAGCCGTACTACGGCGTCTTCGTCCTGGACGCCGACAAGCCCTGCCAGCTCCCCTGGACCCCGGCGCTGCTGGATACTTTCCGCTCTCGCCACGGCTACGAGCTGCTCGACCACCTTCCCGAGGTGTTCCTCGAGTTGGAGGGCTCGGACGACCTCCGCGCCCGGCATGACTACATCGACTCCATCACCTTCCTTTTCACCGAGAGCTTTGGCCGTCAGATCGGCGAATGGTGCGGCAAGAACCGCCTCGTCTTCACTGGCCATGCCTTGGAGGAGGACACGTTGCGCCGTCAGGCCTTCCATGTCGGCAGCTGCATGCGCTTCTACGAGCACCAGCAGACCCCCGGCATGGACCAGCTCTGCGAGCGCTCGCGCATCTACGACACCGCCAAGATGGTCAGCTCCGCCGCCCACCAGTTCGGGCGCAAGTGGCGTCTCACCGAAACTTACGGCTGCACCGGCTGGGATTTCCCCTTCGCCGGGCACAAGGCCATCGGCGACTGGCAGGCCGCCCTCGGCATCAACGTCCGCTGTCAGCACTTGGCTTGGTACACCATGGCCGGAGAGGCCAAGCGCGACTACCCCGCCAGCGTCTTCTACCAGTCGCCCTGGTGGGACAGCTACCGTAAGGTCGAGGACTACTTCGCTCGGATCTTCTCGGTCATGACTCGCGGCGAGGATGTCCGCGATCTGCTGATGATCATCCCCGTAGAGAGCATGTGGCTGCTGGCCAAGCGCGGCTGGCAGGACGACCCGCGGGTGAAACAGCTTGAGGACGACTTTGCCAGCACCCGCGAGGCGCTGCTCAACGCCCACCTCGACTTCGACTTCGGCGACGAGGAGCTCATGTCCCGCCTCGCCTCCGTCGAGGGCAAGGCGTTACGCGTCGGCAAGGCCGCCTACAAGGCCGTGGTCGTGCCGCCTTGCCTGACGTTGCGCTCCAGCACCTTGGAGCTGCTCAAGCGTTTCCAGGCCAGCGGCGGGCAAGTGCTCTTCGTCGGCGAGCCCCCGGCCATGCTGGACGCCACCAAGTCCGGTGCCGTCAAGGACTTCGCCGCCAAGGCCGGGAGCGTCCCGCTCACCGCCGCGGCCATCGCGAAGGCGTTGGAGGGCGGCTGCCGTAAAGTCTCCATCGCCGACGCCGACGGGCGCGAGATCGCCCCGTCGCTCTACCTGCTCAAAGAGGATGCCGAGGGCTATTACCTCTTCCTCTGCAACAGTTCCGAGCCGGCGGATTTCGACCATCTCGGCACTCCGTTGTGGGTCGATCAGAAGACCGCCGCCTTCGACCGCGTCACCGTGGACTTCAAGGTAAAGACCGCGGGCAAACCGCTGGAGCTGGACTTGGAAGGCGGGTTGATCCTCGACGCCGTGGCCGAGTCCTGTCCCGACGGCTGGCGGATAAAGACCAGTTTGTCGGTCTTGGGCAGCCGCCTCTTCGTCTTCCCCAAGCAGTTGGGCAAGACGTCCTATCCGGCCCGCCCCGCGCTCCAAGCGGTCAAGTCCCTGCCGCTCGCCCCGGAAGGCTGGGACTATTCCCTCTCCGACGCCAACGTCCTGGCGCTCGACCGTCCGTCCTACCGTTTGGGCGACGGCCCTTGGCGCGACGCCGAGGAGGTGTTGCGGGTGGACCGGGTCGTCCGCGCGGCCGTCGGCGTCCCGCTCCGCGGCGGCGCCATGGCCCAGCCCTGGGTGGAGAAGGGCACGTGGAAGGGCAAGAACCTGGACGTGTCCCTCCGCTACGTTTTCGAGGTGTCCGAGCCGCCCCGGACGCCCTTGGCGCTGGCGTTGGAGCGCCCGGAGTTCTTCCAGGTGAAAGTCAACGGCAAAGCCTTGTCCGCCGATATGCAAAGCGGTTGGTGGCGGGACGTCTCGCTACGGACTTTGGCGGTGTCGCCCGCGCTGCTGTGGCAGGGGCGCAACGAGATCGAGCTGTCGCTCAACTACCGCGAAGGCTTCCCGGGGCTGGAGATCGTCTACCTGCTCGGCGCCTTCGGGGTGGAGCTCAAAGGCGGGCTGGACGCCACTTTGACCTCTTTGCCCGCGCTTCTGGACTTCGGCGACGTTACCGTCCAAGGATTGCCGTTCTACGCCGGTAACATCGCCTATCGGCAGACGGTCTCCGCCAAGCTGGCGGCCGGGGAGCGGCTCTTCCTGGCGCTCGACGACATCTCCGGGGTGGCGGTCAAGGTTGCGGTCGACGGCCAGGAGGTCGGCGTGCTGGCCTGGCGTCCCTTCGAGCTGGACCTCACCGCCGCGGTGGTGGGCAAGGGCTCCTTCGAGTTACAGGTGGAGGTGTTGGGGCATTGCCGCAATTCGCATGGCCCCCTGCACTTGGCCAAGCGGGTCGACTGGAACGGCCCGGGGCAGTTCCTGTCGGAAGGGGACGAGTGGAGCGAGGGCTACAAACTGGTCAAGCTGGGGTTGCCGTCGGCGCCGCGGTTGACGCTACGGAAGGTCCAGGAGTAGACAAAGAGGCGACACCCCCTTGACATCTGAACTGATCTGGTGTATTATCTATCTCAGTCAGATTCAGTGTCGAGGTGGTTTGTGAACGCGTTGTTGCAGCGGGACTCGTTGAGCGAGCAGGTGGCGGAGGCCTTGGAGAAGCGGATCGTCCGGGGGCAGTTGCCCGCCGGGTCGCGGCTCCAAAGCACCCGCGACTTGGCCACGGCCTTCGACGTCAGCCATCAAGTGTTGCTCCGCGCCCTGGACATCCTGGAGCGCAAGAAGTTCGTCCGGCGCCTGCCGCGCAAGGGCGTCTACGTGGCCGATTCCGCCACTTGCCCCGACACCCGTGAAGTCCTGATCCTGATCGTGGGGGAGAACCCCATCGGCAACCACTTCGGCCGGCTGATCACCAACGTGGTCGACTCCCAGACGGCCGCCGGGCGCTTCCATTTCACCATCCGCGCCCTGACCCTCTCCGAAGCCCACCGCGGCGACGCCGTCTTCAAGCGCCGGATGCTCGAGGCCGAGCTGCCCCGGCTCGCCGACCGCTTTCATCCTGATTGCGCCCTCGTCCTCTACCCATCGCTCGACCGACGCCAGATGGAGATGCTGGCGGGGCTGCCGTTCCCGCTGCTCTTCGTCGGCGACTTCCTTGAGGACACGTTCCCTGGCCTGGAATACAACCAACTCTCCTTCGACCAGACCGACTTGCTGGCTCTCTACGCCGCCCGCGCCGCCGCCCAAGGCATGCGGCGGGTGGCGCTGCTCTCGCATTCCGACACCCCCGCCGCCCCCTTTTTCCAGCGCATCGTCGCCAACGGGGAACGGGCTTTCGCCGCCGCGGGCGTCGCCTTCGAGCGGCTCGGCCATGTCGAGCAGGTCGTCGCGGCCCGGCCGGACATGCTGCTCCTCTCCAGCAACGAGCCGCGGTTCCGAGAGGGCGTCCTCGCCAAGTTGACCGAGGCCGGTCTGAAGCCCGAGCTGGGGTCTTTGCTCACGTGGGAGCTCGACCGCCGTTTCCTCGGCGTCGTGGTCGCCCCGGAGGAGGTCGCATGCCTCCATGGCCGGTTGCTGGAGCTGATGGACATGTTGGCCAAGGACAAGCCGATCAATTTCAGGGAAAATTACCAGTTGCGGTCGCGACTGGACACTTAACGGAGGTTGACGATGAGACGAATTTTCACGCTTGTCGAGCTATTGGTGGTCATGGCTGTGATCGCGATACTCTCGGCGTTGCTGTTGCCGTCGCTGCAAAAAGCGAAGCAGACGGCGAAAAGTTCGGTTTGCCAGGGGAGCCTCAAACAGATGGCCTTCGGCATGGCCAGCTACGGCAACGACTTCAACGACTGGTACGCCCCGTTCAATGTCGGGCATTGGCAGACCGGGACGGACTGTTTCGAGCAGATGGACTCCTACATCTTCGGGAAGGACGCACCCGGCCCCATCGCCGACGCGTTCTACCACTGCCCCGCCGAATACCGCGGGGAGAGCTTCAAGTACATGAGCTACTCCATCAACGCCGAGACCGACAACGGGGTCAACCATGGGGTCTGGACTATCACCAACGTGGGCGACATCACCGGCTTCCCGTTAAGAACCAACCAGATACCGGATTTCTCCGGCACCATGCAGTTCCTCTGCGACGCCGACAACGCCTCCTGGGGCAACAGGTACTGCTGGGCGAACAACAATAAAAGGCTTTCCCCGGAGGAGTGGGGCTCGGGTTTCCACCTGGGGTTGTTGCACAACATGGCGACCAACTGGGCGTTCTGCGACGGGCATGTCGCCTGGATGCGCTGGCAGGACTCCGTCGGCCCGACCGGGAACGCCCCCCATCCCAAAGGCATCTGGACCAGGGAGGCCGGGGATTGAAAAAAACAATCGCAACCATCATAAGGAGAGTTACCATGCCTCTGAAGACCAAGCTGTCGGCCTTCGCCGCGCTCGCCGTGGCCCTGAGCTCCTGCGTTCACGAGCGGGAGCTTCCCGCCCCCAAGCCCGTCCTCAAGGCCGTCGTGGGCAAGCTCCAGACCGCCCGGCTCAAGACCTTCGACGTCTCGGCCCGCTCGCACAAAACGTCCGGGACGCGGGTGGTCGAGGCGCCTAGTTTGCGGGCCGGCAACAAGTCCGTGGGCTTCCGCGGCCAGCTTTTCGACGGCGACGAGGCTTGCGATCTTTTCGTTGACGGCAAACGGGTCGGCATGGGTAAGTTCTTCTACGTCGAGCCCAAGAAGGGCGTGGAGGCGTCGTTGCGCGTCGACAAGGCCACGGGCTCCATCACCAGCAGCGTCGTCTCCGCCGCCGATGTCACCTACTCCTACACCTTGCGCCCTTTGGAGGACGGAAAAATCGCCTTCGACTGCGAGGCGAGCAAGGGCGGGTTCAACTTCTGCTTTTTCCTGAATGGCTCCTACTACCGCGACAGGGGCGTAAGCTGCGACGGTGTGCCCGTCCCGTTGTTGCCGCTGGACGAGCTCTCGCCCAACCAGAAACTGCTCATGGAGCTCAAAGAACCGGCCCGGATTGAAATCGCCCCCCGCGAGCCGCTGGAGTCCCTTGCCGTGGAGATGGGCGAAGGTCTCAGCGCGTCGGTGATGGAGAGCAAAAACCAGGACACCAGCTTGTGGGTCTGGCTGCGTTCGCCCGAATCCAAAGGTTCGTTCACTCTTGACTTGGGGATAACCGCCGTCAGGGACGCCGACGCGCCGCCAGCCGTCGCCGAGGTGGACTTCTGGGCCAGCGACCGCTGCCACGTGCCCGCGCCCACCACCCGCAACTTGATGCCCAACCCCAGCTTCGAACAGGGGCTGCGCTATTGGAGATGGTGGTTCGGCGGCGGCAAATACGTCCCTTCCGACAAACCGGCCTATGCCCTCTCCGACGACGCCAAGTTCGGCGTCCGCTCGTTGCTTGTCCAGAACGAGGGCGGCGGCATGGCCATCATGAGTTTCCCCATCCCCGTGCTCAAGGGCCATGGCTACGCCGTGAGTTTCTACGCCAAGGCCGCCCAGCCCGGAGCTTCGCTGTGCTTCGGCGTGGAGACGGCGCTGCGTACCGATGGCAGCAAGATGTCCTGGCAGGAGGCGTTCAAGCGCCGCCACAGCTTGTCCACCGAATGGAAACGCTATTCCTTCGCCTTCAAGTCGGACACCGCCGCCATTCAACTGTTGCTCTCCCCCGCCAACTGCCCCGTCTGGGTCGACGGCGTCCAGTTGGAAGAGGCCGAGACGCCCACCGACTACGTCGGCCCGGAGGTCGAGGGGCGGCTCTTGACCGCCGACCCCGACTGCATGTTGGCGCGCGGCCAGGAGCTTGACGCCAGGTTCGAGCTTTCCGGCGAGCCGGGGCTCAAAGGCGAGCTGACGCTGACCGTTTCCGACTACTACCGCGAGACGCTGTTCCAGGGGAAGTCCCCCTTCGCCCTCGACGCCCAGGGCCTGGCCACCTTGCCGCTGCCCCTCGACGCCGAAGCGCTCGGAACCGGCGTCTTCGTGCTGCGCGCCGACTATCACGTGGAAGGCAAGGAAGTCTATTCCGACTACTACCGTTTCTCCATCATGGACTTCCTGGAGAACACCCATCCGACCAGCGGGCTTTTCGGTACCCTCGTGACGTTGCGTACCCCCCGCGGCGGCGATTTCGCCCGCAACCTCAGGCGTTGGGGGTTCGGCGGCACCTCCTACGAGTTCAACCCTCTGCTGGAGAACCAGTACCGTATCAAGAACTTCTGCGAGACCATCTATTCCAAGTTGACGCCGGAGCAGCGGCCGGACTACCTCGCCGCCATGGGCTGGGAGAAGGAGGGCGTGACCGCCTGGACCGAGATCACCCCGGAGCGCGCCCAGCGGATCGAGGACATCTGCCACGACGTGGTCAAGCGCCATCCTGAGGTGACCGTCTGGGCGCCGACCTGCGAGATCGAGGGCCAGACGCCGATCCTCCGGGCGGGCAACTACGACGAGTGGGCCAAGTTCCAGGTCGCCGCCTTCCGCGGCATGCGGAAGGCCAACCCCAAGGCCATCCTCCTCTACGACACCGGCACTTCCGGACTCAATCGCCTCCGCGGCTTCCGCGAGCAGGAGGGATACCTCCGTTCCACCCAGGGCAAGGTCAAGTGGGACGCCTTGGCCGCCCATCCCTACGGCCCGGCCGAGGAGCTGGACGCCACCACCGCCGCGTTCATCGAGCTGGGAGCCAAGTACGGCTACGGCCCCGAGACCCCCATCTTCTACACCGAGGGCTTCAACATCCTCGACTGCAACATCCCGGAGTGGGGCGCCAACAGTTGGGGCGACAACTACGGCGCCGGCCGTCCCAGCTATGATTCCGGTTGGCGCGAGTTCGTCCAGGCCGCCTGGGCCGCCCGGAGCTATCTCGTCTGCCTGAAGTACTGGCCGCGTGTCCAGACCTTCAACGTCTGGCTCAGCGCCCCCTCTTTCGATTTGAACTTCGCCCCCCTCTTTGTCTGCAAAGTCCCCAACACCCTCGGCCACCTCCTGCCAAACCCGAAGTTCAAGGCCGACTTCCGTCCCGTGGGCGGGATCGTGGGCTACGCTTTCGAGGATGGCCAGGACAATGGCTTGGTCGCCGTCTGGTGCGCCATGGACAAGGTCGACAACAGCCTCGAACGCGGTCCGCAACTGCTGGTGGACTTCGACGGCGACACCCCCGACTTCATCGACCTCATGGGCAATCCGCGCCGGGCCTCCTCCCAGATCCAGCTCAGCCCCGCCCCGCTCTTCCTGCGCTGTCCCGCGGACAAGCTGGACAAGCTGCTCAAAGCCATGAACGAGGCCCGGATCGTCGGGGCCGGAACCGCGTTGGCGGTGGATGTCCAGCCCCGCGTCGACGGCCGGCTCGACGTCGTCTTCGCCAACCAGACCAACGCCGCGTTGGCGGGCAAGTTGTCTGTCGGCGATGTCGGCCAGGCTTTCGATATCCCGGCCAAGGGCAAGACTGTTGTCCAAGTCCCCGGCGACGGCGGCAACGTCACGGGGCGGCTCGAGGCTTGGCGCAATAGCCTGACCGTGGAGTTCGCCAACGGCAAACGGGAGGAGTTCCTCTGGGACTTGGCCTATTTCTACGTGCCCCATGCGGCCAAGCCGTTGCCGCTCGACCCCGCCGCCGCCGAGTGGGACAAGATTCCGGCCCTCCCGCTAGACAACTGGTTTATGACGAAGGACGCCAAGCAATCCGGAGCGGCGGACATGGATGTCAAGTTCCAGCTCGCCTGGGACGCCGCCAACCTTTACCTGCGGGTCGCCGGAGCTGACGACCGCTATGTCCTGACCGACTCCGCCCGTTGGCGCGACGGTCAGCTCTACATGCATGACGGCGCGGTCGAGGTCTATTTCGACACCGGCGCCAACGCCCGCGGCAATTCCGGCAAGGACTACGACCTTGACGACTATCGCTACGACTTCTACGCGGGCGACGCCAAGGCCGTCGACGGACCGGGCAGCGTTCACCGCCTCGCCGAGGCGGATGTCCAGCTCGCCGGCGGGGTGGCCGCCTTCCCCAGCAAGGCGGAGGCTGCCAAAGGCGTCAAGTGCCAGTTCCGCCGCGACGGCGGGAAATGGTCGTACGTGATGGTCTTCCCGCAGCGCTACATCGAGCCGCTGAAGCTGGAGAAGGGCTGGCGCGCCGGCTTCGGCCTCTACGTCCACGACAAGGAGCCCGGAGAGGAATGGCCCGCCAAAGGTCTTTCCCTGGCCACCGAGCTCGGCGCCCATTGCGATCACAAACCCCACCTCTGGCCTGTCATGGTGCTGGCGGAATAATTGAAAAGGACATGATGAGAACGATCACAAAAATGCAGCACGTGAACCTGGCGTCCTACACGATGAACGTGGAGCACCTCCGGGAGCTTTTCGGCCGCCTGAAAGCCGCCGGGTTCGACACGGTTTTCCTCGAGTACGACGGGAACTTCCCCTACGCTGACTTCCCCGAGTTCAAGGGCGAGTCCACCTATTCGCCGGAGCAGATCTCCCAGATCGACGCCTGCGCCAAGGAGCTAGGGCTAAAGGTGATACCTAAGGGCTTCTCCTTCTCCCATAGCGGCATGGTGACCAAGCAGGAACGCTTCAAGCGCCTGCGGGACGGCTCCGGCATGAACCTGCTTTTGCCGGAGACGCTGGAGGTGATCATGGACGGGGTAGACAACCTCCTGGAGCTACATCCGGGTGCGGAGATCGTCCACGTGGGCGGCGACGAGATCGGCAAGCTGGGCGGCGCGCCCGAGACCAGCGAGTTCATCGTCCAGCATGGCGCGTCCAAGCTTTACGTCCAGTTCGTCAACGCCGTGGCGGCGGCCTGCAAGGAACGGGGCGTCCGCGCCGCCGTCTGGTCCGACGTGCTCATCCGCCACCCCGAGGCCATCGAAGAGCTCGACCGCGACGTCGTCATCTTCTATTGGGACTATTGGAGCTACGCCGAGCGCGTCCATTTCCTCACCATCGGGGGCGGCCTCTCAGACACCTTCGTCCTCGACCGCTCCCAGTTGCCGCCCGACCTGGAGAACCTCCACCGTGTCAGCGTCGTCCGGGACAAGGCCGAGATCCCCGTGGGGCATCTGGAGCGCTTCGCCCCCTATTTGGAATTGGACGCGGAGCGCAAGTCATGCAAAGGCTTCGCCTACTTCAAGTGGTTCGCCGAGCGCGGCTTCGACGTGGTGGCGTCCCTGCTGCCCTACCCTGAGAAGGGTTCCTTCCTGACCAACATGGACGAGAAGATCGGGCACACCCGGACCTTCCTGCGGGAGATGGAGCGCAATGATGGCTTCGGGTTCCTGACCTGTTGCTGGCAACCGTACTGGCTGCCGGTCGAGGGCGTTTGGCCAGGGGTGTTGTTCGCCCAGGAGCTGTCGCGGGACGTGGACGTCGGGGACGCGGAGCTTTACGCCTGCGCCGCCGTGGCGATGGGCGGCGCCTGGACTGACGACGCGCTGCGGGAATATTGTTCCATCGGGCGGCATTTCGAGTTTTCCGACGTGTTGAACCCCTTCTGGGGCGGGACGGAGATCAAGACTCGGGTCGACTGGTTGCGCAGAGCCGGATGGCTGGAGGAAGACAACCGTAAAGCCGCCGGGGTGGCGTTGCGGGCGTCCGCCTTCCTGGACACCTGGGGCGTGGTGCTGGGCGACTGCCTGGAGCGGTATCTGGTCGAGGACCTGCGGTGGCGCGCCCAAAGCCAGTTGTTCTGCTCCGGGGCTCCGGGCTTGGAACGTGAGAGCCTGTTGGCGGAGGGACGACGTTTGCGCGAGCTGTTCACGCTTCATGCCAAGAGGTGGTTCGACCCGGTTTCCGCCGGACGTTGCGTCGACTTCCGCTTCAAGCAGTGGCTGGAGGCGTTGGGGGGCTGAGGTCATTGACTTTTCCTCGCTTCCGCGTTATTGTCAGCGCGACACCAAACAAACAAGGAGAGGGCAAAGGAAAATGCGGAAGATCGGCGGAAATGAACTGAGCGCGGGGAAGATGTTGCTCGCGGTGTTGTTCCTGGGGGTGGGTTTTAGCGTTTTCGGACAGAACTATTCTTTTTTCGGCAACTTCGACAAGCCGTCCCCCGTCTACCAGGCCGGGGAGAAAATGGAGTTCACCGTCAGTTTGCTCGACGGCGACAAGCCGGTGGTCGGCAAGAAGCTCAAATGGGTGCGCACCGGCGATGACGGCATCACCGTGAACGGCGAAGGCGTTTCCACTGCCGAGGGGCTGAAAATCACGGCGTCGACCGACAAACCGGGTTTTGTCCGTGTCTACGTCACGGCGCTCGGTGATGACGGGAAGGCGTTGGCCAACAAGGTTGGCGACAAGGTCACGCCCGTCTTTTTCGACGGCGGCGCTTGCGTCGCCCCCGAGACGTTGGTTGGCGTCCCCGAGCCCGCCGATTTCGACGTGTTTTGGCAGAAACAGCGCGAGCTTCTGGCCACCGTCCCGTTGAAGGTGCTGGAGATGAAGGAAGTCGCCGGCAACGCCAAAGTGAAAGCCTATGACATCAAGATCGCCTGCGCCGGGAAGATGCCGGTTTCCGGTTATCTGGTCATGCCGAAGGACGCCAAGCCCAAATCGTTGGCGGCGGAAGTTTCCTTCAATGGTTACGGAGTCAGTGGCGCGTCGAAAAACCTTCAGGCGGGCGAGAAGGAGATCTATCTCAATATCAACGCCCATGGTTTTGAGAACGGCCAGCCGAAAGAGTATTACGACAATTTGGCGAAAACGACGCTGAAGGGGTATGCGTTCGACCTGAAGGAGAATTCAAACCCTGACACCTGCTACTTCAATGGCATGTTCCTGCGCGTCATGCGGGCGTTGGAGTTCGTGAAGTCGCTGCCGGAATGGAACGGCAAGGATCTCAAGGCTAGTGGTGGCAGCCAAGGCGGGCTCCAGTCGTTGGCCGCCGCCGGGCTGGACAAGGACGTCATCGCCTGCACCGCTTGGTCGCCGTGGTGCTGCGATCTCGGAGGCGTCAACTTGGGGCGCTTGCGCGGCTGGCGTCCGGACTGGACGGCCGCCCTGAACTACTATGATCCGATCAACTTGGTCAAACGCGCCAATCCGGCTTGCCAACTTGAGATCATCGCCAATCTCGGGGATTATGTTTGTCCGCCCTCCGGCGTGTGGGTCGCCTACAACAACTTCCCCGGACCGAAAAAGATTGAGGTCCGGCAAGGTTGCGAGCATGGGTTCACGATGAAGAACTATCCCAAGTTCACGTTCACCGCCGGGACAAACGCCGCCGCGAATCCCCCGAAATAACGGTAAACAAGAAAGGCGATGGCAGGGCGGTTACGCCCTGCCATCGCCATTTACCAAACGCTTAAACTTCTTCAATAAGCCAAACAGGGGGCGAGCCACTTCTCGGCGGTGGCCATGTCCCAGACCTTGCGCTTGGCGTAGTCCTCCACCTGGCCCTTGCCGATCTTGCCCACGGCGAAGTACTTCGAGCCGGGGTGCGAGAAGTAGAGGCCGCTCACTGACGCGCCGGGATGCATGGCGAAGCTCTCGGTGAGCTTGATCCCGGCGTTCTTCTCGGCGTCGAGCAGCGCGAAGATGATCGCTTTCTCGCTGTGCTCGGGGCAGGCGGGGTAGCCGGGGGCCGGACGGACGCCGCGGTACTCCTCGCGGATCAGCGCGGCGCTGTCGAGGTTCTCTTCGACGGCGTAGGTCCAGAAACCTTTCCTCACCAGTTGGTGGAGCCGCTCGGCGAAGGCCTCGGCGAGGCGGTCGGCCAACGCTTTGGTCATGATGGAATGGTAGTCGTCGTTATCGGCCGCGAAACGCGCGGAGAGCTCGTCGGCGCCGTGGACGCCCACCGCGAAGGCCCCGACGTGATCGGCGACGCCCTCGGGCGCGACGAAGTCGGCCAAGGCGTAATTGGGCATGCCGGTGGGCTTGTTCTGCTGCTGGCGCAAGGTGTGGAGCGTGGCCAGGGGACGGCGCGTCTCGGGGGCGAAGACCTGGATGTCGTCGGAGCCGAGGCGGTTGGCGGGGAAAAGCCCGAAGACGCCCCGGGCGCGGAACAGCTTCTCCTCGACGATTCGGTCGAGCAGCTTGTTGGCGTTGAAATAGAGCTCCTTGGCCTCGGCTCCCACGACGCCGTCGTCGAGGATGTCGGGGAACTTTCCGGCCAGGCTCCAGGCGGAGAAGAAGGGGGTCCAGTCGATGAAGTCGCGGAGATCTTCCAGGGGGTAGTCGTCGAAGGTCTTGATTCCGAGCGTCTCGGGGACGGGGGGCTGATAGGCGCTCCAGTCGGTCTTGAAGGCGCGGGAACGGGCCTCGGCGAGGGTCAGGAGCTCGCGGCGGTTGTGCTCCGGGTCGTGCTTGGAGCGGACGTCGCGGTGCTCCTCCTCGATCTGGTTGATGTAGGCGGCGGAGCGTTCCGGGCTGAGCAGCGCCCCGACCACGCCCACCGCCAGCGAGGCGTCCTTCACCTGGACGGTCACGCCGCTGTAGCAGGGGGCGATCTTGACAGCGGTGTGGGCCTTGGAGGTGGTGGCGCCGCCGACCATCAACGGGATACTGAAACCTTGGCGCTCCATCTCGCTGGCGACGTAGACCATCTCGTCGAGGGACGGGGTGATCAAGCCGCTGAGGCCGATGATGTCGGCGCGCTCCGCTTTTGCGGCGTCGAGGATGGTTTGGCAGGCGGTCATGACGCCGAGGTCGACGACCTCGTAGTTGTTGCAGCGCAGCACCACGCCGACGATGTTTTTGCCGATGTCGTGGACGTCGCCCTTGACGGTGGCCATGATGATCTTGCCCGCTGCCTTGGGCGCCTCGCCGGAGGCGGCCCGAGCGGCCTCGATGAAGGGGGTGAGCCAGGCCACGGCCTTCTTCATGACCCTGGCGCTCTTGACCACCTGGGGCAGGAACATCTTGCCGGCGCCGAAAAGCTCGCCGACGTGGTCCATGCCGCGCATCAGCGGTCCCTCGATGACTTTGACCGGGCTGCCAAGGGCCAGCCTGGCCTCCTCGACGTCGGCTTCGACGAAGTCGGCCAAGCCCTTGACCAAGGCGTGGGCGATGCGCTCCTCGCAGGGTAACGAACGCCAGGCGGCCTCGGCCACGTCCTCATGCGCCGCGGCGCCTTTGAAGCGTTCGGCCACTTCCAGCAGCCGGTCGGTGGCGTCGGGGCGGCGGTTGAGCACCACGTCCTCGACCAGCTCCAGGAAGTCGGGGGGGATCTCCTCGTAGACGGCCAGTTGCCCGGCGTTGACGATGCCCATGCTCATGCCGGCGCGGACGGCGTGGTAGAGGAAGACGGCGTGGAGCGCCTCGCGGAGCGGGTCGTTGCCGCGGAACGAGAAGGAGAGGTTGCTGACCCCGCCGCTGACCAACGCGCCGGGGAGGCGTCGCTTTATCTCGCGGGTGGCCTCGATGAAGTCGACGGCGTAGTTGTTGTGCTCCTCGATGCCGGTGGCGACGGCGAAGACGTTGGGGTCGAAGATGATGTCGGTGGGGTGGAAGCCCAGCTCGTCGACCAGGATTTTGTAGGAGCGCTCGCAGATCGAAATCTTACGCTCGCGGGTGTCGGCCTGGCCTTTCTCGTCGAAGGCCATGACCACGACGGCGGCGCCGTGGCGGCGGACGAGACGCGCTTTCTTCTTGAACTCCTCCTCGCCCTCCTTCAGGCTGATGGAGTTGATCACGCACTTGCCTTGGACGCATTTGATCCCGGCTTCGATGACCTCCCATTTGGAGGAGTCGACCATGGTCGGGACACGGCAGATGTCCGGCTCGGCGGCGGCGAGGTCTAGGAACCCGCGCATGGCCTTGACGGAGTCGAGCATGCCTTCGTCCATGTTGACGTCGACGATCTGGGCCCCGGACTCGATCTGGCCGGCGGCGACGCTGAGCGCCTCCTCCATTTTGCCCTCTTTGATAAGCCGGGCGAACTTCTTGGAGCCGGTGACGTTGGTGCGCTCGCCGACGTTGACGAAGACGCTGTCGGGCTTGATGGCGAAGGCCTCCAGGCCGCTGAGGAAGCAATATGGTTTGCGGGCGGGGATCTTCCTGGGGGCCATGCCCTCCAAAGCCTGGGCGATGGCGCGGATGTGCTCGGGGGTGGTGCCGCAGCAGCCGCCGGCGATGTTGAGGAAGCCGCTGGCGGCGAACTCCTTGATGACCTCGGCCATGCGTTCGGGGGTCTGGGTGTAGCGGCCGAAGGCGTCGGGCAGCCCGGCGTTGGGGTGGGCGCTGACGCGGGTCCAGGCGTTTTCGGAGAGGTCGCGGACATAGGGGCGCATCTGGGCGGGGCCGAGGGCGCAGTTCAACCCGATCGAGAGCAGCGGGGCGTGGGACACCGAGATCCAGAAGGCCTCGGGGGTCTGGCCGGTCAAGGTGCGGCCGCTGGCGTCGGCGATGGTGGCGGAGACCATCAACGGCATGACGATGCCGCGTTCCTCGAAGAGCTCCTGGATGGCGAAGAGGGCGGCCTTGCAGTTGAGGGTGTCGAAGACGGTCTCGACCATGAGGATGTCGACACCGCCGTCGACCAACGCGGCGGCGGACTCCTTGTAGACGGCGACGAAGTCGTCGAAGCGGGCGTCGCGGTGGCCGGGGTCGTGGACGTCGGGGGAGATGGAGGCGGTCTTGCCGGTGGGGCCGATGATGCCGGCGACGAAGCGGGGCTTGTCGGGGGTGCGCTCGGTCATGCGGTCGGCGGCGCGGCGGGCGACGGCGGCGGCGCCGAGGTTGAGCTCGCGGACGAGCCCCTCCAGGCCGTAGTCTGCCTGGGAGAAGCGGTTGGAGTTGAAGGAGCAAGTCTCCAGGATGTCGGCCCCGGCCTCCAGGAAGCGGGTGTGGATGTCCTCGACGACCTCGGGCTTGGTGAGGCAGAGCAGGTCGTTGTTGCCCTTGAGGTCGCGGCCGTGGTCGGCGAAGCGCGCCCCGCGGAAGTCGGCCTCGGTGAGCCCGAAGGTCTGGATCATGGTCCCCATCGCCCCGTCGAGCATCAGTATGCGCTCATCCAGCAGGGCCTCGAGTCTAGCCAGCGTCCGTTTCCCGTCATTCGCCATGTGTACGCGTCATCCTTTCGCTTGATATGGAAGAGCATATCATAGACCGCTTTGGCCTCGCGTTCAAGGGGCGCGGGGATTTTATCGCCCCGTCTCCATCAAGGCTTGCGGCGGATTGCGCGCCGCATGTCTTGACAAAGTGATTATATTGTGATATTATAGAGATATGAGAAAAGTTGATGGAGCAGTCCGATGATCATTGACGAACTGGAATCGAAACTTATTGGCAGAATATTGGAGGGGACGTATCCGACGTCGAGCCGTTTGCCGCCGATACGCCGGCTCAGCGACGAGTTCAGCCTCAGTTATCCGACCATTCAGAAAGCGCTCAAGGCGTTGGAGCGCGGTGGTTTCGTGCGGAGCGAGCATGGGCGCGGGGTTTTCGTCACTCAGCAGGGGCGGTCCAAGGCCATTCAGTCCATGGGGGCGAAGGAGCTTCTTTACGTGTGCTTGGACGACGGCATCGTCGCGGAGTACGAGTTGGAGATCTACCAGGAGTTCCAACGCTTGGCCCGGGAGAGCGGTTTCCTCGACCGGATGCTCATCGTCCCCGAAGGCGCGGCTCCCCCTTGCGACTTGACGTCCGTGGCCGGAGCCGTGGTGACCCATTACTGCTCCTTAGCCAGGAACTTGCAGGAGCACGGGACGCCGGTGGTGTACTGCACGACCATCCCTGTTGAGAGCTCTATCTCCTCGGCCAATCCGGACTTCTATGGTGGTTGCTACCTGGCGACGCGGCAACTACACGAGTTGGGGCACCGCGACATCGTGTTCGTGAGCATCGCCTGGAGCGGCGACCTCTCCGAGGCGGGCACGTTCGCCTGCCGCTACAAGGGCTACCGCGACGCCATGGAGGACTTGGGGCTCGCGCCCAAAGAGCCGTTGGGCTGGAACCGCGCTACCCCCGAGCCTAGTCGCGCCATCCTGGCGTCGGACAAACGCCCAGACGCGCTGCTCGTCGCCAACGACGTCATGGCCGTGGAGATCATGGACTTGGCCCGGGGGATGGGGGTTAGCATTCCCGGGGACATTAGCGTCATGGGGTTGGAGGACATGCGTTGTTCGCGCGCTTCCACCCCGCAGCTCAGCACCGTGGGCTATGACAAGAAGGAATTGGCGACCGAGGCTTTCGAGCTCCTGCTCGGCGCGATCGAAGGCCGGATCAGCTCCCCAATAAGGAAAACAACCCCCATGCGCCTGATCCTTAGGGATTCCACGCGCCAAAAACCTTAAGCGAAAAGGACGCAGCACATGAACACCACGCAACTACTGTCCGCCCTCTGTCTGGCCACCGCCCTCGCCGGGGAGGGCGCGGCGGCGGTCGAGCTCACCGACGGCTGGACGCTCGCCCTCCCAGGAGGCGTGGAGGTACCTCTCGCCCAAGCGCAACGCCGGGAATGGAAGGGGGCTAACCCCAGGCAAAGCGGCCAAGTCGTCGAGTACAAGCGCGAGTTCAAGCGTCCCGCGACGACAGACGGCGACCTGGTGCTTGCCGTCGGCCAACAACGTTTGGTCGAGTCCGCAAGTTTGAACGGGGAACCGCTCCCCATATACCGCAAGTGCTGGATGACCACGTTCCGTTATGGCATGAGCCCCGACGAAGCCAAGAAGTTCATGAAAGGGGACGGCTCGGCCTTCTCCAACCAAGACTGGGACGCGCCCGCCCTTTTTCTGGTGCCAGGCAAACTATTGCGGGAGAACAACAACTTGACGCTCCGGATGCGCGACCTGGAGCTGGCCGAGTCTGATCCGCCTTTCGGGAACGTCGAGCTTCGGGCTCCGACGTTGTCGGAACGAGTCGCCATGGTCAGCCGCGAGCGGGAAAGGGACAAGGTGGTCGTAGTGCTGAGGAACCAGTTTCCCGCCCCCGCCAAACTGTCCGTCGAATGGCGTGTCGAGGACTATTTCGGCAAAGAGCTCCGCAAGGCGGCCAAGTCCGTGGCTCTGGGAGCCAACGCCACCTTGGCGTTGGAGGTGCCCCGGGAATCCAAAGACGACTACAAGGTGATACTTAAGGCCACCGAGGGCGACGCCAGCATCACGGACTATTGGGCTTACTTCCCGCGTTTCGACCAGCTCGCCGGCTTCCGTCAACGGCTCAACCTCGACGGCCCCGGCTGGGAATTCCAGCCTGTCAAGCAATGCGTCGGACTGAAGCAAGCCCCTTCCGTGAACGGCTGGCAGCCCGCCGACATGCCCTTCTCCATCTACGGCTCCTCCCTGGGCGGGGCGCATCGCGTCTGGCTCAAGCGGAAGTTGACCATCCCTGAATCCTTCAAGGGGCGCAGGATCAGCTTGAGGCTCGAGTATGTAAGCTGTTTCGCCACCGTATACGTGGACAACTTCGAGAGCCCGGCCTACGACGGCACCGGAGACTGTCCTGAAATCGACATCACGTCCAGGGTCGTCCCAGGCAAGGAGAGCACCATTTATCTGGGTGTCACCGACGCCGTCGGATGGTTCAAGCCAGAGCTCGCCCCGGTCGCCGACAACGAATGGGACGCGGCGTCCTTGCGGCTGATGAGCGGCTTCGTCGGCGAGAGCATCATGTGGGCTTGGACGTGGTGGGGGGTGAGCGGGTCGACCGAACTGCGCACCAAACCGGAACTGAACGTCAAAAGCGCGAAAATCAGGACTTCCGTGTCAGGCAAGGCGCTCTGGACACAGGTCACGCTACGCAACGACGGAGCGGTCGCGCAGGAGGTGGAAGTCCGCCAGCAGGTGCTCCACAAAGGCCGCAAGACGCTAGGCGTGGAGCCGCGGAAAGTGGTCGTCCCGGCCGCCGGCGAAGCCACCGTGACCACGGAGACGCCCTGGTCGTCACCGCTGCTGTGGACGCCTTACACGCCTGAGCTCTACCAACTGCGGACGGAGCTCGCCACCGCCTCGGGCAACACGCTCGACGTCCTGGACAGCCGCTTCGGCTTCCGCGAGTTCGCTATCGCCGGCGACCATTTCACCCTGAACGGCGCCCCCTTCCATCCCTACGGCGCCTCGGGCTACACTGACGGGGTCGACGCGGTGAAGTTCATGAAGTCGAAGCACGAGACTTACAGCCGCGAGTGGTTCGGCAAAACCACGGAGGCCAAGATTGACCTCTTCGACGAGGTTGGGCTCGCCATTTGCATGGAGTCGACGCAGGACTGCGCGTCTGACTTCCGCGACCCGAGGACGTTCGCGAACTGGGAGTCCTGGATGAAGCGCGTCATCGACGCGTATCAAAACCACCCCAGCGTCATGTTCTGGAACGCCGGCAACGAGATCATCCCCATTGGCAAGCCCATGGACAAACTCTCCGGCGTCGGCGCGATGATGCGGCGGCTCAAGGACTACGACCCGACCCGGATCATGATGAGCGAGGGCAGCGGCGACATCGGCGGCTTGGCGGAGACCTACGCCCCCCATTACCCCGACGCCCGCGTCCTGCCGGACGACTACCTGTGGCTCGGCCGCAAGCTCGCCGAGATCCCGAAATCCCAGATCGCGCGGCGCAAAGCCACCTGGAGCGATTCCCCGGAATTCGTCTACAAGCCCAACGGCACCGAGCCGGCGGGCTGGCCAAGGACAAAACCCTTGTTCACCGGCGAGTTCACTTACCAGCCCGAGGCGGCCATCGGCTACGGCGCTCCATGGATTGGCGAGGAGGCCTATTGCCCCGGCCCGCTGGTCGACGACATCTTCCCCCTCGCCTCCCACAAGGCCATGGATAGCCTCAAGCGGGCGAAGTTTGCGACACTCAGGATGATCGGGCTTTCCGGCTTCTGCTCCCACATGCGGCAACATGTGGGCTCCGACTACCTTAACCCCGTGGCCGCCTTCGCCAAGGAGTTCAGCGCCAACCTCTTCGCCGGCGAGAAGGTTAAAAGGACGATCTTCCTCTTCAACGACCTCTCCGAGCGGCGGGACATGAAGTTCAGCTGGAAGCTCACCCTGGACGGCGAGGAGTTCGCCCAAGGCGCGCGGAAAAGCGTTTTGGCTCCAGGCACCAGCGAAGCGTTCTCCATTGAGTTCAACGCCCCGGACGTCAAGGAGCGGAGCTACGCCTACCTTAACCTGCACGTGGACGCGGGCGGGGGGCGCGCGTTCGACGACACCAAACGCCTCACCGTCTTCCCGCGCTTCATGCTGGACGCCGGAGCCTTGAAGGTGGCGGTCTACGACCCGCCCGGCGCCAGCGCCAAGGCGTTGGAACAGGCGGGGTTGAAATTCAGCGCCATCAACCGCGTCGACAAGGACGCGTTGGCCGGCGTCGGGCTGCTCGTCGTGGGCGATGGCGCGGCCGACGACCAGATAGAGAAGGCGTCAAAGGACATCAAGGACTACGTCGAGGCGGGCGGCCATGTGCTGGCGCTGCGGCAGGAGACGGCGCGGCCGTGGGTGCCGGTCAGGAACCTTGGCATCGGTGACGCCAGCGGCTCCGTGGCGGTGGTCACGGCCCAAGGCCACCCCGTCTTGAAGAACTTGTTGCAGGAGGATTTCCGCTACTGGCGGAACCAGGACGGCAGCCTCGTATACTCCCTCGCCATGCACATGCCCAACGAGGGCGGTTTCCGGGCTCTGGTCAGGGGCGGCCGCGCCAACGGCGACGGCGACTGCAATCAGTTGGAGGATCTCTGCCTGCTTGAAGTGCCGGCCAAGCGGGGCTGGTACTTGTGTTCCCAGCTCGAGCTCACCCCCGAGACGCTTCAACAGGAACCCGCCGCCCGGACGCTTTTCCAGAACATCGTCGACTACGCCAAGATCCCCAACGCGACGAAACCCGTAGCGTTGCTCACCCCGGGCGGCGAACTCCAGGAATACATGGAGGCGGAGCTGGGGGTGGTCTTCGCCAACAAGGCTTCCGACCTGCGGCGGATGGGCGACCTGAAGGCCTTTGGAGCCATCACGGCGTCTGACTGGAAGAGCGCGGACGACCTCGCCGCCGCTAGCTCCGGCTTGAAGGAATACGTGGCCAACGGCGGGACGTTCGTGCTCCACGGGCTCGACCACGGCACGCTGCTTTTCCTGGACAAGGTGTTCGGTTTGAAGTTGACGCTGACGGAGTTCCCCTGCCCCCGGGCGGTGAAAGTGGCCGCGGACCCGCTCCTCTGGGGTATCTCCAACGCCGACCTGGCTTGGAAGCTCAGCGACCATGACCAGGGCTATCTCGGCAGGCAGCCCCAGAAGGGCGACATCGTCAGGGCTGTCCCCACGGGTGAGGCGCTCCGGCCGCTGTGCTATCCCGCGCTCCTCAGCAAGATAGCGTTCGGCTCCGGCTCCATCGTCATCGACCAGGGGCGTTGGCTCGACCGGCCGCAGCGCGAGACCATCCTCTCCACCTTCCATGTCAACCTCGGCACCGAGGTCAAGCCCAAAGGCGTCCTGGACAGCGACAAAGGCAAACTGCTGCTGGACTACGACCTCTTCCCCGTCGACCTCGCCAAGTTCTGCAACCGCGGCTTCAAGGACGAGGGCGTCCCCTGTACCGACGCCCCCGTCAAGAACGAGCCCGGCAAGAAACGCGGCTGGTCGGCCCAGGGCCCCGATTGCGACCTCCGCGAGTTCCCCACCGACAAGAACACCCTCGCCGGCATCCCCTTCTGGATCGCCAATCCCGACAACAACGACGGGGGCGGCTGCGTCGCGCTCTGGAACCAGCATGACGGCAGCCTGCCTGAGGCCATCACCGGCATCCCTGTCGGCCGCAAAGCCGATTCCCTCTATTTCCTCCACGCCTCCTGCTGGAACGCGGGCGGCGGGCTGCCGGGCTGGAAGTACATCGTCCGCTACAAAGGCTTCAAGAACTTGATCATCGGCCAAGACCCCTCCGACTGGACGCAGGTCTTCGCGGTGCGGCAAGGCCTGGAGGTGGGCGAATGGGCCAAGCCGGGCACCTTGCCCAACGCCGTGGTCGCCTGGCAGGGGCGGTGCCGCAACGGCTGGAGCTGCTGCGTCTACATGACCGAATGGAAGAACCCTTACCCGAACCGCGAGATCGAATCGCTGGAGCTCGTCTCGGAGAAGAACAGCCTCTATCCGTTGATCATCGCGGTGACGGGGGCGGCGAAGAAAGGGGCGGCTAAATGAACTGGACGCTTGGAGCGGCCGCGGTGTTCCTGACGCTCGCGTCAGGGGCTGCCGCCGACACTGCGTTGCTCTTCGATTGCTCGGAGGGCAAAGGCCAATACCTTCATGACCGGAGCGGCAACGGCAACAACGGCCTCTTCGGCTCGACGCCCGGCTTGGAGGCCGATGACCCCGGCTGGACCAAGGTCGCCCCGTCTCGTTGGGCGCTCTCCTTCGACGGCGTCTATCCCTGCAAGGTGACTGTCGCGGACGGCCCGTCGCTCAATCCCACCGACAGGTTGGCGATCGCGGCGCATATCAAGCGCAGCGTCGCGCAACCCGGCGTGATCGTCAACAAGGACTGGTCGGTCTACTGCCTCTACATCAATATGGACGGCATGCTATGCTTCCTCTACCGCGACGAGAGCAACGGCCTCCACAATATCGACACCAAATGTTTCATCCCACTCGAGCGATGGCTTGAGGTGAAAGTAGTGGTTGACGCGCCCAGGAAAGCTATTGATTTCCATGTCGACGGGAAACTTGTCGACACCAAGACCTTCGTCGGCGCGGGATTTTACCAGAAAAACAGCGCCCCGCTGGACATCGGGTTCAATTCCGCGCAAAAGATCTATCCCTTCTCTGGCATGCTTGACCGGCTTGAGATCCAAATCCCAAAGAGAGGAGCGCAAAGATTATGAAACCCGCAAAAGGCAAGAGCATGTTTTTCACGCTCGTCGAGCTCCTGGTCGTCGTGGCTATAATCGGGATTCTGGCGTCGTTGTTGCTTCCAGCCCTCAACAACTCCAAGCAGCAGGCCTACCGCATCCAATGCGCCAACAACCTCAAACAACTCGGAATCGGCTTCGTCAGCTACAACGACAGCTACAACGGATTCTTCCCCGCCGACTATGTGGGCGTCAACGGGGAACTGGAAAACTGGTGGAACGGGATGGTGATGACCGAATTGGGCATGGCCGTGCCGGGTGGCTATCCCCCCTGGTCCGCCCCCATCATGAACGTGTTGAAGTGCCCCTCGGCCAACTGGTCGGCGCTCACTAATTTCGCCTGCGACCTCAACGGTTCGCCCGTGTTCGGCTACTATGGCTTCAACGATCAATACCTGTCCTCCAAGCTCGCCAGCCCGATCCGGATCAGCCAAATCCTCAGCCCGTCGAGCATCGTCTGCGTGACCGACTCGGGCGGGGCCGCCCGCGTTAACTATGGCTATGCCAGCACGCCGCCTTTCTCCAGCGAGTGGATACCGGCGCCGCGCCATCTTAACCAGGTCAACATCGTCTATTGCGACGGACATGTTGGTTACATGCAATATTGGCCGCTGGTCAAAGGGGCTGCTGCGTACTGGGGCTATTGACCGTTCCGCCAGTCAGCTCAGCGCCCGGACGATCAGGGTTTTGACCAGGATTTTCAGGTCGAGGCGGAGACTGGCGTTGTTGCTGTAGTAGAGCTCGTTGAGCTCGCGTTCGAAAAGCTCGCCGGCCTCGGCCCCCAGCATCCCCGAGTAGCTGAAGACCGCCGGGTGGTAGAGACGCATGTCCTTGAGCAGTTCCCGGTTGTGCTCGTTGCACTCCAGCGGCATGTTCCCCGACAAGTACAAATAGCCCCGGATCACCTCGATCAGCAGCGGGAACTTGTCCAGCGAAAGCTTGTGGAAAAGGATCAGCGGCACGCTCCGCGGCGGCACGCCGTAGATGGGGATGCGGCGTTTTTTTGAGCCGTCCTGGCTGAGGAAGCATTCGACCATCCTGGGGCGGTGTTTGGTGAAGGGCAGCACGAAGAGGAGAAAGAAAAAGTACGGCAGGGCGAAAAGGGCGGCGAGGGGCAACGCCACCAACAGGTGGACCACTTGGCAGCCGAAATTGCGCAACGCCCCCACGTTCACGCCCGAGAGCAGGAAGTCGTCGACGATCTCGAGCTTCTCCCCCGAGTCCGGGTCGATCAGGCAGTTCCGGTTGACGATCTTGCGTTTGATCTCCAGGTCGGCGCCGACGTAGGAGTTGTCGTAGACGATGGATTCCTCCACGACCGTGCCCCGGTCGATCAAGGTGTTGAAGCCGATGATCGCGGCCGGGCCGACGCGGGTGGACTCCTTGAAGCCGACGTTGTTGCCGATGATGACCGGTTTCTCGAACACGGCGCCGCGGCCGATCTCCACGTTCTGGCCGATGAAGACGCCGTCCTCGTTGTTGTAGCCGGGCAGGATGTAATGGTGGCTTTTGTTCTTCAGCACGTCCATGCTCAGGTTGTAGTAGTCCGAAATGCTCTCGATCGGCAGGAGCCGGACGGTCTTGTGGGTGTCCGGGGCTCCGGCGGGGGCATGCCAGGGGGCGTAGGCGCTGGGCAGGTACATCATGGAACCGCTGGGGCAGGAGAGCCATGCCTGGCCTTCGTCGGGGCTGAAAAGGCCTTCTTTGAGCGTCTCTTTGTCGTAGTCTAGGAACATGAAGCCGTCGATGACCAGCAGCGCTCCGGAGCCGACGAAGGACTGGTTTTTGGCGATGACGTCGCGGATGCCGTCGCCAGTCTTGGAGATGCCGTAGCTGAGTTTGACGCCCCAGCGCGAGCCGTCGGCGAAGAATTTCTCCAGCTCCACGTCGGGCTGGTCGGTGACGAGGCGGACCTCCTCGACGCCGAGCAGGTCGCAGAAGTCGATGTAGTATTCCAGCAGGGGCTTGTTGGCGAATTTGAGCTTGTAGGGCGAGACGTCGGGGAAAAATTCCTCGAGCCATCGCGCCGGCGCGCTCGCGCTGTTGATGACACATTTCATAGACGGGTCATTCTTTGGGGGTGAAGGACGTGACCGCCGCTTCCAGGTCGTCGTAGATGTCGAAGATCTTGTAGGCGCGGGTGATCTCGAAGACCATCCGCGGTTTGGGGCGCAGCCCGCAGAGCCGGATCTCGCCGGCTTGTTCCGCCGCGCTCTTGAGGCAGGCCACCAGGCTGCCCAGCCCGGTGCTGTCGATGAAGTCCATGCCCGTCAAGTCCATCACGTACTTGTTGCCGTCGTTGAGCCACTTGCCGAACTTCGTCTTCAGCTCGACGGCGCTGACGGCGTCCAAACGCCCGTCGACGCGGATGACGGACACGGCTCCCCGGTGTTCCAAGGCCAGTTCCATGGTCGATTCCCTTTCGTTGGTTTTTCAGTACGACCCTTTCCCGGTGATCACCGCCGGGATGGTCTTGAGCAAGATGACGATGTCTTTCCAGAAGCTTTGGCTCTGGATGTACGCTTTGTCGAGCGCCACCTGTTGCTTGAAGGGGATGTCGCTCCTGCCGGAGACCTGCCAGATGCAGGTGATGCCCGGCTCCACATGGAGGCGCTTGCGCTCCTCCAGCGTGTATTTCGCGACTTCCGCGGGCAGCGGGGGGCGGGGGCCGACCAGGCTCATGTCCCCGGCCAGCACGTTGAAGAGCTGCGGCAGCTCGTCGACGCTGAACTTCCGGATCAGCCGGCCCACTTTGGTGATCCTGGGGTCGCGCTTCATTTTGAAGATGACGCCGTCTTTGGACTCGTTGGCGGCCTCGACTTGCGTCTTGAGCTTCTCCGCGTCGGCCACCATGGAGCGGAACTTGTAGAAGCGGAAATGTTTGCCGCCCTTGCCCACGCGGATCTGGCTGAAGATCACCGGCCCGGGCGACTCCACCACGATCGCCACCGCGGTGAGGAGGAAGACCGGCAGCAGGATCAGGATCAGCGCCAGGGACACCAGCACGTCCATGGCCCGCTTGATGAAGCGGGACAAGGCCACGGTGCATTCCCAGACGCAGACCTTGAACATCACCCCCGGCAAGATTTTGCGCTTGCCGTTGGCGATGAGTTTCTCGATCAGCTCTTCCCTGACCAGTGTGCCGCCGTGTCGTGTCATGGTCAACCTTTAAGCTCGTGCAATTTCCATTTCAGCACCCGGTAAATGAACAGCGGGTTGCCGATGATATACCGTCTCCACATCCGTCCCGGCTCCATCGCCAGGCGGAAAACCCATTCCAATCCCAGTTCCCGCACCCATCGCGGGGCGCGCCGGATTCTGCCGGAGTAGAAGTCGAACAGCCCGCCCACGCCCATCACGACGTGGCAAGCGAGCTCCGCGGCGTGGGCCACGATCCATTTTTCCTGCCTCGGCGCCCCGAAGCCCACCAGCAACACGTCCGGACGCGCCGCGTTGACCTGCTCCACCACCTCGCCGCTTCCGGTGGCGTGGTCGAAGAAGCCGTCGCGCTCCCCGACGACCCGCAACCCGGGATGCCGCTGCTCCAGGTTGCGCCTCATAGTCGCCGCCACTCCGGGCGCGGCGCCCAGCAGGTACAGCGAATAGCCTCGCTCCGCCATCATGGCGCAGAGGAACGGCAGCATGTCCGTCCCGTTGACGTTCTCGCGCAGCGGCGACCCGATCAGCCGGCAGCCGATGTTCACCCCGATGCCGTCGGGGAAAACGTGGTCGGCGGACTTGAGCGCCGCGAAGTACTCCTTGTCTTTGAACACTGTATTCAAACAGTCGGCGTTTACAAAGAAGATTTTCTTCTTTAATGAGCTTTTAACCGCGTCCGCGATCAAAGTCAAAGCCCCGTTCATGGTGATGTTCATGAATTCCGCGCCGAAGAGGTTGATCTTCTCGGCGGGGCTGACGCGCTCGCAGCGGTAGAGGGCGGAGGGCAGGCTCTTCAAAATGAGCACGAAGTCGCTCAGGACGTTCTTGCGGAAGACGTACTCCCACTCGATGTTCCGTTCCCCCTCGTGGGCGATTTTGACGCTGCCGCGGACGAAGAGCAGATTGAAGATGCCCGGCTTGCCGGCGTAGAGGTAGTTGTCGCCGGAGAAGCGGGTCGTCCTGTCGAAGGGTTTGATCCCGACCCCCACCAGCGAGAGCTTCCCTGTCAGGGCGTAGTGGAACAGCGAGGCGTTCCGCAGGTAGTATTTGCGGCAGTTGAAATAGCGCAGCTCCAAGGGGGCTCCGGCCGCCCCGAAAACCACCGCTTTCTCGAAGATGGGGCGGCGGGTCGCCAGATAGCGCAGGCAGAGGACGGCGAAGACCGGGGCCGTGGCCAGGACGTAGAAGCCCGCGGCCAGCGTCAGCTCGACCGCCCGGGCGCAGAACGCCGTGGCGTGGAGCAGCGCCACGAAGCAGGACTTGTTGAGGTCCGCCTTGCGTTTGCGCCGCCGCCCGCCCACGAGCGTCTCAAGCAGGTTGTCTATTTCTTCCGACCTGTTTCTCATAAGCCTCGATGATCGTCCGTTGGTGTTTTTCCCAGTTGAATTCCCGCGCCCTGGCGATACCCGCCGCGGTCATGGCCCGTTGCCGCTCCGGGTTGGACAAGACTTCCTTGATCCGCTTGGCCATCGTCTCCGCGTCGTCGGGGGGGAAGGTCAGGACGGCGTCGCCGCCGATCTCCGGCAGCGAGGAGCTGTCGGAGCAGACCACCGGGACGCCGCAGCCCATCGCCTCGAGCAGGGGGATGCCGAAGCCCTCGAAGTAGGATGGGAAGACGTAGAGCCCCGCCCCGCGGTAGAGCCCCGGCAGGAGCTCGCGGCTGACGAAGCCGGTGAACTTGACGCGGTCCTTGTCCGGCGAGGCGGCGGCGTAGGCCTCCACCACCTCGGCGCCCGACCACCGCGCCCCGGCGAGGACTAGCTGGCGACGCCGTTTGAGCTCCTCCGGCAACCGCTCGTAGGCCTTGATCAAGTTGAGGTGGTTTTTTCCGGGGTGCTCGAGCCGCGCCACGTAAAGGAGATAGCCTTCCTCCAGGTTGAACGCTTGCCTGGCCTCCTCCACCCCGGCGTCGCCCGGGACGAACGCCGCGGCGTCGAAGCCGTTGTGGTTGACCACGATTTTCTCCGGGGGGAGGCCGAAATAACGTTCCAGGTCAAGCTTGGTGCTGTGGCTGACGGCGAAAACCGTGTTGGCCTTCTCTAGGAACGTCGGGACGACGCTACGGATGTAGAACATGCGTAGGGCGTCGTATTTCCCCTCTACGTGGAACTGCGACAAGTCGTGGACGGTAGCCAGCAGGGGGATTGGACAGCGGCAAAGCAGCCTGCGGTTGGCGGCGGGCAGGAAGACGAAGTCGTAGCGCTTGAAGTCGAGCGTCCAGGGCAGGACGAAGAGGTGCCAGAGCATGTTCAAGGTGGGATTGCCCAGCCAGTCGGGGTAGACCAGGAGGCGCAACTTGCCGCCGGGGGGGGCGGGGAAGCGCGCTTTGTCCCGTTCCAGGATGAGCAAATCCACGGCGTTGTCCCGGGCCAGGAGCGGGATCACGCCGTTCATGTACTCGGATATGCCGGACTTGCCGCCGTCATAGCCCATCGCGCTGCATAAGATTCTATACATCAAAAGTTTCCCGTCATTGGTCCAAGTCCCTCCACGAAATCCTCCTCGCGGCAGTTCCGTCGCACGAAGTCCAGCCCGTTGGCGCCCAGGCGCCGGGCCAGGTCCCGGTCGGCGGCCAAACTGTCCAAGGCCGCGGCGAAGGCCGGCAAGTCCCGTTCTCTGACCAGTCGTCCGTTCTGTCCATCCTTGAGCCATTCGCCGATCCCGCCGACGTCGAAGCCGACCACCGGTCTGGCATGGGCGAAGGCCTCGACCCCGACCAAACCGAAGGGCTCCTGCCAGCGCGACGGCACCGCCACCATGTCGCAACGGGCGTATTCCGCCTCGAGGTCCTCGCAATAGCCTTTGAACTCCACTTTCCCGTCCAGCCCCAGCCTGGAGGCCAGGCGGGCGAGGAACGCTCCGTCGTTGCCCTTGCCGACCACGCTCAGGCGGAACTCGCCGCGCATGAGGGGCAGGGCGCGGAGCAGCAAGTCCACGCCCTTGCCGCGGATCAATTGCCCGACATACAAGATCCTGGCCGGGCCGTCGGCACCGTCCGCCGGGGACGTCGCCGTGACCGCGACCACCGGCCGCAACTTGACAATTCTATCACAAGCTATCCCGTTCATCAAGAGGTTGTCGCGCATAAAATCGGACAAAACCACGAAACGGTCCGCCCGTTTGTAGGTCCGCAGCAGCGCGGCGCGGGCGAAGGGGTTGATAAGGCCGATTCCGCCGGGCCGTTTCTCCAGCAAGCATGAGCACACCGAGCAGTAGCCCAGGTTGAAGGGCAGATGGCAGTTGAGCCGCCCCAGCGGGAAATATTTGTGCCGCCGCGGACAATAGTAGTCGTGGTCGTGAACGAAGCACACGCATTTGAAGTTCCCCAGCAACGCCGCGACCAAGCCGCGGTTCATGGTCTTGTGGATGAAGGCGGTGCCAATCCCGGCCGCCTTGGTCAGTCCTATGATCTCCGGCAAGGGACGTCCGGCGGTGAGCCAAGTCTCCTCGAATGGTTTCTGGAATTCGTCCCATCCGGAGTTGGAATGCTTCTCGAAGAGCCCCCAGAGCTTCCAGCCATGTCGGCGCAACAAGGACGAGCTGTCGAAGACGTAGCGCTCCGCGCCGCCGAAAAAGCCGCCCGTGGAGTTCACCACCAGTACTTTATGGATTGTGTCCATGATGCCTTTCCAACACTTCGGCGTAGAAGTCGAGCTGTTGCGCCGCGATTTTGTCCCAGGAATACTGCTCGACAACCTTGCGGTGGGCGTTGTCGGCCAAGGCGCGTCCGAGGCCGCGGTCGGCCATGGCCGAACGGGTCAACGCCTCGAGTTGCCCCAGGTCGTAGGGGTCGAAGAACAATCCGGTGCGTCCGTTCTCCACGAGATGCTGGAGCCCGCCGACATTGGCGGCGAGCACCGGCAAGCGGGCCGCCCAGGCCTCCAGCGCCACGATCCCGAACGGCTCGTGGATGGATGGCAGGACGAAGAGGTCGGAGCTGAGGTAGGCGTCGACCAGTTCCGGCGAGCCTGGGGCCAGGCCGGTGATGACGGTCACCTTGTCCTGGAGCCCGAGTTTGGTCGCCAGCGCGGTGAGCTCGGCGTGGTAGTCCGGGGCGGTGACCGGGCCGATCAGGGCCAGATGGACGTTGTCGCCGCTGGTGGTCAGCCGCGCCGTCAGGTCGACGAGCATTTTCTGGTTTTTCTGGTAGTCGATGCGGGAGACGCAGAGGATGAGGAAGGCGTCGGCGTTGATCCGCAGCTCCGCCCGGAAGCGCCCTGAGGGCTCGACGGCGAAGAGCTCCGGGTGGGTGCCGTTGGGGATGTAGGCCACGGGTTTGTCGGGGAACTGCTCCCGGGTGCGGAGATGCTCGTTGTAGCCGACGCAGACGATGCCGCCGCAGTCCTCCAGCGCCCGGCCGCTGTGGAGCATCCAGTCCAGGGCTTTGCCGTAGTTGAGGCTTCCGCGGATGGGGCGCATCATCTCCCGGAGCTCCTCCGGCGGCACCTCGTAATGTCCACCGTGGAAGGACAGCACGTAAGGGACGCCCAGGTGTTTGGCGGCGTGACGGGTCATGCCCGCCATCCTGGCCATGGAGTGGCAATGGAACAACGCCGCGCCGCTCCGGGACGACAGGTGCGAGAGCAAGCCATGGGAGAAGGGGTCGCCGCCCTTTTTGTCCAACCGCATGACGCTGTCGGCGCTGAGCGGGAACCGCGGATAGAAATAGTTGAAACGGCGGATGGCGATGCCGTCGCGGAACTCGTCGGCGGTGGCGGAGAGCGCCCGGGTGGCGACGATCTCGGGGACGAGCCCCAGTCGCCGCAGCTCCTGGGAGATGTTCCAGACCACCGTCTCGGTGCCGCCCCACTCCTCGAAGGCGAAGCGGCGCACGACATTGACCACGGTTTTCCCGGCGAAATCCATGCTTGTCTCCGTTTAGGTGGTGAAATACTTGTTGGGGCGTCCGGCGGCGGCGGCGCGGCGGCCGCTCCAGGCGTTGGCGCGTTGGGCCAGGCGGTAGCGCCAACCGCCGGGGATGGCCCCGAACAACCCCCGGCGGGACAGGTATAGCAGATCCCGGACCATCTCCCTCAGGCAAGGGAGGACGAAGCCGGACAGCCACGGGGGGCAGCCGCGGTGGATCTGTCCCTCGGCGTAGCCCTCGTTGTAGAAGCGTTTGCGCAGCTCCGGCGGACTGTAGTTGTGGGAATGCTCCACCCTGGCCTCCGGGACGTAGCGCAGGGAGCGGCCGGAACGTTTGACGCGCCAGGACCACTCGACGTCCTCGGAATAGCGCAAGCTTTCGTCGAAGGGCACCTGGAGCAACAGTTCCCGGGGGGCGGCGCTGGTGGCGAGGGAGAAGAAATGGCCCCAGGTGGCGGCGTCTTTGCCGTCGCCGAAGGCGCGGGCGTGGTCCTTGGCCACCAGGGGGGCGGCGTCCGGCCGCGGCAGCTGGTTGCCGAAGACGGCGCCCAGGGTTTGGTCCGCGAGCAAGGGGTGGATCAGGTTGCCGAGCCATTGCTTGTCCAGCGGGACGCAGTCGGAGTTGTTGAAGACCACGATCTTGCCGGAACAGCGGCGGACGGCGTCGTTGAGGACTTTTCCGGGGATGTAGTCCTCGGGCTTGACGCGCCAGGCGAGGTCGGGCTTCCGGGCCTCGAGGAGCTCCCAGGTGCCGTCGGTGGAGCCGGAGTCGACGCAGAGCAGCTCGAAGTCGGCGAGGTCCTGGGCGCGCAAGGCTTCCAACGTCTTGCCGATGAAGGCGATGTCGTTTTTAGAGCGTATTACCACGCTTGCCAGTGGAGTTCCCATGGAGGTGCCTGTCGATTCGGATGTATGTCTTGTTGAGCTGGCCGTTCCGCTGGATATGGAAATCGTGGGCGATGGTCTTGATGATCGCCACGCCGCGGCCGGAGGTGTTGAGGCCGTCGTGGCCGTCGAAGGCGTCGTTGTCGAGGGAAGGGGGGGGCTGCCAGGGGCGGCCTTTGTCCCAGCAGTGTATTTGGATGTCCTTGCCGAGGGTGAGGCGGAAGAAGATATCGGCGCAATCCTTGTCCGTCCCTTCGAGGGAGTGGCGTATGATGTTGTTCAAGGTCTCGTTGACGACCAGCTCCACTTGGGCGGCGAGCTTGGCGTCCCCGGTGTGGTGGATGAGGAAGTGGTCGCAATGCTGGCCGACCCGGGCGACGTCGTGGGCCTTGGGCGAGACTTTGAAGAAAAGCTCGTCCTCGGGGGCGGTCATGGTCTTGCTGATGCTGAGCATGGTCAGGTCGTCATTGACCACCGTGAAGCCGGCGCGGCCGAGCTCCTGGCGGATGAGGTAGGGCAAGCAGACGAGCTGGTCGGGTTGGGCGGCCTGGCTGACGAGTTTGGCGAGGCCTTCCATGCCCAGGAACTCGCCCTGGGGGTCCTCGCACTCGTAGACGCCGTCGGTGTAGAGCAGCAGCGCGCTATCGTCGCCCAGGGCGACGCGGTTGGTCTCCAAGGTGGAGTAGTCGTAGTCCTTGACCAGGCCGAGGGGGACGGCGCCGCAGTCGGGGAGCAACGTGGCGAGGCCGTTGCGGGGGTTGTACTCGATGACGGGGGGATGGCCGGCGTTGCAGTACTCGAAACTGCTGCTTTGGGTGTCGACCAAGCCGATGAGGATGGTGAGGTAGTTGTCGCTGAAGAAGTCGTTTTTAAGGACGTGGTTGAGCTTGTTGAGGATGTTGAGGGGGGTGGCGTCGTGTTTCTCGGCCTCGACGATCATCTTGATGACGGCGGCGATGGCGGTCATGAGCAGCGCGGCCTGGACGCCGTGGCCGGAGATGTCGCCGATGTAGACGATCTTGCGGGTGGGGGAGATAGTGATGATGTCGAGGATGTCGCCGCTGACCTTCTCGGAGGGTTCGTAGAGGGAGCAGACGGCGAGGCCGTTGTCGAAGTTCATCCAGTCGGGCACGAGGTAGGCCTGGACGCTGGAGGCGACGTTGAGGTCGGCGAGCAGCTTGGAGTTCAGGCTGTTGAGGCGTTCCTCCTGGTCTTTGATCTTGATGATGTTGCTGATCCGGGCCTGAAGCTCGCTGCGCTTGACCGGCTTGCGGATGTAGTCGATCGCCCCGGCGTCGAAGGATTTGCTCAAGGACTCGTCGTCGGCGAGGGCGGTGAGCATGATGACCGGGAGGTCGGGGGTGTGGGCCAGGATTTTCTCGCAGGCCTCGAAGCCGTCCATCTCCGGCATGATGATGTCCAGGAGCACCAGGTCGTAGGGGCGCTCCTGGGAACGGGTGATCGCCTCCTGCCCGGAAAGGCAGCAGTCGACCTCGAAGCCCATCACCTTGAGCATCGCCCCGACGATGGTCAGGTTGATTTTCTGGTCGTCTACGATCAACGCTTTGCGTATCATTAGTTTTACGCCCCTTTGAGTTTTGCCAAGGCCTCGCAAGTTCCCGCGTAGGACGCCTCGAGCGTTTCGAGCAGGGAGCGGGCCCGCTGGCGGTCCTTGGCCGCCGCGGCGTCCTCAAGGAGTTTGCAGCGTTCCCCCAGGTGTTCGGCTCCGACATGGTAGCTGATGCCCTTCAGGGAATGGGCCGCCTGCTTGAGGAGGTCGAAACCGCCTTTTTGGATGACGCTCCGGATCTGCTTCATGCAGGCGGGGGCCTCGTCCTCGACGAAGAGTCCCACCATCTCCTCCAGCACGTCCATCTCCTTGAGCGTGGCGATGGCTCCGGGGTTGAGCAAGGCGGCGTCCCCGTTGTCCAGCGTGACCTCCTGGGCTACCAACGTCTCGTCGTTGGGGCGGGCCGTCCCCCAGCGGCGCAGCGCCGCCCGGAGCCGTTCCGGGCGGATTGGCTTGGGGATGAAATCCGCCATGCCGGCCTTGCGGCAGAGCTCGCGGTCCTCCTGGCTGACGTTGGCGGTCATGGCGACGATGACGGGGCTCTGACCGGGCGGCGCCCCCGCGAGGATCAGCCGGGCGGCTTCCAGCCCGCCCATGCCGGGCATGTGCAAGTCCATGAAGATGATGTCATATTTGGTCTTGGCCGCCGCCTCCAGGGCTTTCTCGCCGTTCTCCGCCAGGTCGGGTTTGCTGCCGAGTTTGGTTAGGGCTAGGGCCACCAGGCGCTGGTTGATCTTGTTGTCTTCGGCCACCAGGATTTTCAGCCCTCGACGTTCCTCTGGGAGCTGGTCTCCCGCCTCGTCTGACACCGGCTCGTCGTCGTCGTCCACGCCTCCGACCTCCTGGGCCGCCAGGGAGAACATGAATTTAGAGCCCACCCCCGGCTGGCTTTCCACCGCCATCCCCCCGCCCATGAGCTTGACGAGGCGGCTCGCCAGCGCCAGCCCCAACCCCAGCCCCTTATGGCGGCGCGAGGCGGAGCAGTCCAGTTTGTTCAACGGTTTGAAGAGCTTGCCCAGTTGGTCCGGCGCGATGCCGACGCCGCTGTCCTGCACCGTGAAGGTCAGGAGGCCGCCGTTGTTGACCACATGGACCGCGACATGGCCGCGCCGGGTGAACTCGACGGCGTTGCGCAGCAGGCTGCGGAGCACCTGCAACAGCCGGTCGCGGTCGCCCACGATGCGGCGGGGGCAGCCGGGGCCGAGCTCCCAGTCTAGCCCCAGGCCTTTCTCCTCGGCGTTGGCCTTGAAGGTCCCGGCGGCCTCGGCTACCAGCCAGGCGAGCTCGAAGGCCTGCTCCTTGAGCTTGAGCTCGCCCGACTCGGCCTTGGTGAAGTCCAGCACGTCGTCGATCAAGACGAGCAGGTTGGAGCCGCTTTCGCGGATGGTGTCGACATATTCCGTCTGCTCGTGGTTCAGGGGCGTGTCCCGAAGCAGGTCGCTCATGCCGATGACGCCGTTGAGGGGGTTGCGCATCTCGTCGCTGATCAGCCCGAGGAATTCCGTCCTGGCCAACGTCCCGGCCTCGGCGGCCATTTTGCCCTCGGTGGCGCGGATGGCGCAGTACTGCGCCTCAAGCCGCAGGACCTCGCTGCGGGACAACGCTTTGCCTAGTTCCTCCTCCGCCTTCCGCAGGTCGAGCGCGGCGCCGAAGGTCTCGGCCGCGGTCTTGACGATCGAGATCTCCATCGTCGACCAACGCCGCGGTTGCCGGAGCGTCTCGAAGCCCATGAAGCCGCGGTAGCGTCCGGCGAGGAAGATCGGCGCCACCAGGAACTGTCCGAAGGCCACGGCGCCCTGCTCGCCTTGGCAGAACGCCGCGCGCAGGACGGAGCAGTCGGGGGCGTTGGGGCTGGACGCCCCGGCGTCGGCCCATCGATATCGCTCCTGGGCTCCGAGGCCGCGTTGGAAGGCGCCGGGGCTGTCTTCGAAAAGGTATATCCGGTCCACCTCCGCCGCCTTGCCCAACAGCCCCATACAGGCGCGGACGTCGGTCTCGAAGTCGCCGCCGCGGAGCAGGTTGTTCACCGCGGCCGCCAATCCGGACAGCATCCGGCTGCGGGTCTCGAGCATCCGGCGGTATTTGTCGCGGCCGGTGATGTCGGCGAAGGTCTCCATCTGGTAGACTCGTTCGCCCGCGGTGATGAGCCGCGAGCCGCGTAGCACGTCGATCCGTTCGCCGTCGGAGCGGAACAGCTCGCCCTCGAACTCCAGCGCCGCGTCCTGGCTGACGCCGGCGTGGCCGAAAATTTTGTCCAGGGGAGTGCCGGGCAACTGCTCCGCCGTCGTCCCGACGATGTTGGCGGCGACGGCGTTGGCCTCCACGACCAAGCCGTCCTGGGGGTTGGCGATGAGCACGCCGGTGTTGATGGAGTCCAGCGCCGCCTGGGTTCGTTCCTGGCTCTCCTCCATCGCCTCGGCGATCAGCAGATGGTGGGCGAGCGCCTGCTTGAGCCTGCCGTCGCGTTGGAGCAGCTTGGAGACATGGTCCTTGACCAGACGGACCAGATCCTCGGCGTCGGAGGGCGGCTTGGCGTCGAGCAACGCGCTGATTTCCCGCAGCCCCCGCCATTGCCGCTCATGGCGTTCCTGATCGGAGCGCGCCTTGGCAAGCTCCGCTTTGACTTGCTCCAGCTCGGCCAGGGCCGCGCCCGCGTCTTCGGTTGTCATGTCCACTTTTATCCCGTCCCCCCCCCGCTAGGTTTGGAAGCTGCGGGAATATACTCCCCCGTGGTGGAAAAGGCTAGTCCGCCGCTTGCCAAAAGTGGCGGAGCCCCGCATATTATGGCAGGCGCTTATTCCACCTTGTGATCAAGGTGACCTTGATCATGGCGCGTTCCGGCAGTGGCACGGGCGTCCCGCCCGTGCCACTGCCGGAACGCCACAGGCAACTTGATCGCAATACGAAATTAGGCTTGAATGGAGTTTCGGCTATGCTGGCGAAGGTGTTTTCCGCCGCGGTCCTCGGGATCGACGCGTACAAGGTGGAGATCGAGGTCAACGCGACGATGTGGGGCAAGGAGTCCTTCGTCAACGTGGTCGGCCTGCCGGACAACGCCGTCCGCGAGTCCAAGGACCGCGTCCAGTCCGCCATCGAGAGCTGCGCTCTCCCGTACCCCTATGGCAAGACCGTCGTCAACCTCGCCCCCGCCGACATCAAGAAAGAGGGCGCCTCCTTCGATCTGCCCATCGCCCTCGGCATGTTGGTGGCCGGCGGCTCCTTGCCCAAGGAGAAGGTGGAGGGCGGGCTTTTCGTCGGCGAGCTGGCCTTGCACGGGCTGGTCCGCCCGGTCAAGGGGGCGTTGCCAGTGGCGCTTTTCGCCTCCGGCCAGGCGGACATCCGCTTCCTCATGGTCCCGGAGCTCAACGCCGCCGAGGCCGCCATCGCCTCGGGCGAGCTGCCTGTCTACCCCGTCAACAATCTGCGCCAAGCCTTCGAGTTCCTTTCCGGCAACATTCAGATCGACCCGGTCAAAGGCAGCCTCGAGGCCGCCCGTGACGGCTCCCTGGCTCCGCGCGAGTTCCCCGACTTCATGGACGTCAAGGGGCAGTCCTACGTCAAGCGCGCCATCGAGATCGCAGCCGCCGGCGGCCACAACCTGCTGATGATCGGCCCGCCCGGCACCGGCAAGTCCATGCTCGCCAAACGCGTCCCCGGCATCCTCCCGGACATGCACGTCCGCGAGGCCTTGGAGGTCACCAAGATCCACAGCATCATGGGTCTGCTCGACCCTTCCAGTCCCGTCGTGTCCCTCCGTCCCTTCCGTTCCCCGCACCACACCATCAGCGACGCCGGTTTGCTGGGCGGCGGCACCATCCCAGGCCCTGGCGAGGTCAGCCTCGCCCACAAGGGCGTGCTCTTCATGGACGAGCTCCCCGAGTTCCGCCGCAACGTCCTGGAGGTCCTCCGCCAGCCTTTGGAGAGCGGCAACGTCACTATCTCCCGCGCCGCCGGCTCCTTGACCTTCCCCTCCGACTTTATGTTGATCGCCGCCATGAACCCGTGTCCCTGCGGGCATTTCGGCAGCCCGCAACGCGAATGCCGCTGCTCCACTTTCCAGGTCCAGAACTACCGCAACAAGATCTCCGGCCCGTTGCTCGACCGCATCGACATCCACGTGGAGGTCGCCCCCCTGAGCGAGGACGAGCTGCTCCGCGCCCCCGACGGCGAGCGCTCCGAGGCCATCCGTTCCCGCGTCAAAGGCGCGCGGGACGCCCAGCAGCGCCGTTTCGTCGGCCGCGGCCTCTTCGCCAACGCCCGCATGGAGTCCGCCGAGCTGCGCGATTTCTGCGCCCTCGGCAAGGACTGCGTCGACTACCTCCGCCACTCCATCCGCGACCTCAACCTCAGTGCCCGCGCCTACGACCGCATCCTCAAGGTCGCCAGGACCGTCGCCGACATCGAGGGCTGTGAGCTCATCAACCTCGAACATGTCTGTGAGGCTGTGCAGTACCGCACCCTCGACCGCAAATTGTGGTGAATAGAAATATAATGGTCCAGGTCGAAGACCTGGTCGCCCCCGCCGGCGACAGAGGCGGCCGCCGCAGGCGGAATGCCTTTGCCTCCGGCGGCCAGGCTCCCGCGCCTGGAGGCGGCCAGCCTAACGCTGGGCGCCACGGAAACTTCGTTTCCTTCTTTCGGCTTCGCCGATCAATGTGAATGGTTTTATGTTTTAGATAAGAGAGAAAGCGCGCTATGGAATCCACGTTGGATTGTCTGCCTTGTTTCGCCAGCCACGCCCTGGAGGTCGCCAAGATCGCCACTTCCGACCCCGCCCGCCGCGAGGAGATCATGCGCCGGACTTTCGAGTTCGTCGCCGGGATGGACCTCACCGCCACCGCGCCCCCGGCGATGGCCAGGAGCATCCACGCCGCCGTCCGCGCCATCACCGGGCTCGACGATCCTTATCTTGAGATCAAAGACCGCTCCACCGCTTTCGCCTTGGAGCTGCTGCCCCGGCTGCTGGAGGCCGTCGACGCCCATGCCGACCGCTTCGAGGCGCTCGTCCGGCTCGCCATCGCCGGCAACATCATCGACTTCGGCGCCCAGCGCGACTTCGACCTCGAGGACGCGCGGGAGGTCGTGTTGAAGGCCATGGACGCGCCCGTCGACCTCGACGCCTTGCGCCAGCTCCGCCACGAGATGGACAAGGCGGAGCGCATCCTCTATCTGCTGGACAACTGCGGCGAGGCGGTCTTCGACAAACTGTTGATCGAGCTCTACCGCGGCAAGGTGGTGGCGGTCGTCCGTGGCGGCCCGATCCTTAACGACGTGACCCTCCGCGAGGCGGCGATGTCCGGCATCACCGACCTGGTCGAGGTTGTCGACACCGGCGACCGCGCCCCGGGGGTGTTGCTCGACGGCAGCTCCCCGGAGTTCCGGGAGCGTTTCGCCCGCGCCGACCTGGTGGTCGCCAAAGGGCAGGGCAACTACGAGACTTTGAGCGACACAAAGAGGCCGATTTTTTTCCTGTTGAAAGTCAAATGCCCCGTGGTGGCCCGGGACACTGGCATGCCGTTGGGCTCGCATCTTATCCTGCCCCGGAACCTCTGATGGCGAAGCGGCGGGAGATCACCTTCAACTACGACCACACCCTCGACCTGCACGGCCTCGACGGCCTCGACGCCATCCGCCGCCTGGAGAACCTGATGTATCGGCATGTCGACACCAGCATCATGGTGATCCACGGCCGCGGCACGGGCGTCTTGAAGGGGCTTGTCCGCGACTATCTGCGGGACAACCCCTACGTCAAGGAGACCCAGTACGGCGAGGAGTTGAACATCCCCGGCGGCGACGGCGTGACCATCATTTACGTTTGAGGCGTTTTCGGGGGCGGTCAGGCGGGCAGGGCGGCGAAGAGGTCGAGCATCTCCGGCAGGCTTTTGGTTTGGGGGGTGAAGAAGAACAGCGTCTCCTTGCCCTGCCTCGCCCAGTCGCGGCGGCGGGCGTGGTAGAGGCGTTTCCAGCGGGGCAGGCGCTCATCGGGGCAGACCACCAAGGTCTTGGCCGGGAAGCGTTTCAGGAAATCGGAGCGTTCGATCAGCGTGGACAACAAGTCCGGCCATGGCTCCACCACGATGAAGTCGGCGTCCGGGTGGAGCTTGGCGAACTCCTGCGGGCCGAGCCAGTTGCCGGGGGCGAAGAACACCACGCCATGGCGCGTCGGGTCGAAATGTTTCGCCGGGGCGAAGTCCAGTACTTGCCGCCTTGCCTCGCGTTCCATGGTCAGGAAGGGGCCGCTCAAGGGCAACCAGCCATCCGGCGTCCGCTTCCGGACGAAGGGCAGGTTCGTCCAGTCGCTGAAGCAATCGTAGTCCCCGGCGTCGCCCGCGAAAGCGCCGCGACCAAGCGCCGCGGCCAGCTCGGGGTTTTGCTTGGCGATCAGGCGTAGCGACCACTTCTTGAACGCCTTGAACCGTATGGGGCTGGCGGGATGGTCGAAGTCGGCTGACAGTTCCTCGACGAGGTCGCGCACCAAGGTCTCGACATCCTCCTGGACGCCGCTGGACGGGGTGTCGACGCGGCGTTGTTCGGCGTATTCCCGCAGGGTGGGGAGCCAGAAATTCCCCAGGGCGGCGAGGGGGGCCGCGCCTTGCGGCTCTTGGGCGGCGAGGGTTTTGGGGCCGCGGCAAAATTGGTCGATGAAGTCGTCCAGCCTTAATGACGGGGCGTGTTCGAGTCTAGCCCCGGCGGGGCTGCAATTGTAGACCGCGGCGCCGCGGCTTGGCGTCGCGAGGTAGTTGTCGATCGCTCGGCGTAAGACGTCCAAACTGGTGGTGCTTAGCACCTTGCCGCCATTCGACCCGTCCACTAGCAGGTGGTCGCTTTGGTAGAAGCTTTCGTCGAGGTAGCCTTCCGGGTGGATCTTGCCGGCGGGGGAGAGGCAGAGGTCGCTGCCGAGCAAGGCGATCTGGCGGCATCCCAATTGGGCGGCGAAGTCGATGGCGCTGACCATGGCGGTCCGGGCGAACCGCAGTTTCGTCAAAGGGACGCCGACGGCTTTCAGGGCCAGGTTGAAGCCCGGACATTCGCCCTCGGCCCAGACGACGCGTTTGAAACGTCTCGCGGTTGTCGGGGCGGAGCTGGCCAGGGCCAGCAGGACGCTTCGGGAGTCCAGGGCGTCCGCCCAGTCGTTCAAGCCCATCTCGTGGTCGACCTGGACGACGAAGTCCGGGACGATCCCGTTGGCCAACAAAATCGGGGCGATGCGTCCTAGCGACACCACCACGGCGTTCGGGGCGGCGCGGCGCAGCCCCGGCAGAGAGGCGATGATCGACGGTCCCGCCCCGCAGACTAGCGCCGGGACGTCCGGCGGGACGGAGAAGCCGCGTCCGGCGTTGCTGGCGATCGAAGGCAGGTTGTGGACGCAACAGCGCAGGTTGACGAGTTGATTGTCGCGGCTCTGGGTGACGTTGCGCAGCGCCTCCTCGACCACTTCCTTCAAGTCGAAGCCCGGCTCGAGCCCTGGCTCGCAAGCGTGTTTCGCCCGAGTGGTCTTGAGGACGGCCATGGCGAAGAGCAGCATGTCCGCCAAATCCTCGCGGCCGGAGCATGGGGCGCTGATGGTGTCGCCTTCCGGGAAGACCTTAACCCCGGAGCGTCCTGCGGCGTGGAGGCACAGAAGGAAGGCGTCCCGCGGTGTTTGCTCCCTCACGGCGGCCAGTTGCTCCGGGGCGTCCGAACCGCGGAGGAACACATACAACTCCCGGTTCCAAAGCCGTCGCCCTTGGGAGGGATCGGCGACGAGCTCCGCCAATTTTCGCTGAAAATCTTCTTTGATCCGCGCCGTCGCTAACAAAAAACATGCCCTCCAGGATTTTCGTGGAGGTAAAGATACTTCTTCCGGCGACAAAGTCAAAGCGCGTCTGTGGCGGTTCGCCTAAAGAACGCGACTGCCAGAGCCTTTGGAGGAATCAACGCGGCGCGTCGTCCGGTTATTCCCCCGCCGCTTCGCGGAGGCGGTTTTTGATGATGTTGTCCACTATCCCCTTGGCCTTGATTTGCTCGAACGCTTTCCTTACTCGCTCGACCAACGCGTCCGAGGTCGGTTTGCTGAAGGCCATCCAGGCTAAATCCTCGTTCAGCGCCAAGGCTGTCGTCACCTCTTTCCTGTCCAGCCCCAAGGGCTTCATCTCGGTGGCGAAAGGGAGCTCGCGCCCGGCGCACAGATCGATCCGCTCCGCGAAAAGTTTCCGGATGTTCTGGACATTTTGCGCCACGGGCTCCAATTGCTGGTCGAACCCATGACGCGAAAACATCTCGTGCAGGTTGTTGCCACGAACGACGCCGATTTTGTATCTTTTGGCGTCGTCCACGGTCTTCAGGTTGATGTCCCCGCGCTTGGCGAGTTTGAACAAAACCGATCTTATTGGCGGGGTGACCGGGGCGACCCACTTGAATTGCGCTTCGCGCTCCGGGGTCCGGAAAATGGTGAAAATCAAGACGTCCGCCTTGTCGGTCGCTAGCTTCAAGGCGCGCGCCACCGGGCATGGCTCTATCTTGGTTTGGAGATTGGCTTGCGCCAAAGTCGCCTGAACGATTTCCACCGTCATGCCGACGGCCTCGCCATTCCCTGAAGCGTAATAGTAGGGCGGAAAATCCCCCGACGCGACGACTTTGAGATCCTGGGCCACTCCCGGGGAGGAGCTGAAACCGCACGCTATCGCCAGGAAACATAGGATTTTTCTCATGGCCTCTTTCGCAGTGATAGCCGTCACGTCAAACAATCATCATTATAACGTCCCCGCTAGCGCATGTCAAGCCCTTCAAGCGGTATGCTTAGTCGTGGATCCGTTCGAGGTGGAGCTCCGTTCCTGGCCGGCAAGGGATTTCCGCCACGGCTCCGCCTTGGATTCGCCTCTGGCGGTCACCGCTTGTCAGCAGGTACTTCCCCTCGGGCGGGAGCAGGCGGCAGACGGATTCGGCGGCGGCCTCGATGTGGGCGTGGCGCAGTTTGCCGCCGTCCCAGCGCATGGCGAGGGTGAACGCCCCGGCCAGTTTGGCCCCCGACAGCTCCCCGTCGGGCCAGGCCGCGGGCAGGGCGGGTAGCAGGCGAACCGTCCCGCCATGGCTCTGGAAGAGCAGCTCCAGCACGGCGGCCGCCCCGCCGAGGTTGCCCTCCATCTGGAAGACTTCGGGGGGATGGGCGCGGGACAGGGCGGGTTGCCGCGCGGCGGCCGAGGACTCGGGGAGCGGATAAACGTCCAACAGGCTGTCGCTGGTGCTGTCCACCAACAAGCGGCGGAGGCTTTCGTGGGCCAGCTCCGCTTTGCCGAAACGGGCCAGCAAACAGCAGACCCAGGCGCGGCTCCAGCCTTGTTGGCCGGCCCCGTGTTGGAGACGGAACTCCAAGGACTTCCACGCCGCTGCAAAGGCTTCGGCGTTCCGGTCGGGCCGCAGCGCGTCGCCGGGGAAGACGCCGTAGAGATGGGACAGGTGCCGATGGCCGGGTTCAAGCTCCTCGACCTCTCTAGCCCATTCGAGCAGCCGCCCGTCTTTGCCGATCCGCAAAGGGGCGAGCTCGGCGAGCTTCTGTTTCCAGACGTCCCGCTCCTCCGGGTCGACGCCAAGGGTTGCCGCCGCCTGGACGGAGCGCTCGAACACCTCCATGGCCAGCGTCGTGTCCATGGTCGCGCCGTAGCAGTAGCTGGGGCCGGCGGGATGTTCGCGTCCGTCGGCGAAGGCGTTCTCCGGCGACTGCGTGGGGCAGGCCACCAGCCGCCCGTCGGGGCCGGGGACGAGGAAGTCGGCGTAGAACCGCGCCACCTCGCGGAGGAAAGGATAGGCTTTCTCCCGCAGGAACGTGTCGTCCGCCGATCGCTCGTGACGGAACCAGTAGTGCGCCGCCAACATGGCGGAGGTGCCGGTCCAGGCGTCGTAATCGGCGCAGCAGAGGTAGCACATCTGCCAGATGTCGCCGGTGAAGAGCTGGAAGCCGCGGCAGCCATAGTAGTCCTGGGCGGCGCGCCGCGCCCCCGGCAGGTGGCGTTCCAGCGACGCGAAGAGCGGCTCGACGCATTCGGGCAGGTTCCAGGACTCGGCCGGCCAGTAGCACATCTCCAAATTGATGTCGGTGCTGAAATAGCACTGCCAGGCCGGGCGGAGCTCCTCGTTCCAGACGCCTTGCAGGTTGGCGGGTTGGTCGCATTTGCGCGAGCATGACAACAACAAATAGCGTCCGAAATCGTGGTGCAGGGCGAAGAGCCCTGGGTCGGACGCCCCGGCGGCGAGGCGGCGTCGGCGCTCGTCGGTGGGCAACGCCTCCAGTTCGGCGGGGCCGTCGAGGCGCAGTTTGAAGCGATTGAAAAGGGGTTGGTATTCCGCCAGATGTTCCGCCAGCAGTGTTTCGTAATTGGGGGCGAGCGTGTCCAGTGTTTTGGCGCAGGCGGCGGCCGGGTCCGGTTGGCTGAACGGATAGGGCCAGTCGAGATCCACCGCCATGGACACGGCCAACAGCAGCTCCGTCGCCCCGGAGAGCTCCAACCGTCGTCCCCGCTGGTCGACCGCCAGCGTCCCGTCATGGGCGAGGACGCGCGCCTCGGCGGCGAAGGCCACCCCTTCGGCGAAGCTTCCGAGGAGGCCGCAGCTTTTCTCTTTCGCCCAGCGGCGGAGTTGGCATTGCGGGTCGCCGATCCGGGACAACCAGACGCCCAAGTTCAAGGCGTCCGGCCTCGACGCCTTGACGCGGACGACCACCGCTTGCCGCGGCTCCGACACGAAGGTTTCCCGGGTGAACTCGACGCCGTCGTGGGTGTGGCGGACGACGGCTCTCGCCTCGTTTAGGCGCAGTTCCCGGGAATAGTCGCCGCCTTCATGGTAGAAGTCCAACCACAAGTCGCCGAGGGGCTGGTAGGGCTGAATACGGGCGAGGCCGTCGGGGTTCTCCCGCGGTCCGCTGAGGTAGCGGGTGAAAAGCTCATGTCCCTTGGCGTAGTCGCCGGCGAGGAGGGCGTCGCGGACCTCCTGGAGTTGTTCCGGCGGGACTTTGAGGGTCTCGTCGTGGTGGCGGTTGAGGCCGCGCCAGAGGTTCTCGTGGTTGAGGGCGATCCGCTCCCGCGGCAGTTGCCCGCCGACGGTGGCGCCCAGGCGGCCGTTCCCCAGGGGGAAGGCGTCGAGGTAGTCGGCGGCGGGTTTGGTCAGATGGATGCGCATGTTAATTCCTTTGTTTTAGTCGATTACGATGAAACCGAAACCGAAACGGTCCAGATGGGCTCTGCCCTGGGAGGACCAGGACACGTTCGTGTCGGCTTTCTTTTGCCCCTTGGCGTCGTCGAGTTGGATATCGAAGCCGAGCGCCTTGCCTTTGATCTCTAGCGCCGCCAAGGGCAGCGTCAAGTTGATGTCATAGCCCGTCGCGTTGGTGGTGGTTTTCGCGGCGACGTTGGTGGTGTTGAGTTTCAGCACCTGTGGCCAGATGACGAGTTGTTCGCCCTCCGGGGCGTAAGGCAGGAGGAAGAGCCTGGCGGTGCGCTCATGATAGGCTTCGGGTTCGTTCGTCGTCTTGAAGTCGAGCGGCGCGGGATCGAGGAACAGCTCCACGCAGTCCTGTTCCCAGGGCTGCCGCCCGCCGGGCTTACCCGAGGGGGTGGAGTCTTTGACATTGAAGGACAGATAGAGGTTTTTGTCGTCATGGCTGGCGCTGAAGCTGGCGTTGTCCCCGAGCGCCGCGGGCGGCCCGTTCTTGCCGAGGGCGCGGTAGATTTTCATGGGGCGGAGTTTCTGGCCCGGGAAGCTCCACGTCCGGCTGGCGGCCGCCACGTCCACGGCGCACTGGTCGCCCCATTCTTTGGTCAGCTCCACGGGGAGGGTGACGGTCGTGGTCTCGGCGGCGGCGAGCGAGAACGGTGTCCTGTCGGACATCACGCCCACGCCGGAGACAGCCATCAGCCCTTCAAGTTTCGCTCCGCTCCGGTTCTCCACGATGATAGCCACGCCTATCTTGTCGCCCAGGGGCATCAGCCGCATCGCATGGATGGCCACCGGCTCCGCTCCGACGAGCGTCGCTCGCTCCAGTTTGGCGACGAAGCTTTTCAAGTCGGACGATTTGCTCTTGAGGTAATAGGGAGTTTGCCCCAGGACGAGGGGTTGCTTGTCCATTGGCAGCGGGTTGCCGAAAAGGTCGAAGAGCGTGGCGTCCTGGTCGCCCAACGGGAGCGTTAGTCGCACTTCGCCTTTTTTTCTGTATTTCCAGAACGCCGCCAGGTATTGGCCGTCGCGCTGATAGACATAGCAGATCGAGTCCAGCGGCCAACGGATTTTCGCCGCAGGCTTGGCGCCCTCGAAGAGTCGCGCCAAAGCGTTGTAGGTGACATAGACCGAGGATGGTTTCAGGCTTACGTTCATGCCCTCGTCAAGGTTGTGCGGGGCCAGCCAACGCCGGAAACTTTTGCTGGCTTGGACGCTGATGGACTGTCCGAGCCCTTCGCCCAAGTCCAGCAGGAAACGGGTGGCCGCATGCTGTGGTTCCAAAAGTTCGGCGTTGGGGCTGTTCGGGGGGGCGTCGTTCAAGAAGAAGATTTCCGTGTTCCACAAGGGCGGCGGGTTGTCGGGCTTGTATTTTGCGAAAATATCCCGGAAAGCCTTGATGTCCTCGTCGGCGGGTGTCGGCGAGTTCAATTGCCTGGACCGATAGGGATGGAAAGAGGCGATGTCCATATAGTTCAACGCCCCCGCCTCGCAAGCAGCGGCCGTCCAGGGCAAGGCGTTGGAGCCGAAATCCGATGACGCCACCAGTCCGATGGTGCTGCACCCGTTGCGTTTTAGGACACCATGCGCCGCCTTGAGATAGGCCACATATTTCTCCGGGGTGAAAATGAAGTTGGGCTCGCCCACTATTTGGTAATGGCTGACCTTCCCTTGGTAATGCCGCGACATGTTCTCCAGATAGCTTTCCCACAGGGGCATGGGAGGCAACGCCAGATAAATGCCTCTGCTTTTCACCCAGTCGGCCAAGCCGGAACTGTCCTTCTCGCATTTGGGCTGCAGCCAAGCGGGTAAAGCCGGATAGAAATTGACGTTCTCCGGTTCCGTCGAGAAATTTCCGACGAGTGCGACTGACCGTATGCCGTGGCGTTCCAGGAGTTCAACATACTTGTCCGTGAAGGCGAAGTCCATTTTTCCCTGTTCTGGTTCCATGAGAAACCAACGCCCCAGCTCATCCGTTGAGATTATGCGGCATCCCATCTTCGCCAGCGTCTCGAAATAATCGTCCATGCTTTGGTCCAGGGCCAGCATGACGCGGCCACCGCACGCGGGGTTGGTGTTTAGCCCGCCGGAGAAGCAGCCAGCGTGCAGTCCGACGCAGAAGGTCTTGTTTAAATCAATGGGGCCGCCCTGATATTTCCCGACCACCGCGAAAGCGTTTGGCGTTGTCCCCACGTCTTGGATTCCGGTTCCGGCGAACGAGGGTTCGACAAGAAAAGCCCCGAAACGGGAAAGAGGGATTTTCAGTTCCACGCGCGTCTCTTTCCCGGGGGCCAGCGACATGGGCAGCTCTTTGCGGAAGAGCTCCTTCCTGGAGAAGTCGTCGATGGCCTTCACCGTCAGCGCGCCGCTCTTGTCCGTCTTGCCATGGTTGACGGCGACACAGGTTATGGTGGCCAGTTCCAGAGCGTCGGTGAGCGCGTAGACGTCCTTGTCCGGCGACACGGCCACCTCGATTTCCGCTTTAGGCGTGTAGTCGCATTCCTTGCCCTCCGCGAGCTGGGCGGCGTCGAGCCAGCAAGAGCCCTTCGCGGACATTTGCAGGAACGGAGAGTAGTATTCAGACCTGGCCGTCTTAAAGGTGTAGCTATAGCGTTTCCATTCCTTTGAAAGAGAAAAGGCGTGTCCTTTGCCGTCCCATAGCTGTGGTGCCCCGGGTTGGTTGGGGTCCTCCACGCTGACCGACAAGGCTACGAGGCTCATGGGGAACTTGTCGACATCGCTTTTCATCCAGATGGAGAAGGTGTAGTCGGTGTTGGGTTTCACCTTCACTTCCCGGAGGATGAGCCGGGTCTTGTCGCCGAAGCTGTTCGGGATGAACAGGGACTTCATACCATGCGTCGCGGTGTCTCCCACCAGTTCCGGCGCTTCGTGTTGCAGTTTGGGGTTGTTTGCCAATGTCATGGATCTAACGCAGGCGTAGTCGGCCTTCTCGAGCTCGAAGCTGGAGTTGGCGATCAGGTTCTCGCCGGACGCCTCCACAGCCGCCGCATACGAGATGCAGGCCAGAACGGCGTTAAGGCTCTTTGTCATCAAGTGGTTTGCCATGTCATTCTCCGTGGTTCTAGGTTTTTGCCTTTGAGTTTTCCGGGGGGCTATTGCTTGGCTTTGAGGAAATAGTCCACGTCGCCATCCTTCCCGTTCATGATTAGTTTCTGCGTGTCCCAACTGACGTGGAAGTCAAGCCACAGGGAATTCACCCCATTTCTATGGCGGTTGCCGATATTGGGGGAACTCTCCCACCAGTCGCTACGTGGCAGGAGCATGCAATACAGATAGATTGCCAACCCCGGCCAGTCGACGCCGTCCTGGATGGCGACGGTTTCCGACAACATCTTCAGCTTGCCGAGGTTACGGCGCGGATATTGGACGCTTGCGTTCTCATGGCCGACACCGATGTTCCAGGCGTAACCTCCCTCATAGGCGTTGTCGCCATAGCTGGTGTTTCCGAGCTCAAGTTTCCAATCCGGGCAACTAAGCACATGGCTGGTCTTGCCGTCGGTTGCCGCCACGTAATCAAGTGTGTTGCTCACGTTGATCCCCAGATAGGGGGCAAGCGTGAATTTCCAGCTCCAGGCACCGCCTATTTCGGAATCATTGTCCGTGGGGAGCCAGAAGTTGTAGTCGTTGACGTACTGCCCCACCGCCAGGCCCTGCTGCTTGAGGTTGGAGGCGCAGACGATGCCTCTGGCGCTGCCCCGCGCTTGGCTCAGCGCCGGTATCAGCACTGCCATGAGGATGGCGATGATAGCGATAACCACCAGCAGTTCAATCAATGTGAAACCTTTCACCCGCGTCATGCGTTGCCTCCATGGGGTTCGTCGCCCAAGACTAGCCTGGGCATGGTTCTAATGGTTTTAGGGAAGCTTTCGCCCACGCCGCTGGCGACCCGGACGGCCTCGCGGCCGATCTCCTCGAAGTCGATCGCCATGGTGGGGAAGGGGGCTCCGGCCCGCGCTTGTGGCAACATGCCGTCGTAGCCAGCCACCGTGATCTTAGCGTCCAGGCCGCGGCGGCGCAGCTCGTCGATGGCGCCGCGGGCGATCAGGTCATGGACGCAGAGGAGGGTGTCGGGGGTCCCGCCAGCGCGGGAGAGGAACGCGTCGACGAAACGATGGCCGTACTCCAGGTGCGGCAGCCCTTTCCTGTCAGGGAAGGTCTCGACCATGATGTCGGAGTCGGCGACGCCTTGGGAACGCAGGGCGGCGACGTAGCCTTTGACGCGCTCGCGGTAGTTCTCGTCGTCGCTCATGACCGTGCATAACCCGAATTTGCGGCCGCCCTTTTTCCAGAGGGCGGAGGCCAGTTGGTAGGCGCCGCCGAAGTCGTCGTTGAAAACGCCGTGGACGTTGGCGGGGGTGTCGGCGAAGCCATGGAAATAGTAGTTGGCGTAGACCAAACGCAGCGTGGGGAACTCCTTGGCCAAGGCCGTGGCCAACGCCGGCGGGCAGTTTGAACCCAGGACCGCCCCTTGGAGCAGCAGTTCTTTCGACTGGCGGTAGAAGCGTAGACTGGGCTCCAAATCGCCGGAGACGGTGATCAAGTCGAGCCCCGCGGCGTTGGCGGCGGACGCGACCCCGCGGTAGATGTCGATGTCCGCGCCGTGGGACGAGCGCGCCGACAACGCCTGTTCCAACGTGCCGTCGGGCAAGGCGAGGCAGATCACCCGTTTCCTGGCGGTCGCCGCGGGGTTGGCGACGTAGGTGCCTTTCTTGGGGCGGCGGTAGCAGACGCCGTCCTTGATCAGCTCCTGGACGCCCAGGTCGGCGGTGCGCGAGCTCACCCCGGCGAGCGCCGCCAAGGTCTTCAAGTCCGGCAAGGCCGTGCCCTCCGGGAGCTTGGCTCCGACGATGTGGCGCCGCAGCTGCTCCTTGATCTGCAGGTAGATCGGGGCCTTGCCCCGCTTGTCGATGTCGAATGCGATGTCCATGCCGCCGCCATTGATTGTATGTCAAATTACTGATTGTATTTGATTATACGAGAAGGTTGCGGAAATGTCAAGAGGGGATGTCGACGTTTTTTCACCATAACCCGGCGAAGCCGGAGAAGATGCGGAGCATCTGGAGCGCCCAGCGTTAGGCTGGTCGCCTCCGCCGGCGACAGAGGCGGCCGCCGTAGGCGGAAGGATTTCAGCTAGGCGGCTTCGCGGCTTCGCCTCCGGCGGCCAGGCTTCCGCGCCTGGCGGCGGCCAAGTCTCCGACCTGGACGATTGCTATTTTAGCGAGCCGAGCGCCGGGCTTTACTTCACGACCACGTCTTTGAACTGGAACTCCGCCGCGTCTTCCTCCACGTTGGTGGCGCAGCCCAAGCGCAAGCCCATCCGACAGGCGTTGGCGGGCGCCATGAAATCCTTGTTGAGCGTGCCCCATTGCGGCGCGTCGAAGGCGGGCGTCGAGCCGATGTGCTCATGGCCAACCCAGCTCCCCTTCTCGTCCAGGAAGAACACGCTGGCGTCGCCGTAGCAGTACTGCGCTTTCCCCGAAATCCTTGCCTTGGCCTGCAGCGACATGGAGAACGACGCCCCCGCGGTCACGGGAACGCTAGTCTCCCAACAGTAGCCGCCCTTGGCGTTGGTGGCGACTTCGATGCTGAAGACGTCCGAGCCGTCCACTTGTTTGATTTCACCTTTGACTTTGCCGTCCTTCGGCTTGTCGAAGTTCCAGACCGCCGCGCCGAGCAAGTTCTTCCCCGTGGCGGCGTTCGCCTCGACCAGCTGGTAGCGGCCGAAGTTGGAGGCGTCGAGGTTGTTCGACGCGGAGCCGTGGAGCGCCATCTGCGTCCGCCGGGTCATGGCGGCGTCGGCGGCGTCGGCGGCGTCGTCCACCACGAAGTCCATTCCGAAACGCTCGCCGGGGACTAGCTTGAAGGGGGAACCCGCCTTGGGCCTGACGCGTCCTTCCAGGACATAGCCGGTGGCCGTCCGTTTCCCCGCGAACTCCAGCTCGACGGACTCGCCGTATTTGGCGCAGTTCTTGAAGAGGCATGCCTTGGCCGTGTCCTCCACGGAGGGGCGCACCAGAATCTGCTCGGCGCCGAAACTGTAGACAGGGGTTTGGTCTTTCAGCGCCCGTCCGTCGAAGAAGAACTCCAGCGCGTCCTGGAGGAAACAACTCCCGACCTTGTCGGACGGCACGGTTTTGAGCTTGTCGTCGACGACCGTCAGGAGGAAGTAGACGCCGTCGTCCTTGCGCCAGGCGGTCTTCAGCGTGAAGGAGAGATCCTCCGGGCCCTGCCAGGAGTTTTTCTCGTAGTAGCCGACGGGCGGCTTGCCGATCACCACCTTCTCCGGGCTGTCGGCCACTTCCGCCGGGATGTCCGCCCATTCCGTGGGGGCGGCGTCGAGCTTGATCTCCTTGGCGACCAGAGGGACCGGCCTGGCGACGCCCTCCGAGGAGAACGCCCGCTCGGCGAGGGCGAGCTCCTTGCCGTCGGCGACCAAGGTGGCCTTGAGCTCATGGACGCCCCTCCGGATCGGGCCGGTCGCCAACGTGAAGGGCACGTCGACGCTGGTTCCCGGCTCCAGGGAAAGTTTGTTCTCATAGCTGGTCGTGGAGCCTGGCGAGTTCACGTCCAAGATTCCGCCTAGACGCTCCGGGAAGAGGTTGGAGACCTTGAGTACGCCGGAGACTTGCGCGTTGGGACTGACCATGGCCGGGAACGCCTTGATCGACAGCACCGGGAGCTCCGCGAAGTCCTCCGGGACGTCGAAAATGTATACGGGCTCCATGCCGAAGCGGACAGGCAGCACGACGCCTCGCGCCTTGAACTCCAGCGGGTTGCCGATGAAGTCCATGCCCTTGAGGACGCTGTTCTCCTTGACCTTGAAACAACGGGTGACGGGGATGTCCGAGAAGAGCGCCGCGACCCGTTTCCCGGCGTTGGTCGTGACGATGACGCCCGCGGAGCTAGAGGACTCCATGGGGATCAGCTTGCATTCCTTCATGTCGCCCATGAAGGAGGCGAGGGCGGCGAGCGCCATGCCTTTCTCGGAGGGGTAGCCATTGGTCGGCCCGGTGTAGGCGGGATAGAAGCGGGAGGGGCCCATAAGAATGAAATAGCGTTGGACGCCCAGGGCGCAGTCGAGCAGGAGCGACTGCGTTTGCCAGCAGGCGCCGACATGCTCGGTGGCCATGGTGATGGCGTCCGCCGGGACCAGCGTCTTGCCGTCGACTTTGCCGCCCCGGGTATACAGTGCGAGAAGCTCGTCGTCGTTCAGGGGCTTGCCATTGACGCGCCAGCTCTGGTGGATGCCGCTCTCGGTGTTCCAGATGGGGAGGACTTTGCCGAGGTGCTTCTCCATGGAGCCCTTGACATGCTCGATCTTGTGGTATTTCCGCCACTCGCTGAGCGGGGATCCGCCGATGTAGTTGTGGAAAGAGAGGATGTCGAAATAGTCGCCGCCGCCCTTCGCCAGGACGTCCTCCGTCCATTCCGGGTAGGTGGTGACGCCGCAGAGGGCGACGATTTTCGCTTGGGGGTCGAGCTCGCGGATGATCTTGTGCGCGGCTTTTAGCAACGCCACGTACTGGTCCGGGGTGCAGCCCCGGGCGTTGGGCTCGTTGCAGACTTCCCAGTATTTGACGCGGCCCTTGTAGCGTTCCACGAGCGGGCGGAACCAGGCCTCCCAGGCGGAGGCGTCGCCGTTGACCACCTTGTCGAGGTCGGCTTTGTCGTAGCTGTGGGCCTGCTCGCAGTACATCATGTCCATGCCGAGTTTGGCGTTGGCGTCGATGCGTTTGTCGACGGTGGCCCAGTTGAAGGAGCCGTCGGGATTTTTTGGGCGCCAGACACTGATGTCCCGCTCGCAGCGGGCGCCGAGGGCGGTCGCTTCCGGCCAGATATCCACGGCGCCATGGGCGGCGATGGGGGAGCTCGCCGGCCTCTCGGCCATGGGCGGCACCGGGACGCAGGAGGCCAGCGGGAAGACCCGCTCCTTTAGGACTTTGCCGTTGGCGTCCTTGACCCGGGCGGTGAGCCAGTAGAGGCCGCGGCGCTCCGGGATGACGATGTCCGCGCCTTGGGTTTGGAGGACGATTTTTCCGTCGATGTCCGTCATGGTGGACTCGATGGAGAAGGGGCTAGCGGCGGTCACGACGAGCTGGGTTCGCGCGCCGTGGGGGAAGTAGCCGTAATATTCGTTGGGCAGTTCTATCGAGACCTGGGCGGCGGGTTCATCTTGGGAGAACGACGACTTTCCGGCCTCATAGCTTTTCTTCGCCTCGTCGGCGGAGAGGGGGCGGTTGTAGATGGCGAGCTCGTCGCAATCGAAGTCGAGATTGTTGAGCGGCTCCCTGACGCTGCCGATTTTCAACCCACCCCGATCCTCCTCGGGACACTGGGCGAAGTGGCCGCCCGGCGCGGACGGCTGGTTGAAGACGCCGTCGAAGCGCTTCTCTCCGGCCAGCTCGCCGTCGACGTAGATACTGGCGACGCCCTTGCCGACTTCGGCCACCAGCTGGTGCCAGACATGGCCGGAGAGGGGCTTCGGGATGTCGAGGGCGATATCCCCGCCCTCCTCTTTGGCGCGGCCAAGCCTGAGGTAGACGTTATAGTGGCTGGTTCCAAGAAACCAACCGGAGCCGAAACCGCTGCCCACGGACAACAGCATGGCGTTGCCCTTGTCCCCCGGGTTCAACGAGGTCCTGAGCCAAAGCTCGACGCTCATGGCGTTCGTGTCGGTGCCGTAAAACTGGGAGCAGCTGACGCTGTTTTTGGCGGACTTGAAACGGAGGGCGGGCTTGCCGGGGGAGCGGCCGGAGACCCAGACCGGAAATTCCTGTTCCAGCATGTCGTCGCTGTATTGGCGGTAGGGCTCTTTCGCCCCGATCAACAGCGTCCCTGCGCCCTTTTGGGCCAAGTTCCTCACGCTGTCGCCCTTTTGGTCGAAGCGGTAGAGCCGGATGAGGGAGTTGTCCGTGGCGTTCGCTTGAAGGGTGGCGGCGAGGAGCGTGGCGGCGAGGGCGAGGAAGAGATGCTTTCCCATCGTGTTGGCCTTTCGGGTTGGGTTAATAATTAGTCCACCAAGTATAGTCGCTAAAGAGGGTGTTGCGGTCGAGCGGCTCGGCGTGGCCGTCCACGGCGGCGATGTTGCATTTGTGGCCAGGATGCCTGGGGTCGGGGAACGCCCCGTCCCAGCCGCGGTTGATCAGCGAGAAACTGCTAGTGAAGGCGCCGTTCACCGGATCGATGGTGGAATCGGCGGTGAAGATCATGTGGGCGGGGTTCTTCAAGGTGTTGCTACGGATGGACTCGAGGCCGTTGCTCGGGGAGAGCGCCGTGTAGTTCAGGCCATAGCTGTACCAAGTCCGCAGGTAGGCGCTGTCGGCGACGTTGTAGGCGGTGTCGTAGGCGGAGTCAGGAAGGCGGCGCTGGGGGCAGCGGGCGATGGTCCTGTTGGCGTTGATGGCTTGCCGGGCGTTTTGGTAGTTGGCGTAAGGAGTGGAGGCGGTGTTGTACTGGTAGAGCGACAGCAGATACGGTAACCAGGTGGCGTAGTTCGTCCCCATGGCGGTTTTCAGGGCGCTCGCCGGAGGGAGGTACTCCTTGTTGTCGTCCAGGTAGTAGAACACGTTTTGCATGATTTGCCGCTCCTGGGAGACGCATTGGATCGACCGCGCGGCATCCTTGGCCTTCCCCAGCGCCGGCAGCAGCAGCGCGGAGAGGATGGCGATGATCGCTATGACCACGAGCAATTCGACAAGCGTGAATTTCATCCTCATTTTTCTGTCCTTTCCATGGCTTCGCCGCAAGTGAGCCCCCGCAGCAGCTTCACTGAGTTTAGTTTCGGAGCTTCGGCCGTGTTGGCCCGTCCGCCCATGTAGCGCTCCTTGACGAAGCGTAGCGTGGCCTCGGCCTGTTTCTCCGGGTCGACCTCCAGCCGCGTGACGGGGATGGGGTAAGCGAAGTCGTCGCCCTTGTTGGCGTGGGAGACCAAGGCGATGTCCTCGGGGGCCTTCAAGCCCAGTTCGTCGAGCGCCTTGAGGAAGCCTTTGGTGAGCAGGTCGTGGTTGATATACACGGCCGTCGGGCGGGACTTTTTGTCTTTGAGCAAGCTCAGCCCCCGCTCATAGCCGTCACTAGGGGTTTTCCCCCAATAGCGCATCACCGTTGGATCGAAGGGGACGTCGTGGCTGGCGTAGGCTTTGGACACGCCCTCGTACTCAAGCCCGATGTCGCTGGCGTTCTCCGCATTGGGCCAATACATCGAGACGAAGGCGATGTTGCGATGGCCTTTGTTTAAGAGGTACGACACGCCGTCCTGGGCGGTTTTGGCGATGGCGCCGCCAGTCACCGGACAGGCGAACGGGATTTCTGTCTGGGCGCGGAGCCATTCCATCATTTCCACCGAGCCGTGGACGCCGACCAGGCAGGCGTAGCGACCGGCTTTAGCGTCCTCGCGGAGCTGGCGCGAACGGCGCGCGAAATCCCCGCCGCCCAGGCTGAAATGGCAGTCGATGCTGATACCGTCCCGTTTGGCGAGTTTGTCCATGGCGGCGACGAAAAGCCGCGGGTACTGGCTCTCGATCTCGAAGGGGTTGTCGCCGATGAGCAGAGCCAGGGACTTCGAGCAGGGCCGGGCGTCGACGACCGTCCCTTTCCGCTGGACCCGCTTAAGGAAACCCTTGTTGGCGAGGAACGTCAGCCCCTGCTGGACGGTCGGGACGGTGACGTCGAAGAGTCTGGCGACCTCGTCCGTGGGGGGCAGTTTGTCGCCGTGCTTGAGCTCGCCGGACACGATGAGCGCCTCGAAATGGTTGGCGATCGCTAGGTAAAGGGGGATTTTGCTTTCCACCTTGAGGCATTGGGGATTCGCTAGCATGGCGCTTCACCGTCGATTATATTGATCATATGTTTATTGAATATATCATATATTATTCCTAATGGAAGTCAAGCGCCGCTCATGGAAATAGCGTGTTTAGCCGTTCATGTGGCGATATTGGACTGGGGACACGCCGGTGGCGCGTTTGAACTGCCGCGAGAAGCCGAAAACATCCTTGAAACCCAGTTCCTGGGCGACATGCGACACGGTCAACTCGCCGTCCTTGAGCAACGCCGCGGCGGTCTCCGCCTCCCGTCTGGCCCGGTATTGCTGTGGCGAGACGCCTTCGAGCTCTTTGAAACGCTTCCTGAAGCTCTCGTAGCCCATGCCGACTTTTCCGGCGATCTCGGCCAACGGCACCCCTTTGTGCCGGGAGTCGCCCAGCAGTTCCTTGGCTTTGCGCAGCTTGCCGTCGTCCTGGTTGTCCGCCCGGTGGGCGTCATAGAAGACCACGTCGGCCAGGAAGCGAACGCCCAAGGACAGCGCCAGGAAAAAGTCGGCGGCGGAATCCCCCTCCATCGCCCTGTCGAACTCCAGGAAACTCTCCACCAACTCGCTTCGGGCTCCGGGATGGAAAAACTCTTGTCCGCCTTTCAACACGCCGATCTCGACCAAATGGGCATGCGTCTCCGCTGGGAGCGACAGGTACAAGGAGAGGGGAGGCGCCTCCGGGCGGCCGATGGTCGAGTGCCGCATCCCGGGGACGCGCTGGTAGACCGAGCCGCCGCCCAGTTCCGCGCTCGCCCCCGTCGCGTCGACGTAGGTGGTCATGCCGTCGAGGATGTAGATGATGTCGTAGTGCTGGTTCACCAAGTCGATGTGGCTGTGCGCCCCCCTCGTCGCCCCGCAGGTGAGCCGCGCCGGCCCTCCCGCCGTCCCGAGATAGCGCACATGGCCGGGCTTGGCCTCCAACACCGGCCCGCAGAGCTCCTGGGCTGTCCGCATGGCTCCTCCTGTTGCCAAAAATGCCAAACAAACGCTAAAGAACGCGACGTATGTCGCCATCGCTATACCATATCTGCCATGCGATGTGTTTGCCACCCTCGTGGGGATAAATGTGACGCGCCCCATTCCGCCGTTTTTCTTCGCGGAAGGGCTTGTAATCCACTCATGGACGGCTATTCTGAATATAGACGTGGAGAAACCACTTGGTTTCCGCCCTCAGGAAGAACGCGCCTCGCGCCTAGCCTTGCCTGTCCAAGCCGAGAGAAGTCCCTCCATCCAACGCATGGCGCCTCGCGCCGATGAACTACAGACAAGGAAATTGATGAACGAGCAGCAAGACGAGCCGACTTTCGAGAGTTTCGGGCTGAAAGAAGAGTTGAACCGCGGGGTGGTCGCCGCCGGGTTCAAGGCCCCCAGCCCCATCCAACTGCAAGCCATCCCCATGGTGCTGTCCGGGGTCGACATGATCGCCCAGGCCCACACCGGCACCGGCAAGACCGCGGCCTTCGGCCTCCCGGCCATGCAGATGATCAACATGGACGTTCCGCTCGGGTTGTTGGTTATCACCCCCACCCGGGAGCTCGCCACCCAAGTGAGCGACGAGATCTACCGCCTCGGCCAGTTCGCCGGGATCAAGGCCGGCGCCATCTACGGCGGCCAGGCCTACTTCCGCCAGCTGCGGATGATCGAGAACGGCGTCCACGCCCTGGTCGCCACCCCCGGACGTCTCCTCGACCTGCTCCGTTCCGGCAAGATCCCGGGGCTCAAGCCCTCCATCGTGGTGCTCGACGAGGCCGACGAGATGTTGGACATGGGCTTCCTCGAGGACATCCAGGAGATCTTCAAGCTCCTTCCCGAGGAGCGCCAGACGTTGCTGTTCTCCGCCACCATGCCTCCCCCGATCCAGGCGCTGGCGAAAACCATCTTGAAGAACCCCCAGGTGATCCAGGCCGCGCAGCAACGCGAGCGCACCAACACCGATATCCAGCAATTCTACTTCGTCGTGGAGGAACGCGAGCGCGAGGACGCGGTCATCCGTCTGATCGACGACCAGTTCCCCGAGAAGGCCATCGTTTTTTGCCGCACCCGGCTCGAGGTCGACCGCCTCAACGATTTCCTGATGTCCCGTGGCTTCAACTCCAGGGGCTTGCATGGCGACATCGACCAGTCGCGCCGCGACGACACCATGCTCCAATTCCGCCAGGGAGCTTTCGACATCCTGGTGGCCACCGACGTCGCCGCCCGCGGCCTTGACGTCGCCGCCGTCTCGCACGTCTTCAACTACCACATCCCCTTCGACTCCAAGAGTTACGTCCACCGCGTCGGCCGCACCGGACGGGCGGGCAAGAAGGGCACGGCCATCACCTTGGTCACCCCCCGCGAGTTCCAGCAACTGGAGCGTATCCGGCTGAACGTCGGGGCGAAAATCGAACGCCGCGCCGTCCCTTGCCTCCGGCAGTTGCGGCTCAGCCGCCTGGCGCGGTTGCGGGAAACGCTCGGGGACTGCCCGGTGGTCCCCGAGGCGCAGAGCCTGGTCCAGGCGCTGGAACAGGAGATGGGGCACGACGAAATCGCCCGCCGCCTGGTCTCCGTGATGCTTTCCTGGCAACAAGAGAGCGGCCCGGAGAGCATTGGCCTCGACGAGGAGCAGTTCCAGGCCATGCTTCATCCCAAGCGCAAAGGTTACGGCGAGAAGCGCAAATGGGAGCCGGCGCGCGGCAAGACCTTCCCAGGTCGTTCCGGCCCGCCCCCCTGGCAGGCCAAGAAGAAGAAACATCTTCCCAAGCCCGGCTCCTCGGGCGAGATGCCGACCTGAAGAGTTTAAGTTTTAGGTTTTAGGTTTTAGGTGGGGAACCGTTCCAGGTTCCCTGCCGCTCACTTTTTCTTTTTCTGCTTTGCCCCCCTCTTGACTTTTTTGCTGATTCGTATATACTAAAACGTATAAAGCAACGATGTGGAGGAATGGGACATGGCGGGTGTGTCAATGGGCGACATCGCCAAGAGCTTGGACTTGAGTTTGGTGACCGTCTCGATGGTCATGAACGGGAAGTCCGAGAAGTGGCGGATCAGCGAGGCGACGAAGGAGCGGGTGCTCCGGAAGGCCCAGGAGATGGGCTACCGTCGGAACGCCAACGCCCGCGCCATGATCACGGGGAAGACCAAGCTCATCGGCTATGTCGAGATGGATCTTTCGGGCGAGCCGTCGTCCCGGACCTTGCAGGGGCTCGCCGAGGCGGCCGACGCCGCCGGGTATTCCGTGAAGGTGTTCGTCTACAAGAGTCCCGAGGGCTTCGAACCGGCCTTGCACCGGATCATGGAGCACCGTCCGGCGGCCTTGATGTACCGGATGCGCTCGCATGAGGACTTGGCCCTTTTCCGGAAGGAATGCTTGGGGTTCAATGTGCCGTTGTTGGTGCATGGCAGCGCCTATCCCATGGACTGGGGCTTGCGGGTGAACACGGACGACGTCGCCGGGGAGCGGCTGGCGGTTGAGCATCTACTGTCGCTCGGCCACCGGGACATCTGGCATGTAGGCAGCCCCGGGGAGGGCATCGAGTTCGCCGACAGCCGCTTCAAGGGTTTTGTCGAGGCCCTGGCCAATGCCGGGGTGGAGTCGCCGGAACGTTTGTTGTTGCGTGTCCGTGAAGGGGGCGAGCTTGACGTCCCGCTGGAGCGGTTGTTGCGGGGCGGGTGCCGTCCGACGGCGTTGTGTTGCATGTCGGACTACTTGGCCATGCGGGCGATCCGAGTCGCCCGGCGCCGCGGGCTGTCCATTCCGGGCGACTTGGCGGTGGTTGGTTACGCCGGACTTGAGATGTCCGAGTACGCCGACCCGCCGCTGACCACGGTGGCGGAGCCGTTCGAGGAGGTGGGGCGCGCGGCCTTCCGGCTGATGCGCTCGGAGATCGAGAACCCCGACAAACCGTCTTTCAAACAAGAGCTATGCGAACAACTGCCCGTCCGGTTGCTTGTCCGCGAATCCACAACGGGAGGTAAGTTCAATGTGGCGTCATGAAAAGAGTAGGGATTACGTTGGTTTCACGCTCATTGAGCTGCTCGTCGTGATCGCTATCATCGGGATTTTGTCGAGTCTGTTGTTGCCAGCTTTGGGCAAGGCGAAGGCTGTAGGTAAGCGGATTGCTTGCGCCAGCAATGCGCGCCAGCTTGCTTTGGTTCTGCAATGCTACGCCGTGGACGCCAATGGATTGCTGCCTCCAGTCATGTCTGCCGACGCGTCCCTTTCCTATTCGCCCCTTTGGCCCACGCGTCTTTTTGAGTCTGGCTATTTCACGGCCTCGACAATAAGGATTCTCGCCTGTCCGGCCATGCCTTCTCCGCCAGTGAACTACAAAGGGTGTCCCCACCTCGGCATGAACGACGCCCTTGCTAATCTCGGTGCCGCAAGTGCGCTCGGGACAAGCTTGCAAACAAGCAAAGTAAAAAGCCCCGCCACACTTATGACGGCAACAGACACGCGTCAGTCTTCCACCACGGGCCTGAGCAATGTGGCGGTGGGCTTCTTCCGCGTCAAACTGTCCAGCATGGACACCACAACCGCCTATGGCTATCCAGATGTCCGCCATGGCGGCGCGGTGAATGTCCTCTGGCTGGATGGGCATGTTGACGCGGCGACTTGTCCCGCCATCCCGTATGGATGCTATCCCTTCAACTCCCCGGCGTACTATAAATACACGGCGCAATGAAAATTACAGATAACCATGGACCAACGCTAACGAAACCATGAACCCAGAGGGAAAAATGCAAGGAGCGCAGGGTGTGGAGGAAGTAATCTACAACGGGATAAAACTCCCCGCGGTCTGGCCGCCGCGGAACATTGTCAATGAGTCCGGCGAACCTCCGGCGACACCCTATCTCGACAACCCGCCGAGCCTGATCCCCATTGACGTGGGAAGGCAGCTTTTCGTCGACAACTTCCTCGTCGAGACAAGCGACTTGCACAGTTCCTTCCACTATCCGGAGAAATATGAGGGGAATCCCGTTCTGCGCCCGGAGACGGCCTGGGAAAAACAAGGGATGGCCGCCGCCTGTCCGAAAAGCGGAGGAGTCTGGTGGGACTATGACGAGAAGATTTTCAAGATGTGGTATGGCGCCTCGTTTTTCAATGGCTCCGTCTGCTACGCCACCAGCGAGGACGGGTTGCGCTGGAACCGTCCGGGGCTGGACATCGAACCAGGCACGAACCGGGTCTCTCCCCTGGGGGTCGAGCCGGATTCGTGGACCGTCGTGCCTGATTACTGGACGACGGACCGCAGCCAGAAATACAAGATTTTCCTGCGGGAGCCGGGCTGTGGCGGCGGCAGGGCGTTATGCTACATGTCCCCGGACGGCCTACATTGGGGATATCCTGTCGCGAGCGGCCTCACGGATGACCGGAGCACCATGTTCTTCAATCCGTTCCGGCGGAAATGGTGTTTCAGCCTCCGTTCCGGCTATGGTTGGGATGGCTGGGAGAAAACAGGCCTGGAGGGGACGAGGACCAGGCATTACCGGGAGTCCAGCGATTTTCTGGAGGGGACTCAATGGATCGACTGGCGTCCCGGCAAAGGCGGCAAAGCGGTTCCTTGGGCCCATGCGGACAAGTTCGATTTGCCGGACCCTGAGATCGGAAGGCCGACCCAGTTGTACAACCTTGACGCCGTCGCCTATGAGAGCCTCATGTTGGGCTTCTTCGAGATCCACCGCGGCCCCGCCAACGCGGACTGCGCCAAAGTGGGGCTCCCAAAGATCACCGAACTTAATTTCGCCTATAGCCGCGACGGCTTCCATTGGCATCGCCCAGACCGCGCGGCGGCCATCCGCGCCGAGCGCCGGGATGTTTGGGACCGCGGCTATGTTCAGTCCGTCGGGAACATTTGCACCGTGCGCAAAGATAAAATCTGGTTCTATTATATTGGTACCCAAGGCAATCCGGAACGGGGCGCGGAAGGGGTGTATGACCGTTGCTCAACAGGAGTGGCCTTCCTGCGCAGAGACGGCTTCGTCTCGATGGACGCCATCGGCACCGGTCATCTCACGACCCGGTTATTGACGTTCGGCGGCAAGCATCTCTTTGTCAATGTCGACGCTCCGGACGGCGAACTCAAGGTGGAGGCGTTGGACGCCGCGCGCAATCCGATAAAAGCGTTCAGCATGGAAAACTGCGAGCCGTTGACGGGCGACACCACCTCCGGGCAAATCCACTGGAAATCGGGGGATGACCTCTCCGCCTTGAATGGCAAACCTGTCCGTTTCCGGTTCAAGTTGACGCGCGGCAAACTGTATTCGTTCTGGGTGAGCAAGGATGCGACGGGGCGTAGCGATGGCTACGTCGCCGGAGGCGGCCCCGACTTCACCGGGCCCACCGACACTGTGGGCAACCGCCCTTAATTCAAGGAGAAAAGACCAAATGAAAACGCGCGCATTGTTTTGGGGGTTCCTTGGCGCGGCGGCGCTGCTCCAAGGCTGCCACAGCAATCCGCTCCCGGACGGCAAGGACGCCTCCCCCATGCCGGAGGCGACCATCCTCCCCCCCAAGGACGCTCCCGATTTCGTCAAGAAGCAATGGGCGG
>Ga0209467_1000265_pt1 | contig 89443 bp, 64 predicted proteins | sample Higcelwee11metaG_FD_187175 | JGI IMG/M metagenome (GOLD analysis project Ga0209467, IMG submission 187175) | Freshwater pond sediment microbial communities from the University of Edinburgh, under environmental carbon perturbations - High... | ecosystem: Environmental > Aquatic > Freshwater >...
GGATGAACAATTTCAGGAAATTGCACGTGAGGTATGAGAAGACGCATCGAAGCTATTTGGCTCTATGCATGCTGGCTGCTGGGATCATCGCACTTAACAAAACCGGAATTATTTACGGATAGCACCTAAAGCTGCATGGGGTGGAACGCGCGGAAGAAGAACCGGACGCTCCAGCCACGACGCCGAACGCGTCAGCCGTGTCGCGGGGTTTTGGCGAAGATGGCGGCGATCCGCTTCATGTCGAACTTCTCCGAGCGGTCGTAGAAGTAGATGCCGTTCTGCTCCTGCTCGATGTCGGTGAGCTGGGTGTAGCAGTAGCCGCCGACTTGCGGGGAGGCCAAGAGCACGTCCACCTCCGCCTCCAACCGGGCGTAGAACTCCTCCAGCGTCTTGGGGGCGTCACCGTAGCCCCAGGAGGGGCCGGTCTCGTTCGGCGCCCATTTGATGCCGCCGAACTCGTCGACCAGGTAGGGCTGGCCGTCGTACTCCACGTCCTCTTTGGGGTAGTTGCGCCAATGGACGCCGTCCTTGAAGGTCTCCTTGAGGCCGTCGGGGAGGGAGTAGGTGTGGACGGTGTAGAGGTCGGTCTTGGCGTGGGCGTGGCCGCTGGAATCGTTGACCGGACGGGTCGGGTCGAGCCGCTTGGTCAGGTCGTAGACGTCGACCATGGCGCGGCGGTGTTGGAGCAGGAGCTCCAGCGGAACGCGAGTCTCGTTGAAAGGCGTCCAGGCGATGATCGAGGGATGGTTCAGATCGCGCTCGACCACCTCGGCCCACTCGGGCAGGAAGTTGCGGCAGCTGGCGTCAGGCCAGGAGAGCATGCCCCAATTGGCCGACTCACCCCAGGTCAGGTAGCCCATCTTGTCGGCCCAGTAGTGGAAGCGTTCCTCGAAGACCTTCTGGTGCAGCCGCGCCCCGTTGAAGCCGCAACGCAGGGCGAGCTCAATGTCATGCTTCAAGGCCGCGTCCGAGGGCGCCGTCCAAATCCCGTCCGGATAGTAACCTTGGTCGAGTACGAACCGGCAGTAGAGCGGCTCGTTGTTCAGGAACAAGCGGTCGCCCTCGATGTGGACTTTGCGCAGCCCGGCGTAGCTCTTGACCATGTCGACAACCTGCCCGGCTTTGTCTTTGACGGTGAAGGTGACGTCATAAAGGTGGGGCGTCTTGGGCGACCAGGCTTTGGGGTGGGCGAGCTTGACCACCACTGGGACGCCGTCCAGGGCCGGGGCGACGGCGGGCCGCTCGTCCGCGACGGCGATCTCCCACGTCGTCCCCGCCGCCTGGGAGTGGAACGCCGGGACGAACACGAAGGCGCCGCTGTCGAAGTCGGGGATGATTTTGCAGCGGGCCAAGCCGGCGGGGGCGACGGCCTCCAGCCAGACGGTCTGCCAGATGCCGGTAACCCGGGTGTAGCTGCAGGCGATAGAGTCGTAGCAGACGTCACACTGCTTGCCGGTGGGCTGGTTTTTGCTGCGGGTGTCGTCCTTGACGCGCACGACCAAGTCATGGGATGTCCCAGGGGCGGCGAGCTTGGTGATGTCCACGGCGAAGGAGGCCGAGCCACCCCAGTGGGCCCCGGTGCTCACGCCGTCGATGAAGACCTCGGCCTCGTAGTCCACCCCGCCAAAATGTAGGAGGATTTTCTTGCCTTTCCAAGAGGAGGGGATGTCGAGCTTGCGGTGGTACCACATCATCTCGATGAAGTCGAGGTGCGCCACGCCGGAAAGCTTGCTCTCGGGACAGAAGGGGACGGTGATCTGGTCGTCGAAGCCCTGGCTCTGGTGCCATTTGCGGTCGAGCCCGGACTTGCCGAAGTCGAAACGGAACGTCCACTGCCCGTTGAGGTTAAGCCAATCATGCCGTTCGAACTGCGGTTTCGGGTGCTCCGGCCTCGGGATGACAAGCTTGCTCATGCGGTCGCGCTCCATGGTTGTGGGTTCCGCTAACAATAGCGCCCAACGGACAGAAGTTGAATGGGGAAAATAAGCGCCGGGATGAGGAAAAGGCGCGGAGGAGGGTGTCCCCCGCGCCGGGGTTGCGGTTATTGCGGCTCTTTGCCGAAGATGGCGGCGATGCGGCGCATGTCGAATTTCTCCGAGCGGTCATAGTTGTAGATGCCGTTCTGCTCCTGCTCCACGTCGGTGAGCTGGGTGTAGCAGTAGCCGCAGATCTGGGGACAGGCAAGGAGGGCGTCGACTTCAGCCTCCAGGCGGGAATAGAACTCCTCCAGCGTCTTGGGGGCGTCGCCGTAACCCCAGGAGTTGCCCTTGGCGTCGGGCGCCCACTTGATGCCGCCGAACTCGTCGACGAGATAGGGTTGGCCGTCGTAGGCCACGTCCTCGTCGGGGAAGTTGCGCCAGTGGGCGCCGCCCCCGAAGTCTTTCGTCAGCCCGTCGGGCTGGGCGTAGTTGTGGACGGTGTAGAGGTCGGTCTTGGCGTGGGAGTAGCCGCTGGTGTCGTTGACCGGCCGGGTCGGGTCGAGCCGCTTGGTCAACTCGTAGGTGTCGATGACGAAGCGGCGGTGCTGGCGAAGGTCGTTGGGGTGGGCGGTCTCGTTGAAGGGCGTCCAGGCGACGATTGAGGGATGGTTGAGGTCGCGCTCGACCACCTCGGCCCATTCGGGCAGGAAGTTGCGGCAGCAGGCGTCGTTCCAACGCGCCATGCCCCAGCTGGCCGACTCGCCCCAAGTCAGGTAGCCCAGCTGGTCGGCCCAGTAGTGGAAACGCTCCTCAAAGACTTTCTGGTGCAGCCGCGCCCCGTTGAATCCGGCGCGCAGGGACAGTTCGATGTCATGTTTCAACGCCGCGTCCGTGGGGGCGGTCCAGACGCCGTCGGAGTAGAAGCCCTGGTCGAGCACGAGCCGGGAGTAAAGCGGCTGGTTGTTGAGGAAGAGGCGGTCGCCCTCACGATGGATTTTCCGAAGTCCGGCATAGCTCTTCACCGTGTCGACAACCTTGCCAGCCTTGTCCTTCACCTTGTATTCGATGGCGTAAAGGTGGGGGCTGCCGGGCGCCCAGGGCTTGGGCTGGGCGAGTTTGACGACGACCGGGACGCCGTCGACAGCCGGGACGTTGACGGGTTTTTCCCCGGCGATGGCGACCTCCAACGTCGCCCCCGCCGCCAGGGCGTGGAACTCCGGGACGAACACGAACGAGCCGCTGTCGAAAGCGGGGATGATCTTGCAGCACTTCAGCCCGGCGGGGGCGACGGCCTCCATCCAGACGGTCTGCCAAATGCCGGTGACCCGGGTGTAGCTGCAACCTTGGGACTCGGCCGCCATGCACTGTTTTCCGCCAGTCTGGCCACCGCCGCGGAGCACGTCCTTGACCTGGACGACCAGGTTGTGGGACGTCCCGGGGACGGCGAGTTTGGTGATGTCCACGACGAAGGAGGACGAGCCGCCCCAGTGGGCTCCGGCGCTGACGCCATCGACGAAGATCTCGGCCTCGTAGTCGACCGCCCCGAAATGGAGGAGTATTTTCATGCCCAGCCAAGCGGCGGGGACGTCGAGCTTGCGGTGGTACCACATCGCCTCGATGAAATCGGTGTGCGCCACGCCGGAGAGTTTGCTCTCAGGGCAGAAGGGGACGGTGATCTGATCGTCGAAGCCCTGGCTCTGGTGCCATTTTCGGTCGAGCCCGGACTTGCCGAAGTCGAAGCGGAACGTCCACTGGCCGTTGAGGTTGGCCCAGCTCTGTCGTTCGAACTGCGGCCTCGGGTGCTCCGGTCTCGGAATGGTTATTTTGCTCATCGGTTATGCTCCATGGTTAAGTGTTCCCCTAATAATAGCGCGTCAAGGGCGTTGCTTGAATAGGGAAAAATGGCGTCTTGATGAGCAAAATGCGCATTGGCTTGTTTTGCCGCCTTCCCGGAGCTATTATCTATGAACCATAAGGGAGACATGAAGATGGCAAAACGGATCATGATCGTGACGGGCAGTCCGCGGGCGAACGGCAACACCGCAGTTTTGGCGCAGTGGGTGGCGGAAGGGGCGCGGCAAGCGGGGGCGGAAGTGGAGCTGGTCGACGCCGCCAAGATCAAATACGCCACGAACGGTTGCGTGGCCTGCATGGCCTGCCAGAAGTCCCCGGACTACGGTTGCGTCATCAAGGACGAGGCCTCGGAGGTCCTGAAACGGATGCCGTCGATGGACACGGTGGTTTTCGCCACGCCAATTTTCTTCATGGGCTTCACCGCCCAGATCAAGCTGTTGATCGACCGCATGTACTCGATGGTCAAGATCAAGGCGGACGGGGTGAAGCACGCCTTCCCGAAAACATCGTTCGCCCTGATCGCCAACTGCGCCGGGGACGAGGGCAGCGGATTATTGTCCACGCGTAAGAACATGGAGGCCATCGCTGGCTTCATGGGCAAGCCGCTCAAGTCGTTGTTGGCGCCCTTCACCTCGCACGAAATCGGCGCCATCCTGAAGAACGACGAGCTCAAGGCGAAGGCCGTGGACTTCGGGGCGGAGCTGCTCAAAGGCTGACAGTCTTTCGCGGCCGCCATGCGCTTTGGCTCATGACACTGGCAATGGCTCCGTTCCCGGTGTACATTCCCTCCTCACTGTGACGGGGAAGGCAGATGAAATCGCGGACAGGCCAAGAAAAGCTCCTCTCGGCGCGCCGGCCATGGCTATGGCTGGCCGCCCTCGCCCTGCTGACGGCGCAGCTCGCCCTGTCCTACGGCTTCGCAAAAAATAACAGCATGACCTTCGACGAGCCTATCCACATCCATGGCGGGCTGCGCATCCTCCACGACGCCGACTTCAGCGTCAATCCCGAAAGCGGCGCCTTGAGCCAGCTCTGGCTCGCCCTTCCCGTCGCCTACACCCCGACACTCAAAGCCCTCTCCGTCCTGGCCTGCCGCAACTCCGCCTCGCCCCCGGAGCTCGCCGGCGACGCCGCGCTGCTCCGGGCGAGGATGATGACCGCCTTGCTCAGTTGCGCCCTCGGAGCGGGCATTTTCCTCTTCGCGCTGCGCTTCCTGTCCGGAGCGGCGGCGCTGCTAGCGCTGGGACTCTACACCACCCACCCGCTCATCGTCAGCAACGGCGCGCTGGCCACCTCGGACGTGGCGGGGGCGGCGGCGTTCTTCCTAGCCCTCCTTTTGTCCTGGGAGTCGCTGCGCCGCGTCACGCTTTGGCGCGTCCTGGCGGCGGGGTTGGCTCTGGGCATTTTGTTCCTGGCGAAGATGTCGGCGGCGCTGATCCTGCCGACCTTGGCGCTTTTCGTCGCCGTCCGGACGTTCTCCCGTTACCCGCTGAGAATCCAGCTGCCGGGTTGGACGGCGCTGGTCCGCTCCAAATGGAGCAAGGCGGCGGCCATGGGCGCGGAACTTACCCTGGCGCTGCTGGTGGCCTGGACGGCGATCTGGGCGGCGCACGGCTTCCGCTACCGCATGACGCCCGGGCCGGAGACGGTCGACAACATCGCCGAGGTCACCAAGTTCGACGGCCGCATCCCCCCCCTGGTCCGCTTGGCGGCCAAGCTCAAGCTGTTGCCGGAGGCGTACCTCTACGGCTTCGCCTACACGGCGCGGCACTCGGCCAACCGCACGTCCTTCTTCCAGGGGGAGCTCTCCGACAAGGGGCACTTGTCCTTCTTCCCCTACCTCTTCCTGGTGAAGAACCCGCCCGGGACGCTGGTCCTGGCGCTGGTGGGCGCGGGTTTCCTGTTCTTCCGTCGACGCCATTGGCTGCGGACGTTGCCCTTGCTGTTGTTCTCGGCGTTGTTCCTGTTCTTCGCGCTCCGCTCCAGCATGAACATCGGCCTCCGCCACCTGCTGCCGATTTTCCCGCTGGTCTTCCTGCTCTGCGCCGTGGGCTTCGAGCGGCTGCGGCAAGCCCCGAGACACCGCGCCCTCGTCCTGCTCTTCGGCTTCGTGGCCGTCCTCGGTCCGCTGACGGCCTACCCGTGGCAACTAGCGTACTTCAACCAGCTCGACGGCGGCCCGCGGTCCGCCTACCGCCACGTGGTCGACAGCTCCCTGGACTGGGGACAAGACCTCGTCAACCTGGACAAAGTCATCGCCAAAAGCGACGGACTCCCCGTCTATCTGGCCTACTTCGGGGTGGCCCCCCTCCCCCAAGCGGGCTTCCTGCCGCTCCCGTGCTTCCCTCACAACACCCAGGGAAAAACCTCCCCGCTGGAGCCTGGGTACTACTGCGTCAGCGCCACCTTGCTCCAAGACGCCTGCGAGCGTCCGAAGGCGTCGCCGGAGGACGCCAAACGCTTCGAGCGGCTGCGCCGTTTCCTGCTCCAACGGGAGCCGGATTTCGACGTCGGTCATTCCATCCTCGTCTACAAACTGACCACCGCGGACTTGGCGGCGGTCGAGGCACATAAACTTTGAGAGCGAAAGGCAACGCCATGAGCGGCACCGAGACGATCAAACTGTTTTACGTCAGGCATGGTAACATCGACCATGCGACCGCGGGCTGGACGTTCACGCCCCAAGAGGACAAGGCCATGACGTTCAACTCCTTCGAGGGTCATTACGCCAACAAGGGCGGCAAGCTGCTCGGCCCGGAGTTCGACACCACGGGCAAGGAGTTCGAATTCATGCGTTTCAGTTTCGAATACGCCACTCCGAAACCCGCCTACGCCGGCGTTTTCTTCCAAACCAAAGCGGGCGCGGAGCTCCCCGATGTCTACGCCGGGCTCGACCCCAGCGATAAATTCACCCCCTATGAGCTGCTCTTCTACGGACGGGAGGACGGAACGGTGGCGCGGCCGTTCTTCCAGTCCGTCCATGGCATCAGCGCCCGGAACGCGGTCATCGAGCCCCTCACCCACGCCGACGCCGCCCTTTACTGCGACCGCCTATACCAAGCCCTCCCCCCGTTGCGCCGCGCCCCCGCCGCCTTTGGCCAAAACCACCTGCCCAAGACCTTCGCGGCGCTGGCGACGGGCAAGCCCTGGCGGGTAGTGATGCTCGGCGACAGCATCGTCAACGACAGCTTCAACTCGGGATTCCAGGCGCTGCTCAAACGGCAACACCCGCAATCCGACCTCCGTTTCGTCTGCTCGGTGCGCGGCAGTACCGGCTGCGGCTACTACCACCTGCCGGAACACTTCCAGGAGGATGTCCAAGCCAAGAGCCCAGACTTGCTAGTCGTCGGCGGCATCTCCAACCAGCAGGGATTGCCGGTGGACGAGGCGGTCGCCAACGTCCGCGCCGTGGTGGAGCGGGCGCGGGAGCGCTACGGCTGCGAGGTGTTGCTGCTGACCGGGCCGCTCGGCCTCGCCTGGCAGGAAGGGGAAGGCAAATTCCAGCCGCCGCTCGAGTTCTGGGCCGCCCTGGGCGAACTGGCCACGGAACAACAGATCGCGTTCCAGGATCAAGGCTCGGCGTGGCGGGAATACCTCGCGGAGGCGGGCAAGCCCCGCGACTGGTTCAGCCGCGACACCCACCACGGCAACGCCCGTGGCGAACAGATCGTCGCCAGGATGCTGGAGACGTTCTTCGCTCCACCGCTCAATAGCCTCTGAGCCGGATGAAGGGGATCTTGCCGAAAACTTGGTAATGAAAGAGACGAACGTCCTCCGCGGCGGGGTCGGCGTAGACGGCGGCCTTGGCCAGGCGCCGGGCCGCGCTGATGTCGCCATGGCTGAGGCTGCGCTCGCCGTCGTCCAGGTACTTCCGGGAACGGGCGTGGTCGGCCGGGCTGATCACCTTGAAGACCGTGAACTTCTGCGCGAACTCCTTCGACTTGGGGGCGTCGTCGAGGCGGTAGAAGAGCCGGCTGTTGTCGGGCTCGGAAAAGAGCTGGGTCACCGGCGAGAGCGGTTCGAGCACCTTGGCGCAAGCATGGTAGCGGTTGCTAAGGGGGTGCATCGGGCCGGCCATGCCGCGGTCGAAAACCAGGTACTTCACGCCGTTGTCGACGCAGAATTTGTTAAGCTGCATCAAATTGCCGTGATACATGGTCTCGATGTACTGTTCGACCATGTCGCGGGTCTTGCCCAGCTCGAACTTGGGCTGGAGCAGGATGGCGCGGCCACAGTAGGCCTTCAATAACGGGGACAACGTGAAATTGGCCAGCACGGCGTCCTCGCTCGGATTCTCGCGGAACCATTTCACCAGCTCCTTCTGGGCCTCGAAATAACCAAGGTTGCCCTGGGTGATCAGACGGTACTTGCCCGGACCGGGGTCATAGTCGCGGCTGAGGCGGGTGAACCATTCGAACTCGCTCAGTACCAGGAGTGGCAGCAGGCAGGTGAGGATCGGCCTGGCCAGCTTGAAAGGCGTCCGGCCCCAGTCGTCGGCCAGCAGCGCCAGCGAGACGCAGAGGAAGGGGATGGCCAAAGCGTGGAAACGCACCATGAACACGAAGAGGAAGAAGTAGAAGCCAAAGAAGGCCAGCGGCAGCGCCGAACGCCCCAGGCCGCGGCGTAACGCCCGGCGGGGCGTCGGGAAGCACAGCGCCGCCCCCAGCAACGCCGCCAGGACGTAGGTGGTCAGGTGGAAGAGGTATTTGTGGATGTTCCAGGTGGCGGAATGGAGGGCCGGGGTCCAGAGGAGGCGGGCGTCGAAGTCGAGCTTGGCGGGGTCCAGGGGCTTGACGTTGAGGAACATGACCTTGGCCTTGAGCAACGAGCCGAAGTGGCCGTAGTTCCCCTTGTAGCCCAGCTCGCTCCAGCCGAAGTACCAGAGGGCCAACAACCCCAGCGCCCAACAACCCAGGACGCGAAGCTGGCGGCGACGGTCCGGCCCGCGCTCGCGGAAGGACAGCAACAGCAGCGGGAAGATCACGCAGACGGCGGGGGAGAACAGGAAGCGGTGGGTTTGCAAATAAGGCACGGACAACGCGGCGGCGACGGCGGTGGCCACGAGGACGAGCCAGGCGGCGCGCCGTTTGGGGTTGACGACGCCACCGCACAAGCTCCTGACGATCTCGAAGAGCCCCCAGACGGCGAAGAGCAACTGGCACATGTCCCAGGCGGACAGCGCGAGAAAGGCGCAAGCGGCCAGGGCGGCGAGCTTCCAGCGCCGCGGACTGACCAAGTGGGAGTGGAAGAAGTACAACGTGGCGAGGATCAGAGGGATGGCGAAGTTCTCACGGATGAGGTCCTGCCCGGTGCCGCGGGCCACCGCGGCCGGCGAGACGGCGAAAAGCATCGCCCCGGAGAACGCCAGGAACCAGGGACAGCGCAACGCCAGCAGCCACAAGAACAACAGCCCCGCCCCCAAGCTGATCCACAGGCGGATCTGGTTCCGCGCCCAATGGGTGAAATCGGGGTTGTCCTCATAGTCGGTGGCTCGCCGCGCCGCCTCGGGGGCTTTCCAGACAAGGTTCTTCAGGCGGTAGCCATAGCCCAGGAAATACTCCATCAAACTGGACATCTGGCGGTCGACGGTGACCTTGTCCATGCCCAGGAGCCGCTTGTCGTACTGGGGGATGTGGCCCTGGTCGGCAACGTCCTTGGCGTAGGAGTACATCATGGAGCTCTCGAGGGTGAAGGGGACGAAGTCGCCCAGCCTTTTAGCCTCGCGGTTGAAATCGTGGGTCCTGACGGCGAAGGCGGCGGCCACGGCCAGGGCGAAACAAAGCGCCGCCAGCCATACAGGGGGGCGGCGGCGCGCCGACAACAGATTCTTCCAGCAGGTCATTAGAATTCTTTCCTAAGCCGGGAGGAGGGGATGCCCAACTCCTCGCGATATTTGGCGACAGTGCGGCGGGCGACCGGGAGGCCGCCCTCCTTGAGCATGGCGGCGATATCGTCGTCGGAGAGCGGCTTGGCGGAGTCCTCGTCGGCGACGATGTCACGGATCTTCTCCATCACGCCGCGGTTGGAGACCAGGTCGCCGCCGCTGGACTGGTAGCCGGTGGTGAAGAAAAACTTGAAGTCGTAGAGGCCGCCAGGGACTTGGATGTATTTGTTGGAGATGGCGCGACTGACGGTGGTCTCGTGGACGCCGATCTTGTCGGCGACCTGACGCATGGTCAGGGGCTTGAGGAAGTCGAGGCCGTCCTCGAGGAACTCGAACTGGGTGTCCACGATGACCTCGGCGATGTGGCGCAAGGTGTCCTGGCGCTGCTCGATGCTGCGGATGAGGTTCTTGCCGCTGAGGAGCTTCTCCTTGATGTAGTCCTTGGTCTCGCGGGGGGTGGAGGGGTCCTCGAGCATCTCCAGGTAACGCCGGGAGATGCGGAGGTGGTGGACGTGGTCGTCGCGGTTGGTGACGACGTATTCGCCGTCGATTTTCTCCACGACGATCTCCGGGAGGACATAGACGGGCTTCTCGGTGGAGAGCGCCGAGCAGGGGTATGGATTGAGGCCCTTGATGTCGTCCATGGCCTCGTTGAGCTCGTCGATGGAAACCTTGAGGGCCTTGGCGATCTGGGGGAGGTGGTTGCGCCCGGCGTCCTCGAGGTGCTTGGCGACGACCTTGGCGGCGAGCGAGTTCCCCCGGCCTCGCCGTTCGAGCTGGATGAGCAGACACTCGCGCAGGTCGCGGGCGGCGACGCCGGGCGGCTCGAAATCCTGGACAGTGGCGAGGGCGTCCTCAAGCTCGGCCACGCTGGCTTCGCAGATGGTGGCGAGGTCGGCCAGATGGCTGCGGAGATAGCCCTGGTCGTCGACGCTGCCGATGACGGTCTCGGCGAGCTTGGCCATCCGCGGGGGGAGCTCCGAGAGCCGGAGCTGCTCAAGCAGTTGCTCCTGGATGGAGGGCTCGTCTACGATGGAGTCGAAGAAATGCTTGCGCTTCTCGTCGTCGTCGTCGCCGCCACCGGAGCTGGAGCCGCCGCCGGAGCCGTAGTCCTCGTTCCAGGACTCGGCCATCTCGACCAGGCGCTCGAACTCGTGCTCTTTGTCCTCGCCCTCGGAGGCGACGCGGAGCTCCTCGCCGTCGGCGGTTTTGGCGACCTCGCCGCGGAGGAGGCTGAACTTGTCGCCGCCGAAATCCTCCTCCGGCTTCTCCTGCTCCAGCACGGGGTTGTCGGCGAGCTCCTGGCTGATGCGCTCCTGGAGCTCCATGGCGTTGGCCATGAGAATCTCCAGGGACTGCATCTGGATGGGGGCGAGGATCTGCTCCTGCCTCAAGCTATGCGTCTGATATAGTCCTTGTTCCGGCATCGAAATGGTTCCCGTATGTGTCTGGGTGCTAATCTAACCTCATTTCCCCGCTTTCAAAGTTCCAGAAGCAGGAAAACCGAGGCGATTTGGGCTCGCCGCCGGGGAATCCGGATTTTTTCCGCCAAGCCGCACAATAAATCCCCGCCAAGACCGTTGTTTGTGTCAGATGGCGCCAACGCAACTTGAAACGGAGCAACAAACGAGGTTAGCGATGAAATCCCTGAAGATGTTGATGATGTTGGCGGTCCTGTCCGCCGCGGTGGCAGTCTACGCCCAAGACGCCCCATCCCCCGATGACGACGGCGACAAGCCCGGCCCCGGCGCGGTCGGCGCCCCCGGCGACAAGCCCGGCCCCGGCCCCGGCGAGGCCTGCGAGCCCGGCGGCAGGCCCGGTCACGGCGACTTCGCCAAGCGCGGCGGCAAAGGCATGAGAGGCGGCCCCGGCGGCTTCGGCATGCGCGGCATGCGCGGCGACAAGGACATGATGGGCCGCAAAGGCGGCGGCAAATGCTCGCCCGAGATGAAGAAAGCCATGGAGGAGATGCAAGCCCTGGTCAAACAATACCGCGAGGCCAAGGACGACAGCGCCAAGGCCACGCTCAAGGCTCAAATCAAGACCAAGCTGGAGGAGCATTTCACCACCCGGCTGGCCGACGCCAAGAAACGTCTGGAGTTCGAGACGAAACGCCTGGAGGACGCCAAGAAACGCTTGGCCGACCGCGAGGCGAAAGCCAGCGAGATCATCTCGCTCAGGCTGGACGAGATGACCCGCGACCCCGACTTGCGCTGGTAATCCCCTCCTTTCAACAGTCCCCTCTCACCAGGCGGGGGCTGGGTCTTTGGACTTGGCTCCCGCCTCTTTTAACAAGCCCCTCTCACCAGGCGGGGGCTGGGTCCTAGACCTGGCTCCCGCCTCTTTTTTGTCCAAACCAATCCATGGCGTTTCCTGCGAAGAGAGAAATATGAATACGACGTTCGTCGTGATTGCCATGCCCCTCGGCCTCAGGCCGGCCAAGGTGGTCATCATCGACAAGGTGCTCCGCGTGGTCGACGGCGACACCTTCGTCTGCCATGTGGCTCGCTTGCCCCAAGGCGCCCCCGACGAGGAGCTGGTCCTGCGCTTGGACGGCGAGCCGCGTCCGCCGGGGCTCAACGCCTATGTCGAATCCCAGCTCCGTCAGGCCAGTTTCATCTTCCTGCGCAACTTCCGCCGCGACAGTGGATTCAGACTGCTGCCCGAAGTTTTCGTGGACTGGCACAACTTGAGCGCCATCGTCGCCGAACTCGCCAAGACCGCCAGCCCGGAACACGCCTTCGCGTAGCGTTAAACCGACCCGGCGCATCACACAAAACTAACGCTTTTTCCCTTGTGGCCCGATGGAATCCCGCCCGCCTGAAGTGTATCTTAGCGGGCGTCAACAAAACATGGACCAACGGGAGGGACCACACATGCGCAAAGCCAAGATCATCGCCACCATCGGGCCAGCCAGTGAGAAACCCAAAGTCCTGGAGTCGCTAATCCGGGCCGGGGTGGACGTCTGCCGCCTCAACTTCTCCTTCGGAACCCACGAGGAGCACCTCAAGAAGATAAAACTCATCCGCGAGACCGCCGCCAAGGTGGGCAAAGCCGTAGCCATCCTCCAGGATCTGCAAGGGCCGAAGATCCGCATGGGCAAGCTCAAGGGGCCGGTCAAAGTCAAAAAGGGCGACCTGATCGTCCTCTCCGGCAAGACCGAGCACAAGTCCGAGTTCTACCTCCCCACCACCTATCCCATGATCGCCTCCGACACCCAGCCCGGCAAGACCATCCTCATCGCCGACGGCAAGATCGTCGTCAAGGTCGTCGAGGCCTTCCCCGCCAAAAAGGAAGTCCATTGCAAAGTGGTGGCCGGCGGCGAGATCCTCACCGGCAAGGGCATCAACTTGCCCTACACCAACATCTCGTTGCCCGCCCTGACACCCAAGGACCGCGAGGACGCCGTCTTCGGAGCCCAGGCCGGGGTCGACTACATGGGTTTGTCCTTCGTGCGCCAAGCCAAGGACGTCCTGGCGCTGCGCAAGCTGCTCGACGCCCAGGGCGTCAAGACCCCGATCATCGCCAAGATCGAGAAGCCCGAGGCCCTCGACCACCTGGAGGCCATCCTCGACGTGGTCGACGGGGTGATGGTGGCCCGCGGCGACCTGGCCGACGAGATCTCCTTCGCCTGCGTCCCGGTCGCCCAGAAGCGCATCCTCCACGCCGCCAACCGCAAGGGCAAGATCACCATCATCGCCACCGAGATGCTCGGGTCCATGGTGGACGAGCCGCTCCCCAGCCGCGCCGAAGTCAGCGACGTGGCCAACGGCGTCTGGGACCACAGCGACTGCGTCATGCTCTCCAACGAGAGCGCCACCGGCAAATACCCGCTGCAAGCGGTCAAGGCCATGGCCTCGATCGTCGAGCACGCCGAGGACGCCCTCGTCCAGCGCAGCGCCCCCGGCCCCTTCGACCTGCCCGAACAGAGCACCTTGACCAAGGCCGTCTGCGCCGCCGCCTCCGACCTCTCCCGCGCCCTGAAGGCGAGAGCCATCGTCGTCTTGACCCACACCGGCGAGACGGCGGAAGTCATGTCCAAGTTCCGCCCGGCCCACCCGATCTTCGGCATGACCTTCGACATCGGGGTGTACCAGCGCATGGCCTTTTTGCACAACGTCCACCCGGTCCTGGTGGAGCGCGGCCCGGACTTCCGCCCCGGCGACTTCGAAAACGAGTCGGAGCTAGTCCAGAAGGCGTTGCTCGAAGCCAATTTGGTGAAGAAGGGCGACCAGCTCATCCTCGTCGCCCGCGCCATCGACGACCACGGGAAGAGGAACGTCGACACCCTCGGAGTCATGACCGTCGCCTGAGCGGCGGACTCAGTCCAGAAACAAGATATCCCACATGCCCGGGAAGGCCGCCGGCCGCGCCAATCAGGTGATTGGCGTTCCCGGGAGGTTCGTCCCTGTCCGCAGGGCGTTCGCAAGCCCCGCTCACAATTATTTCCCCCGCGCTGTTGACAAAACGGCCCGACACCGCTATTATTTATATAAGTTATAAAACTTACGGAGCTATAACCTTTATGACCCAGGCGGAGATAGCGCAGGAGTTCGGCATATCCCAGGCGACGGTTTCCTACGTGCTCAAAGGCGGCGGGAAGGTGTCGCCCGAGCTGCGGCAAAAGATTAGCGAGCGGGCGCGGGAAGGCGGCTACCTCCGGAAACGGCAGGCGTCAAAATCGAACGTGGTGGTGGTCCTGAATCAAGAGCTCTACCGCGGCTTGCGGGGCGACCGGTACATGCTGGGCATACAGGAGAAGGCCCAGGCGCATGGGCTGAGACTGTCGCATCTCGTTTATGACGCGCAGGCGCGACCGCCGGCAAGCCTGCTGTCCGAGAGCGCCGGGTTCATCCTCGCCTGCCTCTCGTCGAGCGAGGCCGACCTGTCCCCCTTTCTCGGTTGCGGGGTGCCCTGCGTCTTCCTCAACCGGCCGGATCTTGACGGGCAAGGCGACGCGGTCATGGTCGACAACGCCGGGGGGGTCGGGAAGGCCATGCGGCATTTGTGGGGGCTGGGGCATCGGCGTATCGGATTTTTTGGCATCAGGTCTTTCACCGTGAACCGCGCCGAACGCCTAGCCGGCTACTACCAGGCCCTGGCGGAGCTCGACGCCCCCATGCCGCCCCTAGAATGGGTGAGCGTCCCCCACCGCCACGAGTTCAGCCTGAAGGACGTGGACATGCTGGCCGCCCAGACCCTGGCGACCTGGAGGGCAATGGAAGAGCGGCCAACCGCGGCGGTCTGCTCCGCCGACCTCGAGGCGCTGGCGCTGATGCGGCAAGTGGTGGCCGCGGGCGGCAAAGTCCCGGACGACCTCAGCGTGGTGGGTTTCGACGCCATCGCCGAACGCGAGCCCTCCTGCCCGGTATTGGACAGTCTCTGGCAGCCCTCCGAGGAGATGGGACGGCTCGCGGTGGAATTGCTGCTGAGCCGTATGGAGAACACCTCGCTCCCCCACCGACAATGGCGAGTGGGAACGAAACTTTTGGTGAACGGCAGCTCCGCCGTTCCCACCCCTGGAAACACAAATAAAGGACCGCGCCATGAACAAGCATGAGCCACGAGGTGGCCACATTTTCACCTTGATCGAATTGATGGTGGTCATCGCCATCATCGCCATCCTGAGCGCGTTGCTGCTGCCGGCCTTGGGCAAGGCCCGAGTGGCGGCCAAACGCATCGGCTGCTCCGGCAATCTGAAGCAAGTGGGCGTTGCCGTTTGCGGCTACCTGAACGACAGCCAGGACTGGTTCCCCGCCCAGGATGGCGGTTACAGCGGTATAACCAACGGCCCCCAGCACGTGGTCGTCGAGCAGCTCGGCATCGACTTCCCCCGAAAAAGCATCCTCAGGTGTCCCGCCGACCGCCGCGACGGCGGCTGCCGCTCCTATGGGCAAGGGGCGTTCCCTGGCTACACCTGTCCGGACGGCAACACCATCTCGTCCAGCTACACCAGCCATTCCGAAGGGCAGGGAGGCGGGGTGTTCGGCTGGACAGGGGTATTGGTGCGGGTCAACGCCGTGCGCAAACCTTCGGCGCTCATGATGTGGGCCGACGGCACGAACCGCTGGTATTTCAACCGCTGGCAACAGACCTTCTGCTCGCTGCACGGCGGGTTCAACTCACTTTTCGTCGACAACCATGTCGAAGCCTCCACCTTCGGGCTCCCGGACGGCGCCGGGACCGGGGTTGGCTCTGGCGTCCCCATCTATCCCTTCGACACCGGCGGCCCGCGCTTCCTGAGATGACCATCGGCTCAACCGGGGAGACACTCCCCATCAACCACCCCATGGAGGATAATCCTATGACGCGGAATTGGTATGCCCGCTGTGCGCCAGTCATTTTGATCCTGGCGTTGACGTGTCCGGCCGGAGACCTGCAGGGACGGCCGCGACTGCCCTTGTCCGGAGCCTGGGGCGACGCCGCGCTAAAACTGCCTGGAACCCTCACCCTGCCAAAAGACAAGGACGGTCTCCGGCTGGAGCGCGGTGTCGCCGTGCCGCCGGACTGGAAGGGGGCCCGGGTGGTCGTCCACCTCGGCCATCCCCTCTTCGCCGCGGAGGTCTTCATGAACGGCGCCTCCGCCGGGACGATCCCAGCCAGCGGCGGGGAAGTCGACGTCGCGCCCCTGTTGCGCTGGGACGGGACGGACTCGCTCCGGCTTTATTTCCCGCGGGAAGGCGGGGCGACGGTGGCGGCGGACAAATGGGCGTCGAAAGTGGTCGCCACCCTGCCGGAACCACAGCGCTCGCAGGTGGGGGCGCTCGGCGGGCCGGAGACGGTCTACCTCGAACGGCAGAACCCGGACATCCAAATCCGCGACGTCTGGTACCAGACGTTCACGCGGAGCGCGGCCAGGGTCGAGCCGCTCATCACGGTCTGGGCGGCGAGGCCGTTCCAGGGCGTCAAGGCCCAGGTAACGCTCCAGGGAGTCCCGACGGCCAACTTCGAGCTCGGCGACCTCCCCGCCGGGGAGTCGACGCATGCCGTGGACATCCCGGCGAAAAAGCTCAAATGGTGGAGCCTGCGCCAGCCTAACTTGTACCGGGGGCAAGTCACCCTCCTCGACGCCGACGGCAAAGAGCTCGACCGCTCCAACCCCGTCGAGTTCGGCGTCCGCGAGTTCTGGCTGCAAGGCCAGGATTACTACCTCAACAACCAAAAGATCAACCTCACGCTCGATTGCTACAACAACGCCACGGTCGAGGACGGCTTGACCTTGACCTATTCCAAGCACGCCGCCAACGGCGTCAACCTCATCCATGACCTCGACTTCGAGGCCACGGCCTGCGACCGTGACGGCCTGGGACTGGCGGCCTACGGCGTGGGGATCGGCTACAACTCGCCCGACTTGAGCGACCCGCCAATCCTCGCAGCCTACCGGCTCTGGGTCCAAGCCCATCTGCGCAAGTTGCGCAACCACCCCAGCATCCTCTTCTGGGCGCTCTCCACCAACTGCGCCGGCGGCGACACCTTCAACCCCACCACCATCGGCCGCTCCGAACACTTGAACTGGAGCCACACCCTCGCCACCCTCTCCAGTTTCGAGCACCACCGCGCCGACCCCACCCGTCCCGTCTACCACCACTCCTCCGCCGGCACCGGCGACCTGGACAGCGGCAACATCTATTTCAACCACCTGTCCACCCAGTCGGTCGAGGACTGGCTGTCCGCCTGGAAGAAGCGTGGCGACCGCCCCTTCATGTTCATCGAGTTCATGGGGGCGCCGCTGCTTCCCGACTATCTCAAAGGCTACACCTCCCCCCCCATGCGCAGCTACGCCACGGAATACGCCGCCCGCCTCGCCGGGCCGCGCGCCTACGCCGCGGAAACCGCAGACTACCGCGACTACGCCACCCATGCAGTGCCGCGGCTCAAATCGCTCTGGGACTACGACCCCCTGCCTTATTCCGATCTCATCACCGAGCAGCTCTTGCAAGCGTTCCAGCGGACCTATCGCGCCTGCCGCTACTATGGTGTCCCGGCCGACGCCTGGATCTTCCCGCCTCCGGCCAAGGCAAAGAACGCCCCGGCCATGGCCAATTTGAATAAGCTGGTCAAGGCGGCGCGGGAAGTCCTCAAACCGGACTGCTGCTGGATCGGCGGTCCCGCCAAGGAGTGGACTTCCAAAACGCACCAGTATTATCCCGGCGAGACCATCGCCAAAAGCGCGCTCATCGTACATGACCAGCCCGCCCAGACGGACGTGACCGTCAAATGGGAGGCCAGAAGGGACGGCGCGCTAGTCGCCTCGGGGGAGGAGAAGGCCACCCTCGCGCCTTGGTCGCGGACAGCCATCGAATTCCAATTCAAGGCGCCGGAGACTTCCGGCGAGTTGGAGATCACGGCCACGGTGAACGGCCTGAAAGGCGCGGGTGGCTGCGAGCCGTTCCGCTGCTCGGTCTGGCCGCGACCGGAGCCCGGCAAGGGAGCCTTCGCCGTCATCGACCCGGAAGGCGAGACCTCCGCCTGGTTGAAGCGCGCCGGGGCGGAAGTGACGCCGTTCGACCCGGCAAAGCCACGGACGCTCGCGCTCGGCCGCCGCGCCCTCCGCGGCATGGCCAAACTTCCCTTCACCGAAAAAGACATCCACGACGGCCTGCGCGTCCTGGTCTGCGAACAACATTGCGGCGACCTGGAACGCCTAGGCTTCCGCACGGAGTCGCACTGTCCCCGTAACGTCTTTGTCCGCTGCCCCGCCCATCCGGCCATGGCTGGCCTCCATGACGAGGCGCTGCGCGACTGGCGCGGCAGCTCCACGCTACTGGGCTGGGGGCCGGAGGGCGACACCACACACACACCGCTCTCGCGGCGGACTTATCACTGGAGCAACCGCGGCTCCGTCGCCTCCAACCTCGTCGAGACCCCGCAATTCGGGGCGTTCAAGGCGCTTTCCGACTGCGAGTTCGACCTGTCCTACACTCCGCTGCTCTCCTGGCGGCACGGCAAGGGCGAAATCGTCTTCTCGCAGCTCGATCTCAGCGGCCGCACCGACAGCGACCCCGCGGCGGAACGGCTCCAGCGCAACCTCGTCAACTATTTCCAGACGCTATTGGCGCAGCAAAGCCGCCAGGCCGTCTGCGCCAGCCCAGCGACCCAGGATAAAATCGCCGGGCTCGGCTTCGCCGCCCAACCATGGAAGGACAAGCTCGACCCCGCCGCCGACCTCCTGGTCTTCGGCAAGGACGACGCTGCCGCCTGGCGGGAACATCGCGGCGAGGCGGAGGCGTTCGCCCAGTCTGGCGGAACCGTGCTTTTCTTCCCGGCGTCCGCCGAAATGGAACTCACCGGGTTATCCCTGCAACCTGTCCGCGTCGTCGGCAACGTGGCGCCCGTGGACGCCAACCCCTTGCTCGACGGCGTCGGCCCGCAGCACCTCCACTGGCGCGAGCCCGTCGATTTGGTCAAAGTCGAGGGGCCTGGCGTCGAGAGCCTGCTCGGCGGTCTGGCGGGCGTCCTGCCCCAGGGCCAAGGCCGTTTCGTTTTCCTCCAGACCGACCCCGCCGCCTTCGCCAACTTCGCCGCCGTCCAGGCCGACGACACCCGTTTGCGCAAACCCGGCGAGCAGGCGATCCTCGACAGCGCCTACGCCAAAGACCGGCGCCGCAGCCTGTGGCAAGCCAAGCGCCTGGACGCCCTGGCGCTAAGCAACCTCGGTCTGGAGTCCTCCCCTGAACTGGTGAAGACGCTGTTCCACGGCAAGCGCAAGATGCCCTTCTACCCGGTGGACAAGTGGATGCTGCTCGGCCCGATTCCGCCGCGAGCCGACCCCTTGGCGCTCGACCTCGCGGCGCTCTTGCGGGAACGCGCCGCGGAAAAGCCGGTCGCCATGGGCGACGACAAGGCCGCCACCTGGTGCGCCCCCATCGATTTCAACAACGGGCTGGGCGTAGGCGGCATGGTCGACCTGGCGAAAGTCTACGGCGTCAAGGAACGGCAGGCGAGCGTGGCCGTGACTTATCTTTGGAGCTCCCGCCCCCGTCTGGCGACCTTCGAGGTCGGGGCCGACTGGTGGCTGAAAGTCCAGCTCAACGGCCAGGAGATATTCCGCACCGGCTCCGACGTCAAGAGCAACATGGGCGGCGCGTTCGCGAAAGGCTTCGCCTTCTCGGTCAAAGCGCAGCTGAAGCAAGGATGGAACGAGGTCGTCTGCGCCGTCGGCTCGGGCGGGAGCGGCAACGCCTTCTCGTTCCGCGTCTCCAACCCCGGCGACGTCAAAGAGGAACAAACCCTCGCGCCGCCCAAAGAAAGCCCGATGATCTTCCTGCGTTTCGCCGCCGGCGGGCAGTTCGGAAAAATGTCCGCCAACGAGCTGGAAGAGTCGGAGAACGCCCCGACGGGCTTCCCGCTCTATGCCGACCCCCTCACGGTCGACGACGACCCTTACCTCTACATGCGCTGGTAAGCGATGACTCTTCCGCGAACGCCGCGGCGTTCGCGGAAGAGGCAAGGGCCACGACGTAGGGGCTAGAGCCAGGCGCCCATGGCCTTCAGGGCTTCCCTGACCTCCACGCCGTCGAGCGCCGCCTGGCCTACGCCTTTTTGGGCGGCGATGGCCGCGGCGAGCCCGGCCGCTTGGCCGACGCTGCAAACCGGGGGCATCACCCGCATGCTCGAATGCGTGGCGTGGTCGACGGAGATGCAGCGGCTACCGACGGTGAGGTTGGAGACGCCCTGGGCGACGACGCAGCCATAGGGTATCTCGTAATACTCGCCTTTGGGGATGTGGGCGAACTCCGTGCCCGCCCCGGTGGGGCTGTGGATGTCAATGGGATAGTTGCAGCGGGCGATGGCGTCCGGAAACTTGGCGCAACACTCGAAGTCGGCGCGGGTGAGGCGGGCGATCCCGTTGATCCGGCGGCTCTCGCGGATGCCGACATGTTGGGCGATGGAATGGATTTGCGCCTCCTCGAAGCCCGGGACGCTGGAACGCAGCCAGGCCAGGTATTGCCGGAATTGACGGCGCCCCTCGATCTCCGCCTCGGAGAGCTCCAGGCCGTTCACGCCACTTTTACCGATGATCCGGGTGGTGTTGAAGTGGATGATCGAGGGCTCGCAGGTGTCGAAATAAAGCAGGTTCTCGCGAGGACAGTCCAAGACGCCATCGGCCTTGGCCTTTTGGTAAAGCTCCTGGATGTTTTTCCAGTCGGGCAGCTTGCTGCGGTCAACGTGGGAGAGCTTGAAGCATAGCGTCATGGGCTGGCAGGCGCCGGTCGGGCCGCCGATCTCGAAGGGGCAGCCCGCGAGGACGGCGAGGTCGCCGTCGCCAGTGCTATCGACATAGGTCTTGGCCTTGACGGCGACGAAGCCGCTTTTGGAGTGGAAGACGGCGTGGTCGATCCGCCCGCCGGAGACTTCGGCCTGGACAAGGTCGTGGTGATAAATGAGCCTAACCCCGGCCTCCAGGCAGAGATCCTCGGCGGCGAGCGCCGCGGCGTCCTTGTTGACTTGGCCCCCTAAACCGCGGGCCTCGGGGTCGGCGAGCGCCTTTTCCCGCAGGGCGGGCGGCAAGTAGGCGGCCATGGCGCGAGTCCATTCCAGGAAGACGGGGCGGTCCATGGAGCGTTCCTGGACATGGTTCGGCATGAAGGGGTGCACCTCGCCGACGGAGGCCATGCCCCCCAACATCCCGAAGCGTTCGGCGAGGACGGTCTTGGCTCCGGAACGCGCCGCCATCACGGCCGCCCCGAGCCCGCCTGGCCCGCCGCCCACCACCAGGACGTCACATTCGGCGACAACGGGGATTTCCCGTTCGATCTTGAGGCTGTAATTCTTTTCCATCGCGACGCCTTTCAATGTTTTAGTAGGAGCTGGCCCGGTAAGGGTCGTCCTTGAGTTCCGCCTTGTGGAGGTAGGGGCTGGCGAGCAACGCCGCGTCCTTGGTCTCGTCCGGGTCGGCGAAAACCAGCGCGACGGGAGCCTGCCAGACGCCCCCGTCGTTGACCGGGTCGTAAATCAGCACGGCTACCTCGTTAACACCCTGCTTGAGCAGTTCCCGCGGCACGGGGTATTTGCGGAGGACGCTCCCCGTCCAGCCCGTCCCGGTGAAGTTGTCGGAGCCGAGGTGCCCGATCTGTTTGCCGTTAATGTAAGTGGTGTCCTCGTCGTCCACCCCGCCCAGGAGCAGGAAGGGCTCGGCGGACGGCGGCAGCACCTCCTCCAGCTTGAAGGTCCGGCGACACCAGAAATAGCCGTTGTGGTTTTTCCAGTCGGCGGGATAGCCTTTGGCGTCGGGGGAATCGTAGTGGCCGGGGACTTTCACGTTGGCCCAACGCTTGTCGGAAAGCGGAGGGCAGGGCTCGGCGGTCTTGCAGGCGTAGCCTTTCCAGACGCCCGAGAGATCCAGAGCCTCCTGGCTGGAGGCGGCGGGGGCGTGGACTTCGAGGCGTAACGGCTTGACGACCGCCCCGGTGGTGTTGGCCATGCCTAAGAGCGCGTCGCGGTCGAACTGGACTTTAAAGAAGACGCCGTTCTTTCCCTGCTTGACCGCGCCCGCCGGGAGGACGTAGTCGCGGAAGCTCACGCCCACTTCGTTCGGGTCGGAGCTCGAGGTGGTCTCCGCCACTTTCTTGCCGTTGAGGTAAATCCAGTCGGAGCCGCTGACCTGCCCGACGCGCAGTCTGGCCACCGCCCCGGCGGGGAGCGTTTTTTTCAGCTCGAAGGAACGGCGGAACCAGACGCTGCCCTTACCCCGCGCCAAGTCGGGGAGTTGGGTTTGAAAACTGCCCGGCAACGTCACGAAACGCCACCCCGTCGTTGGCTGTTCCTCGCCGACGGCGGCCTCCCAGACGCCGGAGAGGTCGAACGTGGCGGCGAGCTGGAGCCCCCCGTCGGGGGAGCTCAGGAGCTTCGGGGGCGCCGTCGCCACGCCCAGGTTGGTCAGCAAGGTGGCCAGGATGCGCTCGGAGCGGCGCTGGGAATCTTTCAACCAGGGGCGCTGGTCCAAGTCGAAAAGCCCCGGACCGACTTGGCAGAGGACTTGACGGCCCTTGCCCAGCGGAACTTCCTCCACAAGGCCGGAATCGAGGGTGACGGCCTCGACGTCGCCGTTCCAGTGGAAGTCGCCGTTGCCCAAGCCCGCCAGGAGCGGCCAGACGGGACGGCCGACCACGCTATGGTTTATAGTCTGGCGCTTGGTGGCGAAGCCCAGGGCGGCGAGCTGTTTCTCGTCCTTGGGCAACGAGAACAGCGTCCCGCCCGCCGTCACGAAGGCGTCCAGCGCAGGTTTCCAGGCGGCGAGCTGTTCTGGCGTCGCTTCGCCCAAGACCAGGACATCGCCGGGAGCGGGTTCGTTCCGGGTGAACTCGGCCCGCAGGGACTTCAGGAGTTTCTCGCCCTCCGGGCCGCCGCGGTAGACGGCCTGGCACCAGACGGGGGCGGGGGCGGTCTCCACGAAACGCAGCAGGTTTTGGAGGTAGCGCGCGGCGGCGGGGTCGGGCTCGGTCCGGGCGGTGGCGTCGACTTGGCTGAAGACGATCCGCCCGTCGGTGTTGAGCAGCTCCAGGACGGCGGCGTAGTTGAGGCCGTACTCGCAGTCGGCCAGCGTCCGGAAGCCGCCGGTCTCTGGCTTGAGGATCACCACCGTGGCCAAATTGTGGGTGTTGCCCCATTTCATGTTGTGGTGATGCTCCGTCCCGTCGTCGCCTTGGACGGCGCGCCAGGCGCCGTGGCCCCAGCCCATGCGGGGGTCAAGCTCCTTCAAGCTCTCCTCGTAGCCGTCGGTGAGGGTGGCGGCGCCGCGCCAGTAGCGCAACGTCCGGTCGGACAGCCCGTCGAAGAGGGGGTGCCCGGCCACCCGCGGGAAGATGTCCCGCGGGGACATGTAGAGCGGCCGGAACTTGAAGCGGTTTTTAAGGACCTCCTGGCTCTGCTCCAGGATCAGGACGTTCTTCCCGGCGCGGCCGAGGGCGCCCAAGTCGATCCCCCCCGGCAACGAGGCCTCCTCGTGTTTGAAGGCGTCGCGGCCGAAGACCACGGTCCGGTAGTCCTTCAAGTCTGCGTTGAAGTTGAGGAGACGGAAGTCCACCCCCAACGCCTTGAGAGTCTTGGCTGAGTCGCCGACCGGGTCGATCAAGGCGATGGTGGCGGCGTTTCCGCGGGGGCGGGGAGCCAGGATGTCGATGTCGCAACGGTCTTGGGCGAGGAGCTCGCCGGAGGCGGCGCGCAAGCTCATCTCCAAGGAGCCCTGGCGGTCGCCGCCCGCGGGGATCTCGGCCCGGATGGGGAGGGACATTTGGCCGCCGGCCGGGACGGCGAGACGCTTGGACTCGCCAGCGACCTCCTTGCCGTCCAGGAGCAGCCTCCAGGCGCACTCTACTTCGACGGGGCGGCGCTGGTTGTTGAGGATCAACGCGCCGCGGACGAGGGTCTCGCCGGGGGCGAAGATGTGGTCTTTGGCGCTGCGTTTCGACGGGGTTCCGGCCAGGAAGGCGGTCACGGGCGCTTGCAGCCAGGCCAGGAGCGGCTCCAACTTCACCCCCAGGGCGTTGAAGTTGCCGCAATAGGCGCCGATGCCGTCGGCGCGCCAGTTGAGGATTTGCTCCTGGAGGCGTTCGGCCCAGACCTCGTCGCGCTTGTTGGCTGCGGCTTTGGAATAGACCGCTAGGGCGGCGTTGAAGCCGCCGAAGGTGACGCGCGCCTTCTCCAGGGCTTTGGGGGCGGCCTTGGCCAGGTCGGCGAGGGCGGCCTTCTCGAAGGCGGCCAGGGCCTCGTCGTCGACGGCGTCGCGGACGAAGGCGGCGTCGCCCTTGGTGATGGCGCAGCTCTCGGCGATATGCGGGACGGCCCCGCTGATATCATGTCCGGCGGCGTTGGCCCAGTCCCATTGGAAGGGCGAGGCCTGCTCCTCGACCATGAAGGGTTTGGAGCCGTAGGCGAGCCAAGGCTCGTTCTCCTCGATCGCCTCCTGGATAGGGGCGAAGTTGATGTAGGAGCTGATGCTGATGGTGTCGTTGAGGGCGTCCATGAAGTCGAGGGGAATGTCGGGGGCGAGGGAGTGGAGGAGCTCGCGGCAACGCTCGTAGACTTTGGCCTCGGCGCGCCAGGTCGGGTTGTCGCCGGGGGACTTGCGCCAGACACCGTCCATGAGCTTGGGGTTGTAGTTCATGCCGGGGTTGAGCTCCTTGGCCCCGGTCTGGAAGAAGACGCAGGGGTGGTTGCGGAACTTGCGGAGAGCGTACTTGGCGGCGGCGCCGAAGGCCTCCCAATATTCGGGGTTGTCCTGGAGATTGTATTTGGAGAGCAGGGAGCCGGCCCCGACGCTGAGGCAAGCGGCGGTGGGGCGCAGGGCGATCCCGGCCTCGTCGAAGGCCCGCCAGTCGGCGCCGCCGGAATAGGCGTAGTCGGCGAACTTCTGGATAAAGTTGAGGCCGCCGCGCCGCATGGCCTCGGCCTGCCCGAACTCCATGGTCTTCCGGTCGCAGTCCCGGATGGAGGTGAACAAAGTAAGCGGGACGCCGTTGAGCTTGATACGGCGGTCGAGGGTGATTTCCCGGAAGCCGAAACGCTCCGGGCGCATGACGTCGAGGACATCGCCGTCGGCGTCGAGCAATTTTGCGTCGAAGTCGTAGAGGTAGGGGGCGTCCATCTCCCAGAGGACGGGGTTCTCCCAAGAGCTGGAGACGGCGACGCTCTGGCTGGTGGCCGTGGCGGCGAACTTGGCGGGGGGAAGCTCCAGAACCGGCTTGCCGGCGGCTCCGGCCACGGTGTCGAGGCGGTAATATTGGCCGGGAGTCAAGCCATCCAGCTCGAAGACGGCGGTGAGTTTTTTGTCCTTGACGGAAGGCCGGAGGGCCACGGCGGCGATCCTGGCTGCTTCCGGGACGGCCAGGAGCGTCACCGGCCCGGCCAAGCCGGACTCCGCGCCCCACCCCTTGAACCATGATTGGCGGAAATCCTTTCCCAGCAACTTCTTAAGAACGCGATGCGCCCCCATCCGCGACGTGCCGAAATAGGGCGAGTCCACCACGTAGAGATCCAAAGACGCCGTTTCCCCGGCATGGAGCCATTTCCCCAGGTCGAGCGTGGCGCCGGGATACTCGGCCATCAACCCGGTGTTCTCGCCGCCGACGAAAACGTAAGCGGCGTTTCCGGGGGTGTCGATGTCCAGCCAAAGACGCTTGCCCTGGAAAGCCTTGGGGACTTCAAGCAGGCGGTGGTACCAACCGGCGTTGCAGCGTTTGAGCGTACGATTGCCATGGGAGAACCAGGGACCGGCGACATGTTTGGCGCCGCTCCAGTCGGTGGGCGGGGCCGCGGGGATCTCCAGGCTGTCCGGCGGGTTGGCGACGTCGCCCAGCTTGATGACCGTCGGGATGAAGTCCCAGCCTTCGGTGAGCCGCAGGACGCCGGTGGAGACGGGGAGATAGTTGTGGAACTGGACGTCCAGGCGGGAACGGCAGACATCCTGGCCCACCTGGGCTTGCAGCCAGAAGTAGCCCGAGCGCGGCGGGCTGGGCAGCTCGACCGTCAGGGGCTTGTCCCCCTGGGCGCGCCAATCCACCTCGACCGTCTTTTCCAACAGGGTCTTTTCCAAACCGTCGAGCAGTCTGACGGCGAGCTTGCCCGTTGGCGCCCCCGCCGGGTAGAGGGCGAGCGTCACCTTCAAAGGCTCGCCCGCTTGCAGGTCGAGGTAGCCGTCCTTGTCGGCGGCGGCGGCCCTGACGGCCTGGACGACATTGGGACGGAAAGCCAAGCCATAGGAGACCTCGTCGACGAACATTTTCCCGCCTCCCCCGTCGAAGCGCAAGGACTTGATCCGCGTTAGGCGTTCCGGGGTCTTGGCCACCTCGCGGCCGTCGACACGGATGGCGAAGGGCCGCGGCTCCGCGCCGCCGGGGTTGACGATGTCGAAGCGGGTCCAGCCGGGATGCAACGCGACGCCGGAGGCGTCCCAAATGTCGTTGTTGCCGCCATGGAAGAAAACCCACTGGTCGTGTCCGGACTTGAAGCCCATCTCTATGGGGATCTCTTTCCGTTCCCCCTCGCAGAGAACGCTGAAGTAGACGGCGCCGTTCTGGCCATGCAGCTCCGGCTCCTGGGTAGGCGAGTAGACCCAGAAGGTCAACGTTCCGGCCTCGTCTTTGCCGGGAATGGGGATGGTTCCCCCGCCGGTCAGGCATTTTCCGCCGGAGAAAGACTTCTCCGAACTCAAGCGCAAGTATTTGCCCGGCATCCCTTTCTGGTCAGCGTCGTTGTCGAAGTGGTTGACGAACGCCGCGTCCGCCGCCGCGAGCGCCAGGAGACCGCAGACCATGGCCGCCAGTAGTAGTTTGATCCGTTTGCCCGTCATGTGTCGCTCCTTATGTTTTAATACCTGTAGCCAAAGGATGTGGTGCCCAGGACTCCGGCCCCGGGGATTTTGAACGCGGTGACGTCGGCGGCTCCGAGACTTGCGACATGGCCGTCGGGGCACCAGCCGTTGCCGCGGCGGCTGTGGCGCAGGTGGAGGTACTGGCCGCCCATGCCCCAGATAGATGACTGGGTAAGGCCGATCACGTAGGTGTTGCTAACATCGTTGGTCTCCATGGCGGAGTCCGCCACGAAGGGGAGCGACGAGGGCTGGTAGAGCAAGCTGAACTTGAGGAAACGGCGGTTGAGGTCGGTGATGGTGGCTGTCTGCTGCTCGCCAGGGAAATAGCAGCCGGTGTAGGCGGAACGGAGACCGTAGCTTTGGAAGATGTTGCTGTTGTTTTTGCCGGACGGGTAGGCTCCGCCCCATTGGAAATAAGTGGCGGGTGGCGGAAGCGCAGGGCATTGGTAAACTTGGCCGAAGGGGAGGCCCATAATACCGAGGCTGCTGTCGGGGGCTCCACTGAAGTTTTTTGTCCGTGGGGCGTAGCCAAAGCCCATCATCATGGTGGCCAGATAAACATGTTGGGCATAGGTGGCGGAACACTGGTTGCTGAAGATCCAGCCATCGAAGTCATCGGCGTAGCCAGTGACGGCGACACCACACTGCCGCAGGTTGTTGCCGCAGCCCGCCGACAACGCCATGGCCTTCGCCTTCTGCAACGCTGGCAACAACAAGGCGGCCAGCAAGGCGATGATCCCCACCACCACCAGCAACTCCACCAACGAAAACCTGTTCCGACGGCACATGCGCGGGCCTCCTTCTTGTTATAAAGATTATAGAGCGAAAGCTCCTTGATTTTTATGCAAAAAACCATAATCTTAATGTAAACAACCATAAAAAGAGAAGAATCATGGAATTGAAGGCAACTTTGGGGGCGTTCGAGCGGCTATTCGGCTGTCCGGTGTCGTTCCATTATTTCGGCGGGCAGTCGCGCTTCGGGGCTTTGGCCAACCGTTGCTTCCATGTCAATCCTTTCTGCGTCCAGGTCAAGGAGCTGGGTGAGGCGAGCCACCTGCGCTGCCAGGTCTTCGACAACGCCATCGTCCAGGAGCGGCTGGGCGCGACGCAGGAGGCGTTCTTCAAGCTTTGCCACGGGGGAGCGCTGGAGCTGGTGCTCCCGATCGTCCATGACGGACGGCAGACGGGGGTGATGTTCGTCGGCCCCCTCGCCCCCGGGGAGGGCTGGGACGAGGAGCTGGACTTGCTACGGCAGCCCGCGTCCCGGCAGGCCGTCCCGCCCCCGCTCCGGACGCTCCGCCGTGACGAGGCCGACGACTTCTTGCGCATCGCGGCGCTCTTGGCCGAAGGCGTCCAGAACGCCTTGGCCGACAAGCCGCCGGACACGCTGTCGCGCCCGGAACGGATCAAGCAGTTCTTCGACCAGAAGTTCGACCATCCGGCGCTGCGTTTGGAGGACTTGGCGTCATGGCTGGGCGTGAGCGGTTCGCGTTGTTGCCAATTGCTGCGGCAACACTGCGGCAAAAGTTTCCCGGAGATGCTCGCCGGACGGCGGATGGAGCACGCCCGGATGCTGTTGCGCAGCACCTTCTACAACACCGAGACGGTGGGCCGGTTCTGCGGCTACCCCGAATCCCCCTATTTCTACAAGGTCTTCAAGCGCCTCAACAACGGGGAGACCCCGGCGGCCTACCGCAAAAAGCTCCCTCCCCTAGCCAACCAAGCCTGACGGACACCGGGAAAATCGGGTTTCCACCGCAAGGCGCTTGACAATCACCAGCTTTTAAGGTATACTTCAGGTATACATAAAATCCGATGGAGTTTCGCATGGACGTGTCGGCGATCAAAGTGGACAAAAGCAGCCGCTATCCGGTCTACGCCCAGATCGAGGGACAGCTGATGGAACTGATCAAGGGCGGGGCTTTCGAGCCAACGGAGCCCCTGCCGGACGAGCGTAGCTTCAGCGCGTCCTTGGGCGTCACCCGCGTGACGTTGAGGCGCGCCCTGGCCAAGCTGGAACACGCCGGGCTGGTCTACAAAATCCGCGGCAAGGGAGTGTTCCCCCGCAAAGTGGTGTCGGACGCGTCGTTTGTTCGTTTCGACGTCCCGAACCGGCGCGCCGTGGCCATCGCCATGCCTGAGCTTTGGGAGTCGCATCCGGAACAACATATCCGCCTCGCCGAGGCCGAGCGGTTGCGGCGCGGCCGGGTCGAGACGATGGTCATGGGGCATGTCAGCGAAGCCGACGAGCTGGCCCATCTGGCACGTTGCCAGGAGGTGATCCGCGGCGTCCTTTTCCATCGCTGGGGGACGCAGGCGTCCCTGGGCAACATCGAGGCGGCGCGGCGCTTCAAGCTCCACGTCCTGGTCTGCGGCAATGGCAAGGAGCGCTTCGACACCGATTTTGTCGGAGCCGACGTGGCGGGCTGTTTCCGGCGCGTCACGGAGCATTTCATCGCCGCGGGGCACCGGGACATCCTCTTCGTGTCGCAGAACGTCCCGCTTGAGCCCAAGGCGGTGGAAGTCTACACCGACACCGTCCGGGCGGCGGGGCGGCGCCCGCTGGCGGTGGGCAGATACGCCTGTCCCCCGTTCTCCAGCCGGGAGCGGGCCGAGGTGAACGTCATGATGCAAGGCTATTTGGAGACCGCCGCCGTCCTCCGCGGCAAGCTCAAAGCGACGGCGATCATCGCCGAGAGCCCCTGCTGCTGCGTCGGGATCCTCAAGGCGCTTGACGAGGCGGGAGTGGCAGTCCCGGAAGACGTCGAGCTGCTCGCCTTCGGCGACGCGGCGGAGGTCGAGGACTGCTATGGCCCGGAGGGCGTCCCGTTCTCCACCTTCAGCCTGCCGCTGGAGGAGATCGGGGAAAAGGCGGCGGACACCTTGCTGTGGCGGCTCGACCACCCCGACGCCCCACGGCAAAGCCACGAGTTCGAGCCGGAGTTCGTCCAGCGGCGAACCACCCGGCCTATAGGTTCAAAACAGGAGCTGAAACATGTGGTATGAACTGAAGGAACGGCGGCGATTCACACTCGTCGAGCTGTTGGTGGTTATCGCTATCATCGCCATTTTGTCGGCCTTGCTACTGCCGGCGCTGGGCAAGGCGAGGGGGATGGCGCAACGGATGTTGTGCCTTTCCAACCAAAAGCAGGTCGGCTTGGGGCAGGCGATGTACTCGACCGACTTCAACGGCTGGCTCATGACCGCCACCAGCGTGGGCACCACCGGGCCGACCCACGGCAGTTGGGTCGACAGCCTAGTCGAACTCAACTACAGCGGCTGGGACGTGCTGCACTGCCCCTCGGCGTTGTCCAGAAAAGTCGGGCCGGGCAAGGGCTCGGCGCAATGGGCGTCGGGCAGCTACACTTACGGGATGCGTTACCACATGGTGGGCTCGGACCGCGCGGCGTTCTTCAATGTCCTGAGCATGACGGACATCGATGGCAGGAAGATCACCGCCCCCGCCAGCTCCTACCCAGTGGTGGCCGACTCGGTCAAGCTCATCGGCGTCAACTATTTCCAAACCTACTGGCTCGACGCCAGCAACGGCCTCGTCCATATCCGCCATGGTAACGGGGCGGATCTGCTTTACCTGGACGGCCACGCCGTCTTCATGACGGCCATGGACATCAAGTCCGCCAGCTACGGCCCGGATTTCAACTACACGTTCACGCCGTGACGGACAATCAACCACAGTATTGGAGACAATATGCTATGAGGAAATTTTTTATGGTCATGCTTCAGGTGATGTTCGGGGCGGCGGCTTGGGCCGGCGTCGAGGGACAGGCGTGTTTCTTGGGACAGGGCGGGACGGGGATGGACAAGGCCGCGGCGCTCTGGCGCGGCGAGTTCCCCGGCTTGTATACCGGGCGCGTTGGAGATTCTGACCGTCTGGACTTGTCAAAGTGGCGTTACCTCGTTCTGGACTCCGGCCCGGTCATCGACGAGCGCTTCGCCAGACGTCTGGAGGAATGGGTGTGGCAAGGGGGGCGGCTGATCGTGACGGGCTTGCCGACGGCGTACGGCAAAGGCGGCAACCAGAAACCCTTCTGCCGCGGCCGGACAAGCCGGGACAACTTGCTCAACGCCATCTTGCGGCCGATCTCCGTGGCGCCCTCGGGCTCGATCCAGGCCAAGACCGTCGTTTGGGACGGCGCCGCGCTGCCCTGCGACTTGAAGCTGCCGGGGATCAAGCTCGTCACCGGCTGGCCCGACGCCACGTTGGACAACATGACCTTGGCGACGGCCAAGGCCGCGGACGGCAGCCAAGCGGCGGTCGCCACTTGGCATGTCTATGGCCGGGGCCTCGGCGTCTACACCACGTTGCCGGTCAACCAGGACAATCCGCTCGCCGACACCGTCCGCAAGTTTTTGGCAAACTTCGCCGTCAACCGTCCGGCGCTCCCCCCCGCCAACGTCTTCGAGCGCCCGAGGACGCTGGCCCACGTCCCCGGCACGGACAAACTGGCGGAGGAGCCCGCGCCGACGCTGCCCGCGCCGGACAAAAGCTGCGTCCTGGAAATCCACGGCGACCAGTTCGTGGGCGACTACAAAGGCTCCCCCTCCTGGCAGCCCTACCGGGTGGGCTGGACTTATGATTATTCGCATCCGTTGAAACATGAGTTCGAGCTCCCCGCGGGCGCCGGCCCCTTGTGGATGGAGGTGAAGGCGGCCTACGGCGACCACTGCGACGCCCCGGTGGTCGAAGCCCTGCTCAACGGGAAACGGCTGTTACTCGGACAATCGCCTTGGGAGCGTATCCAATACTCGCCCCAGTTTTACGACGCCATGCGCCCCGTGCGCTTCTTCATCCCGGCCGCCTGGCTGGGGCGGCGCAACGTTCTGGAATTCGTCAACCGCGACGGGGCGGACTGGTGGTTGCTGCACTATGTCCGCTTCTACCGCGCCGAGGGCAAAGATTCCCTGGAGGACAGCCAAACCCGCGACCAGCCCGAACCATACGAGCTGAAGGCGACCGCCGGGGAACCCGACCTCGACGGCAAGCTGGACGCCCCCGCCTGGCGCCAGGCCGACTGGAAATGCTTCCCCGACCAGATCGACGGTCGGCCCACCGAGTTCGCCTTGCTCAGCGGCAAGGACTGCCTCTTCGTCGGCTTCAAAATGCCCTGGAGGCCGAAGGAGAAGGTGGAGGACGTGGCGGAGTTCGCGGTCGGCCAACACCTCTTCTCCGCCGCCCTCGACGGCAAGGGCGGGATTGTGACCTCGCTTCGCGACACCGACGGAGACGTCCTGCTTGGCGCCGGCTTCAAGGCGGCGGGCGTCCAGGACGCGGGGCTTTGCTCCATCGAGCTGGCGATCCCGTGGAACCTGCTCCCACTGCGGGCCTCTGGCGAACTCTACCGTCCGAAGACGCGCCTAGCAATGCCTTTCGGGAACTTGCTGGAAGGCGTCAACGCTTACCGGCGCTCGCAAAGCGGCGACAACGCCTGCTGGCTTTCCTGGCTGCCCTTCGAATTCCAAGGCCGCCAGACTACCAAGTTGGAGGCCCAATACAAAGTGAAAACCGAGTACCATCACATCTACCACCCCGTTGTCCAGGCGTTGGCCTACAACTTGGGCGGCGACGCCGACGCCGCCGTCGTCTGGCCCGACCCGTGGCGCTGGGGGGCGAATTCCGTCCGCGTCAGCTTGCCGGAGGCCGCAACCGCCGAGGCGACCATCATGAGGGCGGGAACGGAAGCGGAACACCTGACCTTCGACGTCCATCGGGACAAGACGTTGCGGCTGCCTTTGCTCCAGCCAGGCCCGAGCACCGTTAGCTTGGCCGTGCGCGACGCCGCGGGCAAATTGCTGGCGCTGAAAAGCCAGGAGGCCAAGACGGAGTTGCCGTTCAAAGCGAAACTCAACCGCTCCTATTACACCAAAGAGAGCCGTGGCGCGGTGGTTTTGGAGCTCTTCGACCCGGCGGCGTTCGCCAGCCAGGTCGACCGGATCGAGGCGGAGGTGGAGCTGCCGGGCAGCGAGGTCGCGAGCTCCTCGTTGTCCGGGGACGCGCTCAAGGGCGAAGGGCGGCTCGTGTTGCCCCTCGACATCTCGGCCCTTCCGTTGGGGCGTTTCCCGGTCAGCGTCCAGTTGGTGGCCGGTGGCAAACGGTTGCGGCTTGCGGACTTGACGCTGGAGAAGCTCCCGCCCGCCCCCGTCGAGGCGAAACTCCGGGCGGACGGGACGCTGGAGGTCAACGACAAGCCGGTCTTCCCCTTCGGGCTGATGCTCAACGGGCTGGACACTTGCGACCGGGTGTCGGACATCACCGCGGGCGGCTTCAACCTCGCCGTCGCCTTGGGAGGGCTCTTCGAGGACGCCCCGGAGAAGCGCGCCCAATACCTGGAGGACGCCGCGAACGCGGGAGTCTGGCTGATCGTGAACCCGACCGGCGCCCAGAACGGAGCAGGGCATTGGCAAATTGACTATGACAAGACCGCCCGCGAGGTCAAAGAGCTTGCCCCCTGCCCCGCGTTGCTGGGCTACTACCCCATCGACGAGCCCGAGTATTACCACGCCAAGGCCTGCACGCCCCAGAAGCTGGACGAGTTCAACCGCTTCGTCAAGAAGCTCGACCCCTACCGTCCGAACATGATCTCGCATGGCGTCGGGAGCATCCATTACGGCCGTTGCGACGGCGTGGACTTCAACGGCGTGGTGGACATCCGAGTCTGGGAATGCTACGGCGGGCCGGAGGATGTTTTCCGCAAACTCGACCAGATGGCGGGCGACGGCAAATGCGACCGCGCCGTGTCCTGGACTTACCTTAAAGGCGGCTCGCGGTTCAATTTCTCGGGTTACAGCCCGTTGGAGTTCCGGGCGAGCGTCTACGCCTCACTGGTCGGCGGGGCGAAGGGGATCATCCTCTTCGAGTTGCAGTCCTTCTGCTGGACGGGCCACGAAATCTACCCCCACGCCACGGCGGAGGTGGCCGGCGAGCTCTCCAAGCTGTCGGAGACCATCTTGAAGGAGGGGGTGGAGGAGTTCATCCCGGAAGCCAAAGGCGCCAGGGCGAGGGCGTGGCGGGACGGGGAAGACACCCTGTTGCTGGTGGTGAACCCCGCGGACGCCGCCGCCACGGCGGAGATCGCCATGCCCCTGGACGTCCCCCGCTCGCTCAAGCCGCTGTTCCCCTCCATGCCTGTCGCCCTTGGCGATGGCCGCATGCTCAAGGTCGAGCTCGCCCCCTACGGCGTGGCGGCTTACCGTTGGCATGACGCCTGGAGCTTGTTCCCCTAAGCCAGAAAAAGTTATCGAATAACTTTCCTTATTCCAGAAATTCTCCGCCCAAGCATTGACAAATCCATGCCTGTACAATATAATAGACGACATAAACTAAATATCCAATGATCGAACATTTAGGAGTCGTGGCATGCGCGGAGTTCAACTATTGGGAATGGTCGCGGCGCTCTGGGGCGCCACGGCCGTCGGGGCCACCCTGACCGGCGACACGAACCGCCCGGAGATGAGCATGTTCATCCCTGGGGAGGCGGTGGAGCTCACTTTCAAGGCGGCCGGGCTCGCGCCCGACACCAAAGGTTTGAAGCTGGAAGTCGATATCGTGGACGAACACGAGAAACAGCTCAAGCGCCTGGAGCTGCCGGTGGCGCCCGACGCCAAGGGCGCGTGGAGCGGCATGGTCAAGGCGCCGTCCGACAGGACGGGCTTCTACCGGGCGCGCGCCAAGCTGTCGAACGGCGTGACCATCCCGGCGATCGGCGGCCAAGGCGACCGCCCCAATGGTTTCATCACCTACGCCGTGGCGCCCGACCCCGCGGGACGCAAACTCTACCCCGCCGCCGAGACGGTCTTCGGGATGCAGGGCGGGTTCAACCAGAAGCTTCAAGTCCTGCCCTACCTGGGCATCAGGTGGGTCATGGGCCCGGGCAGCTGGGGCAGGGAGGAACCCTTGTACTCCGGCCAGTTCGCCGACCGGCGCGAGGAGGCCATGAAGAAGGGGGAGAAATTTCCGGCGGACCCCTTCGCCTGGTGCCGCTACAAGGTCGACGGCAAGGAACGGCTCTGGGACACCTATTTCTTCTGCAACAGCCTCGGCTCCTGCTGCCTGCCCAACAAATGGAAGACCCCGCCCTACAAGCCGGAGACCTACGAGATCGGCCGCGCCGTCCTCTCGCCCGAGGGCGAGAAGCAGTTCGACTCCTACTGCCGCAATCTGGCAAAAGCCATGGCCGCGTCCTACCCCGACCAGAAAGAACATCTCTATGAGGTCACCTGGGAGCCGGAGCTCTTCTGGAAAGGCGCCCCCGCCGACATGGTGCGCTACTACGAGATCGCCTACCCGGCGCTCCACCAGGAAGACCCGAAGGCGGTGGTCGTCGGCCCGGCCATCCACGTGCCCGACTTCGACTACACGGAACAGCTCTTCAAGGCGGGCCTGGGGCAATACATCGACATGTTCTCGTTGCACTACTCCTTCATCGGAGAGGGCTTCGAACGGCGCAACCCGGCCGGGCGCATCCGGGGGCTCAAACAAATGATCAAAGACGTCTCCGGCAAGGACATCCCCCTCATGAACACCGAGTTCGGGATGAACACCGAGGCGGCCGACGGCGACGCGCAGCTCCGTTCCAGCCAACAGGAGATCCGCGCCCACCTGGTCTCGTTGGGCGAGGGCTTCAAACATATCATCGCCTTCTACATCTCGGCCGCCGGGGGCGGGTATTTCTACAACCTCAACCCCAACAGCGGCTGCGGGACCAACAAGACCGGCCCCCGTCCGGTCGCCCCCGCCTACGCCGCCATGACCTACCTGCTCGAAGGCCACAAAGGCGCAGAGCCCATCGACTGGCTGGGTGCGACCTCGCTCGGCTACGCCTACGAGAACGCCGAGGACGTCACGCTCGCCCTCTGGGACTTTGGCGACAAGCCGAACGAAGTGGTGATCCCCCTCGGCGTCGAGCAAGCCAAGGTCTACGACTGGATGGGCAATCTGACCGTCATGCCCACGGAGAACGGCGCGCTGAAACTGACGCTGGGCAACGATCCGCTCTATGTGCAAGGCGTATCGCCGCTGCTCTGGGGCTCAAAAGCGGTGAAGCCGCTGCGGCTTTCCCTGGGCGAGCTCCTACTCTTCCCGGGCGACGAGGGCAAGTTCACCTGTTCCGCCAACGCCTCGCCAGGCAAAGGATTAAAGGGTGTTTTGAGCGTGAAGACCGGGGAGTTCCTAAGCGTCTCGCCGCCAACGGCGGTGATCGACGTCCCACCGGGCGGCTCCAAGGCCTTCGCGTTCACCGTCAAGGTGGCGGACGACGCTCCCGCCGGGGCTTATCCCGCGCCGCTGACCTTGCGCGACGGCGCCGTGGTCGAGGGGGTCGTCGGCTGCGTGGTCAAAGTGGGCAACCCGCTGAAAGTCGGGAGATTGAGCCCCCGCGTCGAGCCGGACGGGCGCAAGAGCCTGGCGTTCCGCGTCGAGGAGCTCCGTGGCCGCCCCTGCTCGGGAACGCTGCGGCTCAAAGTCGCGGGAGTGCCAGAAAGCGCCAAGGAGCTGAAATTCTCCCTGGGGGCCAAGGAGAGGCGCGAACTGGTGGCGGCCTACGACGACTTGGCGGCCAACCCCGCCAAAAAGTATGATGTGGAATGGAAGGTCACGCTGGACTCCGGCTATTCCTACGAGGGTTCGGAACGGACGGATTTCCTCTCCGCCAAACGCCTCGCCAAGGCCCCCGCCATCGACGGCGACGCCGCGGACTGGAAGGACGTCCCGTTCATAGAGCTCGAGGGGGTGGGCTGCTGCCCCAGGAGCCCGCAATTCTACTCGGGTGACGCCGCGAAGTTGCGTTACGCCTGGGACGACCACGCCCTCTACCTGCTCGCCGAGGTCAAGGACGACGTCTTCATGCAGGAGCAGTCCGAGGACTGGATCTGGAACGACGACAGCCTCCAGTGCGGCTTCTGCCTCGAGCCCTGGAAGGAGTTCCGCCCGTCCGCCGACGCCTTGGCCGACAGCCTCCTCAAACCAAAGCAAGCGGAGATCAACCTGGCGTTGACCCCCAAGGGCGCCGTGGCCACCCGCAGCATCCTCGTCCCGAAGAACGACAAACTGCCTTGCGGGTCCATTTCCCGTCAAGACTGCCAGTTCGCCATCGTCCGCGACGGTGGGACGACCATCTACGAGGCGGCCTTCCCCTGGACTTCGCTGGGACTGGAACGGGCGCCGGAGCCAGGGACGCACATAGCGGTCACCGTGGCCGTGAACGACCGCGACACCAGGAAGCAGCCCGGGCCCTCGGCCCTGAGTCTCTTCGACGGCGCCACCGGCAAGAAAGACAGCGAGCTCATGGGGTTGTTATACCTTGAAAAATGAACAGGAGGGCGGAAGCATGAAACGTAAGTTCACGATGGTGGAAATGCTCGTCGTGATGGCCGTGATCGCCGTGCTGATGACCATGCTTCTGCCCGCGCTCTCCAAGGCGCGGGAGACCGCCATGCGCATCAGTTGCGTGGCCAACCTCAAGCAAATCGGCGTTGGCCTGACCGGCTATTTCGGGGACAGCGACGGCTATTTCCCCGCCAAGGGCGCCGGCGGTCTCAGCTGGGTGTATGTCTTCCAAGCTGGCGGCTACGTGGGCTCGGACCCGAAAGGGTGGCCGACCACCGCGGGCCAGCGTCCGGTCGGCGTCTGGGCTTGCCCGGTGTCCAAACTGGTCTGCACCGACTACCGCTCGGACTACGGCTTGAACCCCGCCACCGGCACCTCGTCGGGCGACCCCGGCACCGACTATGCGGCGAACCGCTGGAAACGGATCAACCAAGTGGCGATGCCCAGCCGCGTCTTCCAATGCGTCGACTCCATCGCCTGGAACGACGCGAAGCAAGTCGGGCGGGACGTCTACCAGTACATCGGCCTCTCGTGGTGCCCAGGCGGGGCCGCCCCGCGGCACGCGAAGCAGTCGAACATGTTGTATGTCGACGCCCACGCCCAAACCATCAATCCCTACCTTGCCAGCGACTACCCGAACGCGTTGAACGGCTTCCCCTGGCAAGCCATGCTGCCTTGGGACCTCGCGGCGACAAAATAAAGGGACTCCGCCCATGCGCCTCCTCTCCATCGTCCTTTGCGCCGTTTGCCTGCAAACCGCCTTTGGCGAGGCTTTGCGGTTCTCCGGCGTCATCGGGCAAAGCCAGCCCGCCGGAGCGATTCCCCTAACGAGCGTTGCCATGCAAGGCGCGGCCACCGACAAAACGGGGGCGCTCTGGAGTTTCTCCAGCGGGGAGCTCCGCCAATTCGAGCCATCCGGCGACTCCTGGCGCTTGAAGAACTCCTTCAAACCGCCCAAAGGCGGTGGCGCGCCGCTCCTGTCCGATGGCGTCAACTTGTATTTCCCGGCCTCCGGGGCGATCTGGAGCTTCGACACGGAAAAAGCGTCCTTCGCAAGCCCGGCTCCCTTGCCCGCGAACTGCAAAGCGTTCGCCCTGGGCGTTGGCAAACACAAATTCCTGGCGCTCGCGGAAAACGCGGTCCACGGCTTCGCCGACGGCTCCTGGACGCGGCTTTTCGCGCTGTCCGCCCCGGCCAGAGGCGGCGAGAACTGCTCCCTCTGCGTCGAGCCGAACAGCGGCGACCTGCTAGTGGGTTCGGGCTACCCGACAATGCTGACCCGCCGCTTCAGCCTCAACGGTCGGGAAATCGTCAGCAGCTCCTGGCCCCGGGCGGGCTGGGCCCGTTATCTGGTGGTGGCGGACGGCAAAGCCTGGGCGTTGAACAACGACGCCAGCTCCTTGCCCGAACCATTCGTCTCGGACCGCGACGCGCTATGCGTTGGCGACCAGTGGAGCCAGCCCACCAACGGCGTCGCCATCGACGCCCAAAGCCGCCCTTGGCTGAGCACGGATCAGGGCTTGCTGGGCTATGACCGTGACGGAAAACCGCTGGGCCTCAGGGTGGGCGGGATCGCCAGGCCAGGGCAGATGGCGGTCAACGACGACGGCGATTTGCTCGCCCCCATCGGCGACCGGATTGTACGTTTCCCCATCGACGCCTCGGAGTCCACCCCACCCACCTGCAAAGAGAGCTGTTTCCGTGTCGGCGGCAACTATCAGAGCCGATGCCGCGGCCTCCAATGGGACGGCCAAGCCTTCCTGGCGCTTGACGACGTGAGGAAAACGCTTTGGCGCTTCGACCCCAAGCAGCTGGGCTGGCGCGACAAGCCCTGGCTGGCGCTGACGGCGGAGAACGCCTTCGTCACCCCCAAGGAGCTGGCGGTCGGCGGCCAACGGGTCTTCGTCCTCGACGGCGAGACCGCGCGCTACGCTCCATGCGCCGCCCTCGGCAACTTCAAGCCGCTGCGCCTCCCCTCCCCCGTCCAGCATCTCGCCGCAGGCAAGGACGGCATCCTCTACTGCGCCGCCGGAGACAAGGTGCGGGCGTTCCAGATCGCCGCCGACGGAGCCGCCAAGCCGCTTTGGGAGAGCCCCGGGCGTTTCCCGGACATCGCCGCCCTCGCCGCGGATGGCGAACACGTACTCGTGGCCGCGAAGGAAGCGGTTTCGTTGCTTTCCGCCAAGGATGGCGCCCCGACGGCGTCCCTGGCGGTGGCGGCAATCCCAGGCGGGATGCGCCCCGTCGCCATCTGCGTCAAGCCCCCCTGGGTGTTCGTCTACGACGACGTGGAAAAACGCATTGTGCGACTAAGAATTATTGAGCGTTGAAAATAAGTCAAAAAACGAGGTGAGGAACCATGTCCAAACTCATAGCCGCATGTCGACCCCTTTTGAGAACAGCCGCCGCCGCCAGCCTGGTGGCGGGGGCGTTATTCGCGCAACCAGCCACGGCCGAGGTGACACTGCCTCCAATCTTCGGCGACAACATGGTCCTCCAGCAAGGGATGCCCGTGAGGGTCTGGGGCCAGGCCAACCCTGGGGAAATGGTGTCGGTCTCCTTTGGCGAAACCAAGGCCGTGGCCAAGGCTGGCGAAAAAGGGGAATGGACCGTGGCTCTGCCAGCCCCAAAAACCAACGCAACGCCCGCCAAGCTCATAGTCAAGGGCAGTAACGAAATCGTCTTTGACAACGTGCTGGTGGGGGAAGTCTGGCTGTGCTCGGGGCAGTCTAACATGTCCATGGGGATCAAGGCCGCCCAGGACGCCGACCAGGAGATCGCGGCGGCGGACCAGCCCGGCATCCGGCTTTTCGTGGCGAAGGGGGGCTCCGGCCCCAAGGCCCAATGGAAGGTCTGCTCGCCGCGGAGCATCCTCGAGGACGGCGAGATCCAAGCCTGGTATCCCAACGGGGCCTGGAGAGGCTTCAGCGCCGTCGGCTATCTCTTCGGCAAGGAGCTGCATCGGGAGCTCAACGTCCCCATCGGCCTGATCGAGGCGGCGGTGGGAGGCTCCAGGATCGACTCCTGGTTTGTCCTGCCCACTCCGGGCGGGGCGGTCGGCCCCGGCGAGCTTGGCAAGGGCGTGCTGCTGCCCATCGCCCCCTTTCAGATACGCGGCGCGGTCTGGTACCAGGGGGAGGGCAACACCGAGGAGGGGGCGCTCTACGTCCGCAAGCTCATGGCGTTGGTGGCGGGGTGGCGCGAGGCGTGGGGCGAGCCAGACATGCCCTTCTATCTTGTACAGACCGCGCCCTGGGCGGGCTACGGCTTCACGAAAAACCCCGCAGAGATGACGCACACCGCCCCGGTGTTCTGGGAAGCGCAGTTAGCGGCCGCCAAGCTGATCCCCCACGCCGGGATCGTAGGCACAAGCGACATCGACGTCGGCGACCTGCAAGACATCCATCCGAAGAAAAAACAGGAAGTCGGGCGCCGGCTCGCGCTCCAAGCCCTCAAAAAAACCTACGGGCGGCAAGACATCGTCGCCGACGGCCCCGTGTTCAAGTCGCTCACCCTTGAAGGCTCCAAGCTGAGGGTCGCCTTCGACAACGTGCCGACCGCGCTGAAGTCCAAGGATGGCAAGGAGCTGGAGTGGTTCGAGCTCCTCGACGCGGACCGCGGCGGTTTCGTTCCGGCCAAGGCCGAGATCGAGGGCAAGACAGTGGTCCTCGCGGCGCCAGGCGTCGCCAAGCCGGTGGCCGTCCGTTTTGGCTGGAGCAAGGCCGCCCAAACCAATCTTGTGAACGCGGAGGGGCTTCCCGCCTACCCGTTCCGCGCCGCCGACCAGAATGTCTGGCGCATGTTCCGCGCCCTGGACGGGGGCGAGACGGTTCCCGCGGCAAAATAACGCTTGACGGACGGAGGTTGGTGGTATATCTTTGGCCACAGTTAGAACCATCCAAGCGTCGAGGAGACAAATACTATGCGTGAATTAATCGTTGCCGCCGTGACGGCCATCGCCCTTTGCTCCACCCTTGCCGTTTCCGCCGCCCCCCCCGCAAAAACGGCTCCGACCAAAGCCGCTCCGGCGAAGGCCGTCGTCCCCTGCCCGCCCACGGTTCCGGGCAAGGACGAGAAGTGCGCGATGGAGGTGATCGCCGAGCTCACAGCCAAGAAACACATAGGACTCTATTTCCTGGAATACGAGGACGAGGGCTGGGTAGCCAAAAAACGGTCCGGCAGCATGGAGGTCGAGCTAAAAGTCAACACCAAGACGCTCAAGACGCATGTCGAGAGCAAGGACGAGTGCGAAGATCTCCCGCCCGCCAAAGACGAGAAATCCATGGAGGACATCGCAAAACTGGCCATGACCAAACACCCCGACGGCGCCATCGTGTCCATGGAGTACGACAACGCCGAATGGGAAGTGGAGATGGTCGTCGGGGGCAAAACGCTCATCCTCACGTACAGCGCCAAGAACGGGGAGCTCCTCGACGAGTATTGAGCGGAAAGGCTGCGGGGAAAGCCATTCCCCCAGCCCCTCCCTCGCGCTTACCGCCTACAGCCGTTGAAAAAAGCGCCTTGCCGGTGTATCTTGAACGGTTTCCCCGGGGTTCCGGGACGGGTATAAAACGGTTCGGCGCAGGGTCGCCGAGCCTCCAAGTATGAGGGAGATCATGGCTGTTGAAATTTCGTCGAAACTGAAAGAACTGCTTAAAGGCGGCGGTGAGTTCCTGGGCTGCCAGCACCCGATTATCTGCGGGGCGATGACCTGGGTCAGCGAACCCAATCTCATCTCCGCCGTCTGCGAGGCGGGCGGCTTCGCCTCCATCGCCGGGGGCAACGCCCCGACCGACATCCTCAAAGGCCAGGTGGAGGAGGTCCGCCGCCGCACCGACAAAGCGTTCGGCGTCAACCTGATCACCATCGCCCCGGCCTACGCCGAGCACCTCAAGCTGGTCTCCGAGCTTAAGGTCCCCTACATCATCTTCGCCGGCAGCTTCCCCAAGGAGAAGGAGATCGCCGCGGCCAAGGCCAGCGGCGCCAAGGTGATGTGTTTCGCCTCCACCTTGTCCATCGCCGAGCGCATGCTCCGCTTCGGCTCCGACGCCATCATCCTCGAGGGCAACGAGGCGGGCGGCCACATCGGCCACGTCTCCGCCATGGTGCTCCTGCAACAGGTGCTGATGGAACTGCGGGGCAAAATCCCGGTCTTCGTGGCCGGCGGCATCGCCACCGGCAAGATGTTCGCGCACTTGCTGCTCATGGGCGCCTCCGGCATCCAGATGGGCACGCGCTTCGTCATGACCGAGGAGTGCCGCGCCCACCCCAATTTCAAGGAGGCGTTCAAGAACGCCGACGCCCGCGACGCCGTCGCCACCCCCCAGTACGACTCCAAACTGCCGGTGGTCGCCGTGCGTTCCTTGCGCAACAAGGGACATCAGGAGTTCGGCCAGTTGCAACTGCGGCTCCTGAAGCAGCTCGAGGACGGCGAGATCCACCGCGTCCAGGCGCAGGAGGAGGTCGAGCGCTTCTGGATCGGCGCGTTGCGCAAGGCCGTGGTCGACGGCGACGTCAAGCAGGGCTCGCTCATGGCTGGCCAATCCGTCGGAATGGTCGACAAAATCACCAGCACCGCCGCGTTGATGGACGAGATGCTCGCCGGTGCCGACGCCGAGCTGGCCATGATCAAAAGCAAGTTGCAATAACAGCGTTCCGCATTCGAAATTGGAAGGCAGGAAAGCCTCGGCGTCACGGCGCTTCCTGCCTTTCACGTCGTTAGGGGGATGGCGTTTGAGAACGCTCAAGGGCGGCAAGCTGCCGATAAAGAGTTGTCAAAAGCAGGGGGTCATCCGCCCGTTTGGAGGCCGTCAAGGTTTGACGGTGCCTCGCAGCTTCTTCTGGAGCGCCTCGCGGTCTAGCTCCTTGCTGTCGGACTTGGCGGCGGCCTCCCAGTATTCCCTCGCTCCCTGCGGGTCGCCCAGGGCGGCGCGGATGTCGCCAGCGTGGTCGGCCACCTCGCCGTCGAGCTCTCTGCCGCAAGCCTTGACCGCCTGGGCGATGTAGTCGGCGGCCTCCTGGAAACGCCGCTGGCGGAACAACACCCAGGCCATGCTGTCGAGATAGGCGGCGTTGTCGGGACGTAGCTCCAAGGCTTTGGCGATCAACGTCTCGGCCTCGTCAAGGCTCACGCCGCGGTCAGCCAGGCTGTAGCCGAGAAAATTGAGGATGGCGGGGTCGTCGGGGCTGGCCTTGAGCGCCTGGCGCAACGAGGCGACGGACTGGTCGAAGCGGCCCGCGCGGTCGAGCAGCTCGGCCTTCAGGAGCAAGAAGGCGGTGTCGATCTGGCCCTTGGTCTCGGGTCGCGCCTGGGCGATCTTCTCCGCGGCGTCGAGGTGCTCGATGGCCGCCGCGGTCTCGCCCAGACCGTCGAGGCAGACGGCGGCGAAATACTTGGCGCGGGGTAGCTGTTCCACTTGGTCGAAACTCTCCACGGCCTCGCGGCGCTGCCGCCGCTGCATCTGGCAGACGCCCAGGAGGAAGAGCGCGGCCTGATCGCCAGGCTTGAGGTCGAGGCAACGCCGCAAGTTCGCCTCGGCCTTGCCCCGCTTGTTCATCTGATAGTAGCACTTGCCCAGCTCCAAAGGATAGACGGGATTGAGGGGGTCGGTGTCCTTGAGCACCTCCCAACTGGCGGCGGCCTTGCCGTGCTCGCCGGAGTCGAAGTAATAATAGGCTAGCAAATTGCGCAAAGTGGGGTCGCCGGGGAACTGGTCCAACGCGGCGGCGGCCAGACTCTCATAGAGGGGGAAGTCTTTGAGCTTCCAGCAAATGTCCAGCAAGGCGACGACCTGGGCGAGCTTAGGTTTGGAACTGTCGAGCAGCCGCAAGCAAGCCTCGACATTGGCGAGGGCCTGGCGTCTGAAACGGCGCTTGCTCCACTCGGCGATCCAGGCGGGGAAGACGCTCTCGACCTCCTCGGCGGCCTTGACGCTGTAGAACTCGGCGGCGGCGGCGCGGACGTTGAAATCGTTGGCGAAACAAGGCTCGGCGAGCGCCTCGCCATAGAGGATCTCGCCAGCGTCGAACTCCCGCAGCGCTTTGCGCAAATTGCCCAGCAGGATGATCTTCGCCGCGTCGCCCCGCGTCCACACCCCACCGTTGGAGAGGGAATTTTCGAGCAGTTTGGCGGCCTCGGCGTACTGCTTGAGATGGATCATCGCCTCGGCCGCCGTGAGCACCAGGGAATTGGCCTTGGGGTTGCCGCGGGCGAGGGGGGCGAGAGCGTCGACGCATTCCTGGAACTGCTTGTTGGTGAACCAATAGAGCTTCAGATAGCCGAGCGGATAGGAGGCCCTGGGGTCTTTCTTGAGGGCTTCGAGAAACTTGTCCAAGGCCTCGCGGCCAAGCTTGCCGCGCTGGGCCACCATGAGCATGCCCAGGGAAAAATCCGTCATCGCCTCGGCTTTGAGCCGGGCGGCGGGACCGAGCGTCAAATCGTCCGGGGGCTGGCCGAAGGCCAACGTGGACGACACGACGCCAAGACCGAAGCAAGCGAGTTGCAACGAACGCTTCATATGACCTCGGCCATCAAAAGGCGGACTTTGGCTGGCACCACGTCCCAACCCATCCGGCGGAGCCGCCCCGCGCCTCAGCGCTAGGATCGAAGCCTAAGCTGTGACGACAGCGCCGCGCCATTGAAACAACCAATGAACACTTATGGCTGAACGTCCCGCTTGGCCGGGCGGCCGCGGATGTCTGTTGCGATCCCGGACGGGGCTTGACGCCGTCGTCCGGTGGATTTCACGGCGTCGAACTACTTGTTCTTGTGCCGATTGGCGCGGAGCTGCTTCCGACGCTTGTGCTTCGCAATTTTCTTCCGGCGTTTTTTCTTTAAGTTACCCATTAAATTTCCTTTCTTCGGATTGTATGCTACCTTATGGCTTTTATCGAAACAACGAAGGCATTACCAATACAAACATTGACGGGTAATGTCAAATGGCAATCAGGGAATAATCGCCCTTTTTAAGGGAAATCATCAAATTTAAGCGGATTGGACGAGTCATATGAGGAAATTGTCGGTGGAGCTGGGGCTGCTGTTCTTCTGCCTCGGCATGTTGCTATGCATGGCTCTTAGCTATTACAGGGCCGACGCGATCAAGAGCTTCATGGGGGAGCTGGGCGAGACGCGCGCGGACTCCGCCGCGGTCAACGCCTGGGCGAAGGCGTTGCGCGACGGAAACCAACAAGAGGCCCTGCGCTTGGCGGGGGAGCTCGTCGGCAACGGAGGCTTCAGGGCGCCGCCCGAAGCCTATCTGCGGGCGGCGCGGGAAACCGGGATCAACGCCGAGTTCTTCAATCCGCCGTTCAACGTCCTGGACTATCTGGGCTGGCGCGAGGCTTTCCACCAACGCGAGATCGCCGAGGCCATCGTCAACGAGCCGGTGAAGGTCGCCGAGAAGGTCTTCGCGGCCTTGCGGGCCAAAGTCAAGCTCGACCCCCAGTCCAGCGCCGAAGGGGCGTTCCGCATGCCGTCGGAGGCCTGGGATCAGGGACACGGCTCGGTGAGCGACTTGCAGCTGTTGTTCACCGGGGTGATGACCCAGTGCGACTACCAGACCCAGGTGGTTTTCCTGTTCAACGACACCGGGACGGCGCCGCTGCACATCGTCTGCGAGGTCAGGAACGGGCAGGATGTCGCCGTCTGCGACTTCCTCTCCGGCCGTTTCTGGAGCGGAGAGTCGGTCTCCAGCCTAGCCGCCAACCCGGCGAAGCTCAAAGGCGTCTGGCAGGAGTCCTGGATCAAGGCCCTGGCCAAACGGGTCTACACCACCCAGGCGCTGGCCACCGACTACCGCGGCGTCAACAACACGCTCCACGCCCGCGTCACCCAAGTGGTCGGCAAGACCTTGCCGATCTTCGGACTACCGCCCCTCGAGCGCTTGGAAGCCTTCAAGAAACTCGTCGGCCCGCTGCCGGCGGACTGCGAGTTCGTGCTCTGGCCGGTCCCGTTCCTGATGATCCAGAAATCCCCGGCCTTCAACCCCGCCTGGAAAACCCCGCCCGCCAAGGCCAACTAAGCATAGCGAACCTAGCGGGGATACCAGAGGCGCTCGACGCCCCAGGAGGCCACGCCATCGACGAAGATGCCCAGAACTAACGCCTGGGGCAGCCGCGACCACCAGGGGGCGTAGCGAAAGAGGGCCACCAGCGACAACGCCCAGAAATAATGGTGCAGATGCAAGTAATGCGTGTGGCGCAGAAAAAACGTCGTCAGCCCCAGCGCCGCCAGCAGCGCCAGCAAACCGCCCAAATACCACTTGAGGCTGCCATGGCGACGGGCTTCCCGTAGATGGAACGCCAGCAGCGTAACGACCAACGCCAGAGCGCCGCAAAACACCAGCGACACCGACCAACCGCCGTGGAGCAAATCCGCGGGCTTTAAACTGAACTTGATGGCGTCGATCCGGCGCATGAAACCAAAGCCCGAGCCCAACAGGAACACGGCGGCATAAACAAGGTCACGACGGCCGCGGCTCAAAGTAGTGCGGCAGCAACAGACGGCGAGCGGCACGGCGCAGCACAGCAGTTGCAGGAACGCCGTGTAGCCGCCAGAGGACGCATGGAACGGGTTGGGACGGCCGCAGGCCAACCCGGCCGCCACCAGATGGCCGCAGGCCAGCAGCAACGACAGCTCGGCCACCCGACGCCGGTCGGCGATGGGAAAGCGGCAGGAGACGGCCAGAACGGACAGCCACAGCAGAAGCCACAGCTGATCGGGCATCAAGTCACATTGATGCGCTGGAAGGAGCAGGTGGCGGTGCTCTGTTCGGAATGGCTGGCCGGGATGGTGAAGGAGATCGAGGTCAACTTGCCCTCCTTGTCGGTCTTGGCCGCGATGCTGCCGTCGTGGGCCTCAATGATCTTCTTGGACACCGCCAGCCCCAGGCCAGTCCCGACGTAGCCCTTGTCGCTGACGAAGAGGTCGAAGATGGACTCGGCGTTGTCCGGGGAGAGGGCGCCGCCGTTGTCGGTGACGGTCACGGTGACGCTCTCCTTGGCGTCGGTGAACGCGGCGGCGATGGTGATCTCGCCAGGCCGTTCGTCGAGCTTGTCCAGGTGGTCGAGGATGGCCTGCTGGGCGTTGCCGATCAAATTCAGCAAGACTCGGTGGATGCCCTTGGCGTCGACATCGGCGTAGAGGGGTTGCTTGGCGACGGCGGCGGCGACGCGGATGTTGATCTTGTCCTGCTTGAGGCGGGCGTCGAAGAGCTCCACCACGTCCTTGATGACCATGCCGACATCATATTTCTTGAATTTGGGCTTCTGCTCGCTGGAAAGGTTGAGCAAGTCCAACGCCAGCTCCTCGACGCGCCGGTGGTTCTTGCGCAGGATGCCCGCGGCCTCCTTGGCCAAGCCCATGTCGCTGTTGTCCACGGCCATGGAGAGCAAATTGATGCTGCCGTCCAAGCCGGTCATGATGTTCTTGATGTGGTGGGAGAGGTTGGCGGCGGTGGCGCCGGCGGCCAGGAGGCGCTCGTTGCGAATGCTGTGGGCGACCAGGCGGCTGTTCTCGATGGCCATGCCAGCGGTGTGGCCGATGACCGTGAGCAGACGCAGGTCGTTCTCGCTGTATCGCTCCGCCGCGCTGGACAAGGAGATGTAAATCATGCCGTTGATCTGCTGCTTTCCGAGCATCGGCACGCACATGACGCTGGTGGTGAGCTCGGGCAAGCCGGGGATTTTCTTGGTGTTGACGCCGCCGTCGAAACTGCTGGTGGACAGGATCGCCTCGCGGGTGTCCTTGACGAAAGACACCACCTTCTGGTTGATGTTGCGCGACTCGATCTTTTCCATCACCCCATGGTCGGTGCGGCCCGCCACGGGGGCGAAGTCGCCGGCGGTGATGCTGTAGAGCAACAAATAGGCGTCGTCGGAAGGGATGATGTTGGTCACGGCGCTCAGGATCTTGCCATAGAGCTCCCGCTCGTCGAAGACCGAGGAGATGAGGTTGTAGAACTTGTAGATGGCCGCCAGACGCCGGCTCTCCTCCTTGACCACCTGCAAGGTCTTGGAGTTGTCCTCGCCGGAGCAGGCCAACGTCTCCGGCTCGATGCGGTAAGTGATCACCGGCTGCCGGCTATCGGGCGCCTCCTCGGAGGAGTAGATGTCGTAAAGCTCGAAGATGGTGTTGCCGACGCGCACCGAGGCCTTCAGGGGCAGTTGCACCTTGCGGTCGACCCGTTGCCCCACCATCCAGGTGCCATTGGTGCTGTCGAGGTCCTCGATGTGCCAGAGGCCGTCCTTCCAGTCGAGGCGGCAGTGGACGCGGGAGATCTGGGTGTCCTGGATCTGGACGTCGGCGTCGGTGGAGCGGCCGATGGTGAAGCTGGCGCCGCGGGCGGGGAACTCGCTGCCGCGCGTCGAGCCGCCGACCACCTTGACGATGGTGTCCTTGTAGCTGGCGGTCTTCTCGCCCGCGTTCTTGCTGGATTTAGCTTTGCCCATGACCCCTAGACCGTGATTGAAGTTTCGCCGATAATTTACATAGCCATGGAGCCCCTGACAAGGGAGTCAAGCGTTTTTTTCGGGAATAATGCCGCCGCGTCACGAGCTGGCCGTGGAGCGCTGGCCGGCGGCGGCGGTGAAATGGCCGACCAACATGTCCATCAGCGCGGGGGCAAGAAGCGCCGCCTGGTAGGTCACGGCGGCGCGCATGTTCTCTACTATCTGCGCTTTTGCCAAGGACAACTCGCCGAAAAGCTCTTCGCTGGAGACCTGGCCTGAGCCCACGTTTTCCCCCGCAACCTCCGTCCAGGAGGAGATGCGGTCCGAAACCCGCACCGGGTCGGGTTCGACGGCCACGGCCAGAACATCGTACGTCTTCTCAAGCGTGAACAGCCCCTTGGTGTCCTTGAGTCCAGTGGAAATCAACTGGGTCATGGTGGTCCCAGCGTCCTCCGCGAAAGATATCAAGCCGTCGACCCGCATAGCGCCGCCTCCACCATTATCGCCACTGTTATAATACTACATCAAAACCGCGGCGCCGTCAAGAGCCGTTCCCCCTAGAAGTTCTTGCGAAAGCCAAGGAACATGGCGGAACAATTCAGGAGCGCGTGGATCAACGCCGCCAGATAGACATTCTTGGTCTTGGTGTAGACAAACCCGTCGAACCATCCCGCGAGGCAGGCCAGAGCCATGAACGTCATGCCGAAACGGTAGTGGACGACGCCAAAAACGGCGCTGATCACGGCGAGGACGAGGTATTCGCCTTTGCTCACGTTGAAACGCCTCTCGACAAAGCGGGCCACGGCGAACAGGAGGAGCACGATGAGCGGGGGCAGCCAGTGCGGGCCACCGTCTTTCGCCAGGAACGTGGCGCCGAAAGCGGCCGCCGCGAGAGCCACGGCGAAAAACGACCAGAGCCTGGCCCGGGCCCCGTCGCTAAGCGACGCCGCCTTCTGCGCCAACATGTTCTGAAAAATCCCCCGGAAGACAAACTCCTCGAAAACTCCGACCCGCAGCAGGTGGGAAAGGAAATACCCGAAGCCTTCCTGGAAAGCGCGGAAAGACCACTCCTTGTGCCCCACATACTCGATGAGCCCGGCGGGATAGAGCATGCCGACAAAAAGCGCCAGCATGATCAGCCAACAGCCGACGGTGAGCAGCAACTCCTTCCAGCCGAAGGACAGGGCGAACCCCACCAGCCGCAAACGTCTCATCACCACGGTGACATAGACCAGAACCAACAACATGGTCAACCCGGAGGCCGTCTGGAAACTCACCCCCTCCCGCGGCAGCCGGTCGAAGGGGAAACGGAACCAATCCACCAGCCCGGCGGCGACCGCGAAAAACAGGAAATCCCAACCGCGGACGGCTTTCTCCCCTCCCCGGACGTAGCGGAAAAACAGCAGCGCCGGAAGCAGCGCCACCACCGGGACCGCGGCCAAATAGAGCGACGCCGTCCGCGGTGCCACGTTGGCCCAACGCAGGGGATCGCCGTTGACCACGAGGACATAGCCGACCAGAAAACACGCCAGCAGGGCGGGAACCGCCAGGAAACGCCAAGGCCGCCCTTCAATCCACCCCCTGAGGACAGCCGAGACGCTGTCGGTCCCCAAGGTGAAGAAAACAAAGAACAAACTGAGGCAGAAAACCGCCGCGGGGACGAGTTGGACGCCAGGGACGACGCGCCAGTTGATGAACACCAGGCACGCCGTCACGCAAAGCGCCGCGCAAGCCCCTTTCTGGAGGTCATGCCTCAACGCGCCGCGCCCCGGGCCGCCACGCGGCGGTCATCACCAGAAAATCCAGAGGTTGTCCTCGTTCTCCTTGTGGAGCCTGGGGCTGCGTTCCTCGGGGGCGCTCCAGGTGTCCTCCCAGACGTAGGGCTCCATGCCGAACGCGGTGTAGGGCAGTTGCTCGTCGGGGATGCTGCCGAGCGACGCGATGTCGAAACAGCCGAAGATCGCCCGGATGGGGAAAGAGAAAACGCCCTTGCCGAAGCCCGTGCACGGCCCGAGGTAGGGGTTTTGGCTGGAGTCGATGCTGATGTAGCGGGGGATCTCCAGCGGGGAGGTGACGACGTTGACCACGCCGCGGGTGAAGCCGGTCGCCATCTGGGCTCCCGGGTTCTCGGCCAGGGCCGGCCAAGCGGCTCCCAGGCAAAGGGCGGCGGCGGCGGTAAGTGCTTTCCTCATGGGACAACTGCGCTTTCTTGGATAGTTTAGCTGAGGCTAACTCAGCGGCTTTTGAGTTTGGCGATGGCGGCGGCGGCGCCCTCCGGGGCGCGGAACACCGAGGTCCCGGCGACCAGCATGTTCGCCCCGGCGGCCAACGCCTGGCCAACCGTGCCGGCGGTGATGCCGCCGTCGAGCTCCAAATGAATCTTCCGCCCCGAAGCGTCGATACGCTGGCGCAACTCCTTGACCTTGGGCATCATGTCTGCCATGAAGCTCTGCCCGCCGAAGCCCGGCTCCACTGTCATCACCAAGACCAGGTCGATCTCGTCGAGATAGGGGAACAACGCCTCCGCCGGGGTCTTGGGCTTCACCGAAAGCCCCACCGACAGCCCCAGGGCGCGGACGGTCTTGATCACGGCGCGGACATCCTGGACGCATTCCACGTGGAAAGTGATATGGTCGGCCCCGGCCTGGGCGAAAGCCTCGGCGTAGTCGCCAGGGTTGGTGATCATCAAGTGGGTGTCGAAAACCAGGTCGCTCACCTTCCGCAGGCACTGGAGCACCGGTGGCCCGAGGGTCAAATTGGGCACGAAATGCCCGTCCATCACGTCCAGGTGCAACAAATCCGCCCCGGCCTCCTTGACTCTCGCGACCTCCTCACCCATCCGGGCGAAGTCGCAGGCCAAAAGGGAGGGGGCGACCAATATCGCGTCGACCGGCAAACCGGTCACATCAAGTCTTCGGCTCATCATTTTTCCTCATTTTCAGTGTCTTCATACTTTAGCCGGGTTTGCCCGAGAGTCAAATCCCCAATCGAGCCCTTGACATTCCTCCGCATTGCAGTATTATTTTTTACAGCAAACAGGGCGAATGGATGAAAACGCAAGAGCCAGCCAGGAACAAGGCCTACATGGAAGTCCTCAAGGCGCTGCGGCGGCTTTTCGCCGAGCGCTACGCGGAGGGCGGCTGGCTCCCGCCAGGGCGGGAAATGGCCAAGGAGCTCGGGGTGAGCGACAAGACCTATTGGAAAGCCCTGGAGCGCATGGAAGCCGAGTCCTTTGTGGTGAGCTATGCCCGCAGAGGGCATTACGTCGTGCCCAAGCTGGCGCGCTGCCGTAAAGTGGGGATCGTCCTGGGCGACGGCTCCGACTCGCCGTTCGTCCCGGACGCCGCGGAGCTCGGCGGCGCCCTTCTACATCTCCACTCGCGGAGCATGGCGGCGCATGTCATCCAAAGCAGTTCGCTGGACCTGCTGCGCGACAACGCCCTTGTCCATGGCGTCGACGGCCTGCTGTGGTTCGCCCCGCCGCCCAAGACCGCCCCCTGCATCCAGAGCATCCTCGACGCCGGCGATCTACCCCTGGTGGTCGTACATCCTGACTCCCACGCCTCTTGCGTCCTCTCCGGAGCCTGCAATGTCGAGCACGACCTAGCGGAAGGCGTCAAGCTCCGGTCGGCGGCCGTCCTGGCCCGCGGCCACCGCAACCTCGTCTACGCCGGACACCACGACCGCGCCTTGGACAAAGGCCTGGTCGCGGCCCTCGCCGCCGGGGGCGTCGAGTTAACGGAGGCCCGCTGCGTCCCCGACCTCATGGCCGCTCCGGGACGGGTGTCCGAGCTGGTCGAAAGCCTCGGCGCCACCTGTGTGCTCGCGGAAGGCGGCAAACTCAACATGCTCCGCCTCTTCGAGGAGCTCGCGGCGTTGCCGGAGACCCGACGCCCCGAACTCCTGGCGATGGAGCTTCCCGAAACGCTCCGGCTCCGTTTCCCTCAAATCAAGGCGTTCCTACTGGAAATGCGCCATCCCCGCTCCATCGGCCTAACCGCCGCCCAACTCCTCGCCGACCATCTTTTGGAAGGCAAACCCTTGGTCTCGCAAAAAATCGGATTCGCCCCGGCGGGCTGGCTCGCCGCGTTGCTCCACGACACCGGAACTACCCAAAAAAAGGACGCGCCATGACCAGAACAACGCCAAAATTCTTCACACTCGTGGAACTACTTGTGGTTATAGGCATCATCGCCGTGTTGGCGGGGCTGTTGCTGCCAGCCTTGAAGAAAGCCAGGGACATGGCGTTGTCGAGCCAATGCCAGAACAACCAGCGGCAGTGCGGCGTCGCCCTGGCCGGCTACGCCAACGACTTCGACGGCTGGGTGATCGGCGGCGACTGCAGCACGGCCTATGTGGTCTATGCCACTCTTGGCAGCATGATGGTCGGGCTCAACTACACCCCGCCGAAAACCTTCGGCGGCTACGCCAGCAGCTTCGTCCATTTCGGCCATGTTTTTCAATGCCCCTCGCTCCCGCCCCCGGCGGCCTACAAGTATGTCGGCAACAATTTCCCCTGGTTTGGCTGGGACAGCCATACCAGCCAGAGCTACGGCCTCCGCAACTTCCATTTCGGCCGCTACTACCCCGGAGAGAAGCAGCTCAACGACTGCGCCGCCAACCTCAACCGCAAGCTCATCAAGTTCGATTCCCTCTATCAGCCCTCGGACATGCCCTACATGGTCGACAACGCCCTCAATGTCAACAATAGCGTTGGCGACCCCGCCGGACGGGTGCAAAACTCCAGTTGGTACACGACCGAAGGCTACAGCTCCCCCTGGGGCAACTATTTGCACCTTCGTCACAACCGCCGCGCCAACGTCTGGTGCCCCGACGGCCATGTGGCGAGCTGGAACGCCGCCGACGCCGCCAACCACAAGACCGCCGGGATAAACACCGTGTCGTCATCCAGCATCGGCTACGGTTACTGAAACCATCATCATATAAGGAACAAAACGCATGTGGAATCCAAAGGTCATCATGAAAGGGCTTGCCCTCGCGGCGTCGGCGACGCTGGCTTTCACAGCGACGGCGGAACTGTACTTCGGGCACGGTTTCGCCCCTGGCGGGGCGAGTTTCGGCACTGGCGCCCATGAGGACTTCGCGCCGCAAGGACGCTTCTTCGCCAGCAGCGACCACGGCTTCGTCCCCGGCGGCGAAGACCAGCTCACCGGCGGCAAGCTCGGGATCAAAAACTATCCAGGCAGCCTCTACAAACGCGGCCAGGCCGAAACCAAGGAGGCGTGTTCCTATCCCCTGTGGTGCTTCGACCACGGTTGGCTAAGCGACGGCGGGAAAACCATCTTCGGCCTGACTTTCGAGCGGCCGTTCAAGCCCGCCTGGGACAGTTCCTTCGGCGACCAGTTCGCGCGGTTCCCGAACCAAACCCCGCTCTTCGACCGGGCGGTCGTCCACTGGGGCTTCATCACCCCGAAGCCGGGCTCCTGGGGCGCCTGCGTCCAAGACGCCGACGGCAATTTCAAACGCCTCCTCCTCGACAACCACCGCCCCGTCCATCCCTTCGACAAGACAACTGTCAGCTTCCCTCCCACCAGCGTCAAGACCCTTTACTTCGGGATCGAGGGCAAGGGGGAAAACTTCGCCTCCGTCCAGGACGTCCAACTGCTGTTGCACAACCCCAAGCTCCTGGACAACCGCCCGTTGGTGTTCCAGCTCGACGCCTACCGCGCCGACTACTCCCCCACCCAACCCGGCACGGTCTACGGCCTGCAGGTGGCCAACGCCTATTCAAAATACAAGATGCAGAACCGCGTCGAGCCCCACGGTTCGGACTATCTTCTGACCGACCTCTCGCCGTTCATCGAGTTGGATGGCAAACGCCATCTCGCCGCGAAGGGAGACTACCCCGTCGAAACCAGCCAGGACGGGGAGGCCGACCTGCTGGGCTACACCCTCAAGTTCGCCCTGCCGGAGGGCAAGACGGTCAAGGTCAAGGTCAAGGCGCGCTTCGGCGTGGAACTCAAGGACACGGTGACGTTCCACTATAACGCCGAAGGCTTGCCCGAAGGGGCGCGGTTGGGCTTCCAGATGTCCGGAAAACAGGAACTTTTCGCCAACTACGCGGACAACGGCGCGACCATGGTCGAGGAACCAGACGCCAACAAGATGTTCGCCACCCCCGCCGGCCCGCTGGGGCTCGCCACGGAAGGGGCGGAGAAACTTGTCACCACCCGCGCCGGAACCAACGTCCGCTTCGACCTGTTCGCCGACGGCGACGAGCTAAACGTCGCCCTCTCGTTGCCCCTCGGCCCCAACGGCGGCGTCCAGCCCGGCATGCTGAACTACAACTGGCGCCTCTCCCTCGCCAACCAGGGCGACGCAGACGTCGCCCCCTTCAAAATAGACGATCTGGAGCTGTTGGAGACCGTCAACCTAGCCGACCCGAACGACCCGCATGAAGTCTACGACATCACCAATGACCCGCTGATTCTCGACTGGAGAAAAAGCGGCGAACGGCGGCTCCCCGGCGCCTTCGGACACCTGAACCATATCAGCGACCCGCTGAAAGGGGCGGTGCCGACGGCGACCGTCCTCGGCGAAAAATGCCGGGCGATCAACAGCGCCAACACGACCTATTTCCGATTCAACCTCAAAGCGCGTTTCGCTCCGCAAGTCCCCTATCTGATCGTGGTCGAGCACGCCTTCGACCAGGAGCGCCGCGGCGAATTCCACAGCGTCCTCCTCGACCAGACCGGGCGGAAGCTCGCGGGCATCCCTTATTTCCCCGCCCCCTTCGGCGGCTTCGACACTGGCAAACCACCTTATGACAGAGCCTTCAAGAAAGAAGCAGTCTTCTTTTTCTATCCGGGAGCACGGCCTGCCGACGCCAAGACGACTTTCTCCCTCTGCTTCTCCAACGACTGGCAATGGAACCACGGCTTGAAGCAGCTCCCGGAAGGGCTGGCGGTCAAGACCGTAAGCGTCTACCGAGTGGCCCACATGCCGAAGCTCACCAGCCTGGAGACTCTCGCCCCCGAAGGCCTCAGGCGTCATGTCACCGTCCACGCCGAGAACCTGAGCCCCTGGACGCTCCAACAATTACCTGGTCTGGCCGGCTACAACAGCGTTTGGGCCAACCACCAGAACCCCGCCCAATTGTTGCACGGCAAGGAAGGCGGCGGAGCCGGGCACGATTCATGGCATCCCGGAACACTGGCAAGCCAGCGCTGGCTCTTCGACAGCGCGGAGCGCAATGGCGTCTCCGTGAAAGTCTTCCTCAACTGGCTGCTCGCCCTCGGCGGCTGCGAGGCCTTCGAGGGACACAGCACCACCGAGGGGCCGGGACATCCCAGCGTCCCCCTCAGCCCCACGCCGGAGGAGCTGGAGCTCCTCGGCGCCGCCCTCGACAAGGCCCTGGACGCCCTGGCCCCCTACAAGTCCTTCGACGAGATATCCACCGTGTCCGCGGCCATGAGCTTCTTCACCAAAAGGAACCTCGACGACTTCAGCAGGGAAACCGGCGTCAAGTTCCAGTCCAGTCCGGTTCCGCATCAAAACATCAACGCCCTGCTGGCCTCGGACAAAGCCACCGTCGACGCTTGGGCCAAGTGGTCCGGGCACAAGCGCCTCGACTTCCTGGAGTGGGTTTTGAAAAAGGCCAGGAAGCGCCGCCCCGACATCGTCTTGACCCTCAACCAAAGCTGGATGGTCAACAGCTTCCAGCAGGCCTTCTACGGCGCCAACACCGGCTGGTATCCCCGTTACGCCTTCGACCGCAAGGCGTTGGCGCGGCAAGGGGTCGACAATTTCTACGACTACCTGAAATTCGTCTGCCATGATCCGGCCTTGTACGTCGGCAAAGACGGCTTCGGCCTCGCCCTCGAGCACGAGCGTGGCCTCTTGATGGCCGTCAGGCATGACGGCAGCTCCTGGCCATCCCCATACCAAGAGCCGTGGTTCGCCAAGCTCCGCGACAGCTTCGAGGGCGGCCTGTCCATCCAGTCCCCGGTCTACGACGAAAGTTCGAAACCCTTGAGCGGCTGGACTTGCAACTATGTCAAAGACCGGCGGAGCTTCCGCCGCGACCTAGTGGAGGCGCTGCTTCACGCCAACGCCCGTGACTTCATCTTGCAGACCTATTACCAAGACCCCTACCGCGGGCGGCTCGACGACCTGCGCAGCTTCGCCGTGCCCTTCCAGCTCCTGCCCTTCGCCAAACCCGAGGAGTTCGCGGGGAAAATATCCGACACCGCCAAGCAAGCGGTCATCAAGAAGTATGGCGACCGCCACGGCCTAGTCAACGCCGGAGACAAGCCAACCGAGGTGATGTTAACGCCGCCGGAAGGCGCGGACAAGCTGTACGACCTGTCCAACGGCGTCCGGCAAGAGCTTCTACTCGGAGCCCCCATCCACTTGGAGCCCTGGTCGCTCAAAACGCTGGAGCTCAAGTAGAAAAAGCCCGCGCGCCTCACCAGCCGAAGTTGAGGGGGCGGGGTTGCGCTTTTTTCTTCGCCTTCTGCTGGGTCTGGGGGACGACCTGACGTTGCTGGTAACGGCTGCCCTGCGGCGTGGACACGGCCGGCGCGGCGTAGCCTTGGCTCTGGACAGGAACGGTGGCCGGGGCGGCGGAGCTTTTCGCCCCGCCGCCGAACAAGCTGCCCAGCGTGTCCGAGACCTGGCTGGAGGTGGAACCTGAACTGGAGCTGGACGAGACGCCCTTCGTCCCGCCGTCGAACAGGCCGCTCAAGGCGTTGACGGCTTGACCGGCGAGATCAGCCGGTTGCGGGGAACTGTTGGTGGTCGTCGTGGTGGCGGGCGTGGTCGTCGTGGTGGAGCCGTCCTTGGTCAAGGAGCCGAGCAGCTCGTTGAGCACTTTCTGCGGGGCCTCCTTAAGGTCGGCGGCGCCGGTCTGCGGGTTTTTGATGAGGTTGATCATGGTGTTCGGGTCGATGAGCTTGAGGGCGTTGTCCTTGACCAACGCGGCGATGAGGGTCTTGTAGTCGACGGTGGTGGACTTGCCCAGCGTGCCCTGGATGGGGATGGGGATGACCACCCCGATGTCGACCTTGGTGTTGAGGGAGTAGTTCTTGTCGAAGTCGACATAGCCGATGGAGGAGAGCTGCTTGACCACCTCGCCCTTGAACTCGCAGGTGTTGATGTTGATCTTGCCGTCCTTGGCGGTGGCCTGGACCTTGCCGCTGGAGAACTTGATGGACTGGAGGTTCTTCAGGGCGTTCCTGACGCCGGTGAGGGAGCTGATGGCGTCGGCGCTGCCGCTGGGCAGGTAGCTGCCGAGCTCGTCGAGGACGGTCACCGGGCAGAAGAGGATCCAGAGCGCCCAGTTGCTTTTGATCAGGCTCTTGTCGAGGACGATGTCCGCCGCGTCGACGTCCAGCTTGGCGTCCAGGTTTTTCCTGAGGTTGGGGACGGTGAAGCCCTTGCCGCTGGCCTCCAGGGCGAAGGACTTGACGAGGCCGTCGGAACCCGTGTTCTGCCCCTCCTCCGCCAAGGACTTGAAGACCGCGTCCAGCTTCAACTCGCTGACTTTGCACTTGAAGTTGTAGGGATAGCCGCCAAGCTCGCCGTGGTTGACCATGGCGGAGAGTTCGAGGGGGATATCGTTGACGGTGAGTTTCATCGGATCGACGGTGACGACGTTGCCGCGGAGGTCGATTTTCGAGTTCAACGCCAGCTTCAAGTCCTTGCCGTAGGTGACATTTTGCAAGTCGAGATTCAAGACGGCCTTGAGTCCTTTGAGGTCGACGGGGTCGGGCTCGGAAGGCTCGGAGGAAGGCCCGGCGGCCGGAACGGCGGCGACGCCCTGGTTGGAGGCGGGGACATCCTGCGCCGGACTCTTCAGGTAGTCCATGATGGCCTTGACGTCAATAGTCTTGGCGCTGAGCTCGGCGTTGATGTCGCCCTCCTCGTAACGCGACGGACCGTGGGCGGAAAGGGTCAAGTCGGCCAGGCGCTTGCCGCCGGCGTCCATGGTCAACGTGGTGTTGGAGATGTCGAAGACCCGGTCGTCGTGGACGGCGTTGACTCGGACCGCGGCGGCCAAGGACAGACTTTGGTCGGACGCGAAAAGGGCGTCCTTCAAGTCCAGGTCTCCGACCACCTTGAAACGGTTGCCGGAGCCGTCGTAGCCGACGTCGAGCTTGCCGCCGAGGTCGAACTGCCGGGCGGGGATCTTGGCGCGGAGGGACTCCGGCAGGATGGCCAGAAGCCGCTCGTTGAGGCTCAAGTCGCCGAGCTTGGCGGAGAGCTTCATGGTGGTCAGGTCGAAGTCGCACTGGCTATCGAGCTTGAAGGCGGAGCGTTTCTGGACGAAGACGCCGGTGCGCTGCTGCCGCACGGATAACTTGCCGTCGAGACCGTAGCTGGCGTCCAGGCGCTCCAGCAAACTGAAGCCTTGGTAACGCTGGCCGTCGACCGCGAGGGCGACGTCGGCGAGGTTGAGCGAACCGTCGAAAGAGTAGTTGTCGAAACGCTCGGAGAGCTTGAGCTTGGCGCTGAGGCTGGCCGAGCCGCCCTCCAACGCCAACTTGGCGGAGGGGGGGATGAAGGGGTTGGCGTCGGCCAGCGGGAAGGCCGTGAGCTTCACGTCGCACTCGACGCCGGGGGGAAGGATGTCGAAGCCCTTGGCCCAGGACAGTTTGATGGCTTGGGCCTGACTCAGGGAGAAGAGCTCTTTATCGCCCCGCTTGAGCTCGGCCAGGGTGGAGAAGACGGTGGCGTTGGACTGGGCGATGTCGGCGGCGGCTTCAAGTTTCAGCGCCAGCGCGAGGTCGGGGAAGCGCGAGGCCAGCTCCCGGACGGCGGGATCGCTTTTCACCGGCTCGGGCAAGGCGTCGAGCGCCCGGACGGACAGGAACGGCACGATCAGCTTGGCCTGCGCCTTGCTGGTCTCCAGATTGTACGCGGCGACGACGAACAACTTGCACCAGGGCGCGCCGCCCACGGACACGCCGGTGGAGAACGACTTGACCGAGAGCTCCTTGAACCCGCTCAGACCGACTTCGAAGGAGTGCTCCAAGCCGACCTTGTCAAGTTTGTAGTCCCCGGCGGAGAAGCCTAAGTCGTCGACCTTGACCTCGCCGTCCAAGGCCACGGCCTCGTCGCGGATGCTGGCGTTGACGTTGGCGTTGAGCACGCCGGAGTTGAGTTTGAAGCCCGCCGCGACGGGGATGAACATGTTGAAGAACGGCAGGGCCAGGTCGTTGACCGCCAGCTCCACCTTGGGCGGCCGCCCGGTGAACTCGAACTTGCCGCCGTTCCAAGAGAACTCCGCCGGGTCGACCAAGGCCAGCTTCACCGCCTTGCCGCCCGCCGAAGGCAACAGCGTGGCGCGGAAAGTCCCCACGGAGGCGTGGCTACGCTCGAAGTCCACCGTGCCGTTATGGAGGAAGCTGAAGTCGAAGGTGGGGATGGGGGGCAGCTCCAGGCTCGGTCGGCTCAAGGTGACTTGCGCCAACGAGCACTCGCCCTCGCTGGTGAGCCGGTCGCCCACCAGGGAGACCTTCCCACGGTAGTTCAACGTCCCCTTGCCGAAGTTGTAGCCGCCGGCCATCTCCCCGGCGAGGTTGAGCAGCTCCGCCGACACCGGGTTCAAAGACACGTTCAACCCGAGGGCGAACGGCGAGGTCTCGATCTTGCCGTCCACTTTGATATTGGCCTCCTCCTTGCCGTTGGCCGACTCCAGCAGCGACAGCTCCTTGATGTCGAATCCCTTGGCGCTCTGGACGGCCCGCAGCCGCGCCGTCAAGCTCCGCCCCGCCAAGTCGACCTGGCTGGCGTCGCCCCGCAACGAGTCGACCGCCACGGACAGCTCCGCCGTTTGCGGCATGAACTGGTCGTCCAGGCGGAAGGCCAGCTCGGCCGCGAGCTTGCCGGACTCTATCCGCGCCGCCTCCCCGGCCATGACCGAGAAAACGCACGCAAAATTGAGCTTGGCGTCCGCTCCGGTCTTCAAGCTAGGAAGGCTCAGGGAAAACTCCTTGACGCTGGCGGTGAGCCCTGGAACGCCCCCCTGGGGCATGAGCTCCAAGCTGACGTTGAGATTCTTTATTTCCACGGGCCCGACGTCCAGACGGATCGCCGCGGCGCCACTGGAGGCGGGGACGGCGGCGGGAGCGGAGGCGGCCACGACGGGGGCCGAAGTTGAGGAGGGCCCCAAGCCGGGGATGTTCCAGGAGCCGTCGGCGGCCTGCTTGAGTTGGATGTCGGCGCCGTCCACGGACAGGCTCGCCTTGATGTCGCCCTTGAGGATGTCGCCCAGGCTGTAGCGGCATTCGGCGTGTTTCAGTTCCAGCAAGCCGCCCACGGACACGCCTTCCAGGATGACGCGGGAGTCCATGAGCGAGACGCCGACCCGTTGCGCCGAGAGCTGCAGGCCCAACGCCTTGCCGGCTTGCGGCAGGACGACGGCGCGGAGGAAGTAGTCGCTAGTGACCAGGAAATACGCCGCCACCAGCAGCGCGACCAGGACTAGGAAGCCCTTGAGCAAAAAACGCCACAGACTTCTTTTCTTCTTTTTCTCGTTCATGTGCTTCACCCCATATGGTTGATGGCGGGACGTCCAGATCATTCCTTGGTCCCCGCGGTTTTATCGTCGTCCCTGGCGCCCTCGCAGATCAGCTCCCAGCCGGGCGTCCGCCAGCGGAAAGGGAAATCCCGGCACTGCGCCGGCTTGGCCGGGTTGATCCGGCAGGCGGACGGCGCCACCTCGTGGAACACGCAAGCGCCGGAGGGGCCGTCCTTCAAAATCAACCCGGTCCGGTTGGCGTTCAGCTCGGTGTAACGCTCCAGGAAATCCTGGACGCCCAGCCCCAAGCAGGCGGCGGCCCGGTCGACCTCCACGGCCGTCACCTTGACCACGCCCGGCCACTCGCAACACTTGCCGCAGCGGCGGCATTTGAACGTAGAAAGCATAGGACGCGGGCCCCCCGGCCCGCATGCGTCACAGATTTAAAGTGCCCCCGGCCAGGATGATCTGCACATCCTCGGCGTTGAGTTTGTTATGCAGCTCGATCTCCATAGTCTTGCCGTCGACCTTGCGCAGCTTGGCCTTCAAGGAGCCGCCCGGCTTGAGCTGGGAACGCAGGGAGTCTATCTCCAAGCGGTCGCCCTGCTCGACCAAATCGTAGTCGGAATGCTTGGCGAAAAGGAACGGGACGATGCCGAAGTTCACCAGATTGGCGCTGTGGATGCGCTCGATCGCCAACGCCACAACCGCCTTGACCCCCAAGTACATCGGACAGATGGCGGCGTGCTCGCGGGAGGAGCCCTGGCCGTAGCTGTCGCGGCCGACGATCACCCCGTGGCGCCCGGCGTCGCGGCAGGCGGCGGCGCGGACGGCGAAACTGGGCTTGCCCGGCTCGGTGAAACACTCGAAAACCACCTTGGAGTACTCCGGGATGTTGCTGCGGTGCTTCAAGTGGATCCCGGCGGGCATGATGTGGTCGGTGGTGATCTTGTCGCCGACTTTGATGACCACCTCGCCATGGAGGGTCTCCGGCAAGGCGTGGTTGACCGGCGGCGCGCCGATGGTCGGCTTGCGGACGATCCCGACCTTGGCGGCCTCGGTCGGCGGCAAGGGGCGGATGAACATGTTGTCGTTGACCAAATAGCTGGCGGGCTCGGCGATGGCGGGGAACGCGATCCCGAGGCCGCGGGGGTCGGAGATCTCGCCGGTGAGGGCGGCGGCGGCGGCGACCGCCGGGCTGACGAGGTAAGCTTGGTCGCCCTTGGTGCCGGTGCGCCCGGCGAAGTTGCGGTTGAAGGTGCGCAGCGAGACGGTGCCGTCGGCCGGGCTCTGCCCCTGGCCGATACACGGCCCGCAGGCGTTCTCCAGAATGCGCGCCCCGGCGGCGATGATGGTGGCCAAGGAACCGTCGCGCGCCAAGGTCTCAAGCACTTGCCGGCTGCCCGGGGCGATGCCCAAAGTGACGTCGGGATGGACTTGACGGCCTTCGAGCATCTTGGCGACCAAAGTGAGGTCGAGCAACGAGCTGTTGGTGCAGGAGCCGATGATCACCTGGCCAACCTTGGCGCCGGCGAGGGAGGCGATGGTCTTGATGTTGTCGGGGCTGGAGGGGCAGGCGGCCAGGGGCTCCAACGAGCCGAGGTCAAGCTCGATCACCCGGTCGAACTGGGCGTCGGCGTCGGCCTCCAGGGACACCCAGGCCGAGCCGCGGCCCTGGGCCTCCAGGAACTTCTTGGCGCGACCGTCGGAGGGGAAGACGGAACAGGTGACGCCCAGCTCGGCGCCCATGTTGGTGATGGTGGCGCGCTCGGGCACGGAAAGGTTGGCGACGCCGGGGCCGAAGTACTCCACCACGCAGCCCACGTTGCCCTTGGTGCTGAGGATCTCCAGCATCTTGAGGATGACGTCCTTGGCGCCGACCCAGGCGGGCAGCTTGCCCGAGAGCTTTACCCCGATGACCTTGGGATAAAGCATACGGAACGGCTTGCCGGCCATGGCCAAGGCGACGTCCAGCCCGCCCGCGCCGATGGCCATCATGCCGATGCCGCCGTTGGTGGGGGTGTGGGAGTCGGAGCCGAGCAGGGTTTTTCCGGGGGCGCCGAAGCGCTCCAGGTGGACTTGGTGGCATATCCCGTTGCCCGGCCGCGAGAAATGGACGCCCTTGCTCTGGGCGACCGACTGCAAATAGAGGTGGTCGTTGCGGTTCTCGGGGCCGTTCTGCTGGGTGTTGTGGTCGATGTAGGAGACCGACAGCTCGGTCTTGACGCGTTCGACGCCCATGGCCTCGAGCTCCAGGTAGGCCATGGTGCCGGTGGCGTCCTGGGTGAGGGTCTGGTCGATCCTGATCCCGACGCTCTGGCCGGCCTCGGCCTTCCCTGAAAGCAAATGCGCGTCGACTATTTTGGTGGCCACCGTGCCGCGAGCCATATCACACCTCCGAACCGTTATTTGAATGGTTGAATTGAACGAGTCCCATACGAAACCCGTAATCTACCATCAAACGGCCCAGGAAACAAACCCCGTTGCGCGGAAAACGCCGACGCCATCAGCCGTGGTCATCCTCAAGCCTAAGCCTCCAATAGTTCGGCTCCTGATGAAGGTTGCTCACAGCCAAAACCCTGACAACATCACCAACGATCCTGTATATCACCCCATAAGGGAAATGCGCGAACTGATGCCGCCTTGCGTCGGCATAGAGGACAGGCCAAGTCCCGGGAAAGGCGACGACCTCGTCGACGACGATTTGCAACTCATCCAGAAATTTATGCCCCAGCCCGTCGGCTTGCCCGGCGTAATACCGGGCGGCCGCCACAAGCTCGTCCTCGGCGGCGGGATGATAAACCACCCTCACCGCAGGCTCGCTCGGGCATGACGCATCACTTCCTCGTGAGATTTGCCAAAAACAAGCCCCAGCGTCAACTCCTCGTCCCGACGCTGGGCTTCCTTTATCCACTGTCGGTCGAAATCCGTGGGCAGGGAGTCGTCCAGGCTATCCAAAAGGACATCCGCGAGAACCGCCCTTGACTTGAGAGGCAACGCTAACACCTCCGTGGTCAGCTCAAGAATACTATGCATGGCCGCTACCCTTTCACTCATACCAGCTATTGTAGCCCCGGCGGCGCGAGAATGCAACCGCCGAGGACACCTTACCTAGCTTTGGCGAGCGCCGTCTTGATGTTGTCGGCCAAAGCGGGCTTGAGGACGTCGTCGGGGAGCGGCAAAGAGAGGAAACGCCCCAGCTCCCACGCCTGGTTGTGGCCGTCCATGTCCGAGCCGAAGACGATCCGCCCTATCCCGAGCTCCTTGATGGCGTCGACGTAGTCGACGTTGGTGGTGAAGCTGCCGCAGAACTCCAGCAGGACGTTGGGGTTTGCCTTCGCCAGCGCGATGGCCTCGGCGCGTCCAGCCGTCCCGCCGCCGGAATGGCCGACCAGGAACGTGGCGTTCGGGTATTTCGGGACGATGTCCGTCAAGACGGCCGGGTTGTCGAAACCACCCTCCCAACTGTGGAACAAGATAGGCAGGCGGTGGCGGTCGGCGTATTCCCAAGCGGGGACGTAGCGCGGGTCGGTGAGCGGCACCTTCCAATAGCTGGCCAGTGTCTTGAAGCCCACGAAGAAGCCCCGGGAGAAAAAACCGTCGAGCTCCGGGACGAGGGCGTCCGCGTAGTTGGGGTTGAACGCCACGTAACCACTGATGCGCCCTTGGCCGAATTTGGCGCAGGCGTCCTCGATCTCGTGGTTGCCCGCCACCGCGTCGCCGTAAAGGGCGGGGATGTGGGAGACGACGAGACGGCTGACGCCATTGCGGTCGAGGATGTCGACGAGCTTCTTCACATAGCGCTCGGGCTGGACGGAGGTGCCGATGAAGTTCCACCCGGTGGTGGGGCCGGAGTGCCCATGGACGTCGATGATCTCGACGCTGGGAAGCGTCCCGCCCTGCCGGAAAGCCTCCCAAAGCGGCTTGTCTTTCAGTTGCTTGGGGGGACGGACTTCCCCGACGAACGGCCCGACGCCCAACAAATCCTGGAGCGTGCCCCCGGCGACCCGCCGCTTGGTGGCGTCGTCGAGCCGGGCGTGGGCCAACGCGGCCACGGCGGCGCCGTAGTCGGTCTTGAACTTGAAGCCGAAGAGCGAGCGCTCCGGGCCGAAATCGTTGGTTACGGCCTCGATCCCGTTCTCGACGTGGTTCCAGGAGTTCTCGGCGAGGATGTTCCCGCGGCGCCAGAGCATGTCCAGGACGCTGCCCATGCCTCCCCACATGAATTCGGTGACCACGAACTTGAGGTCCGGGAACTTCTCGGCCAAAGCGACAAAATCCATGGCGTCGGCCTCGCCCACCCCCATGAACAGCGTCGGCTGGAACTGGCGGATCGCCCCCAGCAGCCGTTCGAGCATGATCGGTTTGTAGCCCCCCGCCATGGTCGAGCGCGGAAAGATACGCAAGGCGCGGACGCCCTGCTCCAAGGAACGCTTCAGACAATCCACGCCCTCGCGCTCGAAGACCAGATGGGGCGAGACCACGAAGGCCGGCACCAGGCGCTCCCGATGCGGCGCGATCTCCTCGATCAGCTTGAGGTTGCCGTGGGTGGGGTTGATGCCCAACGCCTCGTGGTGGTAGACCAGCGAACGCTCGATCCCCAAATAGTCGAGGTGGGCGACCAAGCTGGCGGCGGTGGGGAACTCGGCCGCCCCGTTCATGCCCCGTCCGATGGCGACGGGGTTGGCGTTAAAGAGACGCAATTTTTCCATGACGCTCAATTCCTCCCGAAAATTTCGCGTAAAGCCTGATGCGGCCCCGGCTTGATCTCGCGGTCGACAGTGACCACGCCGTAGGGGCCGAACAAAGAATGTATGGCGATAAACCAGGGGCTCAAGTCCAAGAAGGCGCGATTGTGGAAATAATCCGCCCACGCCCAGAGGACCATGCCGCGGACATTGGCGTTCTCCCGGAACGCCTGGGCGGCGCAACGCAGATAGTCGGAGTGGTGGTCCTCGCTCATGCGGCTCTCGCCCGTGAGCCCCTTGACGCTCAAGGAGCCGAACTCGCAGATCACTATCGGCTTGTCGGGATACAGCCCGGCCAGCCGCGTCAAACGCTTCCGGAGAGGTTCCTCGAGATGCTCCTCGCGCTCGGCGGCGGTCCGCAACGGCTTCCCCGCCCCTTCGTAGAGGTTGATCCCGATGAAATCGCAGAAGTCCAGCTCGGTTCCGGAGGGATCGCTGTTCACCACGTTGGTCACCAACCGCCCGCAATTGAGTTTCCGCGCCCGCTCCGCCAGCATCCGGACCATGCCGATCCCCGCGGCGTTATGGTAGTTGCACTCATTCGACATGCTCCAGAACACCCAGCTCGGATGGTTCCCGAAAACCTGATAGGTCCTGTCCATGGCCGTCTTCGCCTCGGCCTGCAAGACCTCGAAGTCCTCCAGACGGTCCAAGGCGTCGGGGTTCCACCAATTGAGCGGCACCTCCAACATATAAAGCAGGCCAAGCTCGTCGGCGATCTCCAGATGGACGGGGTCTTGCGGGTAATGCACCCGGATCAGGTTGGCGCCGCAACGTTTGATGTGTTCGAGATCCTCCCGGATCAGCGGCTCCGGCACCGAGGAGCCATAGGGCTCGTGCTCGTCATAGCGGTTGACGCCCTGCAGGAAAAGCGGCTCGCCGTTAAGCAGTATCCGCGCGCCCCGCCGCTCAATCGTCCGGAAACCGACGCGGACGGACGCCGAGTGCAGCTCCTCGCCACCGTCCAGCAGCGACGCGGACAACGTGTGAAGCTCCGGATTCACGGGGCTCCACGGCAGGAACGACTCCGCTCGCAAACTCAGCTTGATCTCCGTTTTCCGCCCGGCGGCGCAGCGGACCTCGGCCTCAAGGCGGGGCTGCTTGTCCAAGCCCAACGCCAATTTCCCGGCGAAATCCTGGTCGCCGTCGTTGCGGACGGTCAGCGCGACGTCGACCTCGCCGGAGCTGTCGGCCCTAGCGTCGACATGCTCGAGCCTACACCTGGCGGCTGCGACGAGCTCCACCTTGTGCGTCAAGCCACCGTAAAGCGCCCACTCGATCCGCTTCCCGCCGGTGAGATGCTTCTCCCCCTCGAAGCTGTTGTCCACCTTGACGACAACTTGGTTGTTGCCAGCGGGGTCGAGGTGTTTCTGGATGTCGAGGGCGAAGGGCAAATAGCGCAAGGTGTTGCTTCCGGCGGGTTTGCCGTTCACCCAGATCCAGGCGCGGCCGCCGACACGGGTGAACTCCAACAAGTTTTGGACAGAGTCGGCGAACGCCGGGATCTCGGCGTGAAACCAGCCGACGCCCTCGTAGTCGCGCAGGGCGTGCGCATAGAAATCCCAGGCCCCAGGGGTGGTGACGCCCATCCAGCGGCGGTGGTCGTGCTCCGGCAGATGCCAGCCCTGAGCCTCGCCCACATCCTCCTGGTCGATCTGGAATTTCCAGTCCGCGAGCGCGAGCCGCTGGTCGTTGGTCTTCATTTCGTCACGATGCCTTTCAAGAAGGTTTTGGCCCATCCGGCGTATTTGGCCATGCCGGAAGTGTTGGGATGGACGCCATCGTCGAGATCGGAAAGGGCGAGGATGGCGGCGCCGTCGGCGTAGCGGCACCAGGGGCGGCTCGCCGCCACCTCCTTGATGATGGCGCGGTAGTCGGCGAGCCTCAGCTTGACGGGATTGGGATTGGTCTCCCCGCCCTTGACGATGGGCGACTGGACGACGACCACCGCCTCGGGCAGCCGCTCATGCAGCAAGTCGAGGAAACGCCCGTAGGTTTGCGTGTAAGTTTTGGCGTTCATGGGCGTAGGCCCCTGGTAGTCGTTGACACCGATGGCCAGCCAGACGACGGCGGGCTTGTAGGAGGCGATCCGGTCAGCGACCTCGGGCAGACGCTTGGCGTCGTCCAGAAGGCGTTCCCAGCCGGAGGCCTCGAAAGCGACGTCGTAATCCTGACGTAGCAGCGGCCCCCACCCCTCGACGCCGGGCAGTGTGGCGCCGCCCCCCATGGCGATGGAGTCGCCGTAGATGACCAACCGGGGCTTGGTCTGGGCGGGGGCGGGCGGGAGCCAGAAGAGGGGGGCGTCGGCGTAGATGGCGCGGACGGTGTGGCTCTTGTGCGTCCCGCCCCAGGCGGCGTTGGTCTGCCCGGAGTTGAGCACGGTGAGCTGTTTCGTCCCTGCCGGCAACGACAGCGGAACAAGCTGCGAATGTTTGCTGGCCGGGAGCGCCGGCAACACCAGAGCCACCTGGGAGTTGTTCAGGACGACCGGGGTGACGCTCGCGCCGTAATGGGCGAAATCGATGCCCTCGAAAACCAGCTTGGTGGCGTCGGTCACGAAGGAGAAATGGGCGTGGGACGAGCATTGATAGCCGTCGGAGCCCTCGCGCCATTCGAGATTGTCTACCAAATGCCGCTGCCCGACGCGATGGCGCAGCATGGCGTTCCCATCAAGCGTGGCCGAGTCGGTGAAATCCGCGCCCCAGGGCTCGGCGGACAAAACGGCGCTGGCGGCCACCAAGGCGACCGCCAACGCGAATCCCATTTCTATGGGATGGTTCATTTGAGCAGCTCTTTGGTTTTCCGCAGCGACTCGGAGCTCTCCAGGAGGGGCATGTACTCCAGCCCGAAGAAGCCTTTGTACCCAGCCTCGACGATCTTCCCCAACACGAAGGGGTAGTCGGTCTCGCCGGAGAAGAGCTCGTGCCGCCCCGGGACGCCCGCGGTGTGGAAATGCCCGATGGCCCCGAGGTTCGGCAGGATGAACGCCAACTGGTTGCCGTGCATGATCTGCATGTGGTAGATGTCGTAGAGCATCTTGACGTTGGGGAGATTGACCTCGTCGATGATCTCCAGCGCCGTCTGGCGGCAGTCCAAGTAGTAGCCCTTGTGGTCGACCACGGTGTTGAGCGGCTCGACGTTCAGGGCGAAGCCTTTCTTGGCGGCCAGCGGGCCGACATGGCGGAGGCACTCCACCAGGTTCTTCCGGTGCTCCTCCAGGCTCTGGCCCGGCACGAGGTTGCCGGTGGTGATGATGCCGGACCTGCAGCCCGCCGCCAACGCATAGTCGGAATATTGGTCGATCCGGTCGGCGAAGGCCTTCAAGTTCCCGTTCTTCACCGGGGCGACGGCCATGTCAGTAGCGAAGTTCAGCACCACGCTGACGAAGCGGACGCCCGCGCCGTCGCAGGCGGCGCCGATCTTCTTCACCACGGCGGCGGTGCCGCCCTGCCAGGTCTCGATGGCCTTGTAGCCGAGGGCGGCCACCGCCTCGACCCGCTTCTCCATCGGCAGGTCGTTGAAGAAGATGTCTATCAATACGTCGGTTCTCTCGAACATTTTATATGCTCCTTAGAAAAGTTTCTTGAGGTCGGCGCTGAGCTTGGCGGCGCGCTTGGACACCTCGTCGGCGTTGTAGACCGGGCCGATGCCGCAAGTGGCCAGACGCCGCATGATGTCCTTGGTCTTCGGGCACATGTCGGGGGAGTAGGCCGGCAGCTTGGACACATGGGAGCAGGAGAAGGGGCAGCCCTCGGGAGTGGCGGTCTTCTGCTCGAGGATGTGCTCCCAGTTCCAGTAGACGTGCCAGTCGCGGACGCCCTTGGTGTCGCCGGCCGCCAGGCCGCCGAGGCCGATGCCGGCGGTGATGGCGGTGACCGCCTGCTCGGTGGTGTCGAAGAGCATGCCGAGGTTGTAACCGCAGACGCCGTCGGGGTCGTTGCACTCGGTCCACTTGGCGTTGGCGGGCAGCTTGATCTCGGAACGCAGTTGCTTCCAGGCCTTGCGGCAATTGTCGTTGATCCAGTCGAGCTTCTTGAGCTGGGCGATGCCGACGGCGCCGCAGAGCTCGGGCATGCGGTAGTTCTCGCCGCAGAAGAGCTCGCCCTGTTTGCGCTCGCGGGCGAAACGGTCGGGGCGCCAGCAGGCGGCGGTGTCGTGGTAGCTCTGGGCGCGGGTGTAGATCCACTCGTCGTCGGTGAGGACCAAGCCGCCCTCGCCGGTGGCGATGACCTTGTAGGCGTCGAGGCTGACGCAGCCGACGTCGCCGATGGTGCCGAGGTACTTGCCCTTGTACTTGCCGCCGAAGGCCTGGGCGGTGTCCTCGATGATGGCGATGTTATGCTTGGCGGCGATGGCGCGGAGCTCGTCCATCTTGCAGGGCAAGCCCAGGATGTGGACGGGCATGATGGCCTTGGTCTTGCGGGTGATGGCGCGCTCGACGGCGGCGGGGTCGAGGGTCAAGGACTCGTCGATCTCGGTGATGACCGGGACGCCCTTGGCGACCACGATCGCCGAGACGCTGGCGAAGAAGGTGTAGGCGGGGACGATCACCTCGTCGCCCGGGCCGACGCCCGCCGCCACCAAAGACGCGATGAGCGCGCTGGTGCCGGAGTTGACAGCCAGGACATGTTTGGAACCGACTTTCTCCTTGAGCATCTCCTCGAACTTGGCGGTCCGGCTCTTCGGGTTGTAGTAGCGGAAGAAATTGCCGGCGTCAGGCTGCACCGGATCGGCGTCGAGGATGTTGCGGATCTTGTCCAAGCTCTCGGGGCTGACGTTGAAAACGTCGATCACTTCCATCAGCTCGTCGGTCGAAAACTTCTTGTATTCCCTCATGGCGCGCACCCTTTCTTTTGGTTTATTGGCGCATCTTGTTTTATGTTGTCCTAAGTATAACGCCAAACTGCGCACAAAAGAATAGATTGGATCGCAAATTACATACATTATCTTGCATTACGCAACCATGCACTTCCCGGCAATTGACAGAACGGCGTCCAGCACGTATTATAATGGAGATAAAATCACGTGGAGGGATTGTTTGAATGTCTAAATTGACATTGAGCGTGCGGGAGGGGGACGTCCGCGCCGCGAGGCGCAAGGCTAGGGAGCGGGGCACCAGCATTTCCGCCATGTTCTCCGAGTGGGTGCGCGCCGAAAGCCCGTCGGCCGCCCACGGCGACGGGATCGGACCGCTGACCCGCTCGATCAGCGGCATAATCAAGCTGCCGGAGGATTTTGACGCGAAGGAGGACATGGCGACAATCTTGGCGGAAAAATACGGGGTTGCGCCGTGAAGGTGTTCGTCGACACCAACGTGCTCCTCGACGTCCTCGCGCGCCGCGAGCCTTTTTACCATGCTTCCGCCACCGTGCTGACCCACATCGAGGAATACCGGCTCGAGGGGTTCATCTCCGCCATCAGCTTCAACAACATCCATTACATTTTACGCAAGCGGGCGGGGGCGGCCAAAGCGCTCCATGCCATGCGGGCCCTCTTGGACACCTTCGCCACGGTGGAGCTCGACGAACGCAGCATCCGCAGGGCGGTCGACAGTGGTATCGACGACTTCGAGGACGCCATCCAATATTTCTCCGCGCTTCGCTGCGCCGCGGATTACCTGCTCACCCGGGACGTCGGCGGTTTTCCGCACCAGGACATTCCGATTCTTAACCCCGACGAGTTTCTACGGCTGGATTTAGGTCTCGCCGTCCCGCCCCCGGACAAACGCCAGCCATAAGGGGCAAGTCCCCTTGAAATTTGCCTTCGGAGGCTTTTTATTGACGCAGGGCGTTTCTACGCCGGAACAACCAACCGAAGGACGCTGTTTGATATGGACGCGAAACAGGCAGGAGCCATTGACGTGGCCTACGTGGCCCAACTGGCCAGGCTCGAGCTAGACGAGGCCGAGCTGGGCAGGATCCAGGCCGACATGGAAGAGATCATCGACTATGTCAAGCTCCTGGGCGAGCTCGACGTCGACGGCATCGAGCCCACCGCCAACGCCAGCGCCATGACCAACGTCTGGCGCGAGGACGTCGCCGTCCCCTCCCCCGGACGCGACCTGATGCTCCAAAACGCCCCGGCGACGCTCAACGGCGAGCTCGTCAAAGTCCCCCGCGTCCTGCCCAGCGAGGAGGTGTGACTATGGAACTGAGCAAACTGACCATGCGCCAGGCCGCCGCCGCCCTCGCCGCCAAAGAGTGCTCCAGCGTCGAGCTCTGCGGCAACTACCTCGACCGCGCCGCGCGGCTCGACCCCAAGCTCGGGGCCTTCCTCCACCTCGACCGCGCCGACGTGCTCGCCCAGGCCGCCGACGCCGACCAGCGCCGACGCTCCGGAGCCGCCCTCGGCCCCTTCGACGGCGTCCCGATAGCCATCAAAGACAACATGACCGTCAAGGGCCAGCCCTGCACTTGCGCCTCCAAGATACTCGCCAACTACACCGCCACCTACGACGCCACCGCCGTCCGAAAACTCAAGGAGAACGGCCTAGTCCTTTTCGGCCGCGCCAACATGGACGAGTTCGCCATGGGCTCGACCTGCGAGAACAGCGCCTTCAAACCCGCCCACAACCCCTGGGACGTGGAACGCGTGCCGGGCGGCTCCAGCGGCGGCTCGGCCGTCGCCGTCGCCGCCGCCATGGCCCCCGCCGCCCTCGGCTCGGACACCGGCGGCTCCATCCGCCAGCCCGCCGGGTTCTGCGGGGTCGTCGGCATGAAACCCAGCTACGGCCGGGTGTCGCGCTACGGGCTGGTGGCCTTCGCCTCCTCCCTCGACCAGATCGGCCCCTTGACCCGCGATGTCGGCGACACCGCCGCGCTGCTGGAGATGATCTGCGGCAACGACCCGCTCGACTCAACCTCGCTGCCCGACGGCGCCAAGGGCTTCGTGGCGGCGGTCGAGAACGCCGGCGACGACCTCAAGGGCGTCCGCGTCGGGTTGCCGAAGGAATATTTCGGCGGCGAGGGCATGGACGCCGACGTCAAGGCGGCGCTGGACAAGGCCATCGCCAAACTCCAGGAGCTCGGGGCGGAGCTGGTGGAAGTCACGTTGCCGCGCTCCAAACACGCCATCGCCACCTATTACGTGGTGGCCACCGCCGAGGCCAGCGCCAATCTGGCGCGCTTCGACGCCGTGCGCTATGGCGTCCGTTCCCCCGACGCCAACAACCTGCTCGACTGCTATTTGAAATCCCGCGGCAAAGGCTTCGGCTCCGAGGTCAAGCGCCGCATCCTGCTCGGAACCTTCGTCCTGAGCAGCGGCTACTACGACGCCTACTACTCCCGCGCCCAGAAGGCGCGGACGCTCATCCGCCAGGACTTCGAGCGGGCCTTCGCCGCCTGCGACGTCATCTTCGCCCCGGCCAGCCCCACCCTCCCCTTCAAGCTCGGCGAGGTCACCGACCCGGTTCAGATGTACCTGGCGGACATTTTCACCATCTCGGCCAACCTGGCTGGCATCTGCGGGCTGAGCCTGCCGGTGGACATGGCGCGCGGGTTGCCAATCGGGGCGCAGTTCCTCGGTCCGGCGATGGGCGAGAACGCCGTGCTCCGCGCCGCCCGCGTCCTGGAGAAAAGCCGCGCCGTCCGCGATTTCGTCCCCAACCTCTAAATTCAAGGCGACATGTATTTCCTTAAAAATAAAATAGGATGCGCAGCATCAACAGGGTCCAGGTCGAAGACCTGGTCGCCTCCGCCGGCGACAGAGGCGGCCGCCGCAGGCGGAATGCCTTTTTCCGCCTCCGCCGGGTCAATTTTCAACAACTTTTAGGGCTGCGCCGCGATGGACAAGAAAAAGAAGTTCCTCAAGAGCAACGAGGCCGCCGACTACCTGGGCGTCTCGCGCTCCAGCCTGACCAACTGGGTCAAGCAAGGCTCGCTCGGCGGCGGAGTCACGCCCGGGGGGCACTTCCGTTTCACCTTGGAGGAGCTCGACAAGTTCGCCGCCTCGCGCGGCATGGAGCCCGGCGGCCCCGCCACCGCCGCCAAGATATTGATCATCGACGACGACCAGGACTTCCGCGACTACGCCCGCGAGGCGTTGCAAGTCTTCGCCAACTACGAGCTCAAGGAGGCCGAGGACGGCATGAAGGGCGCGCTCTTGCTGGGCGCCTGGCGGCCCGACTTGGTCATCCTCGACCTGCGCATGCCCAACATGAACGGCGTGGAGTTCTGCAAGTCCTTGCGCGAGAACTACCCCGACGCCGACGTCAAGGTGCTGGTCGCCAGCGCCCACCTCTCCGACGAGGTGCGGACGGAGCTCACGGCGCTAGGCGTGGACATCGTGCTGGAAAAACCCGTCCGGCTGGAGCGCTTCGTCGCCGCGGCGCAGCAGCTGGCCAAACTGAAAATCGGTTAGATGCTGAACCAAACGCTAGCGGCCTTCTGCCTCTGCCTGGCCCTGCCGCTGGCGGCGGACACCTCGCTCGACGAGATCAAGTCCGACTTCGCCGCCCAGGAGGCAGCCGCCCCGAAGCTGGAGGTCTACGACCCTCCCGTCCTCGACGGCGACGACTCCGACCCCGCCTGGGGACGAAAGTCCGCCGTGGCCTTCTCCCTGCCCGGCGGAGTGAAAGGCAAATTCATGCGCGACGACCGTTTCGCCTACGTGCTGGTCAAGTTCCCCGCCGACAGCGAGGCCGCCGAACATAAGCTCTGGAACTGGGACGCCGCCAGCAAATGCTATGTTCCCGGCCCCGAGCGCGAGGCCAGCTTGGCGGTGGCTTTCCGCTCGGACAAGCGCCCGGACATGGCCGACGTCTGGCTCTGGCGCGCCGCCCGGACCAACCCCGGTGGCCGCGCCGACGACATGGCCGCCACATTCGGCAAAGCCGGAACCGAGCTCCGCCACGACCAGGGACGCTTGCCTTGGCGCAGCCGCTTCCTCGGCGACTTCGCCGGGGCCAAGCTGCCCCGCTACTATCAAATCACCCCCACCGGCAGCGCCGCCGACGTCAAGGCCGGGGGCAAATGGCTCGACGGCCACTGGACCGTCGAGCTCCGCCGCCGCCTCGCGACCGGCAACCCCGACGACCTCGATCTCGCCAAGCTCGACGGCATGGGAATCCTGGTCGTCCCCAACCCGTCCGGAGCGGCCGCCATCCTCGCCGCGCCCGTCACGCCCCTGGAGGCCGGAAGATGAGCAACATCTCGTCCTCGCAGATCAGGAACGGCGTGCTGGCCGCCTTCGCCTTGCTGACCGTCGCCTTCTGCGCCGTGATCATCTACCTGGGAGCCAAGGACATCGACGCGTCGAAACGGCGCGCCGAGGTCGAGCGGGCCTTCATGGCGGGGCTGCTGGACTGTTCCGGCAAACTGACCGCCGTGGAACGCGAGTTCGTCCCTGCCACCTCGGGCCGCTCCGGCCTGGAGCCGGCCGCCAAAGCCACCGCGGAGCTGGGCAAGGCCGCCGCCACGCTCATCGCCGCCGCCCAGAAGCGTGGCGACGCCGCCAGCGCCGAACATTGTTCGGAGTTCGCCTCCCGGGCCGGGGCGTTGCGCTCCATCGCCGCCGCCCTGGCCGCCGATTTGAAAGACGAGACGCTGGCCCCCGGAACGTCCGCCGAGGACGTCGAGGCGTTCTGGGACGGGCTCTTCGCCGCACGGAACGACCTCCGCGCCCTGATGGTCACCGACATGGACAAGACCGAGCTGTGGCGGCGGCAAAGCCTCTACTTCTTCGACCGGCTGCGCCGGCTGGTGATCGGCTTCTCCGTGGCGGTGACCCTCTTCAGCCTGGCCGCGTCGCTCCTCTTCAGCCACACCCTGCGCCGGGGCCTCGGCCGCCTGCGGGAGGGCGCCAGGGCCATCAGCTCCGGCGACCTCGCCCACAGTTTCGAGCCGATCCCCGACGACGAGATCGGCGAGGTGATGCGGGACTTCAACTACATGGTGACGCGGCTGGCCTGGAAGGACGAGCAGCTCCGCGCCGCCAACACCGAGCTGCGCGAGCAAACCCGGCTGCTCACCGAGGCCAACCAGCACAAGGACCGCTTCCTCGCCAACATGAGCCACGAGCTGCGCACCCCGTTGAACTCGATCATCGGCTTCGCCGAGCTAGGGCTGCGCGACGCCAAAGACGAGAACGACAGCAAACGCCACGCCAAGGTCCTGCGGGCGGCGGAGCACCTGCTCGGGCTGATCTCCGGCCTGCTCGACGTCGTCCGCGTCGACGCCGGAGCCTCGAAGCCCCGCAAGGAGCCCCTCGCCCTCGACGCCTCCATCGGCGAGGTGGTCGAGATGCTGCGCCCGCTGGCCGACAAGAAAAGCCTGCGGCTCAGCGCCCTCCCCACTGGCGGCCTCAGGCTCCACGCCGACCCGAAGATGCTCCGCCAAGCGCTGCTCAACCTGGCCGGCAACGCCATCAAATACACCCAGGAGGGCTTCGTGGAAATCTCCGGACGCCGCGAGGGCGACAACGTCCACATCACCGTCGCCGACTCCGGGATCGGCCTGAGCCCCGAAGACCAGAAGCTGGTCTTCAACGACTTCCACCGGGTGGAAACCGGCCTCACCGCCCACTACGAGGGCGCCGGCATCGGACTGACTTTGACCAAACGCCTGGTTGAATTGCACGGCGGATGGATTACATTAGAGAGCCAAGCGGGCAAAGGGAGCGCCTTCACCATCGTCCTGCCCGCCGACACGAAAAAAACGAACGCGACTGAGCATACCCATGTCCAAGCTTAGACATAGCTCCCCGGCCTTGGCGGCCGCCGCCCTCCTCATGGCGGCCTGTTCCTGCTCCACGTTGAAGGGCTGGATCGGAACGGAGCCCCCTCCCCCGCCGGAGCCCCCCAAGCCAGCCACCACCATGGTCCAGTTCACCCCCTTGCCGCCCCGAACTCCCGGCTTGGAGCAGGCGGACAAACTGCTCGACAACATCCTGGAGGGCGTCAAGCTCAAGGAATACAAACGTTATTCGCGCAACTTCAGCGACAGCTTGAAGCTCGCCAGCCCCGAGTCCACTTTCCAGGAGGAATGCATCCGCCGCGCCGAAACCGACGGCGACTACGTGTCGCGCCAGTTCCTGGGCTCTCTGAACAAGGGGGCGAGGCGCCATTACATGTGGAAGGCGCGGTTCTCCAAGAACGGCGACGACCTCCTGATCCGGATGGTCGTCGAGGGCGGAGACGGCAACGAGCGTGTCGCGAGTTTGAACATCAGATGAAAAACATGGAGGGCATGACAATGACGTTGAAGTTCACGATGGCCGCCCTGTTGGCGCTGACGCTGACTGGCTGCTCGGTGTTCACGGGCTCGGACGAGGCGGCGCGTGCTGAGGCCGCGGCCCAGCAAACTGCCGCCCCCGACCCCGTCAAGGCCGGCGAGAAGATGCTCGGGAGAATCCTCGACGGCATGAGCAAGAAGGACTACACCCTCTTCTCCACCGACTTCACGCGGGAGATGCGCGACCGCTTCCCCGGCAGCAACTTCACGGTGGTCAACGACACCTTGGGCAAAAGCCTGGGCGACTGCCAGTCACGGCAGTTCCTCGGGGCGCTCAAGTGGGGCGAGCTCGACGTGCTGCTCTGGAAGGCCAGGTTCAGCGTCCCCGCCAACGACATCCTGATCATGATGAACATCGGGATGGTGGACAATTCCTACAAGGTCTTCAGCTTCTCGTTCCAAGGACAAGTAAACGTGTTCGACCAAGAGAAAAAATAGCATGGAGTCAAGGGAAAAATCATGAACAAAACCTGTTTTTCGCGCGTCTTCTTAGCTCTGGCCGCGGCGGCGCTATTGTCGGGCTGTTCCTCCACCCCCGCGCCGGAGGCTAACCTGAAGGCCGTCGGCCCGACCCCGGACGTGACCGCGGCGATGACGCCCCAGCAGGCGGGCGATAAAATGTTGCCCAGCATCCTCAAAGGGCTCGCCGAGGGCGACTACGCCCAGTACAGCCGCGACTTCTCGCAGAAACACAAGGACTATTTCAACAAGACCATGTTCCAGCGCGCCTACGGCGCGGTCAAGGACCGCCTGGGCAAACAGGACGCCGCCGTCCAATCCCTCGGAGCCTGGAACAAGGGCGGCTACGACACGCTGCTGTGGAAGGCGCATTATTCCGACAGCAAAGACGACATCCTCTACAAGATGTATCTGCAACAGGTCGACGGCCAGTGGCGCGTCGTGGCCTTCAAGGTGGAATGAGAAAGGACATAGGGAAAAAATGGCTAAACAGTGTGAGCTTCCGCAAGAGATGACCGCTTGGCCGATGTTCGGCGCCGGCTTGGAGAACCTGGGCAAGGACGACAAGCCCTGCGTCGTGCCCGTCCCGGAGATCGGCGACGACGAGCTGCTGGTCAAGATCGACGCCATCGGGCTGTGCTTCTCCGACATTAAACTCATCCGCGCCGGGGTCGACCATCCCCGCGTCATTTCCAAAGACTTGGCCAAAGACCCGGTCGTCCCCGGCCACGAGGCCGTCATGACCGTGGTCAAGGTAGGCCCCAAACTCGCCGGGCAGTTCAAGACCGGCCAGCGCTACATCATCCAAGCGGACATCTACGTCAAGGGCAAGGGCTTCGCCTACGGCTACGCCATCGACGGCGGCATGTCCCTCTATAGCCGCATCGACCAACGCGTCCTCAACGGCGACGAGGGTTGCTACTTGCTGCCCTTGGCCGACAGCATCCCCGCCGGGGTCGCCGCCTTGATCGAGCCCTGGACCTGCGTCATCGCCAGCTACCGCATCGACTACCGCAGCGCCCCCGCCAAGGGTGGCAAGGCGTTGTTGGTGTCCCAGCACGGCCGCTCCCACGTCTACCAGGCAGGCGCCGCCCTCAAGGCCTCCGCCCCCGCCTCCCTGCTCATCCGCGGCCTCGAGCAGGACGCCGTCGCCAAGCTCAGAACCGAGCTGCCCGACACCAAGATCACCGTGATCGAGACTTTGACCGACGTCCATAAAGGCTTCGACGACATCTTCATTTGCGACGTCAACGACCACGAGCTGGCCGAGGACGCCGCCAAACGCGGCGGCCGCTTCGCCGTCATCAGCTTCGTCGGCGAATACCAGGAACGCTGGAGCTTCGACGTCGGCAACATCCACTACGAGCAGTGGTTCTACCAAGGGACACCCACCCGCGAGCTCTCCGCGGCCTACGGACGCAACGTCCGCGCCGCCAAGAAGACCGGCGGCTCCTGCTGGCTGCTCGGCGGCGCCGGAGCCATGGGCCAGATGCACACCCAGTTGGCGGTCGAGGATCCCAACGGCCCGAAGCGCGTCCTGGTCACCGACCTCGACGACGTCCGCATCAAGAAGGTCGCCGAGATGCTCAAGGACAAAGTCGCCGCCCGCGGCGTCGAGTTCAAGACCCTCAACCCGAAGGCCTTCGCCACCCCCGCCGACTTCTACAAGGCGGTGCGCGAGTTCGCCCCCGACGGCTTCGACGACATCGTCATGCTCGTGCCGGTGGTGCCGATCCTCGAGGACGCCGACGCCTTCATGGGCGCGGACTGCGTGATGAACATCTTCGCCGGCATCCCCGCCGGAAAACAAGGCAAGCTCGACGTCGGCGGCATCGTCAAGAACGGCCACCGCTACATCGGCTCCAGCGGCAGCAAGACCGCCGACCTCCGCTACACCCTCGACTTGGTCGAGAAGAAGGAGATCAACCCAGTCACCGCCCTGGCGGCCATTGGCGGCATGAACGCCCTCAAGCAGGGGCTCGAAGGCGTCGCCACCGCCAAGTTTCCCGGCAAGACCGTGATCTTCCCGCACTGCCCCGACCTCCCCTTGACCCCCGTCGAGGACCTCGGAAAAATCGTGCCGAAAATCGAGTCCACCTTGAGCGCCGAGGGTTTCTTCACCCAGGAGACCGAGGACGCCATCTTCAAGAAGTTCGGCAAGTGCTGACTCCTTGAGTAATTTCCTTGAGGGGGGAACCGTCTGAAGAAGGCTTCCCCTCCAAGACTTTTCGGGTAATTTGTGGACAGCGTTTACGAGAGACACCTGCTCCGGCTGGTCGCCTTCCTCACAGGAATGGCGATCATGTGGCTGGAAATACTAGGGAGCCGGCTTCTGGCTCCCTTTTTTGGCTCCACGGTCTATGTCTGGGGGGCGTTGTTAAGCGTCTTCATGGGCGGCTTGAGCTGCGGCTACGCCTGGGGCGGCTGGCTCGCCGACCGCCGCCGCCGTTTCTCCGACCTCACGACCCTCTTCCGCGTCGCCGCCGTCTTGGCGCTCGTCCTGCCGCTGGCGGGCAAAGCCATCTGCTCCGAGCTGTCCGCTTGGGACGCCGAGCCCCGCTGGCTAGCCTTGCTGGCCTCCACCTTGATCTTCTTCGTCCCCTGCGCCTTGCTGGGGGCGGTGAGCCCCTACCTCGCCAAGCTGGCCTTCTCCGGCCCGGAGCGGGTCGGGACGTTGGTAGGGAACCTCTACGCCATCGCCACGGTGGGCAGCGTGGCGGGGGCGTTGTTCAGCTCCTTCTACCTAGTCGCCTGGCTGGAGACTTCTCGGGGCATCATGCTCCTGGCCGTCCCGCTATGGCTCTGCTCGCTCCTCTGCCGCGCCCTCGACCGGCAGCAGGCAGAGCGAATTTAGCGTTTTTTAAACGCCTCAACTTGACACTCCTTGTTTTCCGACTATAATATAGTACGTACTAAATAAAAACCGTGGTGATGGAATGCTCCGTGAATCATCGTCGTGTGAGGCGTCCCGGCTGGCTGGCGCCGTTGCTGGCCGCGGAGTGATCCGCACGCAGAAAGAGCTCGCCAGGCTGGCCGGCGTGACGCCGGTCACGGTGTTCAACGCCTTGCATCGGCCGGACAAGGTCAAGCCGGAGACGCGCGAGCGCATCAACCAGTTGATGCGCGAGCACGACTACCACCCAAATGGCGTGGCGCGCGCCATGGTCAATGGCAAAACCGGCATGATTGGCATCATCGTGCCGGAGCTTGAGGTGGCCTACTACGCCAAATTCATCGCCGCCGTGGAGCAGGCGCTGCATGCGGCGGACTACCATTGCCTGATCTGCCAGCATCACGACGACCCGCTGGCGGAGGAACGCGAGATCCAAGTGATGCGCGAATACCAGGTGGATGGCATCGTCCTCCGGAACTGCGGATTGGAGACGGACGTCAACGCATTGAGGCGGCTTGCCCACAGCGGCACGCCCTTCGTCCTGTGGGATGGGCGCGCGGAAGGGTTTGACGATTTCTATGTCGGCGGCGCCGACCGCGCCGACGCCGCGTTGGCGGTGAAATATCTGTTGGACGGCCACCGCCGCCGCGTCGGCTATGTCGGCTGGCACCGCTCCGGCGATTTCCGCCAGAGCGAACGCTATCTTGGCTATCAAGACGCCTTGCGGGCCGCCGGCCTCGAACCGGCCCCCGCCGTGGAGACCCAGTGCCAAACCGAATACAGCAGCGGCCGGGAGGAGACGCTCGCCCTACTCCGGCGGAACCGCGGCGCCACGCCCGACGCGATCTTCGCCTTCAACGACCACTGCGCCCTTGGCGTCCTGCGCGGCCTCAAGGAAGCCGGGCTGCAAGTCCCCCGGGACGTGGCGGTGATGGGGTTCGGCGGCTATCTCGACCAGGCGCTGCTCCCCTTGGCGCTCTCCACGGTCGTCCAGGACATCGCCGGCCTGGCCAACCAGGCCGCCCGGCTGCTGTTGAGCCAACAAGCGGGCGGCCAGCCGGGACAAGGCCCGTTCCGGCTCCACGGCGCCCTTCGGATAGGACAGAGCACATGACGCTACAACATAACAAAGGCAGAACCATGCGACTTGACGCCGAGAGCGAACGCATCGTCGGAAAGTACCAGGCGGTGTTCGACGCCCCCCCAGGGGACGACACCACCACCACGTCCGTCCAGGGCCCGCTGCTGGGGAACGGCGACCTCGGCGCGACTATCACCGGACAGCCGGAAGCCCAACGGTTCTGGCTGTGCAAAAACGATTTCTGGCGCCTGAAATCCCATGCCCTCGAAGGCTATTTCACCTGCGCCGGGCATCTGGACATCCTGATCCCCGAACTCCGCGGCGCCACCTACCATGTCGAGCAGTGCCTCCACGACGCCACCACCTGCGCCGTCTTCGCAAAAGACAAGTTGTCGGTGACCATGCGCGCCTATGTCGCGGCGAGCCACGGACTGCTAATTGTCGAGCTACAAGCGCAGGGTGGGGCGGCGGCCGTCAAGCTCCAACTGACGCCGCTGGAAGGGGGCGGCTCCGTGTCGGCCGGCGGCAACGACGGCGGAACCCTCTGGACAACCCGCGCCTTCGAGGAGGACGTGGACATCCCCACGGCGGTGGCGGTGGCGGTGAAGACCTATGGAGCCAAAGGCGCGGAGTTCCGGCTCGCCCCCGGCTTGCCCGTGCGCCTGGCCCTCTCCATGCGGAGCCGCTTCGACACCCCCGGCTATCTCCCGGACGCCAAAGCCATGGTGGCCGACGTCCCCTTCGACGCCGTCCAGGCCGCCCACGCCACATGGTGGCGGACGTTCTGGGAGAAGAGCCATGTGGAGCTGGGGGACGCCTTGCTCGAACAGCGTTACTACCTCTCGAACTATGTCCTCGGCAGTTGCTGCCGGCCCACCGAGTTCCCCCCCGCCATCTTCGGGCCTTGGCTGAACGCCGAGCATCCCGCCTGGGAGGGCGACTACCATCTCAACTACAACTACCAAGCGCCGTTTTACGGACTCTACAGCAGCAACCATCTCGCGGAGGCCGGTGGCTATCATTCCCCCATCCTGGCGTTCGCCGAACGCGGCAGATGGTACGCGCGGCATGAGTTCAACTGCCGGGGCGTGTGCTTCCCGGTCGGGATCGGACCGAAGGGGATCGAGACGACCAGACATGGCACCTATGGCGGCAACACCGGCCCCGGGCTCTTCCTGGGACAGAAAAGCAACGCCGCCTACAGCCTGGTCAACATGGCCGCCCACTGGCGCCATTCCTATGACCCGGGCTACGGCCGGACGGTCTATCCTTTTGTGTTGGAAGCGCTTGACTTCTGGGAGGACTACCTGACGTGGGACGAGGACGCCGGGAGATATGTCGTCGAGGACGATTCCATCCATGAGCTCTCCGGCCCCGACATGAACCCGATATTGTCGCTAGGGCTGGTCAGGGCCGCGGCCGAGCTGGCGCTGGACATGAGCCAGGAGCTGGGGCTCGACGCTGGCCGCCGCGGGAAATGGGAGCATATCCTGACCCACCTGAGCGCCTTCCCCACCCAGGAGAGGGACGGCAAAACCGTCTTCCGCGACACGGAACGGGGGAAGCCCTGGTATGAAGGCAACACCCTCTGTATCCAGCATATCTATCCGGCGGGAGCGATCGGGCTCGACAGCCCCCCCGCCCTGTTGGAGACCGCGAGGAACACGGTGACGGCCATGGCGCGCTGGACCGACCAGAACGGCATGAGCAGCTTCTACCCCGCCGCCGTCCGCGTCGGCTACGACGGCGAGACCATCCTGGAGAACTTGCGCGGGATGCTCCGTTCCATCGGCGCGCCCAACGGGTTCATCAAAAACAATCCGCACGGGATCGAGAATTGCGGCGTCGTCCCGAACACCATCAACGAGATGCTGTGCATGAGCCATGGACACGTCGTGCGGCTCTTCCCGGTCTGGCCAAAAGCCAAGGACGCCTCCTTCGCCAAGCTCCGCGCCTGGGGCGGCTTCCTGGTGTCGGCCGGGCTCAAGGCGGGGGAGGTCGAGAATGTGCGCGTCCACAGCGAGCGGGGGCGGGATTGCGCGCTGGAAAACCCCTGGCCCGGACACGAGGTGGCGGTCTGGCGCGGCGGCGCGGCGGCGGAGACCTTGTCCGGGGACCGGCTCCAACTGCGCACCCAGGCGGACGAGGAGATACAGCTTTTCAAGAAGCCCCCGGGGATGTTCACGCTGATTGAGCTCATCATCGTCATCGCAGTCATCGCCATCCTGGCCGCCTTGCTGCTTCCGGCCTTGGCCAAAGCCAAGGAGTACGTGAAATCCATCCAGTGTATGAACAACCTCAAACAATGGGGTGTGGCGACTTATCTTTACGTCGGCGACAACAATGGGTCCATGCCCGTCGCGGATGAGTTCTATTGGTACGCCCAGCCCTATCTGGGGATCGACGCGACGGCCGCCACGGACGCCACCATCTTCACCAAGCCCGTCTTCAAATGCCCCAACAGCAAGGCCCTCCCGCAATTCCCGTGGGCGGACGCGAACGGAGGGTTCAGCTATGGGACAAACTACTATTACCTCTACTCCCGGTACCTTGACGGGAAGATCCACACCCCGGAGATCACGCGGATATCCCTGCCTTCCCAGACAGTTTGGATGACCGAGCCCGGCCTCGATCCCGGCGGAGGATATTGGAATTGCATCTACCACGCCGCAATCGATTGTTCGAGGCCGACGGAGTATCGGCACATGCGGCGAGCCATGGTGCTGTGGATTGATGGACACGTTGCCGGGGAGGACCATAGCGGTCTCCGCAACGCGAAATGGACTGGCCAGTGATACCCATGACAAACAACATAACCAAGGAGATGTGACTATGGACTCAGTGCTCGGACGGTTCGTCGGACTGGCGGGGTTGGCCTTGCTCCCTTTCGGGGCGCAACCACTTCAAGGGGTTGAGCTGCCAGCTTCGATGATGGCGCAGCTTGAGGTGAAAAAGTCTTTCGAGATGGACAAATTCCCCATCGGCTTCTGGAACTACGCCCGCCTGTCGCGCTATGCGGACAAGATCGACGAGAAAGCGGTCGCCGACTGGGCCGACTGCGGGTTCACCATCCCGACGGGGCCAATCTGGGAGCCAGGGAAGAAGGAGGAAAAGGAGCGGATCCACCAGATTCTGGACTGGTGCAAAAAATATGACATGAAGATAATCCTATACGACCAGAGATGCGAATGTAGGCAGAATCCCAACCCGCCCGACTACGCAGTCAAGGTCAAAGCGTCTTACGACGACTTTGGCGCCCATCCCGCCACCTTGGGCTTCTACATCAACGACGAGCCGGTGGGCGCCATGGTGCCGCCCACCGAGGAGAGCATCCGCATCCACAAGCAGCTGTCCCCGAAACACCACCCTTTCATGAACCGGGCGGCGTCGTGGCCGAGGTGGAATTGCTGGGGTTCCTCCCCGCGGCTCGCCGACTACCTCGTGGACTACGTGAAACGGAGCGGTGTCGATCTGCTCGCCTTCGACAACTACACGCAGATGTGGCCAGGCAAACACGGCGTCCATCCCGTCTACGGGGAAAATGGCTGGGAATGGTATTTCCATAACCTGGTGGAGTACCGGCTCGCCGCGTTGAAGGCCGGAGTCCCCTATTGGCCCACGCTGCTATGCATCGGGCACATGAACTATCGCCAGCCGAACTTCAACGATTTGCTGTGGCAATTCAACACCGCGGTCTGCGCCGGGGCCTCCGGGGTGATGTACTTCTACTACTACCAAAATCATATGGCGGACCAAGACCCAGTCTATGCCCTCGCCCCCATTGACGGGAACTGGGAAAAAACCCAAAGCTGGTATGACCTGAAACGCATCAACACCTCCTTCCACCGCAACTATGGCGACTTGTTCAACCGGCTGGTCTCGACCAAAATCGCCTTCCACGGGGAGGTTTTCGGGGGGGCGAAGCCCTTCTGGCCGGACGGCGTCCTGGCCGACGTCGCCCCCAATCCGGACGAAAGCTACGCCAACCACCCCCTGATGATTGGCGAGTTCGCCGACGCCCAGCTCAACCGCTATGTCATGGTGGTCAACAACAGCGTCACCGACCCGGTCGCGGTCGACCTGAAATTCCCGGGAGACGACACGAAGCTGTTCAAATTCGAGCAGGGCAAGGAAGTGCCCGTCACGTCCGGCAAGCTGGAGGGCAAGACGCTCTCGCTGAAAGGCCAATGGCTCTTCCCCGGACAGGCGTTGTTTCTCAAAGTGGAGTCCGCCGCCGCCGCGAGCTCGCCCATCACGATCGAATGATTTGTCGGGACAACCACGCCGTCCATCCGGAGACCTGGGCGGCCGTGGGCGACAAACTGGGCGGCGGCTGAAGCCGAAACGCCGCGGCGTTATTTCAGGATCATCACCGGCCAGAGATGCGGGTTGTAGTTGCAATGCATCCCGAGCATGGTGGCGTTCGAGAGCCCGCCATAGACGATCTTGCCGGCGGCGTTCCTGTCGCGGTCGTGCAGGAAAACGCCGAAACCGGCGACGATGCCTTTTTGGAGCATGAACGGCTCAATATAGCGCTGTCCAAAGACAATCGTGTATTCATAGCCCTTCGCCGTGCGCCTGAAGTCGCATGGGATCTTGGCCGCGGCCTCCTCTTTCGTCGGCATGTTCAGACCGTCGGCGAGCTGCTGGTTCACCTCGCGCAAGCGGTAGACTTCGCCCTTGCCGTCCTGGCCTGTCCGACTGATGCTGAAATCATAGCGGTAGTCGTTGAGGTCGAAGCCCTTGACATTGTTGGTCCGGCCGTCGGCGAAGCTGTCGAAGTAGACTTCCAGCGCCCCGTCATGGGCCCAGAGCTGCGCGAGCGCGCTTTTCCCGCCCTCCGCCCAGGTTTCCGGGAAGGTGAGGAACTGGTCGTCCTCGGCCTCGACACGCAAATAGAGGTTGTCCTTGTCCCAGGCGAGCTTGTAAACGGCTTTGAGATCGGCGGCGCGTGCGTCCCCCGGCTGGTCAGGGGCGAGCCGCGTCCCCATCGGGACGGCGGGGATCTTGCTCCAGTCGGGCATGCCGCTGGTCTCCGGGACATAGAAATATTGCATGTTCCACGCCTTGGCGAGCCTTCTGCCCTCGAACGGCAGGATGTTGTACATGTTGTTCCAGGTGTAGATCTTGCCGAAATCGGCGCCCTGCGAGCTGCCGGGGATAGACAGCAGCTCCTCCGCATCAGGTTTGACGGAATACCCCATGGTCTTCCCGTTGACCTCAAGCGAGCCGGAAAGCTCGCGGCTTACCCGGTTCTTCAGGGAGGCGGAGACGACGCCGTCAAGGCCGGGCACCATCCGGACGGCCAAGTTGGTGGAGGTGTCGTCGCTCTCGGCGTTGTTGAGGTCCTCGGCGAGCAGCTCCAAGTTTTTCGCCTTGACGAACAACGGACACTGGGTCAAGGTCAGGGCGGTCATGCCCTTGCCGTCGGTCTCGGCCGAGCGGCGGTTGCCGCAGAAATCGTAGAACTCGACGGGCTGCCGGAACTTGGCGCGGATGACCGGGAATTCCTTCTCGGCGCGGGCGACCTCGATGTCGGTGGTCCAGATGGGGACGACGCCAGAGCCGTCCTTGAGCTTGAAGGCGTAGCCTCGGACGCCCGCCACGGGCCTGACGTCCTTGTAGTATTCGACCCACGGCAGGAGGTTGCCGAAGGTGTTGGCGCCTTGGCAGAGCGCGGTGGGGGTAAGCATGGCGTCGCAGAAGCCCGGGCTGATCCAGACGTTCACGCATTTGAGCTGCGGCCAGTACTTGAGCGCCATGATGTAAAGCCGGGTATATCTGGCGCCGACCGAGAGCTCGGCGTTCCCGAAGTCATAAGTGGGCTTGCCGGCGGAGTAGTCGTCCGCCCAGCCGGTGTTCCACGGGGGGATGGAAGCCTCGTTATCGTTGCCGCACTCGGAGACCAATATCGCCGTCTCGGGGCCGAGGCCGTAGCGCTTCATGCAGTCCCGCAATTGCTTCAAGGAGTCGTCGAAATCGGTGCCGCCGCCAACGTCGGTGTTCCCGTAGGCGTGAATACCAACCGCGTCATACTTGAGCCCATGCTGCCGCGCGGCCTTCAGGTAGCCCTCGATGGCGGCCGCCGAGGGGCCGCCCGGGCTGTAGGCGAAAGTGCCATGGGTGGGCGCGCCGCCGACCGCCGGGTTGGCGCGTTTGGCGCCGCGGACCGCCGCGCTTTGAGCTTTGAAATACTCGCCGTATAGCTCATGCGCCGGCAGATAAGAACGCTCGTCCTCATTGCCGAAGGCGGTGTATTTCAGGAGATCCGGCGGAAACGCTTTCACAAAATTGTACGCCAGCTCCTCGATGATTTTCTCCTGCGCTGGCGTCACCACTTTCCAGTCGCGCGGGTTGGTGTCATCTTTTCTCGGCCAAGATCCCCAGTCGAGCACGCCCGTGATGTAGTTCGCTATCCTGTATTTTCTCAGCAGCTCGGTGGTCGGAGCATAATCTTTGAGATATTTCTCACTGCAATCCTTGACCGGGTTGTACCAAGTGGTCGAACCGAAGCCCCACTCCATGGTCTTGCGCATGAAGTCGTCGCCGCGGTCGACCGCGGGGAACAGATTCGCCCCGACCACATCCTTGGTCGCATGGGTGTTGTCCAAGTTTCTCATGATCGAGAAACGGTAGTAATCGGTGTAGACCGGGCTGCCAGCCACCTCATAATCGGCGCGGACGACAAAGATGCCGCGGCCCAGCTTCAGCGGATCGAACGGAAGCGCGAGTCGCTCCGTCCCGGCGTCGCCTAGCTCCACCGTGTACTTGCCGGAGAAAACGGTCTGGCGGTAAAGGTCCTTCACGGTAATGGTGACCGCGCCCTTCGTTCCAGCCTTCCCGCTGAGGACAAAGGCGGCGCCGAGAGCCTTCCCCTCTTCGATATCATTCCACGGGGCGTTGGTCACCAAATTGCCTTCGAGCGGCGCGCTGACGAAAGCTGTCGGCTGGTCGCCTTCCTCAAGCTGAAAGCCGTCGAACAGCACGTCCGAGCCGTGGAGGAGTATCTGCATGCCCGCCGGGTCGCCGTCGAAAGTCCGATGGTAGCGCTTCCACTTATTGGTGATGTCGAAGCGCGACTGGGGGTTCTGGAGGTCGCCATAGGCGTAGAGCTGCCCTGAAAAAGTCCCGCCTTGATGCTTGGCGTTCCGGAGGGCGACGTTTACGCCGCTGGTCGGAGCGAGCGACCGGGCGTAAAAGCTGAGGGTGTATTTCTTACCCTTCTCGAGCGGTATCGGGAAGGACGCGAGCTTCTTTGTCCCGCTGTGGACGCCTCTTATCAGCAGGGCGTTTTTGCCGACGACGCCTTCCGGCACGGTCTCATACGTCAAGACCTGGCTGTCCGGGTTGTAGTAGTGGTAACAGGAGTAATTGAATCTCCAGTAACGCAGCCCCTACTCGAAGCTGGGGTTGGGCATGAGGTTGCGGGTCGGGGACTTCGGGACGTGCGTGGCGTCGTAGCGCCAGAAATCCATGCCCCCTACCGGCGGCGGGATGTTCCCGGAGAAGGGTTCTGGATTAGGCAGCGGGGGGAAGTCAGCGGCGAATAGGCTCCCGCAAAACAACGAGGCGGCGGCGATGGCGCGAAGTGTTTTCATGGTTGCCCTTCTGTAAGGATGCATTACAAAATAACATGAACCGTTTTTGCGGAATATCTTTGCCAGGATCGAACGCCTTTCAGGCCTTCGATCCAACAAGAACCTCGAGAAGGACACCAACCCTATTGCTCATGTTACGTTGTAACGCCTCCTAAGACCGTTATCCGACGCGGATGAGACTCAGCTCGCAACTG